>C688J18823_10001504_pt1 | contig 14402 bp, 13 predicted proteins | sample HopSoiMetagenom1_FD_18823 | JGI IMG/M metagenome (IMG submission 18823)
CTTCTTGATTTACCCGCAGCTCCAGGGCCTCACCATAACGCCGGAAAAATCTTGATCGGACCAGATAATAACGTATACGTTGTTATCGGAGATGTGGATGGGAGCAGAACGTACACACAAAATGTAGGTAATGGTCCAACATCTGACGGCACGAGTATAATATATCGAATTACACAAGACGGGAAGCCAGTGGGCAATGGAATTCTTGGTACGCCTAGTCCTGTAAATAAGTATTATGCCTACGGCATTCGGAATAGTTTTGGCTTGGATTTTGATCCTCAAACAAAAAAATTATGGGATACCGAAAATGGACCTGGCTTCGGCGATGAGATAAACCTAGTAGAACCAGGGTTCAATAGTGGCTGGGTCAAGGTTCAAGGGTTTTGGATTCCGCAAACATATTTTGGTGGGCCTGTTGCTACAACACCTCCAGCAGGCTTGGTAGACTTTGGGGGAAAAGGAAAATATAGTCCTCCTGAATTTGTTTGGAATCAGACTGTGGGCGTTACAGCTATAAAGTTCCTAAACTCCGACAAACTGGGACAGCAATATCAAAACACAATATTTGTAGGTGATATAAACAATGGTAATATTTATCATTTTGAACTGAACAAGAATAGAACGTCGCTCCTCCTCAATAGTTCACTAGCCGATAAAATAGCAAATACTACGGAAGAACGCAATAAAGTAGTGTTCGCTAAGGGATTTGCTGGTATATCAGACATTGAAGTTAGTCCATATGATGGATACTTGTATATCCTCACATTTCACAAAAGTCAGGGTTCTATATATAGAATTGTGCCACATACCGATAAATCCCAACAAAGTTGAAGCAGTTAATGTAAAGATTTGAAAGACTAGCGATACCTTTAAAGGTAAAATGGCAAAAACTCTCGCAGATCTCATATCAGTACTGTTTTTAGTGAAGCGTTCGGTAAAGTCAGAGACAGAAGTTGGGTCTAATATTCAATATCTAAACGTTCTAATCTTTGACACAACAATTTATCGGATCATACCAAGCTCGGGCCAAGAGCAGGCGAGAGGAGAATGGACAATGAAATACTTAGTTTATTCCAAAATTATCCTTATAACGGTGGCACGACAAATAAATATCAGTGAAGGATCGATATTATTTATTCTTTTTTATAGAAACGTTTCTGAACTTATTAAGTAAGGAGCCATGAAAGATTCTGTCAATTTCATATACGACTCTCTAGTAATTACTATTTAGTTATCGCCTATTCAATAATGTATTAACTAGATTTGCCTATTTTTTTGCAATCTGGTCCTGACCAACACGTAAGCTGTATTATACGATTCGTAGGTGTTCTTTGGTTTTTCTTGTGAGTTACTCTTTCTTCAGGTTCGCCCCTCTTCTTCTTCCGATGATTTTATTGATATTTGAAGTCATTGGGGATTTAAAGACCGCACTTGGAACAGAAAAATTGAAGCTAGAGTTTGTTGTCTATTTCTGGTATTACCACAAAGTCTCTTCAGTTTAGTACTATAAAAAATCTGAATTGTCGTCATACATTAAAACTCAAGCCAATTAATTGACTACATTATCGATTTAACCAGTTTTAACATAAATATAATTGGTGCTTTCATTATAGCCTAGATCAGACATAGGTATTACCTTAATTCCATTATCGTGTAAATATTTCATCTCTGACGCAAACAGTTCAACATCAGTACTTGAAGGCCCCTTTTGAGTCATCTATACTGTGATAAGCAATTACAGGTATGGCGTCAATAAAGCCCTTCATATTATTATATTCAGTTTGAGAATTTACCTGCTCTTTAAATTTCTCAAATAATAGCGAATCGTTGTGAAGATAAGTTCGATCCAGTGTATTCTGACTCCTCTCTCTTATGGAATATCTATTTGCATAATTTAATATCCCATAATTAGTGTAGGTGCTGCAATCGGTTTGTTTGTGTGTGATGTATCCATCACAGCGTAAAAATATTAGATCAGCAAAGCCATTATCTGCAAACCCATAATATTTGCTGATAATATTTATAACACTAGAATTGTTCCATGCATCACCATGTACAACTGCAAAAATATTAGGGCTAATGTTGTGACTTTTTAAACAGTGTTTCGAGCCTCCAATTTCGAATTCTAGATCTTTAGCTCCCAATTGGTTAAGATCTCGGTGTGTCATTCCTTTCGATTCTATATCTTGGCCATCTTGTTTTAGCGCCTCTATGTCGCTCCAGCTCATCCGCGGCGTTCCGTTCTCTTTGCCGTTATTCATCCCAAAGTTTTTGGTATTATTGTCTTTAACAAAGCCGCAGGTTACAAAAAACTACCTTTAAAGCCATACTTGTCCAAGATTGGCTTGACAACTGTGAATTGGTTTTTATGAATATCGCCAAAAGTTAATATCGCTAGTTTAGCTGTATGATTTGTGTCAGCAATGCTGTCATTATTAACCTGAGTAGTTTTAACATTTGCTTCTGTATTATGGTTAATTTTTAATTGCACGGTTGCTGCTTCACTAATTGTATAAAATACGGAGCTTTTTTCAAGCGCCACTGGGACATTGAAATGACCTACATGAGAGTTATTCCGACTAGTTGCTAGCGCCTGTTCACTTTTAAGCTCACTATTATTTAACACGATGGGTATTGACAATATTAGCAGGATTATGATTACGAGTCTTAGTAGAGTGATAAAATGATTTAATGACATAAAACAAAATTTACGACTGAACTTATTAATATATTTAAAATGCAAATTCGGGGATTTTGTATTAGAATATTGTTAAAGGTAGCCTTTATCGGAAACAACTATTTAAATGTCAGTCATCATGCAGTACAGCAGGATGGGATGGCCAGATTGTAGCCCATATTTACATCCCACAAGCATTACCTGCAGTACAATGGGGACACGAATTAGTGTTGTATACCTATACAGCCATTTTTGCGATATTACTCAAGGTGAGCTAATTGACATCCACAAAGATACATGTTAAGGTACTGGTACAAGTGATAAATACATTTGAACAGGCCGTATAAATTGGTATGCTGCTCCTAATTAAGGATTTGTTTGCAGGTGCGAACCGGCAGATGTCCTTGCATATATCTTAAGCTTCATTAGGCTGCGCCATGGTTCGAAGTTAGAACGATCTGAAAATAGGTACGCCTTATCCCGTTACTTCAGTTGGAAATTCTCGGGCTGGACAGGATCCGCAGTCTAAGTGGTTATGTCGTGACAGCATAACTTATCGAGGAAGATAATTTTGTCGGGAATACTGGAATAGATTGATACGCAAAATGGGCGAATTGAAGCTATATATTGAATTTCAGCTAACAATCAAATACCCGATATGCTGGGACCAGAAAGAAATTCTGATTAGAGTAAGACTTTTTTTTGGATAGTTGTACTGTATATATTGCTTTTCTAAAAGTATAATAGAGATTGTCCTATACAAAGTAATAATGAGACAAGAACATGTTACTCTACAAAATGTAGATGTTTCACAACTGTATAGTCAAATCAAGAAATATTTACAGGACAAAAAACTTGATATAATCCACGAAGAAAAGGAAGAAAACTATTGGGATCTAAAAGCGCATAAAGGTACTAGAGGCAGTGTCATAATCGGAAATGTTCGTGATGTAGAGGTTATGATAAGTGGCACAGAGAGTAATTATGATCTGATTCTACGAACAGGTGCATGGGGTAAAGATATAATCGTTCCGACAGTTATAGCAGGTGTTCTGACTGCCGGAGTTGCTGCAATTCCTGCAGCTGCAGTATCAGGTTATAGGGCACATGCATTTGAGAAACATTTCTGGGACCACATCAAAAAGACATTGTCTGACATCGGAAAAGAAAACGCAGCTATGTCTGAACCTGTAGTGGTGACGCAATAAATTAAGCTGGTAGGCTAGTTACAGGACTATGACTACCTTATAGCTCAGTATTAGAATTAGTGAATAGGAGATAAGGAGTATAAGGTATTCAAGTTTGGCACTTGCAATAGAAAGTAACATATTGCGATCCAGAACGGATTGTTTTCCTTATCTTTCTTACGGATTTTTTGACAACAGATCACAGGATAGTGAGCAAGATTATTCTTCAATATTTGGACGACTTAACCCTCTGCTAAGTGCAATGCCAATTTAGATTTGTAATTAAGTTATTACAAGTCCAATCAGCTCTATAATATCAAAATAATTCCAGTAAATATACAATATATCTACTATGTTAGCTAGATAAAGGCCGAAGCTAGTTCGGAAATCTTTTCTTGCCATGACCTATATTTAATTATGCCACTTGCGACGAGAATTCCATTTGCACCTAGTTGTAGAGCTCTGGAAACATCTGATTTATCCACGATTCCTGCTCCACAAACCATCCCTGTAGAATCAGAATTGTCAGTTACTGCCTTTACTGAACTTGAAATTATTTGTGGCGCCTCCTTCGATATAGCCTTACCACTACCTATTAGCTCCGGCGGTTCGATCGCAACGAAATCAGGCCTGAACTTCGCTATCTCGACTACCTCGGCAGGTGTCCTTGCACATACTATGGATATCATATTAAGTTTTTTTAATGTCTGGACCAAATTTGATATACTCTTCATGTCTATCCTGTGCTCACTATGATTTATCAAAGACCCTATACCTCCATACGACTTGGCAATTTGTGGTACAAAGTAGCCAGTACTCGATCCAGAATTGGCATCATCTACGTGCTGACATATTACAGGAATATCTATAACATTTGCTATAGTCCACAGAGAAGGCTGCGGCGGAGCTACAACTATCTCTACTCCTAGGTCATCACTGACTTTCTCGGCCGATTTTGCAAGTTCTAAGGTCTTTTCTCCAGAAATCTCTAGGTAGTTCTTAAAATTTAAAATTAGGGGATTCTTCAAATGATTAAATAGTTGTTCTTTTTCTTACATTTATTATCTTAACTATAGAAATGTCATGTATATATTTAGAAATTTTAGTTCGAATGTCAATTAGCAATTATAGTCTACCTAGTCGCTCAGCTGCTTTATTTTCATTCTATTTTTAGGAGGTCGTAGTTGTACCAATATCTTTAAATTTTTTATTCAATTTGGCCATCCTTGCTTCATAGCCTTTATTGTATTCTAGCTCCTCCGGCACCAAAGTCGCAGGATGAATAAAACCTTGGTTTCTAATGATCATTGCCCTCTCAGAGGCCCACATTCTTTGAAGATCCCAGTCTGCAGTACCAAATCCGTCATGTGGACCTGTCAACTTACCATTATGCATACTAAACACAAGACAAGAGACTATTGGTATGGCATAGTTCAAACTCGCAGCTGAATTTAGCCTTACAGGCATGAGAGGCATATGATGGCTCCCACGAGTGTTACCTGCTACAAAATGTGGATTGTTAAATGCGCTTCCAGCTTCTTCTGTTGCAGGAAAGTTCTTTTGCGTTCTCACTATCGCGATCGGATCGTCCTTTCCTACATATGTACCAGCAATATTGTGAAGTCTATCCGTAGATGCTGATACAATAACATCTCCGTCTGAAGATACAACCGAATGAACTACATACCTCCCGGGATACATCAGTGCTGCCTCAAGTTCTGGTTTGTCTTCCCACATCTTAAGTTCCGCGATCTTGCCTGCAATAACGTCCATGATTCGAAAGGTTACCCCTGATGCTAATTGTTCATTAATTAGAAGTCCGGTGTTACTCCTGGCATCGACAAACATTCGCCAAAGAGGAAAGTTGAACGCCCCCGGTTCGGTCTTATCAGCTGCAAATATGCAAAACACCTCACTTGGACGTTCTTCCATCTCAATCTCTGCGACGCCAGGCCCCATGCCTCTTACATTTCCTGAAAAAGCGTCCTTCAAAAGATCTTGACCTGCACCATACAAGCCTTGTTCTTTGGCAATCTTAGTTCCCTCACTGAAGGCATCCCAGGCGAGTTGATGAATCTGTTTATTATCAATCCCCAATGTGTGGGTCATGACAATGTGTATATCGTCGCCACTGAAGCCAATATAGTGGTCAATTAGCATCCCTTTTGATCTGGATGAAACATGATCCTTTACTTTTTGAATCAATTCTGAACTGGGACAAGTATGGCCTCCAATTGCTCCAATGTCGGCTTTGATTGCAGATAATGTAATTTTCATTTTCTAATGCTATTGTTGTTTTGGGTGTGCTTCTTAAAACTTTTACGACTATCATTTCCTATATATTGACGTGTGGCCTCCAAGAATTTTATCATTTTATCAATATCCATATTGCTTGATAATCTTAATTTTAGTTAATAGTAATGTCAGCATTTGTAGCAAATTGTCCGCATATTAAATCAATTCAATTTCAATTTTGGCTTATCGAATAACTAATAATGCATTAGATGATGCATTAGATGATGCATTAGATGATGCATTAGATGATGCATTAGATGATGCATTAGGTGTAGCAACTTCATAATATTAGTTGCAGGATAATTATCGAAGAGAGGCTTTTATTGAAAATTTTATCCTAATTCCCAGTGTAAGATTGAGTTACTAATTAGAACTATCATTAAAAGATTCAAACTAAATTTTTCAACACCTAATCATATGTCTTACAGCTCAATTATCAAATAGGCTCAGATATAGTAGTGATTCAAGTCGAGTTCTATTAACATAGAGGAAGATCTATCATACTTAAAAAATATATAGATTCAAATCAGAAGTATCGGATAGTAAGGTTATCAGTAAGAAGTCGCGGGTCATCATTCAAGTACGATTTGGATTAGCATAATAAATCCCTATTTTAGGACCAACCCACAAAATACTTGTATCTTTTCTCCACCTCTTTATTGTTTCCTTCGATAACCTTCTTCGTTTCTGTCTGGAGTCTGTTGTTAGCGTACTCTCTAAACCTTTCTCCATCCTCACTTTCGGGAAATTTTGATAGGGAATATTGAAAATGACCCATAAACTCGACTGCTTTGCTACGGAATTCTTCTCTCGTAGGCTTCAAATTTCTCGATACTTTAAACCATGTAGAAGCACATGCAGTAGCGTAAATCTTCGCCAAGTCTTCTATTAAACGATCTATTTCAAAAAAGTCTTGCATTATTCATGATCATTAAAAATTGGCGGCTTATAAAATTAATCATTCATTTGAATTTACAACACTAATAAGATTTGCCTTAAGAAGCCGCTATTATTGGCAAATATATTTTAAATGAAAAGCTTTGATGTAGAGTAATGATATGTACAATGAGAATCCATACTGCAACGCTCCAAGTAAGCAAGTGATTCCACAAGCTATCATGTACCAGGTACGGTTGTAAATAACCACGAAATTGTGCTACACACCAAATTTTTTGTGTGTAGTGTAACCTTAACAATGGGTGTCAGCGCCCAAATGAATTTTAGTGGTCTCGAAATCTTGTAAAGTCTAACAGACGTCATTACTACCATAGTTGATCTGGTTCCTCGTTTCGACTAGTCGGACCGCATCATTTTGTTTTATATTTATGTGCGAGAATTCTAAACAGAGTCTGTGTTGCAAGGACTCCTTCTCGATAATCATTATTTTTTATGCCCACTTCTACTAAATCCACTCCCACGAGCGTGGACGTGTGACTTATGCTCTTGATTATTCTAAGAATTTGAAAAGGGTCTAACCCAAAAGGTTCAGGTGTGCCTGTGCATGGCACGTAAGGTAGATCGTAGACATCGATATCAAAAGATATGTAGATATTCCTATTTCTAGTAACCCTCTGCAAATGATTGAGAAGCTCATCTATTCTATTGTGAACCCTCCAAGCATCGAAGGTGGTCACTCCAAATGCCTCGGCCATTTTATTTTCGTGACTATCAGCCTGGCGAATACCGATCTGAATAATATTTTTGCCAGAAATGTGTCCTTCTTTTATAAGATGGTAAAATGGTGTTGTATGACACAATCTAAGATCATCATATCCTTCTTTCATATCTCTGTGGGCATCAAAATGGATAAGAATGGGATTTTCCTTGGACACTTCCTTTATCTGAAAATACGAGACAGTATGCTCTCCTCCAAGTAGCACAGGAATTTTATTCGTGCTAAGAGCGGCCCTGGAGACTTTTGAAATCTTGTCATCAAGATACCCAAAGACAGACTTGATGTGGTTATACCGATTTCCTCCCTTGGTCTTGGGTATCTTGATATCTCCTAGGTCGTAAATTCTCGCCCTCTCATAAATATCGATCTTTTCTTCAAAAACAAATGTTTCAGTTTGACGAGCAGATGTGATTCGTATTGCTTCTGGACCTCTTGCAGTACCTTTTCCAAAACTGGTCGTCAGGTCTAATGGAACGCCATAAAATATGACCTGAGCTTCATCAAGAGTAACTGATTGGGGTATATCCGCAAATCCGTATCCCGCTTTTGTTTTCTCGGGTATGATAAACATCTGGTCTAGTCCATCAATAGTCAATTTTCAGAGTACCAGGTTAGACCTTCAACATTAAAACGCTTTTGTCATTAATAATATCTGTGAGTCTCACAAGTAAATTCAATCGGGGACAACAATGCAGCATTAATTACGTCTTCAAACCGAAGATATCGAACATTACAAAGTTGGATTCAGTTATTTACAATGTTCACTCAAATAGGTGTCTGACATCCCCTTCCAAAATTCCAGATTCGCCATGTAGTCTGTCGATATGTTTCGAAAGGCCCTCCTTGGTATCAAAGGGAGACTGGCAGTATGGACATACTATACTGAATTTACTCAAGTCTTTCATATATGCTATAGCCTTGGTATTAATAATGCAAGCTGGCGTTCCGGAGATGGCTGTATCTTCAGAAGCCATGGATAATGTTTCCATACTCTGGTAAATATCTTCTCTAGTGACAACTCCTAAAACTGCAGCATACGCATGAACCATCACCTGCCTAATACCATGCTTGTCCATAACAGCCAAGGCTTCCTTAATTGTTGAACCTGGGCCCAAAGCAAGAACAGGACATGTCATTATCTCTCTCAACTTAACTTTCGATGGATTTCCATTTTGGGAAATCACTTTGAAGAGAATATCAGTCTTGCTCACAATCCCAATTACTTCCCCGCGTTTAGATACAAGTACGCTTCTGCTATTTTTCTCTCTCATCATCTTTGTAGCCTCATCAACTGAAGCGTCGCTTTCAAGGATGACAACATCTGGCTTCATGAGGAGTCCTACACGAGAAGATAGCAAAGATGTCATCGTATTAGGAATGTTCTGTTCCACACTGTATTTAGGCACATGATTTATTTATAGCTAATGGTCCAACTATCGAATTTATAATTAATCGATAAAAAATTGATTAGATCCTAAATTATATATTTCCAAATTTGTATTTAATGTTATTAAATCAAGAGCGATTGCAAATCTTCATATTGAGCAGTTGGATTGAATTAAACAATAATAACCATGCCTTTTGAGCTGACAGCCTTATATCAATACAGACGAGGTACAAGAAAAACTAAACGCATTATATGTCATATGAGATCTTCATACATTCCAGAATAGTTCATCCAAACTACGTTGCCGCGGCTTCCCCAAAAGCGTCTTAAAATTGAAATTAAGAGATGATAGTAACTGGTCAAAGGTAGCTTCCATGGTAGCAAGGTATTTCTCGATGTCGATATCTTCAGCAACTGCGAGTTCTACTGGCTTGACCCCATCTCCTGTCTTTGTTTTCACATAGGATATGATATCACCGGCTTTGATTAACCTTCCATTGTCAGTTAATAACTTCGCGGCCTTGATATGCTGCGGAAGACCTTTGAAGGTTTCTACTTCTTTCTCCTTGCCATGCAACGCAATATTTTTTGTGCTTTGATTGTTCGACATTTTCTTACCATACTTTTCTGGCGACTTATTTACCATCACATTGAAACTCAGATCATTTAGAGGGATCTTCTTTAGCTCTAATCCCTTTGCATTTTCTTGGATTATATTTTTGATTTTTTCCCTAGCAGATTCAAAATCCTTTTCCGAATCGACTTTACTCAAAATACTCAAAATTTCATAAAATGCGTTACGGATGAATGGGGGGGTATGAGATTTTTTTCCAGTAAGCCCCTTTACGTCGACAGTTCCGTCTGTAAGTACACCGAGGTAGTTCTTTTTGAGCTCACTGAATACAACGTAGCGATATTGTTTGTCAATCTCTAAATCAACTCCTAATCTTGTTCTCGCCCACAATGAGATCTCTTCAACCTTATTCGAGGAGGGATTCTTTAAAAAAAGGGAGTCTGTATCACCATAGATCACCTCGATACCTATTTCCTTGCATCTCTCAATGGTAGAAGTCGTAGTTACTCTTCCGATTGCGGCAGTAGCATCTGCTACTGGTAAACAGTAAAGAGGGAAAATCTCTGCGCCCATAACGCCATAACTGGCGTTAAGAATAACCTTAATAGCTTGACTTACTACATTGTACAATTGGCGTTCTTCTGGTGTAATTGATTTATTCTTTGACAGATGTTTATAATAATTAACTCTTAGATCCCGTAACGAACCTATTAATAGTGAAGTCAGACCCCTATTTACTTTGCATATCCAATGTGTCGTTCCAGGCACCTTTTGTTTAGGATCTTCCTTGCAAGATTGATGCACGCAATTAACTGTTTCGTATGAAAGATTGTGGACTTTGATAATACTAGGGTACAAGCTAGCGAAATCGACTACCACTACTCCAAAATGAATCCCTAGCTTGGGCTCAACCACTAATCCCCCACGATATTTTTTTTCTTTGATGATTGCAGTAGTCGACGCGGTACCCTTTTCCTGCAGTTCATCTCTTCTGGGTATAAGGAACCCGTTAAGTCGATGCTCATAGTATAGCATTCCTCTAATCCATTGATTAACGCCAAAGCGCGCAATATCATCTATTGATAATCGTCCTATTCTCGCAATAACTACTATTAATTTCATCAATAAACTATCATTAAAGCTAGTCAACCTATATGTTAGGTCTGCATCCTTTAAACAATACATGGCAAGTGTTTCGATGGGTAGTTCTGAAATATCACCGTCAAATTCTAGCTTGGTATCGTCGAGTAGCGCTTCTGAGATTGCATTTAAAGTATGCTCAGAATATTTGTTACTAAAGGCATAGATCTGAACGGATCGATTTTGAAATGTTCGAAACAGATCGATATGTATACCATATTTTAGTTGTACAGGTTCTGCCTGAATTCCACGTTTAATGAAAGTCTCACGCTTTATTATGATAGGTACTTTGTCCTTTGGTATAATTTGTGATCTATTAGGATCAATTCTTGGATCCTGTGACCGAGCATATAAATATGGTAAGTCAAAATCATCTCCATTGTAGGTAATGACGATCGGATATGAAGCTATTATCTTAAAAGCCTCCTCTAGCAGGTCCTTTTCTGTATAGTAGATCTCTGCTTCAGGTATCAATGCTTGGCTGCTTTCATGTTGTTTATTCTGATTTAACAACAACACTTTCCGGTATCCATCACTAGCCACAAATCCAACAGCAGTAATACGACGATCATGATCCCTAGGAGTAGGCATTCTTCCTTCTTCAGATTCAACCTCTATATCTACAGAGACTCGCTTAATCTCAGGAATAGGTTGGTTAAGTAGATTTGCCCATCTTGTAATTTGCTTCTGGTAGCGAATATCCTCTGCTTTTTCCGATGATACTTTCAGTTTATTCCACAATAGGTCTTCCAGCTCTTCACGTACTTTGTCTGAAATGTCCATTTCATGGGTCTTGATTTCGTTTCCTATTCGAAGATAAAATGTACCAGGAATTAAACCTGTATCGTAAAGATAATTTTCGTGATATTTAATATCTGCTTCCCATGCCTTTACCTTTTCACGAATACTATTTTCTGTCCCACCAATAGATAGCGGATCAGGTGCACTAATTTTCAGGATATCGATCAATTTATCAGATATCAGATCACGTCTTTTCACATTTTCGATGGTATATTTTCTTTCCACTTTGGCGACTTCTTGAGCTCTGGCCGCATATTGTAATTTAGTATAACAGTACGGTTTATGATTCGTCCGATCTCGCCAAATGTATATGGATTCATCTTTAGGATTATAAAATTTTAGATACACCTTTTGCTCTTCTCCGGAATATATTGCCGATAAAAGAAGGGCTGGGGTATTTTCTGGCAGCTCAGATGAATCACCAAATTTTTTTTCTCTGACAGTAAAATGTTCCTCTTGATGTGCCAACGATATTATATGGTCGATTGTGAATCCTATTAAATGTTCATCTTAACCTGGGAAATGCAGGACCAACCCAACCACGGAATTTAGGTTAGGTTCGCCTGTTATCTGAAATATCCCAATTATGAACTCTGGATTGAGTTCCTTACACCACGCTACGTTTATGCCTTGGTGTAGTCAAGCCCTATGAATGGGGAATATAATTACACTCTCGTAGCTATTCATTATCACGCTATTATTCCTTCATCAAGGGTTCAAGTTATATTTTCCATTCTCATTCTATTCTTCTCTCTTCTTTGAATAAATACAATTCCAAGTAGATACAACGCAATCATAGGACCAGCGATAAACCACATTGTGACTCCACTCCCATCAGGAGTTATTATGGCACCAAAAACAACCAAGATTATAATTGCATAGCGAAAGTTCTTTTTCCAGAAATTGACATCAATCATACCAGTAAGTGTAAAGGCGTACATTATCATTGGAAGTTCAAATGCGATACCAAATCCAAGAAAGAATTGTAAAACAAATGAAATAAAATCGTTAACATTAAAGAAGGTCTCAACTCCAATAGCCTGACCGTATTTATACAAAAAGCCAAGCGTGAATGGAATTACAAGGATATAGGAGAGTATTATTCCTGAAATAAATAGGGCGATAGTCGGCAGGATGATGTTGACGATTAGGCTCTTGTTAAATTTTCTTTCAAAGGCCGGAGAGATGAAACCAAATATTTCTTTAATAATGATCGGCATCGATCCAAGCACTCCTAATAACATACCTACGTATATTTGAGCAAAAAATGCCTGACCTGGCGAGGTCTGTATTAACTTTACTTCGGGTGGAAGTAGCGTATCTCTCATATAAGACGTCAATTGAACTGCAATGTTATTAATTGGGTCGGGCACTGGATAATATAAGAATGAATCATTTAGAGGCTTTAATCCAAAGCTCATGCAGAATATTGTAATAATTGCTATAGAAATTGCTATATGAAAAATTCTAACACGCAATTCATTGATGTGTTCGTACATTGTCATATCTGCTGAGGGCATGTCTCGATCGTCAATACTAGAAAACGTCTGTCCGGAATATAATTGTGTAATTCCGTAAATCAGAGAACTGACTTTGCCAAAACAAAAATCCTCGATTGATGCCTATATTAAGGTGATATGACATATCAATAAATCTAAATCACATCAGCAAATTGCTGCAACCTGTTTTCCTAAATATCATCAAGACTCCTCTTTAACTAATAAAGTAATGCCATTACAAGACTTTCTACTGCCCTCAGAAAATGTGAAGTTTTATAGCACTTCCTTAGTCAGATACGGAATTAAAAAATATAGAGTCGTGATAACTGATAAGAGGTTGATTCTGTATGCACAGCGTGGATACATTATTAAATCTGATGATATTGTAAGTGAAGGCTTAGATAGGATCCAGGGATTGGAGTATTCGGTAAGAGGGTTTATCTTTAGAATGGCAAAAATTTCTATTCAATGCCTAACGAAATTGGAATTATACGGCCCAGTTTCTGAAATTAATCCGTTATTTCATACAATGCAATCTCTTATAAATATTGGACCACAGCTATAGATCTCAAAATTGTTTTTGCAAAGGTGAATTTGATTCATTACTACTCATTATAACCATAGCTAATCTACTAAAATTTGACTAATTCTCATACAAATTAATATAGTATGATCTTGCTCGATGAGCTGGTAAAGCATTTTCACAAGTCAAACATAAAATATTATTAGAAAATGAATAGCGCATAGCGCATTCCTCTTGTGGCTGGACAATCAGCGAGTCAGAACGGAATGGCATCAACTATTGAGTTAAAGAAACCTCAATGTAAACGTCGTCAGGTATTTTTAATCTCATAAGTTGCCTGATAGCTCTATCGTCGGCACCCAAGTCAATTACTCTTCTGTGTATACGCAATTCGTATTTATCATATGTATTTGTTCCTTGTCCACAGGGAGATTTTCTAGTTACAACTCTCATTTTCTTAGTGGGAAGAGGGTGTGGTCCTTTCAGCTTTATACCACTTTTTTCGCCAAGACCCTTTATTTCTGAGCATACACCTTCAAGTGTAGAAAGGTTTGTACTGGTAAGTTTTATTCTAGCTTCTTGCGGCATTCCAAAAATTCACTTTACTTTTTAGAGGGATCATATTTCTCTGTAACTGACTTAAC
>C688J18823_10001505_pt1 | contig 14402 bp, 16 predicted proteins | sample HopSoiMetagenom1_FD_18823 | JGI IMG/M metagenome (IMG submission 18823)
CTCGGCTTGATTCGCAGCCGCATCGGCTTCATCGGCGAGCCGACGAAGCCCGCGCGCCGGTACATGGCCTGCGCGCGCTCGTTCTGCATGTCGGTGAGTAGCGTGATGCGCAGGATGCCTTCCGCGCGCGCCTGCTCGATGACGTGCTTGAGGAGCGCCTCGCCGATACCGCGCTTCCTTTCGTCCGGATGGACGACGAGGTCCTCGAACAACGCGGCCTTGCCGCCTTCGGCGGTACTGATCGTGTAGAGCAGGCTCGCCATTGCCACCGGCCGGCGGGCCTCGCGCGCGACGAACAGCTTGCCGATGGCTGGATTGGACAGGATGGCTTCGAGCGCGCGCCTCTGCTTGGCCGAATCGGGCTGGAATTCCGCCTCCTGCTCGAAGAGATGGCCGAGCAGCTCCACCAGCTGCGGCAAGTCCTTCATGCTCGCCGTGCCGAAGTCGATCGCCATCAGACGTTGAAGCGGAAGTGGATCACGTCGCCATCTCGCACCACGTAGTCCTTGCCCTCGAGGCGCAGCTTGCCCGCTTCCTTCGCGCCCTGCTCGCCTTTGTGCGCGACGAAGTCGTCGTACGCCGCCACCTCGGCGCGGATGAAGCCGCGCTCGAAGTCGGTATGGATGACGCCGGCGGCCTGCGGCGCGGTGGCGCCCGACGGGATGGTCCAAGCGCGAACTTCCTTCGGGCCGGCGGTGAAATACGTCTGCAGTCCGAGGAGCTCGTACGCGGCGCGGATGACGCGGTTCAGGCCCGGCTCCTCCATCCCCATATCGGCGAGGAAGAGCTGCTTGTCGTCGTCGGACAGATCGGCGATCTGCGATTCGATGGCGGCCGAGATCGGCACCACGGGTGCGCCCTCTTTGGCCGCGTAATCCTGCATGCGCTTGAGCAGCGCGTCGGAGCCTTTCTCGGCGACATTGGCGACGTACATGGTCGGCTTCATGGTCAGAAGGAATAGCGGCCGCAGAACGAACAGCTCTTCCTTCGACAAATCCGCGGTGCGCGCCGGCTTGCCGGCATCGAGCACCGCCTGCACTTTCTTGAGAGCGGCGACGAGGCGCTGCGCCTCCTTGTCGCCACCGGTCTGGGCGAGCTTCTGGTGCTTGGAGAGCTGCTTCTCAACAGCGTCCAGGTCGGCGAGCGCGAGCTCGGTATTGATCGTCTCGATATCGGAAATGGGATCGACCTTGCCCGCGACATGGATCACGTTCGGGTCCTCGAAGCAGCGCACCACGTGCGCAATCGCGTCGGTCTCGCGGATGTTGGCGAGGAACTTGTTGCCGAGGCCCTCGCCCTTCGAGGCGCCGGCCACGAGGCCGGCGATGTCGACGAACTCGACCACCGCCGGCACCAGCTTCTGCGGCTGCGCGATCTCCACCAGCGCGGCCAGGCGCCGGTCGGGCACCTCGACGATGCCGACGTTCGGGTCGATGGTGCAGAACGGATAGTTCTCGGCCGCGATCCCGGCCTTGGTGAGCGCGTTGAAAAGGGTGGACTTGCCGACGTTCGGCAGGCCGACGATGCCGCACTTCAAGCTTATTTCTTCCCGAAAAGGCCGCCCAGCAAGCCCTTCTTCGCGGCCTCGGCCTTTTTCTCTGGGACAGGCTTAGGCGGCTCCTTCACCGGCGGGTCTTTCTTTTCCGGCTCCTTCTTGGCCGGCGGCTTTTCTTCCGTGTGCAACTTATTCATGGCCGACTGCATGTCGCCAGCCAGCATTTGGGGCAGGAGCTCGAGCGACTTGTCGATGGCTGCATCGATGGCGGCCTTTTCCTCCGCCGGCGGCTTTTCGAGCACATAGTCGGCGCCTTCGCGGCCGGGCTGCGGGCGGCCGACGCCGAGACGCAGGCGCCAGTACTCATGCGAGCCGATGCGCTGGGAGATGTCGCGCAGGCCGTTGTGCCCGGCGATGCCGCCGCCCAGCTTGAGGCGCGCTACGCCCGGTTGGAAGTCCAGCTCATCGTGGACGACGAGGATCTCTTCCGGTTTTATCTTGAAGAACCCGGCCAGCATCTGCACCGCGCTGCCGCTTCGATTCATGAAGCTCTGCGGCAGGAGCAGCCAGGCACCGGCGGCATCGATGCGACCCACCAGCGCCTGGAACTTCGCGTCCTTGCGCAGCGCGACGTGGTTTGCCTGCGCGAAGCGCTCCACCAGCCAGAAGCCGGCGTTGTGCCGCGTGCGCTCGAACTCCTTGCCCGGGTTGCCGAGCCCGACAACCAGCCGGATTGCCACCGGTTACTTCTTCTCTTTTTTCTCGGCGGCGGGCTTCTCGGCGGGCTTGGACGCAGCGCCCTTGTCGCCCGCCTTCGCGGCCTCGCCTTCGCCTTCCTTCGCTGCGGCGGCCTGCTCGGTGGTCGGCACCTCGGCGGCGGAAACGGCCGGCGCGGCTTCCTCTTCCTCGACGACCAGCGCCGGCACGACGACCGTCGCCACCACTGGGTTCTCGTTCTTGTTCAGCGCGATCTCAACGCCCTTCGGCAGCGGCATGTCGCGCACGTGCAGCGAGTGGCCGACCGCCAGGGTGCCGAGATCCACTTCGACGAATTCCGGCAGGTCGTCCGGGAAGCAGACGATGTCGAGCTCGTTCAGCACGTGGTTCACCACGCCGCCCTGCTCCTTCACCCCCGGCGACTTCTCGGCGTTCACGAAGTGCAGCGGCACCTTCATGTGGATCTTCTTGTCCTTCGAGATGCGCTGGAAGTCGATGTGCTGCACCTGCATGCGGAACGGATGCATGTTCACGGCGCGCAGCAGCACCTGCTCCTTGCTGCCGTCGAGCGCGAGTGTGAGGATCGAGGCGTGGAACTTTTCGTTGCGCAGATTCAGGAACAGGTCCTGGTGCTCGAGCTCGATATTGATCGGTCCTTTGTCGCCGCCATAGACGATGCCGGGCACGCGGCCCATGCGGCGCAGACGGCGGCTCGCACCCGTTCCTTGCGCCTCGCGCTTCCGCGCGCTGATTTCGATTGCCATTTTCGTAGTACTCCTAAGTGAACCGGGACCCGCGACCAGGTACCCCGGGGGTTGAGATTCCTATTCGATAAAGAGCGACGACACCGATTCCTCGGTGTAGATGCGAAGGATGGTCTCCGCGATCAGGCCGGCGACCGACAAGCTGCGGATTTTCTTGCACGCGCGCGCTTCTTCGCGCAGCGGAATGGTGTCCGTGACCACCAGCTCGTCGAGATCGGACTGCTCGATGCGCTCGACCGCCGGCCCGGACAGCACCGCGTGCGTGCAGTAGGCGACGACTTTCTTCGCGCCTTCTTCCTTCAGGACCTGCGCCGCCTTCACCAGCGTGCCGGCGGTGTCGACCATGTCGTCCATGATCACGCACGTGCGGCCTTTCACCTCGCCGATCACGTTCATCACTTCGCTCACGTTCGCCTTCGGGCGGCGCTTGTCGATGATGGCAAGGTCGGATTCGAGGCGCTTCGCCAGCGCGCGGGCACGCACCACGCCGCCCACGTCCGGCGACACCACGATCAGGTTGTCGTAGCGCTGCTTCCACACGTCGCCGAGCAGCACCGGCGCGGCGTAGATGTTGTCCACCGGCACGTCGAAAAACCCCTGGATCTGGTCGGCGTGCAGATCCATGGTCAGGAGGCGCGCCACGCCGACCGACGTCAGCATGTTCGCCACTACCTTGGCGCTGATCGCGACGCGCGCCGAGCGCGGCCGCCGGTCCTGCCGCGCGTAGCCGAAGTATGGAATCGCCGCCGTCACCCGCGCGGCCGAGGAGCGCTTCAGCGCGTCGATCATCACGCAGAGCTCCATCAGGTTGTCGTTGGTCGGCGCGCAGGTCGACTGCAGAACGAAGACATCCTTGCCGCGCACGTTCTCGAGGAGCTCGACCATCACTTCTCCATCGGAGAACTTGCCGACGATCGCGCGCCCGAGCGAGAGGTTGAGGTGCTTCGCCACCTCCTGGGCCAGGCGCTGGTTCGCATTGCCGGTGAAGACCATCAACCGGTCGAGCGCGGCGCTATGCATTCCGGTGTGGTTCATGGCGGTCATGGGATATGGCTGGGGAGGAAGGATTCGAACCCTCGTATGGCGGAATCAAAATCCGCTGCCTTAACCAGCTTGGCGACTCCCCAGTAGTCTTAAGAAATCCAGTCATGGAGCGGATGACGGTCGAGCCCTCGCGCCACGAATCCGCTCACGCCCTGCGGCAACTGGGAGTGGACCGCGACTGCTTCGGCTTGCGTTGCGAACTCGGCGAAGAGACACGCTCCGGAGCCCGTCATGCGCGCTTGCGGGCTTCGGCTGCGAAGCCACGCGAGCTGCGCGCTCACCTCGGGGTACCGGGCGCTCACGACCGCTTCCAGGTCGTTCCTTCCCTGCCCCGCGAAAAAGGGCGGTATTTTGAGTGCTTTGGACTGCCCTGTCAACGCGTGAGCGAAGATTTCCTTCGTGGAAACACTAACTTGCGGCGTGACCACAAGGTACCAGGCCGGGGCTAGATCGAGCGCCGTGAGCCGCTCGCCAATGCCTTGGCCGAGGGCGTTCTCGCCGAAGACGAAGAACGCGACGTCGGCGCCGAGCTTGGGCGCGATCTGCAGGAGCTCGGCGCGGTCGAGGCCGAGGTGCCACTCGCGATTGAGGACGAGGAGCACCGTGGCCGCGTCGGATGAACCGCCACCGAGGCCGCCGCCGACCGGAAGATGCTTTTCCAGCTCGATGTCCGCGCCGAGGCGCGTGCTGGTGTGCTGCTTGAGCAGCCGGGCCGCGCGGACACACAGGTTGTCTTCGGCGAAGGGACCGGCGAATCGAATCTCCCCGTCCTGGCGGCGCTCGATGCGCACGCGATCGGCGCGGTCGATCAAGCGAAACACCGTCTGAAGCTCGTGGTAGCCGTCGGCGCGCTTCGAGAGGACGTGCAGGAAAAGGTTGAGCTTGCCCGGTGCCGCGTACCAGCTCATCGCCATTCAGAAACAGCAAAACGGACCTCGACGCCTTGGTAGGTCATGCGCATCAGCCGGGGACGGTTCTGCTCGTCGCGCTGGAGGTATTCGACCTTCCAGCCGCGGCTCTCGAGCGTCGGCGAGGGCTTGCCCTGCACCCAGTCGGCCAAGCCCTCGATCGGTAGCCGGAAGCCCAGCACGCGCTCGGTGAGCGATTCGCTGTCGGCGGCGCGGAACTCCTTGCCGTCCGCCGTGGTGAGCTGGACCGCATCGCCCTGCCGCACGATGCGCGCAACGCCCTGCCCGAGGGGCGTCGTGATCAGCATCTCGTCGCCGACTGCCGCATGGCGCCAGTTCACGTTGCCGGTGAAGCCGTCGTCGCGATAACGCGCCGCAATGCGGCCGAGCAGATCGAACTCGACCTGCTCTGGCGGCCGCAGATCGACTTGCGCGCAGGCGCACAGCAGGAGAACTAGCCAGACCGCCCGCTTCACTTGCGCAGGCGTTTGATGGTCTTCAGCAGCGTTTCGTTGTCCGGCGCGCTCTTCAGCGACTCGTTCCAGACGCGGTTCGCCTCGTTGCGATCGCCCATTACCCACAGCACTTCGCCCAGGTGCGCACCGATCTCGGCATCGGGACGCCCGCCGTAGGCGCGGCGCAACGTGTCTGCGGCGCCCTTAAGGTTGCCTTCGCGGTACTGCACCCAGCCGAGACTGTCGATGATGAAGTAGTCCTCCGGCGCAAGCTGCAGCGCCTTCTCGATCAGCGCACGGGCTTCGGGCAGCCGTAGATTGCGCTCGGCGAAGGAATAGCCGAGGGCGTTGTAGGCGTGCGCGTGCTCCGGCCGCACCTCGATCAGCTTCTTGAGGTTCGCTTCCAGCACGTCGTACTTCTCGAGCTTTTCCGCGGTCAGCGCATAGTCATAGAGGAGCTCCGCCTGGTCGGGCTCCGCCTTCAGCGCCTTGTCGAGAAGCTCGAAGGCCTCGGCGTTGCGATTGGCATCGCGCAATAGCTGCGCTTCGCCGACGGTGAACTGCACTTCCTGGCCGGGATTTTCGTCCGCCGCCTTGTGCAGAAACTCGCGCGCAGCGTCGAGCTTGCCCTGCTTGGCGATCGCATTCGCGGTGCGCAGGCGCGCCGGCACGGCGTGCTCGCCATCCTGGATCTCGTCGTACCACTTGATCGCCTGCGGCCAGTCCTTCTTCTCTTCGGCGATCTGGCCGAGGATGTAGCGCGCGCCGTCCTGGTCGCGATACTCGGTGTTGGCGACGAGGCGCTTCATGCTGTCCTCGGCGACCGCGTAATCCTTCAATTGCAGCGCCGTCACGCCGACCATGTAGGTGAGCTGCGTGTCGCGCGGGTTCGCCGCGAGCAGCATCTCGAACTGCTTGCGCGCTTCGGGGATCTTCTTGTCGAGGACGAGCGCGCGGGCATAGTTGAGGCGGCCTTCGCGCGAGTCGGGATTCTTCTCGACGAACTGGCCGAGGCGCTTCGCCGCGTCTGCCGTCGAGCGCTTCTGCAGCACCTGCGCTTCGAGCACCGCGGGCACTTCCCATTCCGGCCGCAGTTCCGCCGCGCGGCGCGCCGCCGCCGTCGCGGTCTTGTCGTCGTTGGCTGCCGCCGCCGCCTGCGCGAGCGCCACCTGCGCTTCCGGCAGGTTGGCGTGCTTGCCAACCAGGCTGCGCACCACGCGCAGGTTCGCCGCCTTGTCGGGATTGCCGGCGAGCAGGCGATTCAGCTGCAGGAAGCCGCGCGGCATGCTGACGCCTTCGGCGGACAGCAGCTTGTCGATGACCGGCTCGGCCTCGTCGACCTTCTGCGCCGAGATGAGGAGCGCGGCGAGCACCTGCAGCGCAGCCGGCGACTGCGGCTCGATGTTCTGCCACGTGCGCGCAGCCTCGATGGCGAGATCGGTGAGCTTGCCCTGGTTCGCGATCTCGACCGCGCGCCGCGCGACCCGCGCATCCCCGGTCTGCTTGGCGAGCTCCAGATACGTCTTCGCGGCGAGCGCGTAATCGCCGCGCTGGAGCGCGATCTCGCCGAGCAGCATGTCGTAGAGCGCGGGCTCGTCGACTTGCTCGACCTGCTTGTCGGCTTGCGCGAGCGCGGCGTGGTGGAAGAAGAAAGCGACTGCGAAGGAAAGTAGCAGGCGGATCAGCATGGGGATTCGACCGATCTTAGGTATATTTGGTGCCCCGCACAAGCCGCATTCCCCTCCGAAATCTCCGGCAATGCCCGAGCTTCCCGAAGTCGAAGTCACACGCCGCGGCCTCGCGCCGCATCTTGCCGGACGCGTGATCTCGGCTGTCGAAGTCCGTCAGCCGCAGCTGCGCTGGCCGGTGCCGAAAGCGGTGCTTTCGCTTGCCGGACGCACGGTGCGCGGCGTGACACGGCGAGGCAAGTACCTGCTCGTCGATTGCGGTGACGGCCACCTCATCCTGCATCTCGGCATGTCAGGAAGCCTGCGCGTCATCCCGCCGGGCACGCCGGCCGAGAAACATGACCACTTCGACCTGGTGCTCGGCGACCGCGTTCTTCGGCTGCGAGATCCGCGCCGCTTCGGCGCCGTGCTGTGGACGAGCGACGCGGTCGAGACGCATCCGCTGCTGGCCGGCCTCGGGGTCGAGCCGCTCTCGCAGGCGCTGAACGCGACGCGCCTCTACCAGCTCACCCGTGGATATCGCACCGCGATCAAGCTTTTCCTGATGGACGGCCGGCGCATCGTCGGCGTGGGCAACATCTATGCAAGCGAGAGCTTGTTCCGCGCCGGCATCGATCCAAGGAAACCGGCGAAGCGCACCACGCCCGAAGGGGCGATGAAGCTCGCCAAGGCGATCAAGGACACGCTGCGGGCGGCAATCAAGGCGGGCGGCTCGACCTTGCGAGATTTCGTCGGCGCCGAAGGCAACGCCGGCTACATGCAGAACCGGTTCTGGGTCTACGACCGCGCAGGCAAGCCATGCCGTCGCTGCCGCACGCCCATCAAGCGGATCGTGCAAGGACAGCGCTCGACCTACTTCTGCCCGCGCTGCCAGAAGTAGCTAGCGCTTGGCTTTCTGCTTGAATCGGGCGACCACGCCCGGGTGCACGAACTTCGACACGTCGCCGCCGAGCGTGGCGATTTCGCGCACCAGCGTCGCCGAGACGAACATGTTCTGCTCGGAGGGCGTGAGGAACACCGTTTCCATCTCCGGATAGAGAGCGCGGTTCATGCCCGCGAGCTGGAACTCGTACTCGAAGTCCGACACCGCGCGCAGCCCTCGCAGCACCACGCGCGCGCCGTGCTTGCGCACGAAATCGATCAGCAGACCCTCGAAGCCGACCACCTGCAGGTTCTTCACGTCGGCGAGGACTTCGCGCGCGATCTCGATGCGCTCGTCGAGCGAGAAGTAGGTCCGCTTGGCGCGGCTTTCGGCGATGCCGAGGATGATGGTGTCGAACAGCCGGCTCGCGCGGCGCACGAGATCCTCGTGACCGCGCGTGAGCGGATCAAACGTCCCGGGGTAGACCGCCTTGATCATCGCCTCTCCACTCGAAGAGTTGATAGCTCACCTGCCCTGCGCGCGCCCGCTTGAGCTCGATCCAGCTCTCGCGCGGCTCCAGCGGCTCCGCGGCTTCCAGATAGACGCGCGCGCCGCTCTTCAGCCGGCGCTCGAGCGGCTCCAGCACCGCGGGCAGCGCATTCTGCCTGAATGGCGGATCGAGGAAAACCACGTCGAAGCGCTCGCGGCTGCGCGCGAGATATTCCTGCGCATCGCCAAACACCGCTTCGACAATGGCCGTGCCGATCATCTGGCGTGTTGCTAGCAAAGCGTCGAACGCCGCGCGATCGCTCTCCACCATTACCACGCGCGCCGCGTTGCGCGACGCGGCCTCGAAGCCCAGCGCGCCGCTGCCGGCAAAAAGATCCAGGCACGCCAGTCCGTCGAGCCATTGTCCCAGCCAGTTGAACAGCGTCTCGCGAACACGATCGGGTGTGGGGCGCAAACCGGGACGTGACGGCACCTTGATGCGCCTGCCGCGGTATTCGCCCGCGATGATGCGGACAACACCTTTGTTAGAATGCACCGACCCATGGTAGCTACTTCCTGGGCCGCGCGCCTCAAAGCCGGTCTCGCGCGCACGCGCGATGTCCTCAACACCCCGGTCTCCGAGCTCTTCGTCCGCCGCCGCGTCGACGAGGCGCTGTTCGAGGAGCTCGAGACTGCGCTCCTGCAGGCCGACTGCGGCGTGAGCGCCACGCAATGGCTCCTCGACTCGCTGCGCGAGAAAGCGCGCAAGCAGAAGATCGAGGACGGCGAGACGCTGAAGGAAGCGCTCAAGGATTCGCTCACCGAGCTTCTGAAGCCGCTCGAGCGCTCGCTCGACACCTCGCGCGCCAAGCCATTCACGATCATGATCGCCGGCGTCAACGGCTCCGGCAAAACCACCTCGATCGGCAAGCTCGCCAAGTGGCTGCAGTCGCAGGGACGCACGGTTCTCCTCGCCGCCGGCGACACGTTCCGCGCCGCGGCGCGCGAGCAGCTCGTCGCTTGGGGCGAGCGCAACAACATACCGGTCATCTCCCAGGTCGGCGATCCTGGGGCGGTCGTGTTCGACGCGCTCTCCGCCGCGCGCGCCCGCAAGACCGACGTCGTCATCGCCGACACGGCCGGGCGACTGCCGACGCAGCTGCACCTGATGGAGGAGATCCGAAAGGTGAAGCGCGTGGCGGCAAAGGCGCAAGCCGATGCGCCGCACGAAGTGCTGCTCGTGCTGGACGCGAACACGGGTCAGAACGCGCTGGCGCAGGTGCGCGCCTTCGACGAGGCGCTCGGTGTCACGGGACTGGTGCTGACCAAGCTCGACGGCACCGCGAAAGGCGGCGTGGTGTGCGCCATCGCCCGCGAGCGGCCGATTCCGCTTCTCTTCGTCGGCGTGGGCGAAGGCATCGACGACCTGAGGCCATTCGTGGCGCGAGACTTCGCGGAGGCGCTGGTTGGTTAGCTTCTCCGCCGTCGCAAAGCGCTATCCGGGAGGCGAGGAAGCGCTGCGCGGCGTGACGTTCAGCGTCGAACCAGCGGAGCTCGTCTTCATCACCGGGCGCTCGGGCGCCGGCAAGTCGACCTTGCTGAAGCTCATTCCGGCCATCGAACGGCCGAGCTCGGGAACGGTGCTCGTCAACGGGCAGAACGTGGCGGCGCTCAAACGTGCGGCGATTCCCTACCTGCGACGCAACGTCGGGCTCGTCTTCCAGGACCAGAAGCTTCTTTACGACCGCACGGTCTACGACAACGTGATGCTGCCGCTTTCTTTCTCCGCGCACCCGCCCAAGGAAGCGGCGCGGCGCGCTCGCGCGGCGCTCGACAAGGTGGGCCTGCTGGCGCGCGAGAAGGCGAACCCAATCCAGCTTTCCGGCGGTGAGCAGCAGCGCGTGGCCATCGCGCGGGCCGTGGTGAACCGTCCGTCGATTCTGCTGGCCGACGAGCCGACGGCGAACCTCGATGCCGAATCGGCGCGCCGGATCCTCGACATCTTCGTCGAGTTCAACCAGGTGGGTGTCACGGTGCTCCTCGCCACGCACGACCACGAGCTCGTGCGCCACTACGGCAAGCGGGTGATCACGCTCGAAACCGGTCGACTGCAATGAACGCGTGGTTTCGCCAGCACGCGCAGGCCTTCGGCCGGGGGCTGCGACGGGTCGGCCTACTCAACGTCATCGTCATCGGCGTCGCGCTCGCCTTGCCCGTCGGCGGCTACGCGGTCATCGAGAGCCTGCGCGCCGTCTCCGGGCGCCTCGCGCTCGATCCGCAGATTTCGCTATTCCTGGACGCGAAGGGCGCGGATCGCGAAACGCTCGCCGCCTCGCTCAAGCGCGATGCGCGCATCTCCCGCGTACGCTTCGTTCCGCGCGAGCAGGCGCTGAAGGAGCTCGGTGCGGTGCAAGGCCTGCCCGATCTCATCGCGGCGCTCGGGCGCAATCCCTTGCCGGACGCATTCGTCGTCACCGCCCGCGAGGAAGGGATCGAACCGCTGGTGGCGGACCTCGCCAAGCTGCCCGGCGTAGCGCATGTCCAAGCGGACGCGCTTTGGGCGCGGCGCCTTGCGTCCCTCGCCCGGCTCGCTCGGGCGGGCTTGTGGCTGCTCGCCGGGCTTCTGGGTACCGCCCTCGTCGCGGTCACCTTCAACACCATCCGGCTGCAGATCCTCACGCAGCGCGATGAGATCGAGGTCTCCAAGCTGATCGGGGCGACCGACGGCTTCATCGGTCGCCCCTTCTATTACGCGGGGCTGCTGCAAGGCGTCGCCGGCGCAGCCATCGCGCTCGCGGTAGTGGCGGTTTCGCTGGGTCTTCTAAACGGCGAAGTCCGGGCACTGTCGGAGTCCTACGGGTCGGACTTTCGCTTCGGCTTCCTGACCCCGGAAGACGCGGCTGCGGTGATCCTATTTGCCGGTTTACTGGGCTGGGCGGGGGCCCATCTTTCCGTCCGCCGTCACCTGCGGGCGATCGAGCCGAGTTAGCGTTTACTCTCGCCAACATGCATTCCATGGAACATCTAGTGGAACTGGCACTCTAAATACCTGAGTGCTAAACTTGGCTTCTCTTGGAGGAAATTACATGACTTCAGCTGCGATGCCGCTCCCTGTGTCGGTCCAGATGCCGATGCCCACGGGCAGCCTCGACGCCTACATCCAGACGGTCAACCGCTTGCCGATGCTGAGCGTGGAAGAAGAGCAGCGCCTTGCGCGCCTTTTCCGCGACCAGAACGACCTCGAGGCGGCGCGCCAGCTTGTGCTGTCGCACCTGCGGCTGGTCGTCGCGCTCGCGCGGGGCTACCTCGGGTATGGGCTGCCGCACGCCGACCTGATCCAGGAGGGCAATATCGGCCTCATGAAGGCGGTGAAGCGCTTCGACCCCGATCGCGGCGTGCGCCTCGTTTCTTTCGCCATCCACTGGATCAAGGCGGAGATGCACGAGTACATCCTGCGCAACTGGCGGCTGGTGAAGGTGGCCACCACCAAGGCGCAGCGCAAGCTGTTCTTCAACCTGCGCTCGATGAAGAGAGACCTCGGCCCGATGACCAGCGCCGATGTCCAGCGCGTGGCGGATGAGCTGAGCGTCAAGCCGGCGGAAGTCGTCGAGATGGAGACCCGCCTTTCCGGCCAGGAGCTCGCGTTCGAAGGCGACCGCGAGGATGACGAAAGCTATGCGCCGGTGAATTACCTCGCCGACGAGGCAGCGGAGCCCTTCAGCGTGCTCGAGGCTGAAGAAAGCGAGCGCGTGCAGAGCGAAGGCCTGCAGAAGGCGCTCGAAACGCTCGACCCGCGCAGCCGCCGCATCGTGGAAGCGCGCTGGCTACGGGAAAAAGACGCCGCGACGCTGCATGATCTCGCCGCGGAGTTCAAGGTGTCCGCCGAGCGCATCCGCCAGATCGAGGGGAAAGCCCTCGACAAGATGCGCAAGCTGCTGCCAGCGCCGAACTAGGCCTTCTCCTTCAGCAGCGTTCTCAGATCGTCCGGCAGGTCGGCCGCGAGCCGTTCGGGCCGCACGAGCAGCCTGAGTCGGCCTTGCGGATCGATCACGTACGCCTGCGAGCTGTGATCGACGGTGTACGAGTCCCCCTGCTTGCGCTTCTCGTAATAGATCTTGAAATCCTTCGCCACGCGTTGCGTGGCGGCGGCGTCGCCGCGTAGCGCGACGAAGCGAGGATCGAAGGCGCTCACATAGCGCTGCAGGTCCTGCGGCGTGTCGCGTTCCGGATCGACGGTGACAAAGAGCACCTGCACCCGATCGGCGTCCGGACCCAGCGTCTTCAGCACGCCCGAGATGTCGGCGAGCGTGGTCGGACAGACGTCGGGGCAATGGGTGAAGCCGAAGAACATCACCACCGCCTTGCCGCGGAAATCCTCGAGGTGGCGCACGCGGCCGCTCGTGTCCGCGAGCTCCAGCGTGCGGCCGTAGTCGACACCGGTGACGTCGGTGCTCTTGAACTTCGGAGCGCCATCGCAGCCCGCGACGAGCAGCGCGAGGCTACAAGTAATGATCGACCAGCAGCGCCGCGAAGAGGAAAGCGAGATAGGCAATCGAGTAGCGGAAGGTCTTCTGCGCAGCGGCGTCGCTGTACGCCAGGTAAATGCGCAGCGCGTACGCGACGAATACGCCGCCGAGCACGAGTGCGCACACCAGGTAGACGGCGCCGCTCATGCGGATCACGTACGGCAGCAGGGTCGTGGCGAAAAGCATCAGCGTGTAGAGCAGCACCTGGAGCGACGTGTATTCGCGGCCATGGGTGACCGGCAGCATGGGCACGCCGGCGCGTGCGTAGTCGTTCGTGCGGTAGAGGGCGAGCGACCAGAAGTGGGGCGGCGTCCAGACGAAAATGATGAGGAAAAGGAGCAGCGCCTCGGTGCTGACTTCACCCGTCACCGCCGCCCAACCCAGCACAGGCGGCATGGCCCCAGATGCGCCGCCGATCACGATGTTCTGCGGCGTAGCAGGCTTCAGGAGGAGCGTGTAGATCACCGCATAGCCGACGAACGTGCCGAGCGTGAGCCACATCGTGAGCGGGTTGACGAACTGCGCCAGGATCCACAAGCCAACGCCGCCGATCACGCCGGCGAAGACGATGGTCTGGGTGGTAGTCAGCTCGCCGCGCGGCAGCGGCCGCCAGCGCGTGCGTTGCATCAGAGCATCGATGTTCTGCTCGACGAGGCAATTGACCGCTGCCGCCGCACCGGCCACGAGCGCGATGCCGAGGGTGCCGGCGAACAGCACCTGCGGCGGCACCATGTCCGGCGTGGCGAGGAACATGCCGATCACCGCGGTGAAGACGATGAGCGAGACGACGCGCGGCTTGGTAAGCGAGTAGAAGGCGCGCAGTCGGTGCGCGAAGCCTGCAGTAAGAGCGTGGGTCGTCACGAGGAAGGACGTAAGCCGCGGAAGACGAAGAAGTTTATCACGACGAGGGTGGCGACCAGCAGCGCGGCACCGGCGTTATGCGCGGCGGCGAGCGGCAGGGGCAGGCTGAAGACGACATTCGAGACGCCCAGCGCGAATTGCACCAGCACGATGAGGGCAAGCGCGACACCGAGCCGCGGCAGCAGAGGATGCGCTTTCCACGATAGGAAAAAAACACTCGCCAGCGCCACGAGCGCGAACATGCGGTGCGTCCAGTGGATGGCCGTCAACGCCTGGTTCGAAAGCAGATCATCCTCCGCCGTCTGGCCGAGCTCGCGCACCACATGGAAGGCATTGGCGAAATCCATGCTCGGCACGAGGCTCCCGCGGCAGAGGGGAAAGTCCGGGCAGGCGAGCGCGGCGTAATTCGCGCTTACCCAGCCACCGAGAACCACCTGGAGGGCAACGATCGCAAGCGTCGCCGCGGCAAGCGGGCGCATCGCCCGTAGCCGGTCGTCGCGTTCATGCGCCGATTCGCTGAGCGCAAGCCACAACAAGAGCGCAAGCGTGGCGAGCCCGCCGACAAGATGACCGGTGACGATCGCCGGCTTGAG
>C688J18823_10001506_pt1 | contig 14401 bp, 14 predicted proteins | sample HopSoiMetagenom1_FD_18823 | JGI IMG/M metagenome (IMG submission 18823)
GGGAGTGGCGGCAACACGACCGCCACCTCCCCCGCCGCCGCGTCGGCGAGTGCCGTCGCGATGATGGTGTCGGTGCCCACCGGCAGATGCGGGCCGTGCTGTTCGGTCGCGCCGACGGGTATCAGCGCCACGCAGTCGGGGTCGACGGCCAGGCGGTCGGCCAACTGCGCCGACGTCAGCTCTTCCCACAAGTAGGTCATGGTCACCAGAACCTCAGGTAGCGTTCGGTCTCCCATGCCGACACGTGCGCGGTGTACCCGTCCCACTCGGCGCGGTTCTCGCTGACGAACGACTCGAACATCGCGTCGCCGAACACCGACCGCACCAGGGGATCGGCCTCGAGGGCATCGATCGCCTCGCCCAGTGACCGTGGCAACCAACCGATTCCACGGGCGACGACATCGGCCTCGGTGAGCCGGTAGAGGTTGTCCCGGTTCGGCTCGCCCGGATCGAGACCCTCACGGATGCCTTCCAATCCTGCGGCCAGCATGAGCGCGCCGCCGAGGTAGGGATTGTTGGCGCTGTCGGCGGCGCGGCACTCGACGCGACCGCCGCCTTTCGGGATGCGCAGCATGTTCGTGCGATTGTTGTCCCCGTAGCAGGCGAACACCGGCGCCCACGTCAGGCCCGACATGCTGCCCTGCTTGACCAGCCGCTTGTAGCTGTTGACGGTCGGCGCGATCACCGCACAGATGGCGTCCGCGTGGCGCAAGACACCGGCGATGAATTGATAGCCGAGCATCGACAGCCCGCACCCACGCGGATCGGCCTCGGCCGCAAAGAGGTTCGTACCGGAGTCGTCGGCCAGCGACATGTTGTAGTGGGCGCCGCTTCCGGTGCGGTCTGCGAACGGTTTGGGCATCCACGACGCGAACAGTCCATGCTTGCGGGCGATCTCACCGACCATCATCCGGAAGAACACCAACCGGTCCGACATGGACACCACATTCGTGTAGGTGAAGTCGGTCTCGAACTGCCCGTTGCCGTCCTCGTGGTCGAATGAGTAGACGTCCCAGCCGAGTTCGTTCATCGCCGAGACGATCTCGTCGACCACCGGGTAGTTGTGCAACATCGTCCGCAGGTCGTAGCACGGTTTGTCGAGGTTATCGTCGAGGCTGGCGGGTTCCGGTCGGTCGGTGTCGGTGAGCAGGAAGAACTCGGTCTCGATGCCGAGGTTGAAGGTATATCCCAGTGTGGCCGCATCGGCGGTCACGCGTTTGAGGATCTGCCTGCTACACGCGTCGAACGGGGTGTCGCCGATCCAGAGATCGCCTGGGAACCAGGCCACTTCGCGGTTGAACGGCATGATGATCGGGTGATCGAGATCGGGGTGCGGCGCGACCTCGTCGTCGTTGACGTCCTGGGGCACACCGTCGAGCGCGGCGCCGGTGAACATCTCCGATCCGAGGGCCGCCTGAACGAGATGCCCCAGCGGCACCATCTTGCTCTTGGGCTTGCCGTGCATGTCGACGAAGCTGACCGCGGCGTACTTGACGCCCCTGGCCGCCAGCGCATCGGCCACATCGCGCGCGGTCGACGCGACGCCAGTCTGTCCGTTCAGGGTTGTCGTCATCTGTTGTGTCATCCTGTCGATGCGAGAGTGGTTGTGGGGTTGATGATTCCGAGTTCGCGCCCGAGGTAGCGGTAGAACTCCCACAGCGGTCGCTCGAGATGCGACAGCCGGCCGGTGCTGCTCACGCCGGAACGGATGGCGCGCTGCACCGCGGCGCAGACGTCGAGATCCTCTCGGTGAATGTCACAGATCATCTTGACCAACTCACTGCGGCGTTCTTCGACACCGGGCGCGGCCAGCGAGGCCGGGGACATGCAGATGTCGAGCTGGAGCTCGATCTTGCCCGCCCCGAGTGGAAGTGTCTTGAGCCAGTACATATATGCGGGGCCCATGGCGATCTGCAGTAGCGGATACGCGATGAAGATCAGTGACTTGCGGCTGTGCTCGGGGGTCAGCGTGTCCGCGCCGGGCGACAGGAACGGCGGATCGGCTGGGTAGCCGGGAGCCTGCCCCGACCACATCGTGGTGAAGTAATCGCCGACCTCGCCGGTATAGCTCAGGGCCGCTGGGAATTGGTCCTCCAGCGAGCCGCGGTGCGGGCCCATGTGGTGGTAGCACTCCATGAAGTTGTCCACCATGATCTTCCAGTCCCAGTCGCACACGCCCCAGTCGGTCTGCTCGACGGTCTGATAGTTCTCGAGGTCGTAGACGTCGACTATCGGATCGAGAGCTGCGTATTGGCTCGCCAGCGACTCCGCCTGGCCGTCGAAGTTCACCATCACGAAGCCCTTCCACACCTCGTGGCGGAACTTCTTCAGCGGGTAGTCATTACGGTCGAACGCCGCAGATTTCTTCATTTCCGGTGCCCCGGCAAGGTGCCCGTCCAGACCGAACGACCACAGGTGATACGGGCACTGCAGCACGTTGGCCTCGCCCGCGCCGCTGCAGACCTCCATCCAGCGGTGCGAGCAGTTGCGGGATAGCACCCGAATCTCGGAATGCCGGTCGCGGGTCACGACCAAGGGGGTGCCGAGGATGTCGATGCTGTAGTAGCTGCCGGGTGTGCCCACCTGCTCGACGCGGCAGAGCGGGATCCACCCGCGCTTGAAGATGCGGTCGACCTCGTCGGCGTACAGGTCGTCGCTGCCATACGCCTCGGGCGGCAGGGTGATCGCTTTGTCGGGCGACTCGACTGCACAAGTCGCTGTCAAGCGGGAGAAGTCGAATGTCATGTTCTCGACGCTATGGGCGCTCTGTTGCCGACCTGTTTCGCGCGAGTAAATGACCTATTGATAAGTGCTCCGTCGGGTTTCAAGCGTATTCTGCCTTCAGCCTGCACCTTTGATGCGCCTTATCAATAGGGTATTGAAACAATCGTTTTGACTTTCTCGGGCGTCAAAACCGGGTAGGAATGACGACATGATTGAGGTGACCCTGCTCGGCACCGGCAGCCCGATGGTCGACCCGAGGCGCGCAGGCCCGTCCACCCTCGTGCGTGCGGGTGAGCAGTTGTTCCTCGTGGATTGCGGGCGGGGTGCCCTGATGCGGGCCGCGGCCGTCGGCGTCGGTGCCGCCAATCTAACGGCGCTGCTGCTCACCCATCTGCACAGCGACCACATCACCGACCTCAGCGACGTCATCACGACCAGGTGGGTTACGACGTTCGAGCGCACGCCACTTCCGGTGCTCGGGCCGCCGGGAACCGCCGCCGTCGTCGAGGCCACGCTGGCGGCACTGGCTCCCGATATCAGCTACCGGATCGCTCATCACACCGACATCACCGAGCCGCCCGTCGTCGAAGTGCACGAGTACACCGAAGGGTCGGTGTGGGACTCCCGCGGTGTCCAGATCCGGGTCGCCCCAACGGATCACCGGCCCGTGAAGCCGACCATCGGGTTTCGAATCGGGTACAACGACGCCTCCGTCGTGCTGGCAGGCGATTCGGTGCCTTGCGACAGCCTCGACAAACTCGCGGCGGGAGCTGGTGCGCTTGTGCACACCGTCATTCGCAAGGATCTCGTCGAGCAAGTGCCGCAGCAGCGACTCAAAGACATCCTCGATTACCACTCCTCTGTCGAGGAAGCCGCCGCGACTGCGGCGCGCGCCGGGGTGGGCACGTTGATCCTCACCCACTACGTCCCTCCCCTGGCTCCCGGTCAGGAGGACGACTGGCGGGCCCGCGCGGCGACGGCCTTCAGTCGACAGATCGAGCTCGGTGACGACCTGCACCGCGTGGAGGTTCACCCGGGAGTGTGCGCCAAGCCCGCGAGGTGATCCGCCGCGCCCGCAACACAATTGAGATCGGCGTCGGTCAGTGGCCGGCCGCGGCCGATCACTACGACGTGCTCCACGCCGAGCTCACCTAATGCGCCGCAGCGCTCGGCCAGCTTCCCGGAGTTCTCGCCGTCCTGGAGTGCCGTGGTCACCGTCCGCTCGATCTCCTCGGGCGGCCGGCCGACGTCGGCGCAGTGACGATCCAGCACGTCGAGCTGCCTGCGGATCGCGGTGCCGCCGTCGGGCACGTCGAACAGATTGCACGCGTCGCCGTACTCGGCGACCAGCCGCAGGGTGCGCCGTTCGCCGGTGCCGCCGATCAGGACCGGCGGCCCGGGCGTCGTGACGGGTCGCGGGCTGCCGACCGGGTGCTCGAGATCCAGATACTCACCGCGGAACGGGGATTCGTCGCCGCTCCACATCTGCCGCGCCAGCCGCAGCAACTCGGTCATCCGGGCGAACCGCTCCGCGGTGTCGGGAAGGAACAGCCCCATCGCGCTGGCCTCGTCGCCGTTGTAGCCGGCGCCGATCCCTAACCACGTCCGGCCTGCGGACAGCACGTCGAGCGTGGTGACCGCCTTGATCAGCAAGGCGGGTGCGCGGAAGGTAGCGGCGGTGACCATCGTGCCGAGGTGGATCCGCGACGTCGCGGCCGCGAGATATCCCAGCGTGGTGTAGGCCTCGAGCATGGGTTCGTCGAGCCGGCTGGCCGGATCGGCCTGAAGGAGATGGTCGGCCACCCAGAGGGTGTCGACCGCGGTGTCATCGAGGTAGCCCGCCAGTGACGCGAGCCGGTGGTGAATCTCATCGGGCCACGAGTAATTCGTCACGCTGACACTGAGTTTCATGATCACCCTCCCGCGACGCGGGCCTGCTGCCGATCCCGTCGGCGCAGCGGCAGCATCGCGCCGGCCACGATCAGCCAGATCAAGCCGGTGAACCGGGCAACCGGCAACAGAGGCGAGAGCCCCGGCCAAATCAGCGCCAGTGTCGTCAGCTCGGCGACCGCAGCGATCACCAGTCCGGTCCAAGCCACCGACCGTGGCAGCAGTCCGACGATCAAGCTGGGCACGGAAATGCCCGCCAGCAGCAGGCCGAGGGTGACGATGTGCCAGGGTCCGCCAGTCAGGTAGACCAGGTAGTACAGGGCGCGGACCAGCGCCGGGTCGGTGGTGGCCTCTGGCCGGGACAACGTCCACGCCAGAAGTCCCGACAGACTCAGTGCTCCCGACGCGAGGAGGCCACCGGCAAGGGCGATCGTCGCGCCGGGTGCGGTGATCCCGAGTTGGCGTAGCCGGGCACTTGCGGTCGCCGCGTAGATGGCCAACGGTATCGACGACGCGAAGGTCCCAACGGCGATGGCCTGTGCCGCATCGTGATGGGCGGCGACGTAGTCCTGCGCCTCGGATCCAAACGGCAGAGGCATCAGGCCGCCGAGCGCAACGCCGCTCGCCAGGCCGGCGAGCAACAGCCCCAGCGATATCGCCGCGAGCAGCGCCAGCGGAGGGCCGCCCTGCGGTGGCCGGCCACCCGCTCTAGTCGTATCCACTGATGAATCATTCATACTGTGAACGATATGCCTGATTTGAGTCGTAGACAAGACGTTTGACTAATTTGCGAGATAATTCGTTCATAACTGATACGATTTTTCCGTGTCAGCAGGTTCAAGCGACGGTGACAACGTGGCGTTCATGTTGTCCCAACTCGGTCATCGGTCCGCCTCGGTGTTCGCCGACCTGATCGCGTCGATCGAGCTCACCCCGCCGCATGCCGGGATACTGCGCGCGATCGCGACCGAGCCCGGGCGCAGCCAGCAAGCGCTCAGCGGCCAGCTGGGCTTGTTGCCCAGCCGGGTCGTCGCCTACGTCGATGAGCTGGAAGACCGCGGCTACGTCGAACGTCGCCGCAATCCCGACGACCGCCGACTGCATGCGCTCTATCTGACCGCGTCGGGGAAGAAGGTCATGAGCAAGATCGGCGAGCTCGGGCGTCAGCACGAAAGACTGATGACCTCCGGGCTGGACACCGAGCAGCGCGACACCCTGCGCCAACTGCTGACGACGATCGCCGAGCGCCAGGGCCTGACGCCGCACGTGCACCCGGGCTATCGCACCCTCGGGCGTGCCCGACCAGGCGGATAGCGCTGGCGAAATTAAGCCAGCCGGCTGATCTCCACGACCACGTCCAGGTCGGTCGAGCCCTCGCCGGAGTAAATGCCCTTCAAGGGTGAGACATCCGAGTAGTCCCGCCCCACCCCGACGCTGACGTACTGCTCATTGATGTCGGTGTCGTTGGTGGGGTCATAGTTCCACCAGCCTCCGGTCCATGCCTGCACCCAGGCGTGGCTCTGTCCGTCAATGGTGTCACCGATCGGTGCTTTGCGCTTGGGATGCAGATAACCTGAGACGTAGCGGGCCGGGATTCCCATGCCCCGCAACAGGATCAGCGTCAGATGCGCGAAGTCCTGGCAGACGCCCTTGCCTTCGCGGTGTGCATCCAAACCCGACGAATGCACACCCGTTGTGCCGGCAACATATTCGAGCTCGCTGTGCACCCAGTTGGCGGCGGCAGTGACGGCCTCCTGTGGATCGTGGTACTTGGCGATGCGCTCCCCCACCCGCCGGATCCGCTTGCTCTGCGGCGTGTAGTGCGTTGGGGTGAGCACCTCATCGAACCGGTCGATCACAGCCTCGGACCGCAGATCGTCCCAGCTGACTCGGATATCCTCGTCCTCCGGCGAGACGCCGCGGTCGGTCTCCACCACGGAACTCGACGTGACCTCGAGCTCGGTGTGCGGGGCGTGCAGGTCGAACGCGGTTACTGCGGTGCCCCAGTAGTCGACATAGCGGTAGGACCTTGTGGCGGGGACGGTTTCGACGCGGTTGAGAATGACGTTCTGCCGGGTGTCCGAGCGAGGAGTCAACCTTGCCTCGTTGAACGACGCGGTCACCGGCGACTTGTAGGCGTAGCCCGTCGAGTGCACCACTCTAAGCCGCCACATCAGATCTCACCCTCTTCGATGACCAGAGAACCGTTGTGCCCGGCGTCATGCCATGCCACCCACGGAGCGGAATGGAAGTACTGCACCGCCAACGCCTCTCCGACGTCACTGCAGGTCTGCTGCAGACCCGCCAGCCGCTTCTCCAGTGACTCCAGCAGCGCGCCCGGCTGCAGGAACTCCAGCTCGCTGCGGGCCCGCCCGAGCAGCCGCTGCGCCTCCGCTGTGGCGCCCAGTCGGTTGTGCGGGCGATTGAGCAGTTCCTCCAGGCTGTGTTCGGCAAGCCGCAGCGAGTAGAAGATGGATCGCGGGAAAAGCCGGTCCAGAAGCATGAATTCGACGACCCGGACGGCGTCCAGCACGCCGCGGTAGGTGCGCAGATAGGTGTCATGCGCGCCGGCCGACCGCAGCAACGTGACCCACGCCGGCGAGGAGGCGCTGTCGCCGACGCGGGATAACAACAGCCGCACGGTCATGTCGACGCGTTCGATGGCGCGGCCCAGCACCATGAATCGGTAACCGTCGTCGCGGCTCAGTGTCGAGTCCGCCAGGCCGGCGAACATCGCGGCTCTGCCCTCGACGAACGACAGGAACTCATGCGGGCCAAGGCGTTTGGCCGCCCGTTCCCGCTCGGCCAGCGCATTGTAGGTGGTGTTGAGGCACTCCCAGATCTCGGTTGACGTGACTTCCCGTGCACCGCGGGCGTTTTCGCGCGCGGCCGAGATCGCCTCAACGATTGAGTTGCCGCCCTCGGTGTCACGGCTGAACGCGACGATGTCGGTCAGCGACCACACATCGAGCTGCTGTTTGGGCGATTCGATGCCGAGCACCTTCAGCAGGGTCCGTGAGGCCTGGTCGGGGTCGACGCTGGAATCCTCGAGCAGCTGGTGCACCGTCACATCGAGAATGCGGGCGGTGTCGTCGGCCCGCTCGACGTAGCGGCCGATCCAGTACAGCGATTCGGCGTTGCGCGCCAACATCAGATCATCACCCGCCTACTGCTGTTGCTGTTGTTGCTGTTGTTGACTGGAGCCGTTGGCAGGCCGCAGCGGCTGCGATTGCTGCTGTTGCTGCTGCTGTGACGACCCGTCGGACCCGTTCTCCGCCTTCGGGCCCTTGGTCGTCTTGGGCAGCGACCGCACCACTTCTGCCGCGGCGAGCTCACGATCGGCCACCGACGTGCGCGACGCAAGCACCCAGGTGTCCTTGGACCCGCCGCCCTGGCTCGAGTTGACCACCAGTGAGCCCTCGGGCAGCGCCACGCGGGTCAGTCCGCCGGGCAGCACCCACACCTGGTCGCCGTCGTTGACGGCGAACGGACGCAGATCGACGTGGCGGGGTGCCAGCTTGTCGTCGATCTGGGTTGGCACCGTGGACAGCTGCACGACGGGCTGCGCAATCCAGCCGCGTGGGTCGCTGCGGATCTTCTTGCTGATCGTGGCCAGCTCTTTCTCGGAGGCGTCCGGGCCGAACACAATGCCGTACCCGCCGGAGCCCTCCACCGGTTTGACGACGAGTTCGTCGACTCGGTCGAGCACTTCCTCGCGTTCGTCGTCGAGCCAGCAGCGGTAGGTGTCGACGTTGCCCAGCAGCGGTTTTCTCGCCCAGGTAGTACTCGATGATCGTGGGCACGTAGGTGTAAACGAGCTTGTCGTCGCCCACGCCGTTGCCGACCGCGCTGGAAATGACGACGTTGCCGGCGCGGGCGGCGTTGAGCAGACCTGCGACGCCGAGCACCGAGTCCGGCCGGAACTGCATCGGGTCGAGGAACGCGTCGTCGATGCGGCGGTAGATGACGTCGACCTGGCGCTCCCCCTCGGTGGTGCGCATGTAGACGGCGTTGTCGCGGCAGAACAGGTCACGGCCCTCGACCAGCTCGACACCCATCTGCCGGGCCAGCAGCGAGTGTTCGAAGTAGGCGGAGTTATAGACGCCCGGGGTGAGGACTACCACGGTCGGATCGGCGACGTTGTTGGCCGCGGCGTTGCGCAGCGCCCGCAGCAGATGTGAGGCATAGTCGCCCACCGCGCGCACCCGGTGCGTCGCGAACAGGTTCGGGAAGACCCGCGCCATCGTGCGGCGGTTCTCCATCACGTACGAGACACCCGACGGCGAGCGCAGGTTGTCCTCGAGCACCCGGAAGTCGCCCTTGGCGTCGCGGACCAGGTCGATGCCTGCGACATGGATGCGCACACCGTTGGGCGGCACGATGCCCGCCGCCTCGCGGTGGAAATGCTCGCAGGAGGTGATGAGCCGGCGCGGGATGACCCCGTCACGCAGAATCTCCTGCTCGCCGTAGATGTCGTGGAGGTAGTGCTCCAGGGCCTTGACCCGCTGCGTGATGCCACGTTCGAGGCGTGTCCATTCGGCCGCCGAGATCACTCGCGGGACGAGGTCCAGCGGAAATGGCCGCTCCTGGCCCGACAGCGAGAAGGTGATGCCCTGGTCGATGAACGCGCGGCCGAGTGCGTCGGCGCGGGCTTCCAGCTCCGAGGCGTCGGATGGAGCAAGCTCGGCGAAAATGCCCTTGTACGGCCCGCGGACGTTGCCCTGGCCGTCGAACATCTCGTCGAAGGCCTTCGAGTAGCTGCCCAGGCTGTTGTAGCCGTCGAAGATGCCGTCGTACCGTTTGGACGCCCGTGAGTTGGTGCGTGACGTCCGTGCGGTCTCGGTCGGCAAGGTTCGAAGGCTCACCCATCACATGCTGCACCACACGACGGGTTTCGGCAGGCCAGACGGTCTCGCTTTGGGAGATTCCGGGTCGCGCTGGTAGCCTGAACAGTCGCTGCCCGTCGCCGGGCGCCCACAGACTTACCCAACCCAGCTGAGATTTGCGAAGGAACACGCGTGGCCAACATCAAGTCGCAGGAAAAGCGCAACCGCACCAACGAGCAGCGCAGACTGCGCAACAAGTCGGTGAAGTCGTCGCTTCACACTGCGGTGCGTGGATTCCGGGATGCCGTCGAGTCCGGCGACAAAGACAAGGCCCGCGAATTGCTGGCGTCGACCAACCGCAAGCTGGACAAGGCCGCCAGCAAGGGCGTCATCCACAAGAATCAGGCGGCCAACCGCAAGTCGGCCCTCTCGCGCGCCTTCAACAAAATCTGATCAGTCTGCCGCTAGTTCGGCGACCTTTCGGACCGCCGCCTCGAGCGCGTAGTCCGCATCGGCCGCGGCTCCTTTGACATCGGCGTTCAACGTCGCGACCAGTCGCATGGCCTCGGCGATCGAACCGCGCGACCATCGTCGCGCCTGCTTCTGCGCCTTCTGCACCCGCCACGGCGGCATCCCCAACTCGGCCGCCAACCGATACGGATCGCCGGACAGCGGGCCGACACGGGCGATGGTGTGCACCGCCTCGGCCAGCGCATCGGCCAACACCACCTGTGGCTCGCCGCTCATCATCGCCCAGCGCAGCGCCTCGGCGGCTCCGGCGACGTCGCCGACGACGGCCTTGTCGGCGATGTCGAAGCCCTTCACTTCCGCCTTGCCGGAGTGATAGCGGCGGACCGCGGCGGCGTCGACGGTGCCATCGGTGTCGGCGACCAACTGCGAACAGACAGCGGCCAGTTCGCGAATGTCGGAGCCGACCGCGTCGAGCACGGCGGTGACAGTGTCGTCGCCGACCTTGACCTTCAACGCCCGGAATTCTTTCCGCACGAAGTCGGCCCGCTCGGCGGCCTTGATGATGCGAGCGCATGGATGTACTTGCGCACCAAGCTTTTTCATTTGGTCGGCCAAAGCCTTGGCCCGGCCCCCGCCGGAGTGCACGACGATCAGCATGGTCCCCGGCGGCAGGTCGGCTGCGGCGTCGGCGATGAGCGCCGCCGCCTCCTTGCCCGCTTCCCCGGCGGCCTCCAGAACCACGACACGCGTGTCGGCGAACAGCGACGGGCTGAGCAGCTCGGCCAGCTCACTGGTGCTGACCTCACCGGCACGCAACCGATTCACCGGGACGTCGTCGGTGCCGGCCTGCTTGCGCGCCTGCCGCAGCACGGCGGCGACCGCGCGCTCGACGAGCAGCTCCTCATCGCCCAACACCAGGTGCAGGCCTGAGATCTCTTCGCTCACCCGACGATCGTGTCATGGATGCCCGACACCCCCGTCACCGTCCACGCGAGCAGGCAGACCGCGCCGCCCGCCGCCGAGATGCGCACCCATCGCCACCGCCACGCCAGCACCGCGGCGATGCCGCCGGCGGCAACACACACCACGCCCAAAAGACCCGACGGCACACCGATAGACGCGCCCGGAACTGCGGCGGCACACCGCGCCACCCCCAACAGCCACCACAGTTCCGGGCCGGTGAACCGGATCAGCAGGTGCGCGCCCGACGGCCACAGCGGACACAGCGCAGCGGCCGCCGTGCCGACGACCGTGATCGGCGGAATCACCGCCGCCACCGCGAGGTTGGCGACGACCGACACCACGCTGAACGTGCCCGATATCCCGGCGACCAGCGGCGCGGTGACGAGCTGCGCGGCGACCGCGACGCTCACCGCATCGGCCGGCGGCTTCGCCCAGCCGCGAGCGACCAAGCGCTGCGACCACGCTGGCGCGATCACCACAAGCGCCGCCGTCGCCGAGACCGACAGCGCGAATCCGACGTCGACGGCCAGTTCGGGCGCGGCGATCATCAACATGATCACGCTGGCAGACAACACCGGAATGGCCTGCCTGCGCCGATGCGAGACCACGGCAAGCAGTGTGATGGCGCCCATGACCGCCGCACGGAGCACGCTGGCCGACGGCTGCACCACTATGACGAACGCCACCAGCGCGAGTGCGGCCATTGCGACCGACAGCCTGGGCCCCAACAGTGCCGCGGTCATCAACACCGCCCCGCAGACGATGGTTACGTTGGCGCCCGACACCGCGGTCAAATGAGTCAACCCGGCCGCGCGGAACGCCTCGGTGGTCTGCACGGTCAACGTCGACGTGTCGCCGAGCACCAGCGCAGGCAGCATCGCCGCTTGGTCAGCGGGCAGCGCGGTACGCGCGGCGTCGGCGAAGCCGGCGCGGATGTCATGCGCGACCCTGTCGATCGGCGCGGCCTCGCCCAGTTTCGGCTCTCCAGTGGCCGACAGCACCGCCACGGTCAGGTCGCGCCGCGTCGGCCGTCCGATGCGGGCGCGGAAGCTCGCCGGCCGGCCCGCCGTCAGCTCGGCGAACTCTGCAGCACGCGTGAAAACGACTACCCGGCCGAGCATTTCACTCCCGCCGACACGCTGCAGCGACCCACGGAACATCATCCGGCCGCCGCCCAGTGAGCGAGGTGTCTCGGTCGGCGTAACGACGACGGCGGCGATCGTGCCGTAGCGCTCGACAATCGGATGATCGCGCAGTTCGCCAACGCGCAGCCCGATCGCGACGGCGAAACCGACGCCGACCACCGCGACAGCGACGACACCGGCCACGACCGCCCGGACGTCGACTCCGGATTCGCGACGACCACTACCCCACCGACCCACTGCCGCCGTCGCGGCGATCGCCACGGCAACAGCCACCACCGAACCGCCCACCTGCCAGAGGATTCCGGCCGCTGTCACCGCCCAACTGGTCAGAGCCGCCGGGACCAGTCGCAGGTCTAACCGGGCGACGCCGGTATCGAGTGTCATACCCGAACGAGGTCACGGAGCTTCTCCAGCCGCGCCGGTCCGATGCCGTCGACGTCGCCGAGTTGGTCGACGCTGGTGAACCGCCCGTTGGCGTCGCGCCAGGCGATGATCGCGGCCGCGGTCACCGGACCGATTCCCGGCAACGTGTCTAGCTCCTCCACTGTGGCGGCGTTCAGATCCACCAAACCGCCTGGCGCCGGCGCCTTTCCGGCAGTTGACGGCGCATCGGACGGAGCGGCGGTGGCAGGCTCGGAACTGATCGAACTACCCATCGCTGCGGGCTGACCGGGTGCCGCGACGATCCCGACGATGATCTGTTCGCCGTCGGTGACTCGGCGGGCCATGTTCAGCCCGATCAGGTCGGCACCGTCCAACGCACCACCGGCCGCGGTGAGCGCATCGGCGATCCGTGCACCCGGCGGCAGCGTGACAAGGCCGGGCTTGTGCACCAGGCCCACCACGCTGACAACAACCGGTCCGTCGGCGCCGGGTGGCGCGGACCCAGGGGTTGGGCTGGCCGACGAAACCATCTCCACCGGCGGCAGTTTCGCCGATGCCACCGGCGGTGGCTTGTCCCGCACGAGGGTGAAGACAGTCACCAGCACCGCAATGACGCCGACGACGGCCAACCCGATGACGCCGGCCCGGCCGGGGTCTGCACGGACGGCCGCGACCCAGCCGGCCGCGCCGTCGGGCTTGGTCGTGTCGGGCAGCCAGCGCGACAGCGAGGTGTCCGGTTCGCCGTCGCCGTCGGCAGGCGACTCATCGTCGGCACCGAGACGGCGCTGCAGTCGCTCGGCGGGCAATTCGGTTCGCATGCGGTCAAAGTAGGCGCGCGGTCAGACCACCCGGCCGTCGGCGGTGCTCCGGCAACGCGCCCTGTGGATGAAATCCCGTATGTGGATAACCGCGTTGTCTACAGTTTCGTTATGGATCGTCGCATCCCGATGATCGCTGGTATCGCGTTTGCGGTGCTTTTCGCCGCTGCGCTGCTTATGGTTCCGACGCTTCCCGGCATCGACAAGCCGGGCTATGACATCGTGTCGCATGTCAACGAGCATTCCGCCGCGATGCGGATGCAGGCGCTCCTGGTGACTTTTGGATCGTTGGCGTTGGTCGTGGTGTTCGGCTATGCGCGTGATCGCTTGACCGGCCCGTCGGCCTACGTGTTCACCATCGGCTCGGCCGTCGTGCTCGTCGAGGTGTTCATCGCGATGTGGTTCACGGCCGGACTTGCCCTGCATCACGACCAGCTCGGATCGACGACGGCGCGGACCATCACCGACATCGCCGTAATGTGGGGGCCGATCCTGACGGTTGCCGACATCATGGTGGCTGTGCCAATCCTGTTGGCGGCCAATGACGATCGATTTCCGCGGTGGCTCGGGATACTCGCGGCGGTGTTCGCCGTCGAGCAGCTGATCGAGACGATCACGATCATCGGCCCGCCGGCCAGCTTCATATCGCCGGGCGGCGCGATGAACTTCTACCTCGGCGGGCCGCTCTTCATCATCTTCTTCCTTGCCCTCGGGGTCGCGTTGTCGCTGGAGCAGCAGGCAGAGGATCAGCCCGCGGCCGTCGACGAACCAGCCGACCAGAGCGATTCCTAGCTCGACGAGCCTGCGTTCGACTTCTTGCCGGCGTGCCGGCCTTGATCGTTCCCTGCATCGTTGCGCTTTGGCGCACGCTTGGGTTTCTTCAACTCCGGTTTTGACGTCGTGTCGCCCGCCTTATCGCGATCCACCGTCGCCTCTGGCCTCGCGGCGATACCTGACCTTTCCGTGGCCTTTTTGGTGGACCGGCTGATTTCGGACGGTGTGGGCTCGTCCTTGATCGCCTGTACGGCCCCGGTAGGCATGCTCGTCTTGGCCACCGAAGGGAACGGATCGTGCAGTGAGTTGCGAATATTCGTCACCGCGGTGTTCACCGCCGAGACGACGGGTGCGCTCGCCACGCTGACCACCTGACTCGCCCGCGTGGCCCCTGCCGCCAGTGCAG
>C688J18823_10001507_pt1 | contig 14397 bp, 10 predicted proteins | sample HopSoiMetagenom1_FD_18823 | JGI IMG/M metagenome (IMG submission 18823)
CGGCAGCCGCGCGACTCCGGCGCAGAGATCGGCGAGATCGACGCGCGTGTAGACTGCTCGTTGTGACCGCATCCCTTGCGCCGGCACACGTGCAGGTAGCCGCGGACAAGCCCGGCTCGGCCCATGGCGCGCCTCAGGACCTGCTGGAGATCTGTCTCGTCTGTCCGCATCGAACCGTCCGCCGCGGGGAACACGAACTCGCTCTTCGATGCTTCGATGGCTTCCTCGAGGAAGGGCTGCAGCGCCTCCGCGATGGGCAGCACGTCAGCATGCCCGCCTTCGTGGTGTCGTGGTCGTAGGACCGGCGAACAGTAATGGTGCCCTCGACCAGGTCCACGTCGCTCTTGCGAAGCCCGAGCAACTCGCCCTTGCGCATGCCAGTGTAGACCGCGCAGGCGAAGAGCGGCCGCCACTGCGGCGTCAACGCGGCGAGTAGCAGCGACACCTCGTCCGCTCTCAGCGTGTCGAACACCTTGCGCGGCACTTTGCGCCGCTTCACCGCCTTCGCGGGATTCTGACCTTGCCAGATGCCGCGCTCGATCGCGCGAGCGAAGATGGAGGTGGATGTTCCCGCGCAGTCCGTTGAGGGCTCTTCGGCGAGAGCTCCTCGGAGAACCTCTGCAACGCGCCCTCGATCTCCGCCTNGATTCCGCAGCTCGCAGCGAGCAGATCGACCCTGAAGCCCGCTGGCGAGTTCAGACGCACGACCGCGAGCCGCCCGCGCGCCTCCTGCTCCACGGTCGCGACCGCACGATACCCGGCGCGGGCGAGGTCCGCGACGAGCGTTTCCAGCTCTGGGTCGCCGGCAACCGCCACCGCCAGGTCGACGTCGCGCGTGGTCCGCACCTCCCCGCGCACGGACACGGCGAGGCCCCCGACCAGGGCAAAACGCTTGCCCAGCCTGCGCAGCTCGCGGATGGCGTGCGCGAGAGCATCTTCCGGCCGCCGGTCAGTCATCGGCCAGCAGCCACTCGTCGACGCGGCGCTCGATCTCCGCTTCCGTCTCGTCCGGATAGCGCGCGCGCAGCCCGGCCCGCTTGAGCCGCACGGCGGAGCGCATCATCTCCAGCGCCTGGCGCGCCTTCTCCTCGGGCGTGGCCCGGCGGGCCTGTTCGATGTCATCGCGCCGGAGCGGGTCCATCGACAGGATTGTAGACTGCCCGTTCACCGCTTGAAAGCTGCCGCCACCGCCTGCGACAGCGGTGTCGTCGGGCCGCTGATCAAACGGCGCGAGTCGCCGCTCGAATCGTCGAGGTCGCCGGGCGCGATCCCCTCGTCGGCGCTGGCGAGCATCTCCGCGACCGGCGCGGGCAGGCCGGCGCCCTGCAGCACCTTCACGTCACTCGCCGGCGGGCATGTCCTTGTCGACATTCCTTCGATGTCCTTCGCGACGGTCCCGTACCCTAGCCGGGCCGCGGCAACGTGGTGAAAGGCAGAGCGCAGCGGACTGCGCAAGTACAAGGACAAGAGCCGTGTCCAGCCGCGGCGGGTCCGGCCGTCGAAGGCGGTCAGCCACCTGAAGATCGTGGCATGAAATAAGTCTGCGCGGGGTACGTTGCGACGAGATTACAAGGCATTTCCTGCGCGCGGGCGGGTCGCCGCGCTCCGTTTCCTGTGACACGAGGTGTCGCGTGCACCAGAAGACCCTGCTTGCGGTTCTTGGGATCGCCGCCCTTTCGGTCTCACCGCTCTACGCCAAGGCGGCTCCCAAAGCGCCGGTACCGCTGGAAGAATACTTCAAGATCCGCCGCGTCGGCAGCCGCTCCGGCATCCTGCTGAGTTTCTCGCACGATGAGGAGCTTGTCGCCTACCTGAGCGACGAAGGTGGCCGCACCGACGTCTGGGTGCAGCCGGTGGCCGGCGGACCCGCCCGGCAGATCACGCACGTCAAAGGATTCATCCAGGGCCTGGCGTTCTCGCCCGCGGCCGATCAGCTCGTCTTCACCACCGACACTGGCGGCGACGAGCTGCCGCATCTCTTGCTGACCGACTCCAAAGGCACCGCGCCGCGCGACATCGCACCCGAGCAGCCGCCAGGCCGCCGCACCGACTTCATCGAGTGGGCCGACGACGGCAAGACCTTCCTGTACCAATCATCCCTGCGCGACGAGAAGTTCCTCGATCTCTACGAATACGACGTAGCCAGCGGAAAGAGTGAGCGCCTCTGGGAGGCCTCGGGCAAGCTCACGGTGGCAGCCAACACCCGCGATCACCAGCGCTTCATCCTCAGCGAGACGCTCACCGACCAGGACGCCAACCTCTACTTGTTCGATCGCGGATCCAAAGAGAAGCCGGTGCTGCTCACGCCGCACCAGGGCGAAGCGCTCTTCAACGCCGCCGACCTCTCGCCCGACGGAAAGACGCTCTATTACACCTCCGACCTCGGCCGCGAATTCCAGGCACTCCATGCGATTGACCTGACCACGCGCGAGAGCAAGCCGGTGGCGCGGCCCGACTGGGACGTCGAGGAGGCGGGGTTCACTCACGCCGGCAAGTATTTCTTCACCGGCATCAATGCTGACGGGCAGCACCAGTTGGAGGTGAAGAGCACGGCGACCAACCAGGCTGTGACGCTGCCAGCGCCACCGCCCGGCGGCTCATGGGTGCCGCTAGTGTCCTCGCGCACCGACCGTTATCTCGGGGTGCGCCTGCAAGGCGACGCGGGGCCCACCGCGCCTTATGTCGTCGACCTGCAGGCGGGCACCGCGCGGCGCGTGCTCGACCCGCTGCCGGAGTCGCTGCGCGATCACAAAATGGCCGTCGGCGAGATCGTCCATATCCCCTCGTTCGACGGCCGCAAGGTGCCCGCCTTTCTCTACAAGCCGGCCGGCAAGGGTCCCTTCCCCGCGGTCATCGACGTCCACGGCGGGCCCACCGCGCAGTCGCGCCGCGAGTTCAGCGCCATCCGTCAATACCTGGTCTCCAAGGGATACGTCGTCCTGGTGCCCAACGTGCGCGGCTCGACCGGCTATGGAAAGAGCTATACGAAGCTCGACAACAAGGACTTCGGCGGCGGGCCGCTCAAGGACGTGGTTGCGTGCAAGCATTGGATGACCAAGAACGCGCACGTCGACCCGCATAAAGTCGTGGTGATGGGCGGCAGCTATGGCGGATACATGGCCCTCGCCGCCGCCACCTTTACTCCGACCGAGTTTGCCGCCCTGGTCGATCTGTTCGGGGTCTCCGATTTGAAGACCCTGGTGGAGGGCTTCCCGGCTTATTGGAGCTCCGCGTCCGAGGCCATCTATCGGAAGTTCGGCGATCCGAAGAATCCGAACGACGAGAAATACCAGCACGATCGCTCACCGGTTCATTTTGTCGACAAGATCGTGCGCCCGCTGCTGGTGGTGCAAGGCGATCGCGACGCGCGAGTGAAGAAGGATCAGTCCGATCGCATCGTCGAGGCCTTGAAGAAGCGGAAAGTGCCCGTCCATTACCTGGTTCTCGCCGACGAAGGGCACGGCTTCTCGCGCACCGAGAACGTAGTCGCCACTTATCGGGCCACCGATCGGTTCCTCGATCGATATCTCTTCGGCGACACCTCTCTCGAGGTACTCCCCTTGGCTGGTGCGTCGTCGAACTGAGCGGCGCGCCGCTCTACAAGACCGGGAAACCAGGATCACGTGGAAATACACAGCACGAAACACTTGAACATGAACGGCATCTTTGACTTGTACATGAACAGCACGATACACTTGTGTTCGTGCCCACCCGGATCCCCCCAGCTCAACGCCTCGCCGGGTCCCTGGCCCACCTCCACGCCCTGCAGGCGGGCGGACGCCGGGTCTTCGAATCACGCGAGCTGGGTCGAATCGATCGCGAGCGACTTTTGCAGGCCGGGTTTGTCCGGCCGGCCCTGAAGGGCTGGCTTCTCTCCAGCAGCCCCGACACGGAAGAAGGAGACAGCACTCCTTGGCACGCGTCTTTCTGGGAGTTCTGCGCACGCTATTGCGAGAAGCGCTTCAAGAAACGCTGGCACCTGTCGCCGGAGCAGTCCCTTCACCACTTCGGGGAGAACACCGTCACCCCGCCGCAGGTGGTCATCTACTCCCCGCTCGGCACCAACAACACCGTAGACCTTCCGTTCGGCTCATCGATCTACGACTTGCGGGTGCAGGAGATGCCCCGTGCGGCTGAGCTGGTCGTCCGGGACGGACTCCGCATGTTCGCACCTGGGGCAGCGCTTGCGCGTGTCTCCGAGGCATTCTTCGTCCGAAACCCCATCGAGGTAGAAGTCGCCCTGAAGTCGGTCCGCGATGCGTCGGAGATCCTTCATCCCTTGCTCGTTGGTGGCCGCGCGCAGGCGGCCGGGCGCCTCGCCGGCGCCTTCCGCCGCTTGAAGAACTGGCGGCTTGCCGACGAGATCCTCGTCGCGATGAAGGCCGCCGGCAGCGACGTGCGGGAAACCGATCCTTTCGACGAGAAGCAGGTTCTGGAACTCGGCCGGACCACCGTGCCTCCCATCGTCACGCGACTTAGAGCCATGTGGCGGGCGCTGCGAGGCGAGGTCTTGGCGGTGTTTCCGCCAGCCCCCGGCCTTCCCCGCGACTCCGCCGCCTGGCTCGAGCAGGCCGACCATTCGTACAAGAGCGATGCGTACAACTCCCTCTCCATCGAGGGCTACCGCGTCACGCCTGAGCTCATCGAACGGGTCGCGCGCGGCAACTGGGACGCGCAGCGAAACGAGGCCGACCGCAAGAGCCGCGACGCTCTGGCCGCGCGAGGCTACTGGCAGACGTTTCAGCTAGTGAAGAACAGCATCTCGCAAATCTTGGAGGGCAAGAACCCCGGCGCCGCCGTGCGGAGCGCGCATGCTGGTTGGTACCGCGAGCTCTTTGAGCCCTGCGTCGTCGCTGGGCTGCTCCCTAGCGAGGCGCTCGCCGGGTACCGGAACGATGCGGTCTACCTCCGGACCTCGCGCTACGTGCCGCCGCGATGGGAAGCCATTCGCGATGCGATGCCCGCGCTCTTTGACCTGCTCGAAGAGGAGCCGGACGCTGGGGTGCGAGCGGTACTGGGACACTGGCTGTTTGGCTACGTCCATCCCTACCCCGATGGAAATGGAAGAGTCGCGCGCTTCCTCATGAACGCGATGCTCGCATCGGGCGGGTTTTCATGGACTGTCATCCGCGTCGAAGACCGCGAGAAGTATCTTCGCGCCCTTGACGCCGCGAGCATCGAGCAGAAGATCGAACCCTTCGCGCGGTTCATCGCGGAATGCGTGAAGAGAAGCGCTTCATCTCACGCCCGACGCCGGCAGTCCAAGTCCTAGCTCACTACGGCAGGTGTCGCTTTACGAAAGTACGAGGAGGAGCGCGCCACCTCTCGAGCGGTGAGCACGCAGCGACCTCGTTGATACTCGATCGCGTCCTCAAGGCCCGCTGGAACATTCTTGGCATCAGTGAGCACCGCTTGAACGTTCCCTTGCGCGGAGCGCTGGTGTCCATCGAATTAGCGAGGGCCGTCGCATTCCGCGGATGATGTGGTAGCACACGGCCGGCAGGTCTTGAGCGGCCCTGCTTGTGGCTTTCGGACCGCATCGGCGCAGTCTACTGAAATTCGCCGCGCTTTCTGGCGTAATCATGCGGTGGAGGCTCCGATGTTCTTTCACACACTGGCCGAATTCGTCGCGACCATCCTGATCGTGCTGATCGCCTCCGGCAGCGTCATCGGCGGGATGTTTCTCTCCAGGCATTTCAAGCTGCGCGCCAAGGAGCTGGAGGAGCAGCTCGACTCGGGCGACGCCGAGGCGCACCTGGGCGCGGTGGAGGCGCGCCTGCGCACGGTGGAGACGCGCCTTGGCGCGATGGAGGGCGCGATCGGCGCGCTGGTCGCCGGCCTCGCGCAGCCGCCGGCGCCGCAGCCCCTCGACGCGCCGGCCCGCACGTCGCCCACCGCCGGGCCGGCCGAGAACGTGCTGTCGCTGCGGCCGTCTTAATAGAGGTCGAAGCTAGGCCGAAGATCGGTGCGCGCGGCCAGGGGTTCCGATAGCAGCCATCGAGGGTGAGGTTGATCCAGTNTCCCGAGCGCTCTCATGGCGGAGAGNNCNCACGAAATCTTGCGCGAGGAGCGTACATTCTGCGAAGCCGTGTGAATGCGGTGGATCGCCACCTGCCCCGAAGAAACCAAGTCCGTCCTGTCGGACGAGCTTCGGGCGATCGGGGCGAAGGTCGCGCTGGAGCCGCTGTATCGCGGGGTCGGCTTCGAGGCCGACCTGGAGACGGGATATCGCGCGCACTTGTGGCTGCGAACGGCGAGCCGTATCCAGCGCGTCGTGGCCGAGCTCCCGGTGCGGCGCCTCGAGGAGCAGGCTGCCGGGATCGATTGGGGCGCCTATCTGTTGCCGCGAAAGCCGTTCACCGTCTCGCCCATCCTGACCGACACGCGCGCGCGAGAGCTGGGCGAGGAATATGTTCGCAACGCGCTGGTGGCGGCGGTTGTGCACGCGCAGCCCGCGCTCCGCTTCGATCCGGCCGCGGCCGATCCCGCGAATCTGGTCGCTCACATCCGCAACGGCATCTGCACCCTTGGCCTCGACACTTGTGGGCGCGCTCTCCACAAGCGTGGCTGGAGGATGACCGGCCATCCCGCAGTGCTCAAAGAGACGCTCGCGGCCTCGGTGCTGCTGCTCGCGGGCTATGACGGCAAAGAGCCGCTGTTCGATCCGATGTGCGGCTCGGGAACCATCGCCATCGAGGGCGCGTACATCGCGCTGCACAAGGCGCCGCTGATCCATCGCGGCAAGGACGACTTCGCCTTCGAGCATCAGGCCGGCTTCGACCGCACGCTCTGGCGAAGAGTGCAGGATCAGGCGCGCGCCGCGAAGCTGCCGGCGCCGCCCGCACCGATCTTCGCCGCGGACATTCGCGAGGCGTACGTGAAGCTGGCGCGCGAGACCGCTCTGCGGGCGCGGGTGGAGAAGCACATCCGGTTCTCAACCGGCTCGTTTCTGACCTCGACGCCGCCCGCGCCGACTGGGCTGATCGCCAGCAATCTTCCCTACGGCGAGCGCATCGCCCACAGCGCCGTGCTCTTTCGCGACGTGGGCCACGTGCTGCGCGAGCGTTACTCGAAGTGGCGCGCCGCCCTGCTGGTCCCGGCCGACACGCCCCGCGACGCTTTCGGCATGCCGGCGGACCGCGAGGTGCCGCTGATGAACGGTGCCCTCGAAGTCCGCCTGCTGCTCTTCAACGCGCGCCACGCCGGCCTCACTCCTTCTGCACCCGGAAGAAGATCGAGTAGCTGAACGGCCCTCCGATCTCGAACCTGCCCCCGTCGTTCAGTACCCGCGCGGCGGGAGCGCGACGCCCCGAGGCGAACCTCGGCCGTCCCGGATCCGCTACACTGTGCGGCGATGGAAGCCTCGGCATCGTCGTCGCGCGCCGCGGATGCGCGGGTCATGTCGCTGGTGGGCTTCGCCCACGCCACCTCGCATTTCTTCCACCTGGTGATCCCTTCGCTCTTCCCCTGGCTGATGGCAGACTTCGGCCTGAACTTCACCCGCGCGGGAGCTCTCTCCGCCGCCTTCTTCATCGTCTCGGGGGTGGGGCAGGCGCTGTCCGGATTCGTGGTCGACCGCTACGGCGCCCGCGGCTCGCTTTTCGCCGGCCTCTCTCTGCTGGCGCTGTCGGGACTGGTGCTCGCCGCGGCGCAGGGATACCCGGGGCTCCTGGCGGCGGCGGTGATCGGGGGAGCGGGGAACGCGGTATTCCACCCCGCCGACTTCACCGTGCTCAATCACTCCATCTCGCCGGGCAGGCTGGGACACGCCTTCTCCGCGCATGGCGTGGCCGGGAGCATCGGGTGGGCGGCGGCGCCGCTCTTCATGGCCGGGGTCGCGTCGCTGGCCGGGTGGCGTGTGGCGGCTCTCTGCGCGGCGGCGGTGGCGGTCCTTGCTCTCGCTGCGTTGGTGCTCTTCCGCAGCCGCATCGCAACCCCGGCCTCTGCGAACGGCGCGGCTCCGGACTCCAGCGGGTCGCCGCTCGCTTTCCTGCGCGTGCCGGCGATCTGGATGTGCTTCTTCTTCTTCCTCGCCTCGCTGGTAGGCTTCGGCGCGCTGCAGAACTTCGCCCCCTCGGTGCTGGGGAACGTCTACGGGCTCCCGCGCACCGCGGCCGCCTCCGCGCTCAGCGCCTACCTCGTGGGCAACGCGGTGGGAATTTCGCTGGGCGGCTTTCTCGCCGCCAGGCACGAGGCGCACGAGCGCGTAGTGGCGGCACTCCTCGTCGTGGCCGCGGCGCTGGCGGCCCTGCTCGCCACCGCGGTGGCGCCCCCATTCGCCGTGGCGCCGCTGATGGCGCTGTTCGGCTTCACCGCCGGCTCGGCCAATCCTTCGCGCGATCTGCTGGTGCGCAAGGCGGCGGTGGGCCGGTTCGGCCACGGCTCCTTCGGGCGCATCTACGGCTTCGTCTACTCCGGAGTCGACGTGGGCATGTCCATATCCCCGCTCGTCTTCGGACCGTTGATGGATCGCGGGCTGTTCGCCGCCGTCCTTTACGGGGTGGCCATCTTCCAGATCCTGGCGGTCCTCTTCGCGTTGCGCGTAGGCCAGGCCCGCGCGGAGACCGTAGCCCTGGCGCGCTGATGCGCGTCCCCTGATCAGGGTCGACGAGATGAGCAGCGGGTTGTCTCACTCCCTGATCAGGGCGTGACAACCTCGTCGTTTCCTCTTAGTTCCACACGCCCAGGCACTGCTGAGCCCTGATCGGAGCGCGCGTGAGTCGGATCGGCCGGATGAATCGGTTGCTGTTCGTGCTGGTCATCCCGGCCGTCGGTTGCGCGTCCGGGGCGCCGCCCGCTGACGGCGGCATCACCAGCACGCTGGGCCTCGCGCTGCGCTCCGGCGCGATCACTGTCGAGCAGACCGCCACTGCGACTGTGCAGGTCGACCTCACGCGCACCAACTACGCGAAGCCGGTTGCCGTCACGCTCACGGGCCTCGACGCGGCCGGAATCACCGCCGACGCGCTGCTGATCGACCCTTCCAGCAGCACCGGTACGCTGGTCCTCCATGCCGCCGCGGGTGCGACGGCTGCGACCACCACCGGAACCGTCCAGGGCAACGGTGGGGACGCCACCGCCTCGATCAACGTGACGGTGCGCGCACGTGTGCCCATCCGCCCGCTGGCCATCGCGATCACACCCGGCACGGTGACGCTTCCGCGCGGCGGGCAGGCCACCATCCAGGTCGATCTCACCCGCATCGACGATCCGGATCCGGTCACCATCGCCGCCGCTGGCTTCGCCGCCGCTGGCATCGACTCCACCGCAGTGCTGCTCGATGCCACTCACGACACTGCCTTGCTGGTCCTCTTCGCCTCGCCCGCCGCGCCGCTCGGCACCACGGTTGGAACGGTGCAGGCGAACGACGGCGACGCCAGCGCTCCGCTCACCGTCACCGTGGTGGCGTCCGGACCCTTCAGCCTCGATTTCGGTCAACCCGTCCTCACCTTGACGCCGGGTGGGAGCACGTTCGGGCTCGTCACCGTCACCCGCGTTGGCGGTTTCGCGGGCACCATCGGCGTCGGTGTCACCGGCCTTCCTGCCGGTGTCACGGTGGATCCTCTCAGCATCCCCGGCACCGAGGAGTTCGGCTTCCTCAACTTCCACAGCGACGGCAGCGGGCCGGCCGTTTCGGGAGTCCCCATCACCATCACCGGCACCTCGAGTGCAGCCTCGGCGTCCACCACGTTTGCGCTGACCCTTCCGGGCCTCTCGCTCTCGGTCCTGTCGCGCGCGCTGTTCATCGGGCAGGGCCAGACGGCGGTGGTGTCGCTGGAGATCGCGGCCCTGAGCTCAGTCGCCGGCCCAAGGACCCTCATCATCTCCGGGCTACCCCCAGGTGTCGCCGCGGACGAGACCCAGGTTCCCGAGGGTGAAACGAGCGTGAGCCTCTTGTTGATCGCTGCAGCGGACGCGCCACCGGCGACGGCTGCTTTGACGGTGACCGCCACGAGCGGCTCCACCACCGCGAGCGCGGGACTGACCGTCACCGTCGAGAGAAACGTGGTTCACATCGCTTCCATCGAGCCGGGCTCGGTCACAGTGGCGGCTGGAACCAGCAAGCGCGTCGTCGTCGCGGTCACCCGGACCGGATCCTTCCGCACCTTCACCTTGCCGATCTCCGCCTCCGGGCTGTCGGCCGGTGTCACGGCCGACGCGTTCCTCCTTCCGCCGGAATTGTCGAGCGGCGTGCTCGTCCTGCGCGCGGCGGCCGATGCGGCCCTCGGCGGCCCCGTGGCGGCGAGCATCAACGCGGGCACCGATCTGGACAACGCCCCGCTCGCGCTCACCGTCGTCGCGCCCTTCGACTTCGCTTTCGCTGCCCCCTCCGTCTCGCTGCAGCAGGGTTCCAACGCAACCCCGGCGCTGACCTTGACGCGAAACGCCGGCTTCGGCGGAAGCGTCGCTCTGCAAGTCAGCGGGCTCCCCGCCGGCGTGACCGCGCGCACTGCCGATCTGGGCGCCGGCACGAGCAGCGGGGAGATCGACCTCGCCGCCACCGCCGCGGCGGCCGCTGGCAGCAGCGTCATCAGCGTGACCGCCTCGGGCGCCGGCTACACCGTGAGCCACGCGCTGCCGCTGGAGATCTTCGTTGCGGCGGCCGACAGCCCCAGCATCGTGAGCTTTGCCCCCGCGGCTGGCACCGTCTTCGTCGGCGAGCGCACGCAACTGACCGCCGTCTTCACCGGCGACACCGCGAGCGTCGACGGCATCGGGCCGGTCCAAAGCGGTCTGCCCATCGACACGCCGGTGCTCTCGGCTACGACCCGCTTCACGCTCAGGGTAAGGCGCGGCAGCGAGCAGGTGGATGGCCACGCCATCGTCGGCGTCGCTTACCGCAAAAGGTTCCGCGAGCTCGCTGCCGCCTCCGTCGGCAGGGGCGTACATCTGGCGGCGACCCTCACCGACGGCACCGTGCTGCTGATGGGCGGGCACACTTCGGACGCGCTGGTCATCCCTTCCAACATCACCACGCAGCGGTTCGACCCCGTCGCGGAAGCGACGACGAACGGCCCGGATCTCCCGTTCTTCGAGAACACACCCGAAACCGCCGCCGTCCAACTTGCCGACGGCGGCTTCCTGCTCGTCGGCGGCGGGATCAACAGCAACAGCCAGGGCCTGGGCGCCGACGCAGACCGCCTGACGCTGTCGTTCGGCCCCACCGATCAGCGATTCGTCCGGGTCGGCAACACCCAGGAGCATCGGCATGGCGTCACGCTTGCGACCGCCCTCCTGGACGGCGGAGCGCTCCTGACCGGTGGTACGCGCGGTCTGGCGGGCTTCACTTCCACCGAGCGGTTCGATCCGACCACGCGGCATTGGTCGGAGGCCGGACCGATGAGCGTCGGGCGGCGCGGTCACACGGCGACCCGGCTGGCCGACGGCCGGGTCCTCGTCGTCGCAGGGCTCATCTGCTGCAAGGTCACGCCGGACTTCATCACCCAATTCTCGACCGACACCGCGGAGATCTACGACCCCGACACGGGTCAGTTCACGCCCACGGGTTCGCTCGCCTCCGCGCGCTCGTTCCACACGGCCACCCTGCTGCCGGACGGCCGCGTCCTCGTCGTCGGGGGCCTCTTCGGCGACGACGCGAATCCTTCCCCGACCAACACCGAAGTCTACGATCCAACGACGGGCGCGTTCGCCCCCGCGGGAGATCTCCAGACTGCACGCGGCTTCCACTCCGGCGTGCTCCTCAGCGATGGGCGCGTGCTCGTGGTCGGCGGGGTGGACGCCGCGCGACCCTTCGTCGGCATCCAGCCGAGCGAGATCTACGACGCGGCGTCGAACAGCTGGAGCCCGGGACCGGTCCTCCAGCGAGCCTGGACCGAGTCCACCGTGACGCTGCTCGGCAACGGGAAGGTGCTGATCTTCGGGGGCGAAACCCCCGGCGGGGACCCGGTTTCGACGGTGATGCTCTTCGAATGAGCCCGCCCTCGTCCGGGGGAATGAGACGAATCTTGCGTCGGGCGTCTTCGCCACACGATGACAGATCCCCGGCTGACCCGGCGCGAGAGTGAAGTGCTGCGCTGCCTCCTCTGCGGCGCGGCCGAGAAGGCGGTGGCATCGGAATTGGGCATCAGCCCGCAGACCGTCCACGGGCACGTGAAGTCGATCCATGCGGCCCACCGCGTCTCGTCGCGCGCCGAGCTGATGGCGAAATGCCTGTCCGGCCCCGCGCAGCGCTTGACCGGCTAGAAGAACATCGCCGGGGTTGCCCTTTCGGCCAATTGTTCCACCTCGCCCACGCCTGCGATGTCATCGGTGTGATCTCCGTGGGCGCCACGCTCTTCGCGGCCGTCCTGCTCGCCGCCCCTGCGCGGATGGCGCAGCCGCCTGCCTCCATCACCATCTCCGGCGGGGTCAGCCTTGGGTCCTACGAGGCCGGCGTCCTCTACTACACCGTCGAAGCCATGCGGCTGAACCAGCAGGCTGCCGTGCCGCGCATGGTGACCGGCGCCTCGGCAGGCTCGGTGAACGGGTTCATGACCATCCTCCAGTCGTGCGGCGCCCCGGTGCCCGATCCGACGGCCAGCCTCTTCTGGAAAGCGTGGATCCCGCTCGGGCTCGGCCAGCTGCACCAGAAAGGAGGACAGCCGCTGAAGACCAGCGCCTTCTCCCGCGCCGCCTTCGACGCACCTCTCAAGTACATCATCGACGCCTGGCACGCAGGGCTGCCCACCTCCTGCGACTCGGTGTTCGGGCTCTCGGTGACGCGCCTGGTTCCCCGCGTGGTCACCACCGAGGGGAACCGGCTCAGCCTCCCCCGCGTCGAGGAGCACTTCGTGGTCCGCGTCCAGGGACGCGGCACCGGCAAGCCGCCGCGGGTCACCAACTACGTCGATCCGAAGTGGCCCGGCGAGCAGGCGCTGCTCCCCGAGCAGGACGGCGAAGTGATCTTCGACGGCCTGATCGATGCGCTCTTCGCCTCCACGGCGTTCCCCGCCGCCTTCCCTCCGCAGGCCGTCCGCCACTGCGTGGTTCGCGGCGTGAACGCGACCTGCCCAGTGGACAAGGCGAAGGCGGAGCTGTTCGTCGACGGCGGCCTCTTCGACAACACGCCCGTGCGGATGGCCACGCGCATTGCCGCCGCCGGGCTCCGTGCCGACGGCGCCGGAGGAGCCCGCTGGATCGACGCGCCGGATCTCACGGCCCGCAATCCGCTGCCGTTCCTCGCGGTCGCTTACCTTTCCACCGAGGCGCATACCTTCCCGGAAGCCATCGACGAGCCGGGAGCCGACGAGATCAAGACCTTGCTCGGCGTCACCATGCAGGTGGCGACCTCGTTCCTCTCCACCGCGCGCGCCAAGAACCTCCTCTACGTCCAGGACGACACGCCCGAGATCTTCGAGGACCTGATCATCCCCGAGCGCCATCTCCCCGCCGCCAGCTCACCTCTGGGCGCCTTCTTCGGTTTCGTCGAGACCGAGCTGCGTCGCTTCGACTTCACGCTCGGCATGTACGACGCCCGGCTCCTCACCGAAGCCCGGCTCGCTCCCCGCGTCGCAATGGCGGGCGGGCCGGCCCTCCGCTTCCCCGAGGAGGCGCCCGGCGCCTCCGATGCGGCCCAGGCCTGGGCCAGGTACAAGTGCCTGCGGGCGGTGATGGAGGGCGCTGCCGGCGCCCAGGAGGCGTGCGCGGGCGAGGAGCTGCGTGACTTCCGCATCGTCTTCCAGACGCAGATCGACCGGTTCTGGGACGCCTGCTCCAAGGTCACCACGGAGGCGTGGGACGGCGACGCTCGCTGCCGCCGGGCGAGGCGCGGCGAGCCGGTGATGGCCGTCCCCTTCGTCGAGCCCCTGCCGGCAAACACGTGGCGCCAGCTTCCCAACGAAACCGACGCCGGCTGGGCGATGCGCCTGCTTGCCGCGCACGGCTTCCATTTCAAGGACCTCGGCCTCGAGCGCAAGGATGCGGCACACGCGCCGGCCGCCCTGCGCGCGGCTTTCCTGGACATCGGCAACTCCATCTCCGCCACGCAGCCCGCCACGCAAGGCCTGATCGTCAGCACCGCGGTGAAGATGGTGGCCGACCAGGTGGCCTACGTGCCGCCGCGGTTCACGCTCTGGGCCATGCTGGGGCGCGATCCCGAAGTGGGGATCAGCAAGGGCTTCGAGACGGGCGGCGTGCTGGTGGCGCCGCTGCGGCTCCACGCCTCCATCCAGCTCAGCGGCAGCGGACAGCTGCTCTCGTCGGAGGACAGCGTCTTCGCAGTCGGCGTGCTGGCCGGCGCGGAGTACCTGCCCTCGTGGTGGTCGAGCACCAGCCTCCAGCCCAGCCTCCTGGTGCGCGGCGGGTGGCTCTTCTCCGCGAAGGACGGCGGCGGCTTCGGCAGCTGCGACGACCCGGCTTCCCGCACCATCGGCAACTGCTCGCGCCCCATCGTCGAGG
>C688J18823_10001510_pt1 | contig 14388 bp, 13 predicted proteins | sample HopSoiMetagenom1_FD_18823 | JGI IMG/M metagenome (IMG submission 18823)
TGGCACAAAGGGCCATAAAGAGCGAAATCAGTGGAGGCCAGCTTTCATGGAGCGGCGGTCATCACCCTCGACGCCAAAGGGCGCGTCGCTGTGCCCACACGCCACCGTGGCGCGCTCGGCAAGCCGCTGGTCCTTACCGCGCACCCGGACGGATGTGTGCTGATGTACCCCATCGCGCAATGGGAGCCGGTGCGCGAGCGCGTGGCGGCGTTCCCGAGTTTCGATCCGAAGGCGAGCTGGTGGAAGCGGTTGCTGCTTGGCTTCGAAGAGCACGTCGAGCCCGACGGCTCTGGTCGCATCCTGCTTTCGCCTGCGCTGCGTCAGCACGCCAAGCTGCAGCGCGACGCCATGATGGTCGGGCAAGGGCACTACTTCGAAATTTGGGACTCCGGCGTGTGGGCGGCGAAGCTCGACCAGGCGCTCTCCGGCGCGGGCGCGCCGCCTGCAGGCATGGAGAACTTCTCTTTGTGAGCGCGGAAGATGCACGAGCCGGTACTCCTCGCCGAAGCGCTCGATGCGCTCGCCATCCGCTCGGATGGGGTGTACGTGGACGGCACCTTCGGGCGGGGCGGGCACAGCCGCGCGATTCTCGAGCGGCTCGGCCCTGCCGGCCGGCTGATCGCCTTCGATCGCGATCCGGAAGCGGAAAGCGCCGCCCGGGCGATTGCGGATGCCCGGTTTTCCTTCCATCGCGCGCCGTTCTCGGCGCTCGGCACCGCCCTCGGAGGGCGAAAAGCGGACGGCATGCTTTTCGACTTGGGCGTCTCTTCGCCGCAGCTCGACGATCCCCGGCGGGGGTTTTCCTTCCGCGCCGATGGCCCGCTCGACATGCGAATGGATCCGACACAGGGGCAATCGGCTGCCGATTTCCTCTCGCAAGCAGAAGAACAACAAATCGGGGAGGTCATTCGCGCGTATGGGGAAGAACGGTTTGCTAAACAGATTGCAAAGGCGATTGTTGCTGTTCGCGGCGGCGAGCCCCTCCGGCGCACCCGGCAACTGGCCGATCTCGTGGCAAAGGCGGTCCGCACACGCGAGCCGGGCCAGGATCCGGCGACGCGCACCTTTCAAGCTCTACGGATTCACGTCAATCGGGAGCTTGAGGAAGTGCAGATGATGCTGCCGCAGGCGGTCGAGCACCTGCGGGGCGAAGGACGCCTGGCGGTGATCAGCTTCCACTCACTGGAAGACCGCATCGTGAAGCACTTCCTGCAGGCGCACGCGCAGCCGAATGTGCCCGCGCGGCTGCCGCTTCGTGCCATAGAGATGCCCGAGCCGGCCCTCAGAATCATCGGACGCGCGGTGCGCGCGTCCGAGGCGGAAATAAGAAGAAACCCACGGGCGCGCAGTGCCATCCTCAGGGTGGCGGCGCGCACCGCGGGCACTTTTGACTCCAACCTTCGAATCGAGCCCGGCGCGCGGTGGCGAAACTAAACCTCCTCCTCCTCGCGGTTGTCGTCGCCTGCGCGCTCGGGCTCGTCACTTCCCAGCATAAAGCGAGGAAGCTTTTTACCGAGCTCGAGCGCGAGCGTGATCGCGCGCGCGAGCTCGACATCGAATACGGACGACTACAGCTCGAGGCGAGCACCTGGGGACTTCATTCGCGCGTGGAGCGCATCGCGCTCGGCACGCTCGGTTTACGAGCCCCGGATCCCCGCAAGGTGCGGCTCATCGCCCGAGACCCCGGTCGGTGACGAGCGCAGTGGGCGCAGCGGCGCACGGGCTGGTGCGCCTGCCCGTCTGGCGCGCGCGCTTCGTGCTCTTCGCGTTGTTCGTCGCCTTCGCCGCACTGCTCTCGCGGGCCCTTTACCTGCAGGCGATGCGGACCGACTTTCTCCAGGAACGCGGCGACGCGCGCTACTCGCGCGTGCTCGAGATGCCGGCGACGCGCGGCCGCATCCTCGACAGGAGCGGCGAGGCGCTCGCCGTGTCGACGCCCGTGAAATCGATCTGGGCGATTCCTGCCGACGTGCCGCTCAAGGGTGCGGAGCGGCGCAAGCTGGCGTCGCTCCTCGGCCTTACCGATCGCGAGCTCGACCGCAAGCTCGGCGACCCCAGCCGGGACTTCGTGTATCTCAAGCGGCAGGTGCCGCCGGAGACCGCCGAAGCGATTGCGCGCCTGAGGCTCGCCGGCATCTACGAGAGTCCGGAATACCGCCGCTACTATCCAGCGGGCGAAGTCACTGCCCACATCATCGGCTTCACCGGCGTCGACGACAGCGGACAGGAAGGCGTAGAGCTCGCACACCAGGACACGCTCGGTGGCAAGCCCGGCAGCCGGCGCGTGATCAAGGATCGCCTGGGGCGCGTCGTCGAGGACGTGCAATCGATCCGCGCCGCCGAGGATGGCAGGGACCTCGTCCTGTCGATCGACAGCAAGATTCAGAGCCTCGCCTACAGCGCGCTGAAGAGCGCGGTCGAGGGTCACCACGCAAAGGCCGGCAGCCTGATCGCGATCGACGTGCGGACCGGCGAAGTGCTGGCGCTCGCCAACGTGCCCTCGTTCAATCCGAACAATCGCACCCGGCTCACCGGCGCGCAGCTGCGCAATCGCGTCATCACGGATCTCTTCGAGCCGGGCTCGACCCTCAAGCCGTTCACCGTCGCGCTCGCGCTGGAGAGCGGAAAAGTCACGCCACAAACCGTCATAGACACCGCGCCCGGGCGGCTGACGATGGCGCACTACACGATTCGCGATGTGCATCCGGCGAATGCCATGACGATCTCGCAGATCCTGCAAAAGTCCTCGAACGTGGGCGCCGCCAAGCTCGCGCTCGCGCTGCCGCGCGAGACGATGTACGGCCTGTTCCAGCGTGCCGGATTTGGCGCGGCGCCGAGTCTCGGCTTTCCCGGCGCAGCAGCCGGGCGGCTTAGGCCCTATAAAACATGGCAGCCGGTCGAGCAGGCGACGATGGCCTATGGCCACGGTATTTCCCTGAGCCTGATCCAGCTTGCACGCGCGTACAGCATTTTCGCCACCGATGGGGAATTGGTGCCGCTCACATTGGTCAAAACCGCTAGTCCGGCGAGCGGCGAGAAGCTGATCTCTGTGGCAACGGCGCGCGCCGTGCGCGCGATGCTCGAGACCGCCGTGGGGCCGGGCGGGACCGGCCCGCAGGCGCGCATCATGGGATGGCGCGTCGCGGGCAAGACGGGAACCGCGCACAAGCAGGAGAACGGCGGGTACGCCGCGGACAAATACCTGGCATCTTTCGTCGGCCTCGCGCCCGCGTCGGCGCCGCGCCTCGTGATTGCCGTCGCGATAGACGAGCCGGCCGGGCGCGACTATTACGGGGGCTCGGTCGCCGCGCCGGTCTTCGCCCACGTCATGCAAGGGGCGTTGCGCTTGCTCGGCGTGCCGCACGATGCGCCGCTCGAGCCGCTCGAGAAGCCGGGCGAAGACGCGGCGAAGGAGAGTACGTGAGCGGATCATGGAAATCTTCGAGCGCCTTGCCGCCCAGGGAGCGATGATCGAGCGGCTGGTGTCCGACAGCCGCCGCGCCGCGCCCGGCGCGGCATTCTTCGCTTATCCCGGAGAAAACGCCGATGGCCGCGCGTTCATCGGCGACGCCGTGAATCGCGGCGCTGCCGCCGTGGTATGGGATCCGGCCGGCTTCGATTGGCGCGGGCAATGGCGCGTGCCAAACGTGGCGGTGCGCGAGCTGAAACAGCGCGCGAGCGCGATCGCCGGCGAATTCCACGGCGATCCATCGCACGCTCTATGGATGTGTGGCATCACCGGCACGAACGGCAAGACTTCTTGCAGCCAATGGATCGCGGCCGCCCTTTCGCGCGCCGGGGCGAAGAGCGGCGTGATCGGCACGCTCGGCAGCGGCTATCCCGGCTCGCTCGACGAGGCGGGCAATACCACGCCGGATGCAATCGAGCTGCAGGCGCGACTCGCGCGCTTTCGCGACGACGAGGCGCGCGCGGTGGCGATGGAAGTGTCCTCGCACGGCCTGGTGCAGGGCCGCGTGAGCGGCGTGCGGTTTGCCTGCACGCTCTTCACCAACCTGTCGCAGGACCATCTCGACTACCACGGCACCATGGAAGCGTATGCCGAGGCGAAGGCCCGTCTCTTCGCCATGCCGGGCTTGCAAGCGGCGGTGCTCAATCTCGACGATCCGGTGGGCGCGCAGCTCGCCTCGCGCTTGCGTGGCCAGGTGCGCACCATCGGCTATACGCTGCGCGCGGCGGCGGGCGCCGACGAAGTGCTGAGCCTCGACGCGCTATTGCGGCTTTCCTCGCCGTGGGGGCGGGCACAGCTCATTACCCGGCAGGTGGGACGGTTCAACCTGTCGAACGTGCTGGGCGTCATTGGCTGTCTCGTCGCGTACGGTCTTCCTTATGGTGAAGCGGTAGGGCTCGCGGCCGAGCTGCCCCCCGTCCCGGGGCGAATGGAGCAGGTGGCCGACCGTCCGCTCGTCATCGTCGACTATGCGCACACGCCGGATGCGCTGGACAAGGTGCTGGACACGCTGCGACCGGTCGCGCGCGAGCGCGGCGGCAAGCTGGTGGTCGTTTTCGGCGCCGGAGGCGATCGCGATCCGACTAAGCGACCCTTGATGGGTGCGGCCGCATCGCGCCTCGCCGATCGAGTAGTGATCACTTCCGACAATCCGCGCAGCGAGGATCCGGCGCGCATCATCGAAGCCGTCGCGGCCGGCGTGCGCGGAGCGGCGCAACGCGAGCCGGATCGCCGGCGTGCCATCGAGACAGCGGTGCGCGAGGCCGCGGCGCACGACGTGGTTCTCATAGCCGGCAAGGGACACGAGAGCTACCAGGAAATCGGCGGACGGCGCTTGCCATTCTCCGATCAGGCCGTCGCCCGCGACGCCGTGAAGGGCCGCGGCGCATGATGACTCTCTCCCAAGCTGCTGCTGCCGTCGGCGGCCGCACGAGCGGCAACGGCACGCGCTTCTCGGCCGTATCGACCGATAGCCGCTCGATCCAGTCGGGCGAGCTCTTCGTCGCGTTGCGCGGCGAGCGCTTCGACGGCCACGAATTCCTGCCCGCCGTGCAATCGCGCGGCGCGGCGGCCGCGATCGTCGACCGGCGCTACCAGGGCCCATACCCCCTGCCGGTGATCATCGTGGAGGACACGAAGCTTGCCCTCGGCGAGCTCGCGCAAAGCTGGCGCACTCGTTTCGCCCCTGCGCTCATCGCTGTCACCGGCTCCAACGGCAAGACCACCGTCAAGGAAATGCTCGCCTCCATCCTGCGCGCGCACGCCGGCGAGACGGCTACGCTCGCCACGGCGGGGAATCTCAACAATGACATCGGCGTGCCGCTCACGCTCCTGCGCATGCGCGCCGAGCACCGTTGCTGCGCCATCGAGCTCGGCATGAATCATCGCGGCGAGATCGCCTATCTGGCGAAGATGGTGACGCCCACCGTCGCGCTCGTGAACAACGCGCAGCGCGAGCATCTGGAGTTCATGAACTCCGTCGAAGAGGTGGCCGCGGAGAATGCCAGCGTGTACGACGCGCTTGGGCCTGAGGGCACGGCGGTCGTTAATGCGGACGACGCCCACGCGGCGTACTTCCGCAGCCGAGCCGGCCAGCGCCGGGTCGTCGATTTCGGCCTTGGCGCCGCCGCTGTCAGCGGCCGCTATACGGCGAAGCCGCTCTCGAGCGAGCTCGAGCTGCGCACGCCGGGAGGGAAGATCGATGCCGTCCTCGCCATCCCCGGCTTGCACAACGTGCGTAATGCGCTTGCCGCCGCGGCGTGCGCGCATGCCGCGGGCGTTCCGGCCGCGGCCATCGGCGGCGGGCTGACGGCCTTCCGTCCGTATACCGGCCGGCTGCAGGTCAAGCAGGCTCGCGGCGGCGCCACGCTGATCGACGACACGTACAACGCGAATCCGGATTCGGTGCGCGCTGCGATCGACGTGCTCGCCTCGTGCCCCGGGCCTACGGTGCTGGTGCTCGGCGATATGGGCGAGGTCGGGCCGCAGGGGCCGGCATTCCATCGCGAGATCGGCGCCTACGCCCGCGAGAAGGGAGTCTCGCGGCTCCTCGCCCTCGGCGAATCGAGCGTGCACGCGGTGGAAGGCTTCGGCAAAGCTGGCGAGCATTTCGCCGATGTGGAGACGCTCTTGCGGGCGATCGACGGCCGCACGGTGCTCGTCAAAGGTTCGCGCTTCATGAGGATGGAGCGCGTCGTGGCTGGCCTCACCGGCGCCCGAACGGAAGGAGCGCATTAGATGCTGCTCGAGCTCGCCCAATGGCTCGCCAAGGACGCGCGCGTGTTCAACGTGTTCAGCTACATCACGTTGCGCGCGGTGCTGGCGTGTCTCACGGCGCTCGCCGTGTCGCTGGTCCTCGGTCCGTACATGATCCGCAAGCTCACGGCTTACAAGATCGGCCAGGCTGTGCGCGACGATGGTCCGCGCTCGCACCTCACCAAGGCCGGCACGCCGACCATGGGCGGGGCGCTGATCCTAGTGTCGATCTGCGTGACGACGCTGCTGTGGGGCGACCTGTCCAACAAGTTCCTGTGGGTCGTGCTCCTCGTCACGCTCGCTTTCGGCCTCGTCGGCTGGACCGATGACTACCGTAAGGTCGTCTATCGCAACCCGAAGGGGCTTTCGGCCAAGGCGAAGTTCTCCTGGCAATCGCTGATCGGCCTCGCCGCCGCTTGCTACCTGGCCTGGCTCGCGCAGACGCTGCCGCCGCTCAACCAGCTCATCGTGCCGTTCTTCAAGTTCGTCGCCTATCCGCTCGGCACCGTCGGCTTCATCCTGTTGACCTTCTTCGTCATCGTTGGCACCTCCAACGCGGTGAACCTCACCGACGGCCTCGACGGCCTCGCCATCATGCCGACGGTGCTCGTCGGCAGCGCGCTCGGCATCTTCGCCTATGTCGCCGGGCACGCGGGTTTCTCGAAATACCTCGGCCTGCCGTTCATCCCCGGCGCGGGCGAGCTTGCGGTCATCTGCGGCGCGATTGCCGGTGCAGGGTTGGGCTTCCTCTGGTTCAACGCCTATCCCGCGGAAGTGTTCATGGGCGACGTCGGCGCGCTCGCGCTCGGCGCCTCGCTCGGCACCATCGCGGTGATCGTGCGGCAGGAGATCGTCCTCTTCATCATGGGCGGCGTGTTCGTCGCCGAGACGCTGTCGGTGATGATCCAGGTCGTGTACTTCAAGTGGAGCGGCGGCAAGCGCATCTTTCGCATGGCGCCGCTGCACCATCACTACGAGCTGGAAGGCTGGAAGGAGAGCCAGGTCGTGGTGCGCTTCTGGATCATCACCATGATGCTGGTGCTCTTCGGACTCTCCACCCTCAAGCTGAGATGATGCGCGAGCCCGCATTCCACCTCCTTCCGCGGCCGGCGCGCACGCAGCTCGCCGGCAAGCGATTGCTCGTCCTCGGCTTGGGCGACACCGGCCTTTCGGTGGCGCGCTTCGCCGAGTGGCACGGCGCCAAGGTGCGGGTTGCCGACACCCGTGCCCAACCGCCCCGGCACTTCAACGGCGATGTCCGCCTGGGGCCGTTTACCGAAGCGCTGCTGGACGGCGTCGACATGCTGTGTATCAGCCCGGGCCTTGCGCTCGACCAGCCGCTCATCGACGCGGCGCTGTCGCGCTCCATCCCCGTGCTGGGCGATGTGGAGCTCTTCGCCTGGCACAACAATGCGCCGGTGGTCGCGGTCACGGGCACGAATGGCAAGAGCACCGTCACGGCGCTTGCCGCACATCTCCTGCGCAGCGCCGGGATCGAGGCAAAAGCCGCGGGCAACATCGCGCCCCCAGTGCTGGACGCTGCGCTTGAAGCGTCGCCGGCCGCCTGGGTGCTCGAGCTCTCCAGCTACCAGCTCGAGACCACCTGGTCGCTCGATCCGCGCGCTGCCGTTATGCTGAATCTCAGCGAGGATCATCTCGACCGGTATTCGAGCCTGCGCGAATACGGTTCAGCCAAGGCTCGCGTCTTTCAGGGCAGCGGCGTGCAGGTCCTGAACCGCGACGATCCCGCATCCACGGCGATGGCGCTGCCCGGCCGGCGCGTCGTTACCTTTGGCCTGGATGGGCGCGACTTTGGCGTCTCCGCCGGCCTGTTAGTCGAGGACGGCGAGCCGATCGTCGCCGTAGCCGAGCTGCCGATCCATGGCGCGCACAACGTCGCCAATGCCCTCGCCGCGTGTGCGCTGGTGCGTGCACTCGGCGTGCAGCGCGAGAAGCTCGCCGCCGGCCTGAAGTCGTTTCGCGGCTTGCCGCACAGGCTGCAGCGCGTGCGCGAGCGAGACGATGTGCAGTGGTACGACGATTCGAAGGGCACCAACGTCGGCGCGACGATTGCCGCGCTCCGCGGCCTCGGGCAAAAGACCGTCCTGATCCTCGGCGGCGACGGCAAGGGCCAGGACTTCTCGCCGCTGCGCGAGCCAGTCGCGCGCTACGCGGTGCGCACGCTGCTCATCGGGCGCGATGCGCCGCTCATCGAGAAGGCGCTCGCCGGATTACCGATGCAGCGCTGCGCGACGCTGGAAGAGGCAGTGCACGTCGCCGCGGCGACGGCCCGCCCGGGGCAGGCCGTGCTGCTGTCGCCGGCGTGCGCGAGCTTCGACATGTTCCGCGACTACAAGCACCGTGGCGATGTGTTCGCCGAGGCGGTACGGAGGCTCGGATGAGCCAGACGTTCGTCTTCGCGCGCAATGCCCCGGACGCAGAATACGACCGGTCGCTGACGTGGGCGGTGCTGCTGCTTGCCGTCGGCGGCTTGGTGATGGTGTATTCCGCCTCGATCTCCACAGCCGAGTCGAGTCGCTTTACCAACAACAATGCCGCATGGTTCCTCGCGCGGCATGCGCTTTATTTGAGCACCGCGCTCGCTTGCGCGCTCACGGTATTTCTTCTACCGGTGCGCGTGTGGCAGCAGGCCGCGCCGTGGCTCTTCCTCGGCGGCGTCGCCCTTCTCGTCGCTGTGCTCGTTCCCGGGGTCGGCCGCGAGGTTAACGGCGCGAAGCGCTGGATCGCGCTGCCGCTCTTTAGCCTGCAGCCCTCGGAGTTGATGAAGCTCGGTGCGGTGCTTTATGCGGCGGACTACACCGTACGCAAGCACAGCGTGCTGAAGAGCTTCAAGAAAGGCCTGCTGCCGATGCTGGCGGTGATGCTGATCGTGTCTTGGCTGCTCTTGCGCGAGCCGGATTTCGGCGCGTTCGTCGTCATCGCGGTCACGGCATTCGGCGTGCTTTTTCTCGGCGGCATGAACGGCCGCCATTTCGCGGCGCTGGTCGGCATGCTCGGCCTCGGCTTCGTCGGCCTGGTGCTGTCTTCTCCTTATCGCATGCAGCGCATCTTCGGCTACATGGATCCCTGGTCGGACCCATTCGGCAAGGGCTACCAGCTCTCACATGCGCTGATCGCCTTCGGTCGCGGCGAATGGCTCGGCGTCGGCCTCGGCGCAAGCGTGGAGAAGCTGCACTACCTTCCCGAGGCGCATACCGACTTCCTGTTAGCCGTGCTGGGCGAGGAGCTCGGCTTCCTCGGCGTGATGGTGGTCATCGCGCTCTTTGCTTGGATCGTCGCGCGCGCCTTTGCCATCGCGCGGCAGGCGACGCAGCGCGAGCGCCACTTCGGCGCCCTGGTGGCGCAAGGCATCGGCATCTGGCTCGGCTTTCAGGCGTTCATCAATATGGGCGTGAACATGGGCCTGCTGCCGACGAAGGGACTCACGCTGCCGCTCATGAGCTACGGCGGCTCGGGTCTAGTGATCAACTTCGTCGCGCTCGCCATCCTGCTGCGCATTGACTGGGAGAACCGCCAGCTCGCCCGGGGGTTGCACGCGTGAGCCGCACGCTTCTCATCATGGCGGGCGGAACCGGCGGGCATATCTTCCCCGGGCTCGCCGTCGCCGAGCAGGCGCGCGCGGCCGGATGGCAGATCGTCTGGATGGGCGCACGCGGCGGAATGGAGGAACGCCTCGTGCCGCGGCACGGATATGCGACGGCATGGATCCGCGCCAAGGCGGCGAGGGGCAAGGGCCTGATGCAGAAGCTGCTCCTGCCCGCGAACCTCCTGTACTCGTTCTGGGAAAGCGCGCGCCATATCCGCCGCATCCGGCCCGACGTCGTGCTCGGTCTCGGCGGGTATGTGGCTTTTCCGGGCGGGATGATGGCCTCGCTTCTTGGCCGTCCGCTCGCGCTGCATGAGCAGAACGCCATCGCCGGCGTGGCGAACCGCGTCCTCGCCGGTGTTTCAGACCGGGTAATGGTGGCATTCCCGCAAGCGTTGCCGAAAGCCGAGTGGACCGGCAACCCGGTGCGCTCGGACATCGCTGCGATGCGCGCGCCGGGGGAGCGTTTCCGCGGCCGCGAGGGGCCATTGCGCATCCTCGTCGTCGGCGGCAGCCTGGGCGCGCAGGCGCTCAACGAGAACGTGCCGCGCGCGCTTGCCTTGCTCGATCCTCGACCCTCGGTCGTGCACCAAGCGGGCGAGAAGCATCTCGAAGCTTTGCGCAGCCACTACGCCGCCGCAGGGGTGGAAGGCGAGCTGGTGGCGTTCATCGATGACATGGCCGCCCGCTATGCGACGGCCGACCTCGTCATCTGTCGCGCCGGCGCGATGACCATCGCAGAGCTCTCCGCGGGCGGGATGGCTAGCGTGCTGGTGCCTTTTCCTTTCGCGGTCGACGACCACCAGAGCGCGAATGCGCGCTTCCTGGCCGATCGGGGTGGCGCCATTTTGCTGCCGCAGAAAGAAATGACGCCGCAGCGGCTGGCGAGCATGATCGGCGGGCTCGATCGCGCCAAGTTGCTCGACATGGCGCAGAAGGCCCGCGCGCTCGGCAAGCCCGATGCCGCGCGCATCGTCGCACAGCGGTGCATGGAGCTGGCGAGATGAAACACAAGGTCCGGCGCATCCATTTCGTCGGCATCGGCGGCGCCGGGATGTCCGGCATCGCCGAGGTACTGGCCAATCTGGGCTACCAGGTGAGCGGTTCCGACGTGGCCGCGAACGCGGCCACGCGTCGCCTCTCCGGCCTGGGGGTGGGCGTCAGCATCGGCCACAAGGCCGAGCAAATCCAAGGCGCCGATGCGGTAGTCGTATCGACCGCTGTTCAGGCTGACAACGCGGAGGTGGTCGCGGCGCGCAAGAGCCGGATCCCCGTGGTGCCGCGCGCCCTAATGCTCGCCGAGCTGATGCGACTCAAGCAGGGTGTGGCCATCGCCGGCACGCACGGCAAGACCACCACCACGAGCCTGGTGGCGAGCGTGCTCGCTGAAGGCGGCCGCGACCCGACGTTCGTCATCGGCGGCCGCCTCAATGCCGCCGGAAGCAATGCGCGCCTGGGTAGCGGCGACTGCATCGTGGTGGAAGCGGACGAGTCGGACGCGTCGTTCCTCCACCTGCAGCCCATCATCGCGGTGGTCACCAACATCGATGCCGACCACATGGATACCTATGGCCAGGAGTTCCCGCGGCTGAAGCAGGCCTTCATCCAATTCCTGCAGAACCTGCCTTTCTACGGTGCGGCCATCCTGTGCGTCGACGACGCAAATGTGCGCGACATCCTGCCGATGGTGTCGAAGCCGGTGGTGACTTACGGTACGCAGCCGGATTGCAACTTCCGCGCCACCCGTATCGTGCACGCCGGCGGCCGCATGAAGTTCCGGGCCGAGCGGCGTTCGGGCAAAGCGCTCGACGTGGTGCTCAACCTGCCGGGGCAGCACAACGTGCTCAATGCGCTCGCCACCATCGCGGTGGCGGACGAACTGGGGGTCGAAGACGAGGCGATCCTCAAGGCGCTGGCCGACTTTCGCGGCGTGGGCCGTCGGTTTCAGAGCTACGGCGAAGTGCGCCTGGACGACGGTGGCGCTTTCACGTTGATCGACGACTACGGCCATCATCCGGCCGAGATGGCGGCTACGCTGCAGGCCGCGCGCGGCGCGTTCGAAGGTCGGCGCCTGGTCCTCGCGTTCCAGCCCCACCGCTACACGAGGACGCGCGACCTCTTCGAGGATTTCGTCAAAGTGCTGTCGACCGCGGATGCCGTGCTGCTGGCCGACGTCTATCCGGCCGGCGAAGCGCCCATCGTCGCCGCCGACGGCCGCTCGCTGGCTCGAGCCGTGCGCGTGGTCGGCAAGGTGGAGCCGGTTTTCGTCGAGGACATCGCGGAAATGCCGCAGGCCATCCGGCGCGTAGCGCGCGACGGCGACGTGGTCCTGACCATGGGCGCCGGGTCCATCGGCAACGTGCCCGCGCAGCTCACATGAACATGACCGAGCCGCTCCAATTCCAACGACTGCGCGGCGACCTAAGGCTCGACGAGCCCATGAGCCGGCATGTGAGCTGGCGTGCGGGCGGCGCGGCGGACCGGTTCTACGCGGCGGCGGACCTCGACGACCTTGGCGAATTCCTGCGACAACTGCCGCCCCACGAAGCGCTGCTCTTCGTCGGCCTCGGCTCGAACCTCCTCGTGCGCGACGGCGGTTTCCGCGGCACGGTCATCATGACGCACACACCGCGGCTGCGGCCTCGCATGGACAGCGGCCTGATCTACGCCGAGGCCGGCGTAGCGAGTCCCAAAGTCGCGCGCCTGGCCGCGTTGCATGACCTCGAAGGCGCCGAGTTTTTGACCGGCATTCCAGGCTGCATAGGCGGCGCGCTCGCGATGAACGCCGGCTGCTACGGCGGCGAGACGTGGGACATCGTGGAACGCGCGGTCACCATCGACCGCGCCGGCCGGCTGGTGATGCGCGCGAAGGACGAGTTCGATATCGGGTACCGCCATTGCGTGCCAAAGCCCGAGCGCGAGGAATGGTTCGCCGCGGCGTGGTTTCGGCTGCCGCCCGGCGATGGCGAGACTTCGCGCGGCGTGATGAAGGAGCTCCTCTCGCGGCGCATCGCGACCCAGCCGCTCCAGCTTCCGAACGCGGGCAGCGTGTTTCGCAATCCGCCGCGCGACCACGCGGCGCGCCTGATCGAGGCGTGCGGGCTGAAGGGGTTCGGCCGCGGCGGCGCGCGCGTGTCGGAGAAGCACGCCAATTTCATCGTCAACCCCGAGGGCGCGGCGAAGGCGTCCGACATCGAATGGCTGATCCAGCACGTGCAACGCATCGTCTACCAGATGCAGGGCGTGGTGCTGCAGACCGAAGTCAGGATCGTGGGAGAAGCGGCATGAACTTCGGCAAGGTGGCGGTGCTTTTGGGAGGCAAGTCCGCGGAACGTGAAGTGTCGCTGAAGAGCGGCGCCATGGTGCTGAAAGCGCTGCGTTCGCGCGGCGTCGATGCGCATCCATTCGATCCGAAGGAGCGCGACTTTGCCACGCTCGAGAAGGAGAAATTCGAGCGCGTGTTCATCGCGCTGCACGGCCGCTTCGGCGAGGACGGCACGGTGCAAGGCATCCTGGAGTGGCTCGGCATCCCGTATACGGGAAGCGGCGTCCTCGCCTCCGCCCTTGCCATGGACAAGCTGCGCACGAAGCGCATCTGGCAGTCGGAAAAGCTGCCCACGCCGCCCTACGCGGTACTCGACAAGAGCACCGACCTGGGCGCCGTGTCGAGGAAGCTCGGCCTGCCGCTGATGGTCAAGCCGGCGAGCGAAGGCTCCTCCATCGGCATGTCGAAAGTACGGAAAGCGGGCCAACTCGACGAGGCCTACGCGCTGGCGGCGAACTACGACCGCGTGGTGATCGCGGAGAAATTCATCGAAGGCACCGAGCTCACGGTAGGCATCCTGGGCGAGCAGGTCCTGCCGATCATCAAGCTCGAGACGCCCCGCGACTTCTACGACTACCAGGCGAAATACGTTTCCGACGACACCCGCTACCTCATCCCGTCCGGCCTCTCCGCCCGCAAGGAAGCCGAGATCCAGTCGCTCTGCCTGAAGGCGTTCCGCACTCTCGGTTGCCAGGGCTGGGGGCGCGTCGACCTGATGGTCAGCCGTCAGGGACGGCCCTATCTGCTGGAAGTGAACACCGCGCCCGGCATGACCGACCATTCGCTCGTGCCGATGGCGGCGAAGGCAATCGGCCTCTCGTACGAAGACCTGTGCGTGAAGATCCTGGAAGGCGCGCATGTGGGATAACCCCCGCCTGCTCAATGCGGCCGCCGGGTTCCTCGTCGGCATTACTGCGCTGGCGTGCGCGCTCGCCGGCGCGAACTGGCTGCTCCGCTCTTCGCTCTTCCCGGTGCGCGTGGTGGATGTGAGCACGCCGCTCGAGCGCGTCTCGCGCGAAGACCTGCAAGCGGTGCTCGCGCACTACGCGGCCGGCAACTTCTTCGCCGCGCGCATCGACGAGATGCGCGCCGCGGCCGAGCAGGTGCCGTGGGTGCGCCGCGCCTCGGTGCGGCGGGTGTGGCCCGATCGGCTGGAAGTGGCGATCGAGGAGCACGTCGCCTTCGCACGCTGGGGAAGCGAAGGCCTGGTGAATATCCAGGGCGAGCGCTTCG
>C688J18823_10001511_pt1 | contig 14384 bp, 12 predicted proteins | sample HopSoiMetagenom1_FD_18823 | JGI IMG/M metagenome (IMG submission 18823)
CGCAGGAAGCAGGGCGGCCGCGGTGGAGGTGATGAATCGATGACGCATGCTCATGGGGCGGGGATGAGACGAATGGCCTGTCCGCCGCCGGGCGCGAAAACGACGTGTAGTCGCGTCGCCGAGGTGACGGGCTGCGAGGAGATGCGAATTGCCTCCGGATTCTCACGCCAGCTGGCGTTCGGCGCGTCGGCGTAGATCTGGGCGACGTAGCGACGCCCGTTAGGCAAAAAGGAGAGCGGCAGGTCGAGGGTGCGCGCGGCCTCGTCGGTGATGGCGCCAACGAACCACTCGTCCTTGCTCTTTGTCTTGCGCGCGACGGCAACGTAGTCGCCGATGCGGCCGGCGAGGACGCGCGTCGTGTCCCAGTCGACGGCGACGTCGCGGATGAATTGGAACGCCGGCTGGCGGTCGTAGTTCTCGATGAGGTCCGCGGCCATCTGCACCGGCGAGTACAGCACGACATAGAGAGCGAGCTGCTTCGCGAGGGTGCTGCGGGGTCGCGGCTCATCCGGCGAGCGCGGCTTTCCCGTCTGGCGCTTGATGAGCAAATCGAAAATCCCCGGTGTGAAATCCATCGGGCCGGAAAGCATCCGGGTGAAGAAGAGAATCGATTCGTGCTCCGGTGGATTGCCGCCCTCGCCACCCCATGCGTTGTACTCCTGACCGCGCGCCCCTTCGCGACTCAGCATGTTGGGCCAGGTGCGCCGTTCGCCGGTGTCGTGGATCGGCTCGTGGACGTCGACGGCGATCTGATATTTCGCGGCGGTCTCGACGACCTTCCGATAATGGCGGACCATGTACTGGCCGGTGTGCGAGTCGCCGGCGGCGGTCTTGTCGTTCACATAACCGGTCTTGATGGCGTGGACGCCGAGTCGATGGTACAGGGCGAAGGCACTGTCGAGCTGGCGTTCGTAGTTCTCGATGCCCATCGCTGTCTCGTTATGCACGATGAGAGACACGCCCTTCGATCGAGCGTACGCGGCGACACCCGGCAGGTCGTAGTCGGGATAGGGTTGAGTGAACGAGAAACCATCGCGGTTCTGCATCCAGTTGCCGTCCCAACCCACGTTCCAACCCTCCACCAACGTGCCGGACAGCCCGTTCCCGGCGGCGAAATCGATGTAGCGCTTCGTGTTCGCGGTCGTGGCGCCGTGATGCGGGCCCTGGCCCCAGGTGTACACGTTGAGGTGCATCCCCCACCAGATGCCGTCGTACTTCATCGGCCTGATCCAGCTCGTGTTCTCGATGCGCCGGGGCGGATTGAGCTCGAGGCCCAGGAGCGAGGGCGCGAGGTCCTCGACGCGATCGGCGAGCTGGATCGTGCGCCACGGCGTGACGAACGGCGCGTGTCCTCGCACCTTGACGCCATCTGCCCACGGCGCGAGCGCGACCTGAAGCGTGCGACTCTCGTAATGGCCGGCGAGGCTCATTCCGGCGTAGTCGACGAGATCGGCCTCGTGAATCACCGCGACGACGCCGCTCTGCATCTCGAGAGTGAGCGGCGTCTGCACGGTGTCGATGACGCTCACCGGCGATGACGAGTAGAGATCCTCGTAGCGATCGGGGCGAGGGACATTGGCATGGATCCACCAGGCCCTCGCGTCGTCGGCGAGCGTGAACTCGGTGCGCTCGTCGGTCATCTCGAAGTCGCCGAAGCCCCCCGCGCCGGAGAGCTCGTAGCGGAAGCCGATGCCTTCATCGAAGGCGCGCACGACGACGGTGAATTGTCGTCGAGGCTCGGCGATCTCGGCGAAGCCGACGCGCAGCTCGTTGTAGTGCTCGTGGACGCGCGCGACCTCGCCCCACGGCAGGCTCCAGGTCGTATCGGCGCCAGCGCGGGCCGATGCCGTGATGCGGACGCTATCGCCTAACGAACGGGCGCCGCGGAAGGTGAAGCCGAGCCGGGAGGGGAGGATCACGTGCTTTCCGGCGCGCTCGACCGCGTAGTAGGCGACGCCCTCGCGGACGCCGACGGTAACGGCGTTCCTGCCGTCGGGTGACGTGACGCGAAGCGTATCCTGCGCCCGCGCGAGCCCGGGGAGGAGGAGCGCGGCGGCGATCGCGCCTAACGAGCGAACGGGCCAGTGGGGACGGATCAATGGACGAGGCGGTGGCGGTCGATGGCGGGTCGACTAAATAGGGCGCCGTACGCGCGGAGAGCGCAAGCGGCGGCGCGCAGCGCGTGGCCGGTTTCGGGACGCGCATCCGTGATCTGGGTGAGTGGCGCGCGTCGCGCCGCTCAGCGGATCGCCCCCACAATGAAAATACGAGCTGCTCTCTTTCTCCTCGTCGCCGGCTGCGCCTCGTCAGGCGCGCGCCCGACCGACGAGATGCCCCTCACGTCGGCGCTCACCGTCACCAACCAGCGGAGCGAAGACGCGTCGATCTACGTCATGCACGCCGGCATTCGTGGCCGTCGCCTCGGTCACGTCCCGAGCTTCGCCAGCGCGACGTTCTATCTCACGACGTCCGACGCGCCGGTCGCGAGCGAGGTCCAGTTCCTCGCGAAGACCATCATCTCCGGGACCGTCGACATCTCCGATGCAATCGGCGCGGAGCGCGGTGCGGCATACGATTGGAAGCTCGGTCCGGGCCGACACTTCGAGTTCCTCTCGCTCCGCTATCCAGGGCGCTGAGCGCGCGCGCTCGCGGCCGCGCGATCGAGGAGCAGCTCGCGCTCGCGGGCATTGCGGGTGAGCGTGGCCGCGCGCTCGAATTCGACCCTTGCTTCTTCATTGCGGCCGAGCTTCGCGAGGAGATCACCGCGGACACTCGGCAAGAGATGATATCCGCGCAGCGATGGTTCGGCCGTGAGGGTCTCTACGATGGCGAGACCCGCCGCGGGCCCGAACGCCATCGACACCGCGACCGCGCGATTGAGCTCGACGATGGGGGACGGCGTTAGGCGGGTCAACTCCCCGTAGAGGGTGGCGATCCGCTGCCAGTCCGTCGCGTCGGCGGTGCGCGCGCGCGCGTGGCAAGCGGCGATCGCGGCCTGCGCGGTGTACGGCCCCCGCGCCTCCGCGAGTGCTTCCGCCCGCTCGAGCGCGGCGAGCCCGCGCCCGATGAGCAGTCGATCCCACCGCCCTCGATCCTGATCGAGAAGGAGCACCGGTTCGCCAGATGGGCCGACACGCGCGCGCAGCCGCGACGCCTGGATCTCCATCAGCGCGACGAGCCCGTGCGCTTCCGACTCGTTAGGCACGAGCTCGGCGAGGATGCGTCCGAGGCGAAGCGCCTCCTCGCAGAGCCCGGGACGCACCCAGTCATCGCCGGCTGTCGCCGCGTATCCCTCGTTGAAGATCAGATAGATGACGGCAAGCACCGACGACAGTCGCGCCGTGAGCTCCGCTCCGCGCGGCACCTCGAACGGGACCGCGGCATCCGCGAGAGTTCGCTTGGCGCGCACGATCCGCTGCTGGATCGTCGGTTCCGACGTGAGAAAGGCCCGCGCGATCTCCTCCGTCGTGAGCCCGCCAAGGAGACGCAGCGTGAGCGCGGTCCGCGCCTCCGTGGAGAGCACCGGGTGGCAGGACATGAACACGAGCCGCAGGAGATCGTCGCCGACGTTGTCGTCGAGCGATTCGTCGAGCGCGGCAACCGCCTGCTCCTGCTGCGACTCGAGCTCGTGACCGAGCTGTTCGTGCTTGCGATCGAGAAGAGTGCGACGGCGCAGCTGGTCGATGCCGCGACGCTTCGCGGCCGCCATGAGCCAGGCACCGGGGTTGTTGGGAACGCCGGAGTCGGGCCACTGCTCGAGCGCGGCGACGAGCGCGTCCTGCGCGAGATCCTCGGCCAGCCCGACATCGCCGGTGAGACGCGTGAGGCTCGCGATGACCTTCGCCGACTCGATGCGCCAGACCGCCTCGATGGCGCGGTGTGTATCAGTCGTCACGGCACCAAATCACTCGCCCGGCATGTCGGTGCGCAAGCCGACCTGGAGCTTCGCGAGCGCTTTCTCGCAGCGCTCGACGAGTCGGGCATCGCCGATGCGCTGGGCCATTGCCGGAAATTCACTGGTGGGTCCGCGCCATCGCAGCTCGTCGACGTCGCTGAAGAGCGGCGCATCGACTCGCAGCGTCGCAAGCGTCTTGAAGAGCAGTGCGTGCTCGCGCTTGTCGCCGCCGAGCACGTCGGCAGGAAACTGCTCGATCGGTCCGAAGCGGTTGATCAGCTGCGCCGCGGAGACCGCGCCGACGCCGCCGATTCCAGGATAGCCGTCGGCCGAATCCCCCACGAGCGCGAGGTAGTCGGGGATGTGCGCCGGGTCGACGCCGAACTTCTCCCGCACGGCGGCTGCGTTGCGGATCTTGTTGCCGCGCCGGTCGATCTGCACGACCCGATCGTCGCGGACGCACTGCGCGAGGTCTTTGTCGGGCGTCCAGATACAAACTTTCTCAACAGCGGGGTCGCGCGACGCGAGTGCCGCCGCCGACGCGAGCGCGTCGTCAGCCTCGAGCTCGACCATGGGCCAGACGGCGACGCCCATCGAGGCCAGGGCGTCCTCGAGAGGATGAAACTGGGCTCTCAGGGTGCGCTCGACGCCTTCACCGGTCTTGTAGCCGGCCCAGAGCGTGTTGCGAAACGATTCGATCACGTGGTCGGTCGCGACGCCGACGTGAGTCGCGCCGGTCTCGAGCATCTGAACGACGGTGCGCAACACGCCGAGGACGGCGCCGAAGGGTGGATCTTCTCCCTTCACGAAGCGCCGCAAACCATAGAAGTGCCTGAACAGCTCGTATGTGCCGTCGATGAGATGCACGATCATCGAATAACTCTAAGTCGGTGAACGGTGAACGGTGAACGGTGAACGGTGAACGGTGAACGGTGAACGGTGGCGCGCTGGCCGGGTGCGGGCACGCGAGGCAGATTGGTGGCTTCACCAATCCACCGTCCAACACATGCGTGCTCCTCGTTCCGCCCGCCGGCGTCTTCTTGCCGCCGTCTTCCTTTGCACCGCAGCCAATGCGCTGCAGCTTCACGCGCAAATCACGCAGCCGGAATTCGCCGCGCGTCGCGACTCGCTGGCCGCGCGTATTGGCGACGGTGTCGTCGTCGCCTTCGGCGGACGGACGCCGGTCACCGATTTCGGAACGTTCTTCCAGCTCCCCGCCTTCCACTATCTCACGAATTACGACGAGCCCGACGCGGCATTCGTGCTCGTCGCTCGCGGCGGCCGCGGGACGGCGACTCTGTACACGACGCCCGCTGACCCGCGGCGAGCGTTCTACTACGGCTTCCGACCCGACTCGGCGGCGATTGCCCGTTCCCTCCAGCTCACGTCGCGTCCCTTCAGCGCGCTCGGATCGGCCATCGATTCGCTGCTTGCAGCGGGTCTGCCGCTGTACACGCTCGGCGATTTCGAGGACGCGGACTTCGCACGCGTCGACAGCCTAACGAGAGGACAGGCGTTCGCGCGCGCGGTGGCGGCCCGCCATCCTGGTCTGGTCGTGAAGGACGCGCACCCCATCGTCGATCAGCTCCGCGCACGAAAGAGTGCCGGCGAAGTCGCGCTGCTGAAGCGTGCCGCGGAGATCAGCGCCGAGGGACACCGGGCGGTGATGCAGGGCCCCGAGCCGCGGCACGAGTACGAGATCGCCGCCCTCATCGAATACACCTTCCGGCGGCTCGGCGCGGAGCGCGCGGCGTACGGCTCGATCGTCGGGTCTGGGGTGAACGGGACGCAGTTGCACTACATGAAGGACACGGCGGCAGCCCGTCCCGGCGATCTCGTCGTGATCGACGCGGCGGCGGAGTATCGGGGCTACGCCGCGGACATCACGCGGACGCTGCCTGTCAGCGGCACGTTCACGCCAGCGCAGCGCGCGATCTACCAGCTGGTGCGCGACGCCCAGGCCGCGGCCGAGCGAGTGGCCAAACCCGGCGCCTTGGCACGCGCGGCCGAGGATTCCTCGTTCGCCGTGCGGGCACGAGGCCTTGCGTCGTTAGGCCTGATCGACAGTGTGAACGCGACGATCGATGCGCCATGGTCGTCGATGTGCGCGACGACGCCCCGGGCCTGCACGCAGGCCTATCTCTGGACCATTCACGGCATCAGCCATGGGCTCGGACTCGCCGTCCACGATCCCGCGCAGTTCTACTATGGCGATCGGACGTACCAGCCCGGCGACGCGTTCACGATCGAGCCCGGGATTTACATCAGCACGCGCTCGCTCGACGCTCTCCCCGATACGCCGCGCAATCGCGCCTTCATCGCGCGGGTGAAGCCGATCGTGCAGAAGTACGAGAACACGGGCGTGCGGATTGAGGACGATTACGTGGTGACGCAGACAGGCGTCGAGCGGATCAGTGCTGGGGCGCCGAGGGAGATCGGGGAGATCGAGGGGCTGGCGAAGACGCGGGTGAGGACGGTCCCTTGAACACTCGAGCCATTTCTCACGTCGATGGCTCCTCAGCGAGTAAGCACGAGCTGCTGTAACACGGACAGGGCCGGACACGGCGCGGGCAAATCGCGGACTGCTCCTCGGCAGCTATGACTCCTCGGGTGCGAGCTGACGAGCTCTTTTTGGAACTGCATGTCCGCGACCCGTCCGCGCCGTGTCCGGCCCTGTCTGTGTCAAATCGGTGATCGTTGCGCCGCGAGGAAGCGTCGGCGCAAGACGAGTCTACTCGGAGCGCAACGCAATCGCCGGATCGACCTTCGACGCGCGGAGCGCTGGGAGCAGGCAGGCCGCGACGCCGACAGAACCGATGATGAGGGCGACGGCGCCTAACGTCAGCGGGTCGTGCGGCGCGACGCCGAAGAGAAGTCTCTGTAGGAGCCGGGACGTCAGCAGCGCGCCGATGACGCCGGCGAGGAGGCCGAGGCCCAGGAGGACGCCGCCCTCGCCGAGGACCATGCGCACGACCCGCGACGCATCGGCGCCGAGGCTCATGCGAATGCCGATCTCCTGGATGCGCGAGCTGACCGAGAAGGCGAGCACGCCGGCGATGCCAACCATGGCAATGATCATCGCGAGCGCGCCGAAGGTGGCGATGAAGAGCGCGTTCAGCCGGCGGGGCGCGACCGTCGCGTCGCGCACCTCCTCGAGCGTCGCCACGTTCTCGATGATCTGCTGCGGGTAGAGCTCGCGAATCGCGCGCAATGCCGACCCCTCGAGATTGATCGGATTCGTGCGCGTGCGAACGACGAGCGCGCCACTGAAGATCTCTTCCTGCGCGATCGGCTGGAAGACGGTCGGCGTCGGATCCGTATCGAGGCCCTGATCTCGGGTGTCGCCGACGATGCCGACGACGGTGCGCCAATCACCCGTGATGGGGATGAACTTCAGCACCTCGCCCGTCCACGCCATGCGGCGGCCGATCGGGTCCTGGTTGCCAAAGAGGCGCTCGGCGAACGACTTGCTGAGGATGACGACGGGTGCCGATCCGCGGCGATCAGTAGATGTGAAACTCCGCCCCTTCAGCAGGGGAATGCCGGCGGCCTCGAAGTACTTCGGATCGGCCGTCTTGTAGGTGGCGCGGGGAGTGGCTTCGCCAGCCGCGAGCGCTCGGCCCTCGCCTTTCGCCTCGAGAACGAAGTACGTGTTCTTGAGCGGCACGTTCGATCCGATCGTCGCGACCTGAACACCGGGCAGTGTGGCGATGCGATCGCGCATGCGCTCATACATCGCGAGCTTCGCCGGCTGGTCGAGCGCGTTTGTCTCGATCGGCACTTCCATCGTGAGGACGTTCTCGGCGCGGACGCCAGTCTCCACGGAGTTGAGCTTCGTGAGCGTGCGAACGAGCAGGCCAGCCGCGGTGAGCAGCACCATGCAGACGGCGAGTTGTGTGATCACGAGCGCATGCTGCAGTCGCTTCCGTGCGCGGCCAGCAGTCTTGCCACGGCCAGCGGCGTTCATCGGCGCCGCGAGCGAGCCGTCATCCCCGATGCTCGGCACGAACGAGAGCACGACGGCCGCGGCAATGCTCGTGAGCAGGCCGACGGCGAGTACGAGCCCATCGACCCGAATCTCGTCCGCACGCGTCGTCAGCTGGGACGCGAAGGCGACGAGCATCTTGAGGCCGGCGAACGCGACGAGCACGCCCAACGCACCTCCGACGATTGCCAGCGCGAGATTCTCGGCGAGAAGGAGACGGCGGAGTCGCCAGCTGCCGGCGCCTAACGCTGCACGCACCAGCATCTCGCGCTCGCGCCGCACACCGCGCATGAGCGTGAGGTTGGCGACGTTCGCGCACGCGATGAGCAGGACGAACGCGGCTGCGCCCATGAGGAGCCAGAGAGTGAGCGAGGCGCGCTCGTTGAGAGCCAACCGAAGGGGCGAGACGGAGATGTCGTACCGGGCCGCTTTCTCGTACGCTTCCGGGTGATCGGCGCGGACGTTGGTGCCAATACGGGCAATCTCCGCGCTCGCTTGCTCGACGGTCGCCCCCGGCGCCAGGCGGCCGAAGACTTCGGTCATGCGGTGCGTGCGGCCCTGCTTCATCGTCGCGCTCAGATGGTGCGGGCTCGTGACCATGTTGACGAAGACGTCCGTCTTTGCCGGGTACTGTGGCGCGCGCTGGACGACACCGACGATCGTGGAGGCCATGTCGTTGATGCGCACGCGGTGACCGATCACTTTCGGGTCGCCGCCGAAGCGCTGCATCCAGAACTGGTGGGAGAGCACGGCTACCGGCGCCGCTGCCGGCCCGTCGTCGCGGCTGCTCGTCAGGCGGCCGAGCACCGAGCCGAGGCCCATGACCTCGAAGAAATTTCCGCTGATCACGCCCGCCTGCACGTGCACCGGCTCGTTGCCGTCGACCATCGTGAAGGTCAGCTGGGAGTACTCGGCGAGGCTGCCGAGCGTCTTCGACCCCGTGCGGTAGTCGATGATCTCAGGAACGGAGAAGAGCACGTTGTCCTGACCCACCCCTTTTGCCGACTGGCGAAGGTAAACGAGACGTTCGCCCTCGCGATTCGGCAGCGGTCGCAATAGCGTGCCGCGGAGGAGGGTGAACATCGCCGTGTTGGCGCCGATGCCTAACGCGAGCGTGAGGATGACGGCGGCGGCGAAGCCGCGGGCCTTCGAGAGGTTGCGAAAGGCGCGGCGGACGTCGGAGAGGAATGACATGGCTCGCTATGGAGGGCTGGTCAACAGCGTGATCGCAGACTGGCGCGGACACCGACGGACTTTCGACTCACGCGTCCGCGCGTTGAGCGTTCTCTGACATCCGGGCGCCGATGCGCTGCTCCTGCTCGCGCAGCTCGGGGGTGAGCTCGGCGGCCAAATCCTCGAACTCGAAGACTTGCCGGACCTCGATCTCACCGTCTTCGCCGGTGGGGTTGGGGCACCGCTTCGCCCACTCGATCGCTTCCTCGCGCGAGCGGCACTGCCAGAGCCAGAAGCCGGCGACCAGCTCCTTGCTCTCGGTGAAGGGACCGTCGACCACCGAGCGCTTGTTGCCCGAAAACCTGATCCGCGCGCCTTTGGAGCTCGGCTGCAGCCCCTCGGCCGCGAGCAGGATTCCGGCTTTGACTAGTTCTTCGTTGTACTTCCCCATCGCGGTGAGCAGCTCCGTGCTCGGCAACTTGCCGGCTTCGCTGTCAGCGTTGGCTTTGACCATCACGAGGAAACGCATGGGAGTAGGGGCTGATGGTGAGATATGAAGTCGGTCGGTGCCGCCTCTACCCTCACGTCGGACGAGGGGGAGCAAAATCGACAAGCCCGAAAATTCCGCAAGACGCCGGGCCCTCGGATCTTTCACCCCCCCGAGCAGATACCGCAAATGGGGCCATAGCCTTTAACGGCCTTTCAGAGCCGGGGCTCGCGCTCGAGTATCTCCTTGAGCCTGGCGAGGTCTTTCCGATTGGCGCGACGCATCGACCACGCGACGAAGGGCGCGATGAGTGTCGAGAATCCCGCGGGCCGCCCGCGATTGCGGAGCCGCATGCGGGTCCCGCTCCGAGCGACGCTGACCCACTCATAGATCGTCTCCATCGGAAATGGCCCCTCGGTCGTGGCCATCACCAGCCGCTCGCCCGGCACAAATGCTGTCACCCGATACGTGTACGCGAGCCGGCGCCCGAGAAACTCAGCGACGAAAGCGACCTCCGAACCGAGGCGCAGGGGCGGCGGAGATTTCCACTCGACGCGCTCGATGTTGACGTACCAGCTCGGCGCGTTCTCGGGATCGGTGGTGTAGCGCGCGACGTCCTGACATGGGCGTTCGATGATGATCTCAGTGAGGACGTCGACCATTGGGCAGCATCGGGTGGAAGGGGTGGTAAACCCTTCACCGTCCACCCGGGGCGTCAAGCTCCCGAACAGACCTTCCCCTTGACATTCGACAAGAGTGGTGCAACTCTTGTCGAACGTCATGGGGAAGCGGGCGGACGCCAGACTCTTGGGCCCATTCGCGATGACGGTCGCGGTTGAACCCTCGAACCCAATACCAATGCCGGTCGAGAGCAACGACGTCCTCCAGGGCACCCTCGACATGCTGGTCCTCAAGGCGCTGTCTCTCCAGCCAATGCACGGCTGGGGAGTGGCCCAGCGGATCCAGCAGATCTCGAGCAACGTCCTCCAGGTGAACCAGGGGTCGCTCTATCCCGCGCTGCATCGCCTCGAGGACCGTGGGTGGATCGAAGCGGAATGGGGGACGTCCGAGAACAATCGCAAGGCGAAGTTCTACCGCCTGACCAGAGCCGGCGAGCGCCAGCTCGGTACCGAGGCGGCGACCTGGCGCCGCTTCGCGACCGCGATCGACGCGGTGATGTCCACGACCTGACGAGCCGACTGGAGCGATCATGAACCTGTTGCGCCGCCTGCGCCGCCGCCTTCGCGCGCTGGCTTTCCGCCGAGAGGTGGAACGCGAGCTCGCAGACGAGCTGCAGCTCCACATCGAGCTCGAACAGGAGAAGAATGAGCGGCTCGGCATGTCGCCTGACGAGGCGCGACGCGCGGCGCTCGTCACGTTTGGCGGGGTCGAACGCTACAAGGAGGAAGCGCGCGACGCTCGCGGCGTGCGGCTCCTCGAGACGGTCGCGCAGGATCTTCGCTACGCGCTGCGGACGATGCGAAAGACGCCCGCCTTCACCGCCACCGTCATTCTCACCCTCGGACTCGGCGTCGGTGCGACGAGCGCGATCTTCAGCATCGTCAATGCGGTTCTGCTCCGGCCGCTGCCTTACGGCAACGAGCAATCACTCGTGAGGCTGTACTCGCAGGTTCCGGATGGTACCATCGACCGATTCAGCGTCTCCATTCCCGACTACCTGGATTACAAGACGCGAAACCGTGTCTTCAGCGACATGGCGATGTGGCTCAACAGCACCATGACGCTCGGTGACGGCGGCGAGCCCCAGCGACTCGCGGCGGTGTTCGCATCGGACAATCTCTTCTCGCTCATGGGAGTCACGCCGTTGCACGGCCGGCTCCTTCAGCCTGGCGACTCGGATCACCCGGACGTGGTCGTGCTCTCGCACGGCGTGTTCGCGCGTCGCTTCGGATCGGATTCTGCGATCGTCGGCCGACGCATCACGCTCGACGGCTCGGCGAAGACGGTGATCGGCGTGCTGCCGCCGAACTTCCGGTTGTACACACGTGACGTGGACGTCTGGGCTCCAGTCGTCATTCAGCAAGTACCGAAGTACACGCAGCGCGGGAATCACATTCTGCGCGTCATCGCGCGATTGCGGCCCGGCGTAACGGTCACTGAGGCCCAGCGCGACGTCCGTCGCGTCGCCGCGAATCTCGCCGCCGAGTACGCGCGCGACGATCAGGGGTGGTCGGCGAATATCTTTTCCGTCCGCAACGAGATCGTCGGCGATCTCACGCGTCCGCTCATGATCCTCCTCACGGCGTCGGCGCTCGTGCTGCTCATCGCATGCATCAACGTCGCGAATCTGCAATTGACGCGGAGCGCGGGGCGCGGGCGTGAGCTCGCCGTGCGCCGCGCGCTCGGCGCCGAACGCGGCCGGCTTGTTGGGCAGATGCTCATCGAGAGCCTCACCTACGCGGCGTTCGGCGGCCTCCTCGGCATCGCGTTAGGCGTCGCAGGCACGAAGGCGCTCGTCGCCGCTGCGCCGGGCGGGATCAGCCGTCTCGACGAGGTCTCGCTCGACGCGCGCGTCTTCGCATTCGCGATGGGCGTCGCGCTGCTCACGGGAATCCTCGTCGGGCTCTGGCCCGCCTTCAGGGATTCGGATCCGCAGCTTGGCCGTACGCTTCGCGATGGGGGCCGCGGGCATGCCGGTTCGATGCATGCCTGGCGCGTGCGCGGCGCCCTCGTGGTCGCCGAGCTGTCTCTGGCGCTCACGATTCTCGTTGGGGCGGGGCTCGTCCTGCAGAGCTTCCGAAAGATTCTCGATCTCGATCTCGGCATTCGCACCGAGAACGCGGTGGCTCTCCGGCTCACGATCCCAGGGCGATACAGTGATTCGACGATCACGCCATTCTTTCGTGAGCTGCAGCGCGGTCTCGCGGCGGTTCCCGGAATTACTGGTGTATCGGCGTCGGATCGTGGACCTGCGCAAGGGAGCGGCGCGTCCACCGACATCCGGCTCATCGAGCGACCGGAGGCAAACGCGTCGGCGTCGCTAATGAGCCAGGTGAGTGTCGTACTTCCGGATTACTTCCGCACGATGGGGATGAAGCTTGTGAGCGGGCGCGACGTCGCCTGGAGCGAACGCCAGCCCGTGGCGATCGTCAACGCTGCGGCTGCATCACGATTCTGGCCCGGCCGCTCCGCGCTCGGCCAGCACGTCGCCTTTGGCCGCCGCTCGACGGATAGCGGGATGGTCGTCATCGGTGTGGTCTCGGACGTCCGTCGCGGCGACATCACGCTGCGGGAGGAGCCGATGATCTACATCCCGGTGGCGAGCGCGCCGAGCTTCGGGCGCACGATGATGCTCGTGGTTCGCGGATCGTTAGGCACGGCGACCACCGTCAGCGCCGCGAAGCGCGCCGTTCACGGCATCGACCCAATGCTCCCCGTCTACGAGATCCGCACGTTGGAGGAGATCGTCGGCGACACCGTCGCGCAGCCGCGGCTCAACGCGACCCTCCTTGGCGCGTTCGCCGCGCTTGCCTTGGTCCTGGCGGCGGTCGGCATCTATGGGGTGATCGCGTACTCCGTCACCCAGCGGCGGCAGGAGATCGGCGTGCGGGTCGCGCTCGGTGCGCAACCGGGAGATGTCTTCCGTCTGGTGGTGCGCCAGGGCGCCGCGCTGGCCGCCGCCGGGCTCGCGATCGGGCTCGTGGCGTCATGGCTGTTGACTCCGGTGCTGCGCAGCTGGCTCTACGAGATCGAGCCAAGCGATCCAGTCACGTTCGTCGGCGTCGCGATCGTACTCGGTGCGATCGCGCTCCTCGCGACGGCGATTCCCGCGCGTCGCGCGACGAAGGTCGACCCGGTGCTGGCGATGCGAGCGGAGTAGCGTGCCGCGATGAGGGTGATGCGGCGCTCGCGTGTCCTGCAATCAGAGACGCGCGAAGACGCCCTGCATTCTCTTTCTCATCGCAACCCGCCGTGCACGCTGGAGCAGCCAATTCGCAGACCGTTCGTCGCCTAACGGCGCAGGAGGCGTCGCTGGCACTGATGTTCGACCAGGTGCCGGTCGCAGTCGAGCGCCTCGCGCTCTGCCTCGAGACGCAACGCCGGATCGGAGCGTCGCACGCGCTGCTCCACCTGCGTCGTATCGCCGCGTTCTGCCTGCGGCTCACGGTCGTGGACGACTCCAGGCTCGGCACCGAGGTCCGGTACACGGCGATGTCGCTGGCGCAGCCGCTCAAGGATCTCGACGATGCACTCGCCGCCGATCGCCTCGACCGCGCTGCAATCTCCGTCGCGAGAGAGCAACTCACGTCCATCCGGCTCCAGCTGGCACGACTGCAAGCGGTCGTCGTGAACAGCCCCCTCTCTTCTGAGTAGGGTCGGCGCGTTTCACGCATCGTGGAATGGGTTTCGCACTAGGGCCCAACCCACTCATCGAGAGAAGGACCATGAAGAGACCCAAGCCGATTTCTCCTCGCGTCCACGGGATGCTCGACTACAGCACGGCCGCGGCGGTCGCGGCGGCACCGCGGATCATGGACCTGCCGGCGCCGGCCTCACGATTGTTCGAGACGCTCGCCGGCGGCTACACCGCGCTCTCCGCGGTCACCGATTATCCCCTGAGTGTGCGGCGCATGGTGCCCTTCAAGGGACATGGCGCGGCGGAGCTCGCGATCGGGCTCGCGCTTCCGGCGATGCCGTGGCTCCTCGGCTTCGCGGACAACCGCGCGGCGCGGAATCTGTGCTTCGGGCTGACCGCGCTCACGCTCGTCGTCGCGGCTTTGACGGACTGGAACGGGGCCGGCGCCCGGGGGCGCCGGCCCCGTTCCAGTCGGTCAAAACTCGCTCGCTAGCGCTCGCGAGAAGCCGATATGGAGTCGCGCGCG
>C688J18823_10001512_pt1 | contig 14383 bp, 11 predicted proteins | sample HopSoiMetagenom1_FD_18823 | JGI IMG/M metagenome (IMG submission 18823)
CTGCGCGATCTGGGCCTGCGCGTCGGTCTGCTCGATGCCGACATTTACGGCCCATCGGTGCCGCGGCTGACCGGCATCCATGAGAAGCCGCAGCTCAATGACGACCGCAAGATGATTCCGATCCAGCGTTTCGGCCTTGCCATCATGTCGATCGGTTTTCTGGTCGAGGAAGACACCGCGATGATCTGGCGCGGGCCGATGGTGATGTCGGCGATCACCCAGATGCTGCGCGACGTGGCGTGGGGCACGCTCGATATTCTGGTGGTCGACATGCCGCCCGGCACGGGCGATGCGCAATTGACGCTGGCGCAGAATGTGCCGCTGAAGGGCGCGGTGATCATCTCGACCCCACAGGATCTCTCGCTGATCGATGCGCGGCGGGGGCTCGCGATGTTCAAGAAGGTCAATGTACCGGTGCTCGGCATCGTCGAGAACATGAGCTATTTCCAGTGCCCCGAATGCGGCACGCGCTCGGACATTTTCGGTCATGGCGGCGCGCGGCATGAAGCGGAGCGGCTGGGCGTCCCGTTCCTGGGCGAGATCCCGCTACACATGTCGATCCGGACCACCTCCGACGACGGTAACCCGGTGGTGGCGAGCGATCCGGACGGCCCGCATGCCGCGATCTACCGGGCCATCGGGACCAAGGTCCGCGACCAGCTTCAGGGCGTCATCGCCGCGGCCTGAAGGCCGCTTATCCGCGCCTCCTAAGACTTTGGTTTAATCAGTGCAGTCATGCCTTTGTCGCGTTTTCGAAGGCGAACTTCCGTGTTAAAGCCGCCCCGCCAGAGCGCCCCGGATGACGTGGAATCGCCCCGCCGGAGGACAGCTCGAGGAATATGGGAAACGCCCCGTCTTAAGGAGACTTGAATGAAGCGTCGTGATTTTTTGAAGGTTTCAGCGGCCGGTGCTGCCGCGACAGCCGTTGCCTCGCCGGCGATCGCGCAATCATCGCCTGAGATCAAATGGCGCCTGACGTCGAGCTTCCCGAAGTCGCTCGACACCATCTACGGCGGCGCTGAGCAGGTCTCGAAATACGTCGCCGAGATGACCGACAACAAGTTCCAGATTCAGGTGTTCGCGGCCGGCGAAGTCGTTCCGGGCCTGCAGGCGCTCGATGCGACCTCCAACAACACCGTCGAGATGTGCCACACCGTCTCGTATTACTACGTCGGCAAGGATCCGACCTTTGCGATCTTCGCCTCGGTCCCGTTCGGCCTCAATGCGCGTCAGCAGAATTCCTGGTGGTATCAGGGCGGCGGCGATGCGCTCGGCAACGAGTTCTTCAAGAAGTTCGGCGTGATCGGTTTCCCCACCGGTAATACCGGCACCCAGATGGGCGGCTGGTTCCGCAAGGAGATCAAGACGGTTGCCGACCTGTCGGGCCTCAAGATGCGCATCGGCGGCATCGCCGGTCAGGTGCTGCAGAAGGTCGGCGTGGTGCCGCAGCAGCTCGCCGGCGGCGACATCTATCCCGCGCTCGAAAAGGGCACCATCGACGCGGCCGAGTGGGTCGGTCCCTACGACGATGAAAAGCTCGGCTTCGCCAAGGTGGCGAAGTACTACTACTATCCGGGCTTCTGGGAAGGTGGTCCGACCGTCCACTCCTTCGTCAATCTCGAGAAGTGGAATTCGTTGCCGAAGAACTACCAGGCGATCCTGGCCAGTGCGTGCGCCCAAGCCAATACCTGGATGAATGCGCGTTACGACATGCAGAATCCGACGGCGCTGAAGCGTCTGGTCGCCGGCGGCACGCAGCTTCGTCCCTTCACCAATGAAGTGCTAGAAGCCTGCCTGAAGGCCACCAACGAATTGTGGGCCGAAATCTCCGGCAAGAACGCCGACTTCAAGAAGTCGATCGACGCGATGCAGGCCTACCGCTCCGACCAGTATCTGTGGTGGCAGGTTGCCGAATACACCTATGACAGCTTCATGATCCGCTCGCGCACCCGCGGCTGATCCGCTTCATCAGTCGAAGAAAGAAGCCCGGTCTCCGTGAGGAGGCCGGGCTTTTTCGTTCGTACAGCCGAGATGCGGATGTGCCCGGCCCGAGCACCCAGATTGATACGGATGAACCTAGCCGATCTGCGGAAAAAACAACCGTTTCCGCAGCTCGCGGCGCAGCAGCCACAGGCTCAGCAGTGCCTGCATCGTGGTCGTGACAATGGACAAGTACCAGACGTGTTCTGCGCGGAAACCGGATTGCGCCGACAACCATAAGGTCGGGATCACATATGTTATCAGGCGCAGGGTGGAACTTATGAGCTGCGGCTTCGTATTGCCCAGTCCCTGAAACGTGCTCGAGCAGACAAAGATCAAACCCTGCGCGATGAGGTTTAGTGAAACCATTTTCAGGAACAAGGCGCCGTCGGCAATCGTGGCTTCGTCTTCGGTAAAGCCCCTCAGGAGAAGTTCGGGCCTCCACTGAGTAACGACTGTTGCGACGGTCATCACCGTGGTGACAGCAATCAGAACATGTCTGATCGCCTGTTTTACGCGTCCGCTATTTCCTGCGCCGAAATTCTGTCCGATGATGGGAGCTGCCGCGAAGGCAATGGCCATGGCTGGTACCTGAATGAGTCCAAGCACGCGAGAACCGATGCTGAAACCGGCTTGCGCGGATGGGCCAAAACCTCCGAGGGCATAATATATCGTTGCCATGTACACGAACATGATCGCGAACTCGCCGCCGGCCGGAAGGCCGACGCTCAAGATGCGCCTCCACTGCGCAGCTTGCGGATGCCATTGTTCGGGATCGAGCGTGAGATAGTTTTTCGCTTTTTGGAAATACACCCAAAGGACGAGAACGCCGCCAGCGACTGCAAGAGAGCTGGCGAGGCCGGCTCCCTTCACACCCAGGGCATAACCCGTTCCCCAGCCCAGGATGAGCACAGGGGCAAGAATGATGTTTATTGTCACCGTAAGCGCCTGAACGTACATCACGGGTGCTACGATGCCGATGCCACGCAATGCCGATGACATCGCGAATATCACAAACTGCAGGCCGAGAGTTGGCATGAACCAGACAAGGTACATCGTGCCGGCCGCGGCTGTTGCAGCGTCTGCCGCAACCGAGTTCATGTAAGGTCGTGCCACAGCGAAGCCTGCGGCCATGGTGCCCGCACCGCAGACGACCGACAGCCCCAGCGACTGGTTGAATTTCAGATTTGCGTCAGTCCGATCTCGGCGGCCAACAGCTTGTGACACTGCCGCCAGCGTGCCGACGCTCACAACTTGCGTCAAAGCATTGGTGACAAATCCGGCATTGCCGGCCGCGCCGATGCCGGCAATGGCTGCTTCGCCCAACCCGGCCACGAAGTAGAGATCGATCAATCCGCAGAGAAATACCAGAACGAGGCCAGCAAAAATGGGGACGGCCATGGTCAAGGCATGGCTCAAAACTGAGCCCTGAGTGAGGTCTTTCATGGTGGTGGAATCCGGTGAAAAGCTGGAAGGGACTAATGGCGCAGGCTGATGGCCGCGAACCGGGAGAGTTCACGAGAGTTCGCGTAGCCAGGTACTGCGCTTCTCAGCTTCCTTGAATCACCGGTGCCATTTTCTGCTCGGTCCTGAAAATCACTCGAAGCCATTCGCGATCAAACTAGCGCACAGAACCAAGGTCCGCCAAGGGAAGCCGAGGTCCTGGCTGCAGCCAACGGGCTCAAATTTGGGGTTTACCCCCAATGTCGGGATGGAAATCGGGAACCGGTTGTTCCATGCTGGCTCCAAAGGCCTCGCCAAAAGAAGGCCATGACACGCTCACCAATAGGGATGGATTCAATGAAAAGAAGAGATTTTCTCAAAGTCACCGGTATTGGCGCGGCAGGCGCCGCAACGCTGGCGGCTCCCGCTATTGCCCAATCGATGCCGGAGCTCAAATGGCGCCTGACGGCAAGTTGGCCAAAATCGCTCGACACCCTCTGGGGTGCGGTAGAGGTGATGGCCAAACAGGTTGCCGAAGCCACCGATAACAAATTCCAGATCCAGACATTTGCTGGTGGCGAAATCGTTCCCGGCCTGCAGGTTCTCGATGCCGTGCAGAACGGCACCGTCGAGATGGGTCACACCGCGTCCTACTATTATTTCGGCAAGGACCCGACGTTTGCTTTTGGAACGGCCGTGCCGTTCGGACCCAACCAGCGCATCAACCAGGCCTGGTACATGATGGGCGGCGGCAGGGAGCTGCTCAACCAGTTCTACAAGGGCTACAACGTCACGTCGTTCCTGGCCGGCAACACCGGCTGCCAGATGGGCGGCTGGTTCCGAAAGGAGATCAACACGGTTGAGGATCTGAAGGGATTGAAGATGCGCATCGGCGGCTTTGCCGGCCGCGTGATGCAGAAACTCGGCGTGGTGCCGCAGCAGCTTGCCGGCGGCGACATTTATCCCGCACTCGAAAAAGGCACGATCGATGCGGCGGAATGGGTCGGGCCCTATGACGACGAGAAGCTCGGCTTCAACAAGGTCGCGCCGCATTACTACTATCCCGGCTGGTGGGAAGGCGGACCGATGCTGCTCGGGATCGTCAATTTGGATAAATGGAATTCGCTGCCAAAATACTATCAAAGCGTCATCGAGCAGGCGGGCCAGTCCGCCAATAGCTGGATGATGGCCAAATACGATCAGCTCAATCCGCCGTCGCTGAAGAAGCTGCTGGCGGGCGGCACCAAGCTGCACAGCTTCTCGCCGCCGATCATGCAGGCCTGCCTGAAGGCGACCAAGGAATTGTACGTCGAGACATCAGCGACCAATCCGAACTTCAAGAAGGTGCTGGAATCGATGAATACGTTCACGACCAACGGATATCAGTGGTTCCAGGTCGCTGAGCTCGGTTACGACAGCTTCATGGCGCGCAATCCGCAGAGCTGACCGCGTCTTATCAGTCCGACAAACAGAAACCCCGGGGCGAAAGTTCCGGGGTTTCCGCGCCATCGACTATGTCTTGAAGCGCCCGCCGGTGTTGATTGGCTCTGTCTGGCCGGGGGCGAGCAGGGGAAGTGTCATGTAAATGGTCGTACCCTTTCCCAAAGCGGAGACGAGCGTGATTCTACCGCCGAGCTGTTGCGTCACGAGATTATGGACGATGTACAGGCCAAGCCCGGTACGGCCCTGCGCACGTCTGGTGGTGAAGAACGGATCGAAGACGTGACGCTGAACTTCCTCCGGAATGCCGCTGCCGTCATCCGAGAAAATAATCTCGACCTGCTCCATGCCGAGGCGACGCGCCTTGATCAGTATGCGTCCGCCGGGTTCATCGGTGAAGCCGTGAGTAACGGCGTTGAAGATGAGGTTGGTCAGCACCTGCCCGTAAGCGCCCGGGTAGCTGTCAAGGGTGATGTCGGAGGCGATCTCGAGTGCAAGCGAACCTCGAGATTTCGGCAGGCCCGGCCGCACACTGGCCACGATCTGCTCGGTCGCAAGCTTCAGGTCAAAGGTGCGCCGATCAGCGTGGCTGCGGTCGGCGGCGACTTGCTTGAATGATTGAACCAGTTCTCCGGCACGCTGGAGATTCGCGACGAGTTGGTTTGCAGCGTCGCGACAAGAATCGGAGAACTCTGCGAGCAGGGAACGGCGCACCGGACCTGAGACGATCTGGTCGGCGAAGTTCGCGGAGCGGTGAGCGAGCGTCGAGGCCACCGTGAGGCTGATGCCGACCGGAGTATTGATCTCGTGTGCGACCCCCGCGACGAGACGGCCGAGTGCGGCTAACCTCTGGGTTTCGATGAGATAGCGTTGCGTTTCGCTGGCGAGCAAAGCTGCTTCGGCCAACCTCCTCTTCTCCCGGATTTCGGCAAACAGCGCCGCAAGAACCGATGCGCTGACCGTCACAAGTAGAATGCTGACTTGGGCCGCCATGACGCGCTCGGCCACTGAAAGAGCCGGATTACCGAAATAGCCAATGCCAAAGGTGGTCGTCCAGACGATTGAAAGGCTGACAATGAAGGCGGCTGCCGCGGCAAAAACCGGCCGGCAACGAGCCGCAAGCCACAGCAGCGGCGCGAACAACACAGCGACCGGCCCAACGGTCGCCAACAGCTCCGAATGCAGGAAAATGCCAAGTCCACTTACCAGGGCTAGTGCGGCGACCGCTAAAGCACCTTCGGCGAGTTCGCTCAGCGACGGCCGGTCGCGCCAGGCTGAGGCAAGCTCTATCAGCAACGGTGCAACCGTGATTATTCCCAGGCCGTCCGATGCGAACCAGTGCTGCCAGGTCGTCAGCATCGACGTCGTCGTACTGTGAAACAGTTTGTACGCTACGGCCCCACCGATCCCCGAGACAGCGGCCCCAATGATCGCTGCCGCTGCCAATCCCAGCACGTTGCGCAGCTTGTCCAATCTGAAATCCGAACCGAAGTAATGCTCAATGAGCCACGCCGCGAGCACAGCTTCCCCTGCATTGCATAAGGCAAAGAGAACGGCGCTCCAGAGATTCCGGTCGCCAGAGAGATTAGCCGCGATGGTTGCAGCCAAGGTGCCGACAACGACCGGCCATCGCGCCCGGGACCCGAGCGCGATCAGGACGCCGGCGGACACACCTGCGGCAGGCCAGAAAACGGCAACGCCCTCTGGTTTGGTCAGCAGAGCAAGGCTAAGCCGCGCTGCTACGAAATATACGATGCCGACCGCGACGGCGAGCCCAATCCAGCCAACCCACCGCGTCAGGTCGATGGATGCTGAACCTGCCTTCGTAGGTCCTGCCACACCCGGTGCTCCTTCCCCGCATGGTTCCTATTTAGCACAAGAATCGCGTGACCTGCCGCTATTGCACGCGAAGCGTGCTCCGAAGCTCGGCAATTCGGCTAACGAGCTGCGCGGGCCGGGTGCTAGCTCGGCCGCGCGCCGCCGGCTTTTGCCTTGGTCTGCGTGGCAAATGGAGGGAACTTTCGGTTCCTCTCGGCGTCATCTAAAGTGACGTGATTAAGGCTTGGCGCGGGAGGTGCCATGTCGAAGACCCGCATTGGAATTGCCGTTGTCGTTCTGGCAACCCTGCTGTCCAGTTCGGCGCTGGCCAGAGCGCGTCTTGGCATCGGTCCCCTTGGGGTCGCAAGATTCGCAGTCACCCGCGTATTGTCACTAGGGGGATTACATCACGGTCGTGCCCTTGCTCGTCAGGGGCAAATCCGAACGGCTTCCCTCAAATCGCAAAACGTGCGCAACGCTATGGATTCCGGGCTTGGCAACCCGGCCGTGCGCAGGCAAATCGCCGCGGCTACGGCGCTGGCGGGCTGGCACGGCGGTCAGACCGCGAAGGGGTGGTGGCGACACGGTGACGGTGGATATGGATGGGTCGGGCCGCTGTTTTGGCCATTCGCCATTTACGATATCAACGACTACATCATCTGGGGTGACGACAGCGGCTTCTGGGACTACGGTTACCCTGACATCTATGCCGCGATCTTTGCGCCTTACGGCCGTGACGATCTCGCCGCCTATACGGGACCGAGCCCACACGGGCGAAGACATCGCAGGGTCCCTCCGCTACAGCAGCTCTGCGGCGATGACGGCCGCGAAATTGCCGGCCTCCCTCTCAATCAGATTCAGCAGGCGATACAGCCGAATGAAGTGCAGCGCGCCGCTTTGGACGATCTTGCCAATACATGGATCTTTGCCGCCCAGATGATCCGTGCGTCGTGTCTGACGCAGACGGCATTCACCGCACCGAACCGGTTGGCCGCGATGTACCAGCGCATCGGCGCGATGACCAGGGCAGTGCTAGCCCTGCGGCAGCCACTGGGGAAATTCCATGACCTGCTGGAAGAGGAACAGGAAGCACGGCTCAACGCACTCGCCGAGGATCGACGCAGGACGTCCACCGCGAGCGGGGCCACGGAAGCGTCTGCCCAAGGTTGCGGCGCGGCGCAACCTGCCGTGTTGCAATGGCCGGCGGACGAGATCGAGGCCAGATTACATCCGAACGACACTCAACGCGCGGCTCTTAAAGTGCTGCAGGACGCCAATGCCAAGGCTGTCGAGATCCTGACCGCCGAATGCCAGCCGAAAGACGCGATCACACCATCCGCTCGCCTTGACGCAGTGGACGTGCGGCTCGCTGACATGCAGCAAGCGGTCTATCTGGTGAGCGCCGCGCTCGAGAGCTTCTATGCCACGCTAAGCGACGAGCAGAAGGCGCAGTTCGAGGCGATCGGACAAAAACGAACGGCGTAATTTCCTTTTCGCGGGTTACGCCCGGCCGGCAACGACGTTCACCCGGCGGATCGGATGCTTCGCGGGTCTTTACCTCGGTGCGATGCAAAGTAGTCGATCTCACCGCGCGTCATACCGATGTCCGCAAGTTCGCTGTCCGTCAGGCGACACAACTGGGCAGGGAGCTTTTCGCGTTTGTCGATTTGCGAGTTCACGCCTTTACGCGTTCACACCCGGTCACTGTTTAGGCCCGCCGAAATCCAGCATCGGTGGCAGTTCGATCTGCGGCACCTCGATCTTGACCTTGCTGAGATCGACGTCGAGCGGCTTGTCGAGCAGCGCCGTTACCACGACCGGGAAAGCGATCACGATCGCCACCATGATCGCCTGCAGGCCGATCCAGGGTAGCGCCCCCCAATAGATGTCGGAGCTCTTCACTTCCTTCGGGGCGACACCGCGCAGATAGAACAGCGCAAAGCCGAACGGCGGATGCAGGAACGATGTCTGCATGTTGACGCAGAGCATGACGCCGAACCAGATCAGCGCCGCATCCGGCCCCACCACCGGCGCCAGCACCTTCTGCGCGATCGGCGCCACCATTGGCAGAATGATGAAGGCGATCTCGAAGAAGTCGAGGAAGAACGCCAGGAAGAAGATGAAGAGGTTGATGAAGATCAGGAAGCCCCAGACACCGCCGGGAAGCGAGGTCAGATGGTGCTCGAGCCAGACGCCGCCGGAGACGCCGAGGAACACCACCGAGAAGCAGGTCGAGCCGATCAGGATGAACACCACCATGGTGGAGAGCCGCATGGTCGACTCATAGCCCTGCTTGATCAGGTCGCGCAGGTCCGGGATGCGGACGGCTTCGAGACAGAGCCAGACCACGGCGAGATAGACCACCGCGAAGGTCAGCTTGAACAGTTTGCCTTCACCGATCAGGATTCCGACGATCGCGCCGATACCGGTGGCGGCGATGCCGATGAGGAGCATCTTGTGCCCCTTGTTGCTCAGATCCTTGTGGTGGACCGCGGCGAGCACGATGGCGCCGATCGCGCCCATCGCGCCGGCTTCGGTCGGCGTCGCGAGGCCGAGCATCATGGTGCCGAGCACCACGAAGATCAGCACGGCGGAGGGAATGATGCCCATCAGGCATTTGCGCCAGAGCGGCCACCCGGTCAGCGTCCGCGCGTCCTTCGGAACCGCAGGGACGTGACTTGGCTTGAAAATGCCGAGCAGGAACGTGTAGCCGGCGAACAGGGCGATCTGGAGCACCGACGGGCCCCAGGCGCCGAGATACATGTCGCCGACCGACTTGCCGAGCTGGTCGGCCATCACGATCAGCACCAGCGAGGGCGGCACCAGCTGGGTGATGGTGCCGGACGCGGCGAGCACGCCGGTGATGTAGCGAACATTGTAGCCATAGCGCAGCATCACGGGCATCGAGATCAGCGCCATGGCGATGACCTGCGCCGCCACCGTGCCGGTGATCGCGCCGAGGATGAAGCCGACGATGATGACGGAATAGCCAAGGCCGCCGCGGATCGGGCCGAACAACTGGCCCATCGAGTCCAGCATGTCCTCGGCGAGACCGCATCGCTCGAGCACCGAGCCCATGAAGGTGAAGAAGGGAATCGCGAGCAGCAATTCGTTGGACAGCACGCTGCCGAAAATGCGGCCCGGAATCGCCTGCAGGAAGTTCATGTCGAAGAAGCCGAGATGGATCGACAGGAAACCGAACGAAAGTCCGAGCGCGGCCAGCGTGAAGGCGACCGGGAAGCCGATCAGCATGGCCAGAATCAAGCCGCCGAACATTAGCGGCGGCATCATCTCCAGCGTGATCATTGGGTAGGCCTCTCATACTTCGCATCGATCACGACATAACCCTTCAGTGCAGCGATGCGCTTGATCACTTCGGAGACGCCTTGCAGCGCCAGGAAAACGAAGCCCACGGGAACGACGAGCTTGATCGGCCATCGTAGCAGGCCGCCGGCGTTGCTCGACGTCTCACCGACGACGTAGGCCTGCATGAAGAACGGCCACGACAGATAGCTGAGCAGCAGGCAGGAAGGGATAAGGAAAAACAGCGTGCCAATCAGGTCGAGCCTGAGCTGGCCGCGCTCGGACAGCATCAGATACAGGATCTCGACCCGGACGTGCTCGTTCTTCTTGAACGTATAGGAGGCGCCGAACATCACGAAGATGGCGAACATGTACCACTGCAATTCGAGCCAGCTGTTGGAACTGTAGCCGAACGCGTAGCGGATCATCGCGTTGGCGGCGCTCACCACGCAGGCTGCGAGCACGAGCCAGTTGCAGACGCCGCCTAGTTTCTCATTGACCCAATCGATAGAGTTACTCAGTGCCAACAATGGGCGCATTACGCTCTCCTCGGACGCGTCATCGACGCGCGCCGGATGTCTTCATTGATATTGCGTTGCCATCTCGCCCCTGACGCCTGGAGCTGCCCTCCTGCACCCGACGCGCAGGTTCGCTCCCGCGCGAAAAACGCGCAGGCTCGCAACTCATTCGCAGATGCGATTGCAACGATAAATCCTCCCCCGTCTCGCGCTACCGCCGTCTTGACTGCAACCTAAGGGGATGCAGCGGCCTGTTCCGGCCGTGCTGGCGTGAAGCAGCCGCACCATTTCAGCGTGCTGCGGCGGCGTCAATTGGAAAATGGACAAATTGACGCGGGATCAATTGATTGGTGGGCCTGATAAATCCGCGCTGGCGCGATCGATAAATTAAATCGGCGAACTCAGCCGCCGGTCACGCTCATGTGGCGCGACACGCTCGGGCGGTTATGCCGGCGGTCGATGATGAAGTCGTGGCCCTTCGGCTTCAGCCCGATGGCGCGATCGATCGCAGCCGACAGCAAATCATTGTCGGCGGAGGCTCGTAGCGGCCTGCGCAAATCGGAGGCATCCTCGTGGCCGAGGCAGGTGTGCAGCGTGCCCGTGCAGGTGATCCGTACCCGGTTACAGGACTCGCAGAAATTATGCGTCATCGGCGTGATGAAGCCGAGCTTGCCGCCGGTCTCGGCAACGCGGACATAGCGGGCGGGGCCGCCGGTATCGTCGTCGAGGTCGGTCAGCGTGTAGTGCTTGGCGAGGCGGGCGCGCAGAAGCGACAGCGGTACGTACTGATCGATGCGGCCTTCGCCGATGTCGCCCATCGGCATGACTTCGATCAGCGTCAGCGCCATGCCCTTGCCGTGGGCCCATTCCATCAGCGAGGGGATTTCGTCCTCGTTCATGTTCTTCAGCGCCACCGCGTTGATCTTGACGGCAAGGCCTGCGTCGCGCGCGGCCTCGATGCCGGCCAGCACCTTGTCGAGATCGCCCCAGCGCGTGATGGCGCGGAATTTTGCCGCATCGAGCGTGTCCAGCGAAACGTTGACGCGGCGAACGCCGCAGTCGCGCAATTCGCCGGCGAAGCGCGCCAGTTGCGAAGCGTTGGTGGTCAGCGTCAGTTCATCGAGCGCGCCGCTCGAAAGATGCCGCGACAGCGATCGCACCAGCGACATCACGTTGCGCCGGACCAGCGGCTCGCCGCCGGTAAGGCGGATCTTGCGCACGCCTTTGGCGATGAAGGCCGAGCACAGCCGGTCGAGTTCCTCCAGCGTCAGGAGATCGGCTTTCGGCAGGAAGGTCATGTCCTCGGACATGCAGTAGAAGCAGCGCAGGTCGCAGCGATCGGTCACCGACACGCGCAGATACCGGATGGTCCGACCGAAAGGGTCGACCATCGGCTGGAACAACTGATCGGGTGACGGGGATCGGCTCATTCAAGCTGCCTTGCAACTGCCTTGTACCGGGGGCTTCACGTGTTAGCTCGCTAGCATAATCTAGGCACGTTGTAAGGCACCTACAATCAGCAAGGGTGCAGTTGCGAGGTTCGGCAGGGACCGCCGGAATTCAGCGCGTGGCGGGCTGCGCCGGGGCAGGGGCCGGTGCCGAGGCGGCTTTCGGTACCTTCGGCTTCTTCGGTCGCATCGGCTTGTGTCCCTTCGGCGGCGGCGCGGCTGGCTGGAGTTCTGCGAACACCGGGCTGGGCTCGATGACGGTCGTCGGCGGCGAGGTAAAATCGCCGGGATTGCGGATCATCTGGACCGGAACCGTGACCGGCTGGAACCTGGGGCTGGCGAAGGTGACGGAGAAGCCGGCGTCGGGCGCGGGCACGTCGATCGAGCAGGGGGTTTTGCAGGCCGGTCCGAGCGAGGTCGTGGCGTCCGCACCTGGTGGCACCGATTCCAGCGCCACTTTCACCATCGGCGGCGCCGACTTGAAGGAATCAAAAGAAAGCGACGAGCAGCCGGCGAGGCTCGCTCCGGTGACGGCAATCGCGATGATACGACGCATGATCGATCACTCTGACTTGCGGCAATCCGCCACAATCCCCAGCGGCGAACCATAGGATCGCAAGAACAAAGCTGCAACCAATTAGGGCAAAATCGTTAAAGGATGGTTAACGCCGAACAATAGCGATCCTGATACATCCAATAAATCAGATGGTTATGGTCACGACGCGACTTTGCTGAGGCTTTCCACCGCCGCGGGTAGATCGCGCATGTGGCCGATCAACCGGTCGGGCTTCAGCTCTGCGATCGGCACGTCGGTGTAGCCGAACTCGACGCCGATCACGGGAATGCCGGCCCGCCGCGCCACGCCGACGTCGGGGCCGGCGTCGCCGACCATGATGGTCGCAGCCATATCGCCGCCCGCCCGCGCCACCGTCTGCTGCAGGATGATGGGGTCAGGTTTGGAGACGCCGAACGTGTCGGCGCCGCAGATGGCGGAAAATCGTCCGCTCAGGCCCAATTGGTCGAGCAGCCGCTTCGACAGCCATTCCAGCTTGTTGGTGCACACCGCGAAACGGCAGCCCTGCGCTGCAAGCTCGTCGAGGGCTGCTTCCAGCCCCTCAAACGGCCGCGAGGCGTCGGCGATATGGGCGGCGTAATAGTCGATGAAATCCTTGGTCAGCCGGTTGACGTCTTCGACGCCCATCATGCGGCCTTCCAGCTCGAGTCCGCGCTCGATCAGTTTGCGGGCGCCGGCGCCGATCATGTTGCGCGCCGATTTCAAGGGCACCGGCGGCAGGCCCTCACGGTCGAGCACGAAATTGAGCGCGGCGATCAGGTCGGGCGCGGTGTCGACGAGGGTGCCGTCGAGGTCGAAGACAACGGTGCGGGGAAGGTTCATGGGAATTCGCTAGCGGCAGGCAAAGCATCATGCAAGTAGGGAAGTTCAAATCCCGGGAGGAACCGCCATGCGAGAGTTTGCCGGCAAGACGGCCTTTGTGACCGGCGGAGCCGCAGGCATCGGCCTTGCGCTCGGCCGGGCGTTTGCTCAATCCGGCATGAAAGTGATACTGGCCGATATCGAGACGGATGCGCTGCAGGCCGCCGTCAAAAGCCTGCAGGAAATCTCCCCCGACATACGCGGTACCATCTGCGATGTGGCCGACGCGGAAAGCGTCGAGCGCGCGGCCCAGGCTGCATTCGAGGCCTTTGGGAATGTGCATGTGGTCTGCAACAATGCCGGCGTGGCTGCCGGCGGCGGTATCGACCACATCTCGCTGGATAATTGGCGATGGGTGATCGACGTCAATCTGATGGGCGTGTTTCACGGCATCAAAAGCTTCCTGCCGCACATCCGCGCGCATGGCGAAGGCGGCCATATCGTCAACACTGCATCGATGGCGGGCATGGACGGCGGACTGGGTTTTAGCCCCTACACGGCGAGCAAGTTTGCCGTGGTCGGCATGTCGGAGGGGCTCAGCCAGCAGCTCAAGCCATTCGGCATCGGCGTAAGCGTCCTGTGCCCAAGCTTTGTCCGCACCCGCATCGGCGAGAGCGGGCGCAACCGGCCGGAGCGTTACGGGCAGTCGCGACCGCTCGATCCCGCCAGTCCGGCGGCGGCCATGGTGGCGGAGATTGCAAGGCAGATCGGGGCGGGGCTCGATCCCGCTTCCGTCGCTGAGCGCGTGCTGGAGGCCATTCGCCAGGATGAACTCTACATTTTCACCCACCACGGCATGCGGGCCCAGGTCGAGCCGCGATTTGCGGCCATTTTGGCCGCGATGGACAAGCTTTCGGCCCCTTGATCCGGTGCGCATCGGCCTCATGACGCTATTCCCAAGGCCCAAACGACGCTAGACATGCGCCCGCGGATCGGCGGATTTCAGAAGGCTCGGCGCACGTGGATATGGATGGACTGAAGCGGCAGGCGGCGGCGCA
>C688J18823_10001513_pt1 | contig 14381 bp, 13 predicted proteins | sample HopSoiMetagenom1_FD_18823 | JGI IMG/M metagenome (IMG submission 18823)
CGCCGAGCGCGAAGCGGACGCGGCACGAGATCCGGTGACGCAGTTCCCGAAGTGGCTCGTAAGCGAGGGCCACGCGACCGACGACGAGCTCAAACAGATTCAGAAGGAAATCGAAACGCTCGTGCTCGCCGCGACCGATGACGCGCTGGCGCAACCGCAGCCTGGGCCCGAGACGGTCTACTATGGCGTGTATTCACCCGACGTAGATCCGACGAGCGAGCAGTTCGATACCGAGGACGATCCGCAGTTCTCCGGCGAGCCGACGACAATGGTCGATCTGCTCAACGCGTGCATGAAGGACGAGATGCGACGCGATCCGAAGATCGTCGTCTTCGGACAGGACGTTGCCGACGTGTCGCGCGAGGAATACCTCGGCAAGGTCAAGGGGAAAGGCGGGGTGTTCAAGGTGACGTGGGGGCTGCAGAAGGAATTCGGCGGCGCGCGCGTCTACAACTCACCACTCGCCGAGGCGAATATCGTTGGACGGGCCATCGGCATGGCGGTGCGCGGATTCAAGCCGGTCGTCGAAGTTCAATTCTTCGATTACATCTGGACCGCGTACATGCAGCTTCGTGACGAGCTCGCCACGATGCGCTGGCGGTCCAACAACAATTTTTCGGCGCCTGTCGTCGTGCGAACGACGTACGGCGGTTACATCCGCGGTGCCATTTACCACTCCCAAACCGGCGCGACGCTCTTCACGCATTGTCCGGGACTGAGAGTGGTCTGCCCAGCGACGGCGCTCGATGCCAACGGTCTTCTTCGGACAGCGATCCGCTGCGACGATCCGGTGATCTTCCTGGAGCACAAACATCTCTATCGGCAGATCTACAACAAGTCGGCGTATCCGGGCCCGAATTTCATGATCCCTTTGGGCAAGGCGAAGGTGGTGCGTGAAGGTACCGATGTAACCGTCGTGACCTATGGAGCCACGGTGCAGCGTGCGATCACTGCGGCGAATGCGGTCGCCGAAAGCGGGATTTCGGTCGAGATCATCGACCTTCGGACTCTCAGTCCCTGGGACCGCGATACCGTGTTCGAGTCTGTGAAGAAAAACTCGCGGGTCATCGTGGCGTATGAGGATTCGCTATCGTGGGGATTCGGCGCCGAGATCGCGGCGGCGATTGCCGACGAATGCTTTGCCTGGCTCGATGCTCCGGTGAAGAGAATCGCGTCAACCGATACGTTCGTTGGCTACGCCCCCCGACTGGAGGATGCGATTCTCCCGCAGGTCGATGATTTCAAGCGTGCGTACGAGGAGATGGTGAANTACTAGAAGCGAATAGAAAAAGGGCGGCTCGATGAGCCGCCCTTTTTTGTCGGATCTCCCACCGCTTACTTTTGCGGGCTCGCGCCGGTGGATGCAGTTCCGAGTCCGGGGACACCTGCCGGCGTGTAGCCGGTCGGCACCTCGAATGCTTTCGGATCTGTGTTCACCCACTGAAGGGCGGTGACTTCGGCGGCGGTGGTTGTCACCCTGGTTTGCCCCTGAGCGACAATCGTTGCAGAGCTCGCCGCACGCAGCGGTGTGCCCTTCGGCAGCTTGGCCTGCGCCGCTTTCAGTTTCTGCGCGAAGTCGACGTTACCGGAGCCGAACATGTTGGCCATGTCGCTGCCGCTGAGGCTGGCGAACGGGTTTAGAGTGCTGGTGAGATCATTCGCATAGTAGCTGTCGGTCGTGCTGGCGATCTTTACCGTTTGTTCCGTGCCCTTTGCGCTCACGATCATGGTCATGCCGGTTGCGACTCTGTAGTGCGTTGTCGGATGTCCGAGAATCGTCGGACCGGCGCCGAGGTTGTCGACCTTCGCTTCGGTACCGGAGAATTCCATCTTCATCCCGCTCATCGCCTGGGCCTGACTGACGATCTCGCTGGGCCGGACGCGCAGGTACTGGCTCTTTTTCGCGTCGAGGTAGGTGATGGTCTTGCCGCTGTCAGTCACGATCATACTGACGCTGTCAGTCGCTAGCGGGGTGACTTTGGGGCCGGATCCAATGACATCGAGGCGCATCTTGTCGGCGGAGCCAAACGCATGACCAAGCATTACCGTCGTGTCGGGCTCTCCCTGAACGGAAATGGACGTCCGGAAATCCATGGCGAGTGTTTTCCCTGCATTCTGAGCGCTGGCCACAGAAAGTGGCGCAAGCGCGAAAAAGGCGCCGGTAAAAAAGCGCTGATGAAAGCTCATACTGATATCCCGATGGGTGTGAGGACGGTGGGGAATACTGCTAAAGACGTTCCGTTCGCCCTGTGGGTAACCCGGTGCCCCGGATTAGTTGCCCTCGCTTCGCAACCTCATCGACGCGAGAATCGATGTTCCAAGAATGCCTCCTACCGCACCAAGCGAAGCGAGCGTCGGGATGTGGATGAAATGCTCGAGGAGCATTTTCAAACCGATGAACACGAGAACGATCGCGAGCCCGAGTTTGAGGTAAGCGAATTTGTCGACGACGCCAGCGAGGAGGAAATAGAGGGCGCGGAGTCCGAGGACAGCGCAGATGTTCGATGTATAGACGATGAATGGATCACGCGTGACGGCGAAAATCGCGGGAATCGAATCGGTGGCGAAGATAATGTCGGTGGTGTTGACGATCACCATCACGATGAAAAGCGGTGTCGCGGCCAGATGATCGCCGCCTTTCGGACTTGGCTCGCGGGTGAAGAACTTGTCGCCTCGAAAATCTTTCGTCACAGGAATCAGCTTTCGCGCCAGCCTCAAAACCGGGTCGCGATCCGGGTTGTAGGCGGCGTCGTCTTTCTGCAAGGCCATCCGGATGCCGGTGAAGACGAGAAAGGCGCCGAAGATGTAAAGCGTCCAGGAGAAACGCGTCACGAGCGCCGAGCCGGCTATGATCATCACCCCTCGCAAGAGGAGGGCTCCGACGATTCCCCAGAACAACACCCGATGCTGGTACTTCTCCGGGACGTTGAAGTAGGTGAAGATCAGCACGAAGACGAAAATGTTGTCGACGGATAGCGCGTACTCGATCAGGTAGCCGGTCAGGAACTGGAGACCGGACTCCTTGCCCATTGTCAGGTAGATCGCGAGAGCGAAAGCCAGTGACAGCGCCACCCAAACTGCGCTCCACGTCGCGGCTTCTCTAACCGATACTTTTTTGCCGCGCTGGTGCAGAACGCCAAGGTCGAGGCCGAGTATCGACAGGACGACGACGTTGAATCCGATCCAGCCCCAGAGTGAATTCATCTGGGTTTCGCGGACGGATCGATGTGTGGTCTAGCGACGCTCAAGCGCGTCGCGAACGTCGAGAAGGATCTCGAAATACAGCTGCTCCCGCCGATACGCAAAATCGAGCGTTGCCATCTGGCTCTGGTCGCCCGATGCCTTAGCCCGCTCGAATGCTTCGCGGTACATCTCGTCCAGGTTTTCCAAAATCGTGCTGCGCGTGCGTGACATTGACGTGCTCTCCGGGCTGGAAGCGCCACGATTATCGATCGGCGAAAGGCCGGCGAGCCGCTGCAGCGCAGTCTCCGGATCCTCGTTCTCGAAGATCAGTTTTTTGGCGGCGCCAAGCGCGAGTCGGCGTGGATTGAATGGATTCGGCGGTGTCACTGTGCGGATGCCTGTGTGACATGAAAGCTAAGGCAAGGAGTGGAGTACGCGCTAATCAACGCCAGCTTGACACAAATTAAAAACGCGGGGCGAAAGCACTAAGCCTTCGCCCCGCACTTTTGATTTCGCGGCTAGATATTCGAGCTTCCGCCGCTCGAGCCGCCAGTGTTGCCGCGGCTGCCACCCTGTGATCCCGAGCTCCCACTTTCACCGGAGCTGCCAGATCCACCGGTCTGTCCGCCGCTACCAGAGCCGGATCCTTTCATACCACCACTTCCGCTGCTGCTGCCACTTGAAGATCCGAATCCACCGCCGGAGCCACCCGAACCACCGGAGCTACCGCCGGAGCTTCCGCCCTGATTTCCGGAGCTTCCGCCCTTGCTTCCCGAGCTGCCTCCGGTCCCAGAATTACCAAACCCACTAGAGCCACCGCTGGATCCACTGCCGCCCGAGCCGGCGCCACTCATCCCGCCGCTGCGCCCGCTTGCTGCATCCGAGCTACCACCGAATCCACCGCCGCTCGACCCCGAGCTTCCGGAGCCCGCGCCCAATCCACTGCTGCCGGACCCGCTGCTGCTGCCGGAATTGCTGCTGCCGGAGCTCCGGCTACCCGAGCCGCTGCTTCCCTGATTCGCGCCGGCTGCGTTTTGTGTATCCCGGTTCTGACTCTGTTGGTTCTGGTCTTTATCCTGTGCCATTGAATTCTCCATCATTTGGGAATCCCAATAAACGCATGACGCATGCCGATGCCCCTCGGTAGAGTCGAACGATTTTTCGGTTGAGATTCGGCGGATTTCAGACGCGCGGTTGCCTCCGGATTTACCTTCCGGCTGAGCACTAGAGGCGATGAAACACCGCCTCATTTACAGGCTTCCCATCCTTGAGGTGCTCGACGACGATGCGCTCGAGCAAGGCGGGAGTAACTCGCGAATACCAAATACCTTCGGGATAAACGACGACGATCGGACCTTCGGTGCACACACCAAGGCACGGCGTCTCTCCACGTTTGACGCGCTGCGGCCCGAAAAGGAGGTCCTCTCGCTGAAGAAGCTCCGCGAGCAAAGAATAAATTTGTCGTCCGCGCCGATCCGGCGAGCAGAAGTCTCCGGTACACACGAGGACGTGACGTGAATACGGCTCCATTTTCGGCTGCATGCGCTCGCTCATTCAGCAGAATATATGTGGTGAGCGACGTCAACCCGGTCGCTCCTCACTTGCACCGCTGTGAGATGCGTTTGATTATGCAGTAGCTCTCCTTTACAGGAGCAGACAATGGGGGCGACAATCAGTACCAACGCACAAGCAATCGATCCGGGCATCGCGAGCAAAGGGTACGTTCATCCTGAAGTCCTGGTGAGCACGGAATGGCTCGCCGAGCATCTCGACGATCCCGCTGTCAGAATTATCGAGAGCGACGAAGACGTTCTGCTTTACGAGACCGGCCACATTCCCGGCGCCCAAAAGGTGGACTGGCATCTCGATCTCAACGATGCGGTTCTCCGTGATTACGTGTCGTCTTCGGAGTTCGAAGCGCTGCTTCGTCAGAAAGGAATCGACGAGAACACCACCGTGGTGTTTTATGGAGACAAGAACAACTGGTGGGCTGCGTACGCCTTCTGGGTTTTCCAGCTTTTTGGATTCAAAAACGCGAAGCTGCTCGACGGTGGTCGGATAAAGTGGGAGCAAGAAGGCAGGCCATTCAACACCGACGTTCCATCGTTCCCGAAGACGAGCTACAAGGCTCCCCGTCGCTCCGACGAAAACATTCGCGCGTTCTTCAAGCAGGTGGCCGAGCACTCGGCGGAAGGAAAACCTCTCATCGACGTGCGCTCGCCTGAGGAGTACACCGGCCAGCGCACGCACATGCCTGACTATCCGCAGGAAGGAACGCTGCGCGGCGGTCATATCAGGGGAGCTCGGAGTGTGCCGTGGGCGCGGGCTGCGAATCCCGACGGCAGCTTCAAGGATGCTGAGTCCCTGCGAGCGATCTACGAAGGCGAGAAGGGTTTAAAGAAAAACGACGACATCATCGCGTACTGCCGGATTGGAGAGCGCTCCTCACACACCTGGTTCGTGCTCACTTACCTACTCGGCTACGATCGTGTGAGAAATTACGACGGAAGCTGGACGGAGTGGGGTAACGCGGTCCGCGCACCCATCGAAAAAGGACCCGAGCGGTGACCGCTCCCGCAGCGACGCAAACCCCCGCCAAGCCATCGCTCATTCACGTCGAATGGGTTGGCGGGCATCGCTTCGAGGCCGGCCGGCCGAGTGGCCCGACTGCGCGCATTGACGGCGAAGGAGAAACGGGGCAGAGCCCGCCCGAGACGCTGCTCAGTGCGCTGGCGACGTGCGTGTCCTATGACGTGATCGATATCCTCGCCAAGCAGCGAACGCCGCTCGCGTCGCTGCAGATCGATGTAGTCGGGGAGCGAGTCAACACTGTGCCGCGCCGCTACCGCCACATCACGCTCAATTTTCGGATGAGCGGAAAGGGGATCGAGAAAGAGAAGGCGCTGCGCGCGATAGAGCTGTCGGCGAACAAGTATTGCTCGGTCCGCGATTCTTTGCGCGCAGATATGCAGATCGACTGGACGGTCGAGATCGTATAGCTATTGCGGCAACGGTATCGACGCGGCGAGATCGTAGTTCATGATCGCGTCGAGCTTGTTCTCCAACTGGAAGTACCGCATCAGCTTCTTCGGGGGGAGGAACGCCCCGAACTTTTTCACGTAGGCGCCTCGCAGGTTGATGCGATCCTGGTCGAGGGTGGCGTAGTCGGTCATCAGCTTGGTCGCCTCAGGGTCCGAAAGCGTGTCGTAACTCTGGGCATATTCAGTAATGATCTTGGTCAGCCGATCGCCCTGCTTCGCGTTCAAATCGCGGTACTCCGCATAGAGGGGCCAGAACTTCTGGTTTTCCTCGGTCGTGAGGTCCATGACACCTGCAACGATTTTCTTACGGTTCGTTCTGACGACCTGGCGAACGGAGTCCATTTCCCGCTCGACATCGGCGGTCGAGGCTTGGGCGGCTGGGTTCGAGGCCGGTTTCGCCTGGGCTCCGGCCGCGGGGGCGACGAAGGCGAGCAGCGCCACTGCCCTGATGTGGTGCAACGAAATACGCATATCGGCTGAGACCTTGAGAGGGGGATGAGCGAAACTGGCCACTCGGGAAGAGCGCAGCTATTGGACTTTCGGGCAATGCAGCCCCCACTGCCCCCCATTTCGCCCGCGGATCTGCCAGAAGTGATTACGACTTCTTTTTAGTCGGACGTACCGCTCCCCTTCGTTCCGAATCCTCCATTTCCTCGCGCAACCGCAGATAGCTGTCGTACCGCTCGCCGCTGATGGCCCCTTGCTCAACTGCGGTCCGCACGGCGCACCCCGGCTCCACGCGGTGGGTGCAATTTCCGAAGCGACACTCGTGGATATGCGGCCGGAATTCGCGGAAGCACTCGTCGAGATGCTCCGAGGCGAGTCCCCACATCCCGACCTCGCGAAGCCCGGGCGAATCCACGACGTATCCGGCGTCGGGCAACGGGTGGAGTAATGCGCCTACAGTCGTATGTCGTCCTTTGTTGACCGACTCACTGACCTCGCCTACACGCAAATCGAGGCCGGGATACATCGCATTCATCAGCGACGACTTGCCGACACCGGACGGCCCGGTAAGCACTGAAGTCTTGCCCGCCAGCTGATCGTGAAGCTCCTCGAGTCCGACGCGCTGTTTCACACTGGTGAAATGAACGGGGTAGCCGGCGCGCGAGTAGTCGGCGAATTCAGTCTCGATCACTTCCCTATCGACTAGCTCGACCTTGTTGATCACGACTCGCGCGTCGAGCGAATTCGCTTCGGCGATCACGAGGAAACGATCGAGCATTCGGCGGTGCGGCTCCGGTTTCGCCGCGGCGAAAACGATCACCACCTGATCGACATTGGCAGCGACGATGCGCTCGCCCTGGCCTTCACCTGGGGCGCGCCTGGCGAGCTGCGAGTGACGCGGCAGGATGTCGGCGATCGCCCAATGCTCACCGCGCTGATCGATCTCCAGGATCACCCTGTCCCCGACGGCCAGCTTCTTCGTTTCTTCACGCTCCTGCTTCAGTCTTCCGCGCAAAGACGCTTCGTGGGTCTCTCCGGTCTCGGCGCGGACGTGCCAGATTCCGCCCGTCCCCTTCAACACGACGCCTTCCTTGCGCGTCAATTACCCTCGCTGCGCATCTCTTCCCACCATGGACGCTGTTCGGCTCGCTTGTTTCCAATAAGGGAATCCAGCCTCGATTTCACCTCGTTGAGGCGCATCGCACCGACGATGTTACGCGCCTCTATCTCGCTCCCCGCGTGAGCGAGAAATTCCGTTTCGAGGTGGCCGCTGGCGACGGGATCGCCATGACCCCATCGAACGAAGAGGAGATAGGCCGCGAACGGTCGATCCTTTTCGCCGCTGGAATCGGTCATGATTTCGACGCTGTACGATGCGCCGTCCGCTCCCTCGAACGCCGCCGGCCGATCGTGAACGGCCATGTACCCGCCAATCGTATTCGGGTCGCCCTTCGAGGGATCCGGGGGGATGAACCGTCCCATAGTCAGTGCTGACGCCTGGCGACCATTTCCTTCACCACACTTCCGGTGATGAAAGCGACGTTCGCCGGTCGCTCGGCGAGACGGCGCATCAGATACGGATACCACTGAGTCCCGAACGGCACGTACACGCGCATGCGATAACCTTCGCGCACCAGTCGATCCTGCAGATCNCGCCTGACTCCGTAGAGCATCTGAAACTCGTATCTGCTGGATGCGATGTCGTTGGCCTTCGCGTACCGCTTTGCTTCCCTGATTACAGCTTCGTCATGGGTGGCTATCCCCGGGTAGTTGCCCTTCGACATCAGCTCCTGCATGCACTTCACGTAGTTGGAGTCGACGTCTTTCTTCGCCGGAAACGCCACCGTCTCCGGCTCCTTGTACGCCCCCTTGCAGATCCGAACGCGCGCTTTGAGAAGATTGGCGTGCTGGACGTCAGCGAAAGTACGATACAAATAACTCTGGAGCACGATACCTACATTCTCGCGGTACGCTGGATACAGACGCTGCTCGAACAAATCGAGCGTGCGCTGGGTGTATTCGCTCGCTTCCATGTCGATGCGCACGAACGTCCCGTAGTCCCGGGCGCGTTGGAGAATCCTGTGCATGGTCGCCACGCACAGCTCTTCCGAGATGTCGAGCCCCATTGCGGTGAGCTTCACCGAGACGTTGGCATCGGCCTTCCGCTCCCGAATACGGTCGAGCATGGTCAGGTATGCATCACCCGCAGCGCGCGCTTCCGCTTCATTGTGCACGCTTTCGCCGAGGAGGTCGAGCGACGCGGTTATGCCGCGGGCATTGAGCCGAGCAACGGCGGCGAGCGCGGTATCGAGTGTCTCACCAGCGACGAACCGATTGGCAAAACTTTTTGCAACGCGATTGTTGCGGACGAACTTGAATATCTGCGGCTGTGCGGAAAGGTACAGCAGTGCGCTACGAAGCATTTATTCCTGAGGTTCCTGTAGTGCCGAAGCAGATGACCGGCGGGCGGACGCGCGTCCGCGGCGCGAAAGATCGAAGATGCGAGTCACGGGGTATCGTCCGCCTTTTTTCAGGTCGGAGTCGAAGAGATTCCAGGTAACGAAACCGTCTTCGCTTTCCGGCTCGAGGAGATAAACGACGAGTGGTCCGCGCGGCTGTGCGGTCGATACGATGAAAGATTTCGCCGGTAGTCCCTGCAATCCTCGCTCCCATCTTCCCTTCAAGCGCACTTCGTGATGGCCCTGAAATGGTCGAGGCGATGTGATGATCGAATCAATCGTATATGTCTCGCCGCGCGCACTCCACGCAGAATCGGACCGATCGACGCGGACACCGTGGAGGCGGAGTAGCGTAACAACGGCCGTATCCTGCGGCGCAATGACGTACGCGGCAGGCGGCAGTCGATCGAGGGTGGAGCTGAATCGGTCGTACACAGGCATGCGGATGACGTTGAAAACGCCGGAGCGTCGTTGTCCCTTTGGGACACCCGGTTGTGTCCGCGCGGAATCGCCCGTCTTTACGAGATCTTCCTTGATGACATTCAGGGTGCGAGGCGAAGAGGTCAGCTCAGACCGGATGGCAACCATCTGCACCGAATCCGGCGAGCGACCCCAGGCGAGCGGCTGGCTGTCAGCCCGCGCAGTCAGTGATCGAATCGCGGATCCCTTCTCGGCGACGAGCGAAAGGATCTCGTTGACGAATGCATAGGTGGACGCGATTCGCCTGGAAAGAGAATCGTGGGAGTACGCTTCGCTCAGGATTCCGATGCGACCACGAATACCATAGTAGTTGGTGCCGAAGCGCGGACGCGCATCATAAGTGGCCCATGCTTCGTGCACGCTGGTGTCGGCTATGGGCGCCCGCTCATCCGATACGAAGTTGCCATAATCGAACACTTCGAATCCATCGCGTTCGCGCATGCGCCGGCGAAGAACTGGCAAGAGTGAATCCCGCGCGTATACTCCGCCGAACACAGCGGCTGGACTGAGCGACGGCGAGTACGTGAGCGCGTACCCGTGAAAGCTTCCGTCAGTCGTGTGCAGATCGACGAATACGTCGGGGTCCCAGGTGTTGAACATCGCCAGTGATGCTCGTGTCTCCGGCGCTTCGGCCTTTATGTAATCACGATTGAGGTCGAGGTTCTGCGCGTTGGCGCGGGTACCGACCAGCTCCGGTCCATTTTGCTCCGTGCGGTTAACGGATTGAGAGGCGAAACGCTCGTTACCATCCGCATTGTAGATGGGAACCGCGATCAGGACGATGGAATCGAGGGCATTGGGCTTCGTCGCGAAAGTGAGATCGCGCAGCAGCGCCAGCAGCGCCTCTTTACCTTCGATCTCGCCCGCATGGATGTTGGCCTGAACGTAGACAATCGGACGACCGAGTTGTTGCGCCTCCGATGGCGAGGTGACAAGCGGCCGCGACGCGATCACATACGGTATGTCGCGACCTTCGTTCGTCTTTCCGATTGATCCGAATGTCAGCGGCGCGCCGATGGCCTTCAGAGAGTCGAGAAATTTCCGCACATCCGCGTAATGCGATGTCTCTGTATAGTGCGTGAGCTCCGGCCGCGTTCGCGGGTAATCGGCGGGAGTAATCGGATGTGCCCCCGGACGCGCACAGGCGACGCCGATTCCCGCGATGATGCCGAATACGGACGAGCGCACTGCGGCTGGTACCACTGGCGTCACGACCGCTCGTCGGAGTAGAACGCCAGCTTGCGACGAGCCATGTCGACGAGGAGATCGGCGGGCTCGAACCGGCCGGGAAAGCGCGCATTCAGATCTTCCAGGCGCTGCACCACGATGTGAATACCGAGCGAATCCATATAACGGAACGGACCTCCGCGAAATGGCGGAAATCCGATTCCGAAGACGGCGCCGACATCTCCGTCGCGGGCCGACTTGATGATTCCTTCGCTCAGGCAACGAGCTGCTTCGTTCAACATCGCCAACACCGTTCGCTGCTGAACCTGGATGGCGGGCATCTCCGGAATCACGGCAGTCTCCGGAGCGCTCGGCGGAGTGATGGATTTGACTACCGGTATCGCTCCCGGCGCGAGAAAGAGTGAGTAGACCGAGGGATCCACCTCGCCCTTCTTGCCTTCCCTGTCGTAGAGATAAAAACCTTTTTTTGATTTTCTGCCGTAGCGTCCCGACGCCACAACGGCCTGCAGCGATTTTGCAGGCACCATTCGGACCGGGAACGCATCAGCCATGATCTTTCCGGCTTTGGAAGCGACATCGAGGCCGACTTCATCGATAAGGGTGATCGGGCCCACCGGAAATCCGAAGTCAACGAGGGATTTGTCGATGATGTCGACCGCGACTCCCTGGTCGAGGAGGATGCCGGCTTCGTTGATGTACGGCGAAAGAATGCGGTTGACGTAGAAGCCCGGCCCATCGTTCACGACGATGACGGTCTTGCCGAGTTTTTTTGCGTAAGCCACTGCCGTCGCAGTGACCTGGGGATGGGTTTCGTCGGTGGTGATGACCTCGACCAGCGGCATCTTGTGCACTGGCGAGAAAAAATGCATCCCGAGGACACGCTCCGGGCGACTCGACGCCTGCGCGATCAGACTGATTGGAATGGTAGATGTATTAGTCGCGAAGATTGCCGAAGGGCTTATCGCCGCCTCGGTCTCGCGCAGCACCTGGTGCTTGATGGCGAGATCCTCGAATACCGCTTCGATGACGAGGTCGACGTTGCCGAACCCGGAGTAGTCGACGGTGCCCCCGATCAACGCCATGTAGTCGCTGTACTGGACCCTCGTGATCTGCTTCCTGGTGAGGCGCTCTTTCAGAACGTCGCGGACGGCGGCGTATCCTTTGGCGACCCGCGAGTGATCCGCATCCTTGAGGCGGACAAGGCTGCCGTGCTGGACCGCAATCGATGCGATTCCGGCGCCCATGAATCCCGCACCGATGATGGCGATCTTGGCGACCGGCAATGGCTCGAAATCCGCGACCGGAAGCTCGGGGTGCTGCGATGGATCGACACCCGGATCCTTCTTAAGCTCGTTCGTGGCGAAGAAGAGGAAAATGAGTTGGCGCGAGACATCGGTCATCGCCATCTCGCCAAATCGACGTGACTCCTCGCGATAACCGGTGGCCGCGCCTCGTTCGTATCCGGCCGCCACAACATCGATTGCCGCGATCAGCGCGGGATAATGTCCGCGCGATTTCGCCATAGTCTGCTCGCGAGCCTTCCGGAGCACCAGCGCGCGTCCGGCCGGATTGCCATCGAGCAGGACGCCTTTCACACCGCCCCCGTGTCGCTCGCTCTTCCTTCTGCCCTCCGCGACTTCACGCGCGCGCTGGATCGCGATGCTGCGGAGAATCGACGGATGCACCAGCTCATCGACAAGCCCAAGCTGCAACGCTTTCTTGGCGCGGACGTGCTTCCCGGTGAGAATCAGATCCAGCGCGTTGCTGAGACCGATGCGACGGGGCAGACGCTGCGTTCCGCCAGCACCGGGAATCAGTCCAAGCTGAACCTCCGGCAATCCGAGAATGGTCTTCGGATGTTCAGTCGCGATCCGATACCGGCAGGCGAGTGCCGTCTCCAGTCCGCCCCCAAGACAAGCTCCATGAATCGCCGCAATCATTGGTACGCGAAGATTCTCAACCGAGTCCAGGAGCATCTGGCCGTCCCTGCTCAGGCGTTCGGCGTCGGAAGCAGTCTTGAGCTGGAGAAATTCCTCGATGTCGGCGCCTGCTATCCAGACATCGGGCTTGCCGCTTATGAGTACCGCTGCATGCACTGTGGGATCACGATCGAGCCGAGTGACAAGCGCCACGAATTCGTCTTTCACCGCGCGGCTGAGTTTGTTCACCGACTCGTTCGGTAGATCGAACGTGATGATCGCGATACCATCGGTCACCTCTACGGAAAGCGCCGGATGCCAACGCGTCCCGACGAGCCCCCCGATGGTGACTTCGGACGCCGAGCTCATCGCGTTCTCTCCACTACCATGGCGAAGCCCATTCCTCCTGCCGCGCAAACTGTCATCAGCCCGAACTGTCCGCCGCGCCGCCGCAGTTCATGCAACAACGTCGTCGTGATGCGAGCGCCCGTCGCTCCGAACGGGTGACCAATCGCAATGGATCCGCCCATCACATTCAGCTTCGCCCGATCGACCTCGCCAACAGGCTCGGAGAACCCGGCGCGCTCCGCCCATGCTTTCGATTCGAATCCCTTCAGGTTGGACAAAACCTGCGCGGCAAACGCCTCGTGCATCTCTACGAGATCGATATCCTGAAGAATCAGCCCCGCGCGCTTGAGCGCCACCGGGGCCGCGAGCACTGGAGCCTGCAGCAGCTGCTCGCCCGGATCGAGCGCGGCATACGCGTATGATCTGATGATGCCGAGCGGGGTGTAACCGAGCGCCTTTGCTTTGTCCTCACTCATGAGGAGAACGCACGCGCCGCCATCGGTGAGCGGTGAAGAGTTCCCAGCGGTTACGCTGCCATACTTCCGGTCGAAGACGGGCTTGAGAGCAGCGAGCTGCTCGTAACTCGTATCCTCGCGAATTCCATTGTCAGACGTCAGGACGCTATCGAACTTCGGCGGAACGTACACCGGCATGATCTCGTTGGTGAGCCGCCCGTCCGCTGTGCCTGCGGCGGCGAGCCGATGCGATCGCAGCGCAAAATGGTCCTGCTCCTCGCGCGTAATGGCGTTGAGCTTCGCCATCTTCTCCGCTGACTGGCCCATCGTCTCGCCGGTCGAAGGCTCGGCGATCGCGGGAGTAATCGGGACGAAGTCCTTTGGTCTGAGCCGCGCCAGAGTCCTGAGGCGGGCCGGAAGAGATTTCGCTTTTGACGCAAGCACCAGCGTCTCAGCCATGCCGGCCGAATGGAGAATCGGAATGTTGGAGAGTGATTCGGATCCGCCGGCAATGGCAACGTCGACATTGCCGAGGGCGATCTGATCTGCAGCGTCGGTAATCGCCTGATTAGCCGACGCACAGGCTCGGCTGACGCTGAACGCCTGGACGCCTTTCGGCAGCAAGGGCAGCAGCGACACTTCGCGGGCGATATTCGGCGCGAGAACAGACGGAATCACCGTTCCGAATACCAGCGCCTGTACTTCCTTACCGTCGAGGTTGGTCCGCTGCAAAAGCTCTGCGACGCACAGTTTGCCGAGATCGATCGCCGAGATGGTTTTGAAAGCCGTTCCGGCTTTGGCGAACGGCGTTCTCACGCCGGCGACGATCGCGACCCGGCGCCCGTTCCCGAATGTTGCCAT
>C688J18823_10001514_pt1 | contig 14379 bp, 16 predicted proteins | sample HopSoiMetagenom1_FD_18823 | JGI IMG/M metagenome (IMG submission 18823)
GCCAGTTACGAGGGCAATGACGAAGGCCAGCACCGCCGACCGAGTCAGCATCGCCGTCCGAGCTTACCCTGCTCCGGCGGCGTCGGCTAGGCTCCCGCGCGGGGCGACGCCCCGCTCTATGCGGAACCGCTGACCGAACACTCGCGCTCTCGTTCCTTCGGTAGGGGGGTTCTTCGCATGCACCGTTCTCGCGGCACGCTTGCCGCCCGCACGATCAGCAAGTCCTTCGGCGACACGGTCGTTCTCGACGGCCTCTCGCTGTCGGTTACTCCGCCGAGCCGCATCGGCGTCGTCGGCCCGAATGGGATCGGAAAGTCGACCCTCCTGCGGCTCCTCGCCGGGCTGGAGGAGCCGGACGCCGGTGCCGTCACCCGCGAGCCGCCCGGGCTCGGCGTCGCCTATCTCGCGCAGGAGCGCGCGGTCGACCGGCTTTCGGGCGGCGAGGCTTCGCGGCGCAACCTCGAGGCGATCCTCGCTGCGGACGCTGACGTGCTGCTGCTGGACGAGCCCACGAACGACCTCGACTTCGCGGCGCTGGAGCTGCTCGAGCGCTTCGTCGACTCCCACCGAGGCGGGATCGTGGCCGTCTCCCACGACCGCGCGTTTCTCGAGCGGATGACGAACATCGTCGAGTTCGAGGCGGAGACGCGCCACGTCCGCGTCTATGCGGGCGGCTGGAGCGAGTTCGTCGCGCTCCGCGAAGCGGCCCGCGAGCGTCACGAGTCGGCGTACGCCGGCTACCGCGGAGAGCGCGAGCGGCTCGAGGAACAGGCGCGGCGGATGCGTCAGTGGGAGGAGCGCGGCTACGGGCAGGGCCGGAAGAAGAAGAAGACGAAGGACGTGAAGAAGGCGGCCGCCAAGAAGCTCGACCGACTCGAGCGCGTCGACAAGCCGTGGACGCCGTGGGAGCTGCGCCTCGCTCTCGCCCCGGCAACACGCGGGGGCGACGTGGTCGCGCGACTGTCGGGCGCCGTCGTCGAGCGCGGCGGCTTCCGCGTCGGGCCGGTCGACCTCGAGCTGGACCACGGCGACCGGCTCGCGCTCCTCGGCCGCAACGGCGCCGGCAAGACGACGGTGCTGAAGGCCCTCCTGGGCGAGCTACCGCTCGTCGCCGGCGAGCGCCGCCTCGGTCCGAGCACCGTCCTCGGCGAGCTGCCGCAGGGCGTCGGAGCCTTCGCGCGTGACGAGCGGCTGCTCGACCGCTTCGTAGCCGAGAGCGGCCTTGCGGCCGGCGCGGCGAGGGCGCTGCTCGCGACCTTCGCGTTGCGCGCCGACGACGTCCTCCGGCCCGGGCGTTCCCTCTCGCCGGGTGAGCGCAGCCGCGCGTCCATCGCGTTGCTGGCCGCGCGGGGCGTGAACGCGCTCGTGCTCGACGAGCCGACGAACAACCTCGATCTGGAGGCGATCGAGCAGCTCGAGCTCGCGCTGCAAGGGTTCGAGGGCGCGGTCGTGCTCGTCACGCACGACCGTCGCTTCCTCGAGGCGTTCAGCCCGACATGGACCCTCGAGCTATGAGGCGGCGTGCAAAAAGGCTCGTTGAAAAGGGTCTCGCCCTGCGATAGAACCGTGCAGTGGGCGGACGGAAAGCGTTGCTTGCGGCGCCGCTTCTAACGGCTGTCGTCGCGCTGCTCACGGCGCCGGGTCACGCCCACTCCTCCGCTCCTCGCGCTGCGTCGCCGGCGGCGATCGTCAAGCACATCGCAACCGGCAGCTTCGCGCTGCCCGCTGCGCTCGCAGACGGAAACATCGGTGGCATCGCGGTCGACGCCGCCGGAAACATCTACGCCGCGGTCGATCGGCTCCAGAAGCCCTACGTCGTGGCCTTCGATGCCAACGGGAACTACCTCCGGAGCTGGCAGGCCGGGACGGGAACGGGTGGCATCTATCGGATTCCGCTGACGATCGGCGCCGACGGCCTGATCTACATCATCCCGGAGGAGTCCGTCGGCGCGGTCAAGGCCTTCACAACGCAGGGGACGCTCGTCCGGACGTTCGGGGCCGGCTCCCACATCCTGGTGCCGAGCGACATCGAGGTCGACCAGTCAGGCAACGTCTACGTGACGAGCTTCGCGAACCCCGCCGCCGGTATCAAGTACCCCGTCGTGACGCGGATGAATTCGAGCGGGGCGGTCACCGGCCAGTGGCAGCCCCTCCCGGGAGGCGGCGTCGCCGGCGGCGGGCCTCCTCCGAAGCTCCGCGGCATCGCCGTCGAGCCCGATGGGTCGATGTGGGTCACCACCGCCGACCTGAAGGATCGGCTGTTCCACCTGGACGCGAACGGTAAGCCGCTCAAGACCTGGGATCCGGCTCTCGTCATCCCGGGGAGCAAGCCCAACCAGTTCGACGACGTCGACTACGCCGACGGAAAGCTGTACTTCGGCGGCTCGTTCAGCGGCGCCAACAACTCGCACTACACGAATGAACTAGCAGTCGTGACGCCGGCGGGAAAGCTGATCGACGAGGTGGTGGGGAGCGCCACGTACGTCGCCGTGGGCGGAGGGCGCGTCTACCTCAGCGCCAAGGTCCCTGCGCCCGCCGGCAAGGCCACGCTCTCCTCGGTCGACGGCGTGGTCCGCCTCGCCGAGCTGCTGTCCTCGCCGCCGGCCCTTCCCGACGCCGGGGACGGTCAGTGCTCCGACGAGCTCGGCACGATCGAAGGCACGCGTCGCGGAGCGACCGAGGACATCGTCTTGCCCCACGGCGGCCGAGGCTGCGCCGCGACGTATCTCAACTTCGGCACGCCCTGCCGTTCCGACGAGGGAGCGGACCCAACGCCATATCTCGGCGGGCGCTACACGGGCAGCGTGGACTTCGTAGGCCAAAACAGCGCGGGCGACTCCATCTACAAGGTCGTCTTCGACGCGGCCAGCCTGGCCGGCGGAGCGGGCTCGGTGGTGATCCAGTGGGACTGCACCGATCCCAAGACGCACCTGACACGCACGGCCTACGAGTTCAAGGGTGACATCGCGTTGCTCGACCCGAGCGGCACGGTGGTGGACAAGCGGACCGGACGCACCGTCACCGGCGCAACGGTTCGCCTGCAGGTCTCGCCGAGCGCGGGCCGACCGTTCGGCACGCCCGGCGTCTCGTCGTATTCGCCGCAGCTCAACCCCGAGACCACGGGCCCGCGCGGCACCTTCGCCTGGGACGTCGCGCCGGGGCGCTGGCGCCTCCAGGTGAGCGCGTTCGGCTACCGCACGTTCGTCAGCAAGGTGTACCGCGTGCCACCGGCCGTCACGCACCTCCGGCTCGCCCTGACTCCGGACCCCCGCGTCCAGCGGCTGCTCATCGATCCTGCGGGACGAGTCGGCGCAGTCGCGCTGCGAGGCAAGCACGCCGGCCGCGTCCCCGGCCTCCGCATCACGCTCACTCGCCACCGCGTGCGGTCGATCAGCGTCACCTCGAAGCGCTTCCGAACCGCGTTCGCGATTCGCCTCGGAAGCTCGGACGCCTCCCTCGAGCGGGCGTACCCACAGCTCCTGGCGGCCGTGAAGAAGCTCGGGAAGGAGACGACACGGCGGTACCGCCTCCAGCATGCGACCTTCACCGTCCGCCGCGGACGAGTGGTCGCGATCAAGCTCTCGTAACCGTTCTCAGCGGCACGAGCCGCGTTCCGGTTGCCTTGAACATCACAAAGGCAGTGCCGCCGCGCGCGAGCTCGAGGCGTTCGGCCGACGCCGCCGTCACCTCGGCCGTGACCGGCCCCACCCGCACGCGGACCCGGTTTCCGAGCTGCGCCACCGACGCGATCTCGCCGTGGATCACGTTCAGCGCCGACCCGTCGGCGCGTGCACGCCCGACGGAAACGTCCCAGGGATAGACGACGACGCCGACGTCGCCCTCCGCCCGGTCGGTCGAGTAGACGTCCTCGCCGCTCTCGAGCTGGATCCGGGTCAGTCCCTCGGCATGCGCGCGCACCGACCCTCTCAGCAGGTTCGCCCCGGTGAACGACGCGACGAACGCGTCGCTCGGCTCTGCGAGGAGCTCGCGCGGGGTGCCGAGCTGACGCAGCTCCCCGTCGACGATCACGCCGACGGTGCCCGCGAGGGCAGCGGCGTCCTCGTAGTCGTGGGTCACGATCAGCGTCGGCAGCTCGAGTGTCTGCAGCAGCTCCTGCAGCTCGAGCCGGACGGCGTCCTTCGTGTGCGCGTCGAGTGCCGACAGCGGTTCGTCCAGCAGCAGCACGCCAGGGTCGCGAGCCAGCGCGCGAGCGAGGGCGACCCGCTGGCGCTCGCCGCCGGAGAGCTCGCCGGGCCGCGCGTCCGCCAGGTGCGAGATGCGGAAGCGCTCGAGCAGCTCGCCGACCCGCGCCCTCCCGCCGTAGCCGACGTTCCGTCGGACGCTGAGGTGCGGGAACAGCGCGTACTCCTGGAAGACGAGCCCGACGCGCCGCTCGTCGGGAGCGCGGCAGATTGCTGCGTCGAGCCAGACGTCGGCGTCCAATGCAATCCGCCCCACGGGGTGCACGAGTCCCGCGATCGCCCGCAGGACCGAGCTCTTCCCTGCGCCCGAGGGGCCGACGAGCGCGACCGTCCGCTCGACCTCGAGCGCGACCCTCAGCTCGAACGAGCGAAGACGAAGCTCGAAGTCCGCCGAGAGGGTTGCCACGAGAGCACCAGCTTGAGGACGAGGAGGAGCAGCGCACTGATCACGACGAGCAGCGCGCCCATCGCGAGCGCGGTGTCGAGATCGACCGAGAACTCCTGGTAGATCGCGAGCGGGAGCGTTTGCGTCACGCCCTGCAGGCTCCCGGCGAACATGATCGTCGCGCCGAACTCGCCCAGGCCCCGCGCGAAGGAGAGGGCGAGCCCGGCGGCCAGCCCGCCACGCGCCAGCGGGAGGACGACGCGAAAGAACGTGCGGGTCGAGCCCGCTCCCAGCGTGCGCGAGGCCGCGATCACGTCGGGGTCGACGGCCTCGAAGGCCGCGAGCGCCTGCCGGATGTAGAGCGGGCTCGCGACGAATGCAACGGCAAGCACCACGGCCGTCTGCGTGAACGGGATGCTTGTCCCGAGGAGGCCCGCGCGCCCGAACGCGACCAGAAGCCCGAGCCCGGCGACGGCGGGCGGGAGCACGAGCGGCAGCTCGACGAGCGTGATGACGAGGCCACGGCCGCGGAAGCGGCGGCTCGCGAGCAGGTACGCGAGCGGGGTGCCGAGCAGGAGGATCAGCGCCTGGGCGATCGCGGACGTCCTCGCGCTGACGAGCAGCGCGTCGGTCACGACCGGGCTCGTCAGCTGGTGCAGCAGTCGCCCCGGCGGGACCTGCAGGAAGATCGCGGCGACCGGCAGGAACAGGAACGCGAGCGCCACCGCCGCCGCCGTCAATGCGAGCGCGCCTAGAACTGCGCGTCTCATGGCCTGCGGGGCAGGAATCCGTAGCGCCGCAGGACGTCCTGCCCCGGTCTCCCGAGCGCCCGCTTCACGAAGGCCCGCGCAACCGCCTTGTTGCCGCTCGCCAGCACGATGCAGATGCCGTACTCCACGCTCGGTCGCCCGCCCGCCGGAACCGATAGCGCCCGCACTTTCCGAGGAACCGTTCTCGCATCGGTCGAGTAGACGAACCCGGCGTCGGCCTCGCCGAGAGCGACCTTCGCAAGCACCTCGCGCACGTCGGTCTCGCGGCTGACGACGTTCCTCAGCACGCCGGTCAGCTTCAGCTTCTCGAGCACCTGCAGCGTGTAGTCGCCGACCGGCACTCCTTGACCGGCGACGACCAGCTTGATCCCCTTCCGCCGCAGGTCGAAGACGCTCTTGATGTGAGCCGGGTTCGCGCGGGGCACGATCAGGACGAGCGCGTTGCGCGTGAAGACCACCGGCTTCGAGCAGAAGCCGTCGCCGTAGAGGCCGAGCGGGATCTTCATGTTGGCCGAGGCGAAGACATCGGCCGGCGCGCCCTGCCGGATCTGTGCGGCCAGCATGTTCGAGCCGGCGAACGAGTAGCGCGCGCTCGGCGCGATCTTTGGGAACGCGTTCGTGAGCGAAGCGGCGGCGTAGACGGTCGCCCGCTCTGCGTTCGGACCAGCCGTTGCTCCGGCAACCGCGATCGTGGCAGCGAGCGCCGCGGCGAGCAGCGCGAGCCTCACGAGTGCTCCACCATCACCGACGTTGCCTTCACCACCGCCGCGGCAGGCATCCCCGGCTTGAGCCCGAGTTCCTCGACCGCGTCGGCCGTAACGATCGCGACCAGACGCGCCGGCTCGTCGACCAGCAGCTCGACCTGCGCGATCAGCCCCTCGACCTTGACCGCGGCGACGGTGCCGTTGAGCCGGTTTCGCGCGCTCAGGTGCCCATCGCCCTCGCCGCGCAGCCGTCGAAGCTCGGTGGCCGCGACGATGCGCCGGTTACCGCTGTCGCGGGCGGTCTCGATCCGTCCCGCCCGATCCCAGCGGCGCAGCGTGTCGAGGCTGATCCCGAGCATCTTGGCGGCTTCGCTGGCGCTGTAGAACTGCTTCGGCACGCCCGAAGCCTACTAGGCGATGCCTAGGCGCAGCGGGGCCTCACCGCCCTCGCGGCACGCGGCAGCTCAGTCCTCGATCTGTGCCCTTCCCTGCTGCTGCAAGGAATCGAGATGGGCCCGCATTGCCTCGAGCTTCTCGGGCGAGTGACCGAACCAGTCGACGAGCTCGTCGACGATGCGTAGCGGTTCGCGGCTGCGAAACGACTGCGTTGGATTCCCGGGGAACCTCTTGTTGGTCACGTTGGGGTCGTCCTCGAACTCCCCCAGCGGCTCGACGACGTAGACGCGCCCACGGCCCTCACCGGAGGCGAGCTCGGCGCCCCAGACCGCGGCGTCGAGAGTTGCCGTGAAGTAGACGTAGTTCATCAGGCGCCCTGCCTCGAAGTTCGATTCGCGCCCGGGCACCAGCAGCTCGCCGACCGCGAGGTCTGCCTTTGTGCCGTGCAGGTACACCCCAGGCTCGTACACCTCGAAGGGCACCGGCTCTCCCAGGCCGCTCATACGGCGATGCTACTGGCCGGCAGCGGCGCCACTAGCGGCCGACAGCGCGACGGGAACGACCGAACACGGCGTGGGCCAGCGTGCGACGCTTCGCCTGACGTGGCTCTCCACTTCCCGACGCGTGCCGAGCGGCCCGGCAAGCTCCCTCACGCGCAGAGTCTGAAGGCTCCAGATCCTGACCTCCCTGCATTCATGAACGAAGGCGCCGTCTTGAAGCGACTGTTCGGGCGCGTGGTCGCCGAGTATTCGGAGTTCCTCTTCTACGCCTGGGACGACGAGCGCGAGGAGGTCGTCGGCGTCGGGCACTCAATCCCCGCGGCGTGGGACGGAGACACAGCGAGTCTTCCCGACGGGGGGTTCGACGCGGTGCTCGAGGCGCTATTCGCGGAGGAACCGCAGACGCCGACCGTCCTCTGCGCGCTGGGAATCACGATCGCTCCCGAGCGTCGCGGTGAGGGCCTCAGCCGCCGCATGGTCGAGCGGATGGCCGAAATCGGGCGGGACCACGGGCTCGACACACTGATCGCGCCCGTCCGGCCCACTCTCAAGCACCGGTATCCGCTGACACCCATGCAGAGCTACATCGCCTGGCGCCGACCGGACGGCAGGCTCTTCGATCCATGGCTGAGGACGCACGAGCGGCTCGGAGCCGAGATCGCGAAGGTCGCCCCTGCGTCCGGGCGCGTGACCGGCACCGTCGCCGAGTGGGAGGAATGGACGGAAATGGCAATGCCCGAAAGCGGCACCTACGTAGTGCCGGGCGCGCTGGTTCCGGTCAAGATCGACCGTGAGCGGGACGAAGGTGTTTACGTAGAGCCGAACGTGTGGATGGTGCATCCGCCGCCGCGGAGCGGCTGACGCGGGCGCGCGGCTCGGCTACTCGGGGAGCCAGTCGCGGTAGCGGGTCAGCTCGTACGGCGGGAATGGCGCGTACGCCTCGCTTCCCTCGGTCGTCTCGCGTTGGACGCCTGCGCCGTGGCGCAGCGCCGTCTCGTCCACGGTGTACGCGCCCCACTGTTGCCCTTCGGAGCGGTGGTCGCGTGCGCCGACCGCAAGCACGAGACACGGAGCGGTGCCTGCGCCGATGATCGCGTGGTTCGTCCGTGGAGGGCAGTGGACGAAGTCCCACTGTCGGATCGTCCGCTCTTCTCCCTCGATGACGAGAAGCGCTTCACCCCGCAGCATCAGGAAGTCTTCTTGATCGGCTTCCCAGTGGTACATCGTCATCGGCGCGCCAGGCTCGAGAAGGGTGAGGTTAATGCCGAGCTGCTGGAACCGGGGCTCACCCTCGAAATCGCACACCGTGCCGAGACCACTCCGATTCCACCACTGCGCCTCGCGTGCGTTGAGAACGAACCAGCCATCGCCCTCCGGGACAAGGCCACGTTCCGTCTCGACAAGCTGCGCCTGGACGACCACTCGCGTCGAGCATGTCAGCTCCGCTTTTATCCCGCCGCACGCCCTGGGGCAGCATCCGGATCACTTCGAGGGCAGAAGTGCCGGCTGAGCCGGTCCTTCTGCTGTGGAAACCAACGAGTCGGGCGCACCGGGAAACCAGCTTTCCCCCCGTGGCCTTACTCCCCGGGTTGGACTCGAACCAACAACCCTCCGGTTAACAGCCGGATGCTCTGCCAATTGAGCTACCGGGGAACGGTGCTCCAGCTGCGGGATTGTAGCCTTGCCAAGGCCACCGCTTGCGGTGCCGTCGTCAGGACGCGCGTGCTTTGCATGCGCGTCCGTCTGAACCGACCGGTCGACGCGGTTGCATCAATGACGGCCGCAGCTAGCTGAGGCTGGCCGCGGTGGCGCGAATCTTCTCGAGCTGTTCCTGCAGCTCCTTCATCCGCTCGGGACCGGCGCTCTCGATCTCCCGGCGGACCTGCCGCTCGCGCAGGCGCAGGAGCAGCTCCTTGGCCGTCTCCTCGTCGATGCCCTCCGTCGACGCGCGCGCATCGAGCTCTGCGAGCAGCGGCACGAGCTCTTCGTCCGGCTCGCCCTGGTCGAGCAGGTACGAGCGGGCGCGGCGGTGCAACTCGGCGTCGAAGTGGTCGGGCGAGAGCTCGGCCAGCAGCTCGCGCACGTCGGGGTGCGCGGCAACCCCTGCCAGCGCGTCCCGCTCGAGCCGGAACCCCTTCTCCAACAGCCGAGGCGAGATCTCGCCCGTCGCGCGACCTCCGCTCGCGGGCGCGAACCCGGCCTGGGTCTCCTTCGGCAGGTCGAGCCGGTCGACGGCCAGGCGGACCGCATCCTGGCGCTCCGGCGACTCCTCGAAGCGCGACAGCACTTCGCGCACCCGAACGAACGCCTCCTGCCGGTCGGGCGCGCGCTCGATCTCGAGGCGGACGCGATACGACAGGTAGCTCTCGGCCCGCCCGATCAACTCGTCGAACTCGGCGGCGAGATCGGCGGGGTCGCGGCCGGGCGGCAGCGCGACCACGCGCACGTCGAACCCCTGCGCGGTTGCCAGCTCCATTCCGCGCAGCGTCGCGGCCTCGCCGGCAGCGTCGCCGTCGAAGCAGAGCCACGCCTTGTGGGTCAGCCGGGAGAGCTCCTTCAGCTGCCGCTCGGTGAGGGCGGTGCCCATCGACGCAACGACCGGCTCGAGCCCGGCCTGCCGCAGGGCCAGCACGTCCGTGTTCCCCTCGACGACGATCGCGCGCTCCTGCTTGGCGATCGCGGTCCGCGCGCGGTCGAGGCCGTAGAGCATGTCGCCCTTGCGGAACAGCTCGCCCTCCGGCGAGTTGACGTACTTGGCGCGGAGCGGGTCGTCCTCGCGCAGCTTGCGCGCCTGGAACCCGCGCACGCGCCCGCGCGCGTCGGCGAGCGGGAAGAGCAGACGGCCGTTGAAGTAGTCGTTGCCGCGGCGGTTGACGAGTCCGGCCGCGGCGAGCTCCTGCGCGGAGAAGCCCTTCTCGCGAGCCTTGCGCGCCAGGATCGCGCCGCCCGGAGCGAGCCCAAGCCGGTACTCGCGGCAGACCTCCTCCCCCAGCCCGCGTCCTGCGAGGTACGCACGCACGGCCTCGCCCCGCGGCGACTCCCACAGGTAGCGCTCGTAGAAGCTCGCCGCCTGCTCGAGCAGCGACAGCAGCCGCTCGCGCCGGCCGCGGGCAGCGTCCTGCTCCGGCGAGGACTCGTCGTACTCGAGCGTCACGCGGTAGCGCTCGGCGAGGAACTCGACCGCCTGCGCGAAGTCCAGCTGCTCGGTCTCGCGCACGAAGCTGATCACGTCGCCGCCCTTGCCGCAGCCGAAGCAGTAGTAGAGCTTGTCGCCGGGATTGACCGAGAAGCTCGGCGTCTTCTCGTCGTGAAAGGGACAGAGGCCCGTCCAGCGCGCTCCCGCGCGGCGGAGCTGCGTCCGCGCTTGGACGACCTCGACCATGTCTGCCGCCTCGACGGCCTCCCGCACGGATGCCTCGCGGATGCGCGCCATCAGAGCGTCTCGGCGTAGCTGAGCGCGAAGCGGTCGGTCATTCCCGCGACGTAGTCGATCACGTCGTCGACGGCATCGCCACGCTCGCTCAGGTGGTCGAAGATCCGGTGCACGGTCGCTCGCGCCCGCACGTGCTCGCCGCGCGCCGCCTCTGCGAGGTACACGCGGTCGAACATGAACGTGCGCAGCGCGAGCATGGCGGCGCCGATCTCGTCGCTCTGGCGAATGTCCCCCGCGTGGGCGGAGGTCTCGACGAGGTCGTGGACAAGCGCGTCGACGCGGCGGGAGCCGGTGGGTCCGAGCAGCTCGATCTCGTCGCGCGGCAGCTCGGCCGGGTCGAGCACCCCCGCGCGGACGGCGTCGTCGATGTCGTGGTTGATGTACGCGACGCGGTCGACCAGGCGGACGATCTTGCCCTCGAGCGTGTCAGGGTCGGTCGGGCCGGTGTGGTTCAGGATCCCGTCACGCACCTCGGCGGTCAGGTTGAGCCCGCGACCGTCACGCTCGAGCACGTCGACGACGCGCAGCGAATGCTCGTTATGGCGGAAGCGCCGGTCGAAGCGCTCGCGCAGCCGCTCGTCGAGCGCCTCCTCACCGGCGTGACCGAACGGTGTGTGGCCGAGATCGTGGCCGAGGCCGATCGCCTCGACGAGGTCCTCATTCAGCCGCAGCGCCCGCGCGACGCCGCGCGAGATGCCGGTCGTCTCGAGCGTGTGCGTCAGCCGCGTGCGGTAGTGGTCGCCGGCGGGGTCGACGAACACCTGCGTCTTGTGCATCAGGCGCCGAAACGCCTTCGTGTGGACGATCCGGTCGCGGTCGCGCTGGAAGGGGGTCCGCAGCAGACACGGCTCGTCCTCGCGCGCACGTCCGCGCGTCTCGTAGGAACGAACCGCCAGCGGCGAGAGCCAGCGTTCCTCGTGCTCGCGGACCCCGGCCTCGAAGGCTTCGGCCGTCCTTCCCGCTACCTCCGGCATCGAGGCCAGCCTAGATGATGATCGGGACGGTTCCGCCGTCCGCGCTCCAGGCCGCGCCGGTGACGTACGAGGCGCGGTCGGAGCAGAGAAACGCGATCACCGAGGCGATCTCGTCCGGCTCGGCGAGCCGCCCCAGAGGTCGCCCCTTGCCAACCGTCTCGAGCACCTGGTCGCGGCTTTTCCCGCTGCGCGTGGCCTGCTGGTCGGCGAGGCCGCCCTCCCCGAGCCACGCCTCCGTCGCGGTCGGACCTGGCGTGACCGCATTGCAGCGAATCCCGTCGCCGGCGTAGAGGTCGGCGACCAGCCGCGAGAGCGAGAGGACGGCCGCCTTCGTGACGGAGTACTCCGGCATCCCCGTCGACGGGCGCTTGCCCGCCGTCGAGGAGACGTTGACGATCACGCCCCCGCGCCCGCGCATCCCCGGGACGACGGCCCGGATCGCGCGCACGTAGCTCATCACGTTGAGCTGCCACGCCTCATCCCACTGCTCGTCTGCAAGCTCGAGGAAATCCCGCTGCTCGGCATAGCCGACGTTGTTCACGAGCACATCGACGTCTCCGGCCTGGTCGATCAGCCGCTCGGGCTCACCCGGCCGCGAGAGATCGGCCTCGACGTGCAGCGCCTCGCCGATCGCCGGCGCCGCGCTTCGCCCGCAGGTCACGACCCGGGCCCCCTCCTCGATCAGCAGCCGCGCCGTGGCGAGCCCGATCCCGCCGGTGGAGCCGGTGACGACGCACGTTCGGTCTCTCAGCCCCAGGTCCAAGCGGGGGTAGTCTAGTCCGGCCGTGACGACGATCCTGCTGGCCCGCCACGGCGAGACCGACTGGAACCGCGACAACCGCTTTCAGGGCCACGCAGACCCGCCGCTGAACGAGACCGGGCGGACGCAGGCGGCCGAGCTTGCCGCCACGCTCGCGCAGCAAGAGCTTGCGGCGGTCTACTCGAGCCCGCTCCGGCGAGCGCTCGAGACCGCACGTGTCGTGGCCGCCCCACATGGTCTCGACCCGATCCGGGTCGAGGCGCTGCGCGAGGTCGACGTCGGCTCATGGCAAGGCTTGACGCGGACGGACATCGAGCAGCGGTTTCCCGATCAGTTCGCGCGCTGGCTCGACTACGAGCAGGGCTGGCCCGACGGCGAGAGCTACGACGAGATGGGCCGGCGCGTGGTGGCGGCACTGCTCGAGCTCGCGGCGGCGCACGAGGGTGAGCGGGTACTCGCGGTCTCGCACGGCGGCCCGATCCGCGCCGCCTTCGCCTTCGCGGACGGGACGTCGTACGCCGATGCTCGGCGGCTCGGGCCGACGATCGGCAACGTCTTCGTCGCGGAATTCGTGGTCGAGGCAGGCGCCCTGCGGCGACTAGACTGAGGCGACCCGTTGGAGGACTACACCAACAAGTACAAGGGCGAGCAAGTGGAGGTCGCACTCTTCGGCGGCGACTACCAGGACGGCGTCCTGACCGCCTACTGCCTCCTCGACGAGGTCGCGCACCTCGAGCTGAACGGGCACATCCTGATCCCGCTGCAGAACATCGCGTCACTCCATTGCTCGAGTCGCTGCGACGCGCCCGAGCCCGACTGGCCGCCGCGGGGCCTGGACGAGGACGAGCAGCCGGACGACGGCTGAGCGCGTGCGCGCTCGCTTCGTCGTCGCCTGGAACATCTGCAAGGCGTGGCTCCTCCTCGCCGGCGTGCCGGCGCTGGTCGCGGCGATCGGGTGGCCAATCGGCGGCTACCGCCTCGCCTCGCTGCTGCTCTTCTTCGGGTTGCTCGTCGCGTTCGCGGCGTACTGGTACGCCGATCGCGTCGTGTTGGGGATCGTGGGCGCACGGGAGCTGCCGCTTGGCGAGTCGCCACGCGTCCATGCGACGCTCGCCGGCCTCGCCACCCTCGCCGGCGTGCCGAAGCCGCGGCTGTACCTGCTGCCCGACGGGCATCCTCGAGCCCTGTCGGCCGGGCGTGGGCCTCACGGCTCGACGATCGCGCTCAGCCGCGGGCTGCTCGGCGCGGCGCCCCCGGCCGAGCTCGAGGGCGTGCTCGCGCACGAGCTCGCGCACATCCGGGATCGCGGCGTCCTAGTTCAGACGTCCGCAGTTGTCGTGGCAGCCGCGCTCGTCGAGGCAAGTCGGGTCGGCGGCTGGCTGCAGCGCGGGCTCCTCTTCCTGCTCGGCCCGGTTGCCGCGGCGATCGTCCACCTGCTGCTCTCGCCGAAGCGCGAATTTGCGGCCGACCGCGCCGCAGCCGCGCTGTGCGGCTCGCCGCACGGCCTAGCGGATGCGCTGACGCGGCTCGAGCAGGCCTCCGAGCTCGTCGACTTCCGCGCTAACCCGGCGACCGAGCCGCTGTACACGTTCAACCCGTTCGCCGAGGAGGGCATCGCCGCACTCTTCGTGACCCACCCGCCGCTCGGCGAGCGCGTGCGCCGGCTGCGCGAGCTCGATCCCGCGTGGCGGGACAAGCTCCGCGCGGCCTGAGTTTTCGCCGTCGCTCCGGCGGGCACCGCTGAGCGATGGGCTGCCGCTGCAACGAGGTGCCCGAGCTGTACGGGGACGCGGCGGAGCAATACGCCGGCGAGCATCTGCACCGCGAGGAGACGCGCACGGAGGCGATGGAGGAGCGCTACTCGTGCCCGGACACGGGATCGGAGTGGCTGCTGGACTACCCCGATCGCACCGAGCGCGAGCCGGGCCAGGCGCGGCTGCGGAAGGTCCAATAGAAAGGGCCGCCTCTCGGCGGCCCTTCAAGATAATCGGCGGCGACCTACTCTCCCGGGAGGTTGCCCTCCGAGTACCATCGGCGCGAGCGGGCTTAACTTCTCTGTTCGGAATGGGAAGAGGTGTACCCCCGCTGCTATCACCGCCGAAATTGTTGGGCGCCAATGCGCACCCTCAAAACTCCATAGCAGCCACAACGAGTTCTAAATCAAGACCTCGGGCAATTAGTACGGGTCCGCTGAACGCATTGCTGCGCTTGCACGTCCCGCCTATCAACGTGGTGGTCTCCCACGGCCCTTACTC
>C688J18823_10001515_pt1 | contig 14376 bp, 15 predicted proteins | sample HopSoiMetagenom1_FD_18823 | JGI IMG/M metagenome (IMG submission 18823)
GTCACTGCCCCACTCCCACCCCCATCGCGGCGAGCGCTGCCGCCCGGCGCGATTCCGCCGTCTCGCGGACCTTGTCGTAGAGCGAGCCGCCATGGGCATCCATGGCGACGAGGATCGGGCCGAAGCCCTTGACGGCGAAGCGCCAGAGCGACTCCGGGTCGAGGTCCTCGAGATCGACGTCCTCGATCGCGGTGATCCAGGTCGTCTCGAGCGCCGCGGCGCCGCCGACGATGGCGAGATAGGCGCCGCCGAGCTCCTGGAAGGCGGCGCGCGACGCGTCGCCGAGGCCGCCCTTTCCGATGACGATCCGCACGCCCTCGCGCTCCATGAGCGGCCGCGTGAAGCGCTCCATGCGCTGCGAGGTGGTGGTGCCGATGCACACGGCGGCGTAGCCCGCCGGGTGCTCGTTCGAGCGCTCGACGCGGCGCACGTTCGGCGCGGTGTGGATGACGGCGTGGCCGTTGAGGTCGAAGCGCGTGCGACGGCCGCGGTCGAACATGTGGATCTGCGTCGCGTCGCGGATGCCGAACAGCGTGCGCTCGAGGGTCACGGTGTCGCCGACGCGCAGCGCCCGGACTTGGCGCTCGTCGATCGGCATATCGAGCGTGTGATGGGCCATCGATCCCCCTCAGGTCATCCCGGAAGCCGCAAAGCGGCTATCCGGGATCCATAGCGCCGGCGCGTGGAGGTGGATCCCGGCTCTCCGCTGCGCTCCGGCCGGGATGACGGCGGAGGGCTAGAAGCCATATTCGACTCCTTCGGCCGAGATCATCGCCGAGGCGCGCCTGGCCGAATGGCATTGGATGTTGACCGCGACCGGGTTCATGGTGATGTGCGTCGCCGCGGTCTCGACGTGGACCGCAAAGGCGGTGCCGCGGCCGCCGAGGCCCTGCGGTCCGATGCCGAGGCTGTTGACGGCGATCGACAGCATCTTCTCGAGCTTCTCGCCTTCGGGATCCGCGCAGGCCGAGCCGAGCGGGCGCGTCGCCGCGACCTTGGCGAGGTGCATGCAGACGTCGGAGGTGCCGCCGATGCCGACGCCGACGATGGTCGGCGGGCACACCCGGCCGCCGACCTCCATGATGCGGTCGACGACGTAGGTCTTGATGCCGTCGACGCCGTCGGCCGGGATCAGCATCTTGAGGAAGGAGCCGTTCTCGGAGCCCGAGCCCTTCGGGATCATCTCGATCCGGACCTGCCGCGGCGCATCGTCGAAATCGATGTTGATCACCGGGATCAGCCGCCCGCACGAGCTCTGCTCGTTGACGCGGGTGATCGGATGCACGACCGAGGAGCGCAAGGGGTGCTCGCGCGTCGCGCGCTCGACGCCGCGGCGGATCGCTCCTTTGAGCGCGACGCCGTCGACCCGCACGTCGTGGCCGATGGTCACGTTGTAGATCGGGATGCCGGTGTCCTGGCAAAGCAGGTTCCGGGTGCGCTCGGCGACCCGGATGTTCTCGATCATGGTGCCGAGGATCGTCTTTGCGGTCGCATCGTCCTCGTCGCGGGCGAGGCGGTCGAAGCCGCGCTTGACCTGCGGCGGCAGGATCTTGAGCGCCCGGATGTAGAGCTCCTTCGCGGTGTCCTCGATCTCCGCATAGTCGAGCCCGAAGAGGTCGGCGTCGGCGAGCATGGCTCACGCTCCGAGGTTCAGGAGGAAGAGGAGGCCGAAGGCGAGGCCGAGCGCGAAAGAAAAGGCGATGGCGCGGCTCTGCCAGTCGCGCCAGCCGACGAGCTCGATGAACAGGATGCGCAAGCCGCCGCCGAGATGGGCTGCGAGCAGCACGACGAGACCGAACTCGGCGAACTTCGTCAGCGGGTTGTCGGTCCAGCGCAGGAAGGTCTCCAGGCGCGCCTCGCTCTCGATCGCCTGCCGAGCGCCCAGAAATGCAGCGGCAGGAAGAGCGCGAGGAGAAGCCCGGAGAGGCGATGCACCGCGAACGCCACATAGGCGGGGTGCGAGCGCCGGCGGAACGCGGATGCGGCGAGCGCGCTCATGCGTAGAGCCCGAGCACGGTCCTCACGCCCGCAGCGGCGATGAGGACCGCGAACAGCGCCGCGGCGAGGTCGAGCGAGCGCCCGCGCCAGCCGAGCCATTCGGCGATGATGGTCCGCAGGCCGATGGGGGCGTGGACCGCCACGGCGGCGATGAAGAGTGCGTAGAAGGACAGCCACGCCACGCTGCCGCGCGTGCGCGCGAGAATCTCGGCGGCCGAGAGCCCGCCGCGGACGGCGAGGACGATCGTCGCGAGGTGCACGACGACGCAGAGCGCCAGCACCATGGCGGAGGCGCGCTGCGCCAGCCACAGCCGCGTCTCCCAGCGGATTTGGGATGGCGTCCGCACCGCAAAGGCCGGCGCGTTCACAGCTCGCCCCGCAGCGCCGCGCGGGCGGTCGCGCGCTTCAGCCCGGCGATCGAGGCGGTCGGGTTGAGCGATTTCGGGCAATAGGTGCGGCAGCTCTCGTGGCTGTGGCAGGCATGGCAGCCGGCGTCGCCGGCAACGGCGAGGAGGCGCTCGGGCTGGCCTCGATCACGCACATCGTTGACGAGCGTCCAGGCCCGGTTCAGCGCCGCGGGGCCGAGATAATCCGGGTTCCACGCGACGACGTCGCAGGCCGCGTAGCAGACGCCGCAGCCGATGCACTCGATGGCGGCATCGGCCTCCCGGCGCGCGGGCGAGGCCGGCGCGACGACGGCGAAGTCGGCGGCCGCGTCGTCGGACGGGGTGAAGGCGCCCTTCGCCAGCGCCCATTTGTCGAAGAACGCGCGCATGTCGACGGCGAGGTCCTTGACCACGGGCATGTTCGTCAAGGGCGCGATCACGATCTCACCCTCGGCCGCGACCTTCGCGACATGGGTGCGGCAGGTCCAGCGCGGGCGCCCGTTCACGGTCATGGCGCAGGAGCCGCACATCCCGACCCGGCAGGCGAAGCGGTAGGACAGCGAGGGGTCGAGGACACGCTGGATGTAGGTGACGAGATCGAGGATGGTCTGGTTCGGCGCCGCCGGAACCTCGTAGCGCCGGAAGGCGCCCTCGCCCGTGCCGCGCCAGACGCGGACGGAGTGCATGTGCTGCGTCGTCCTCACTTGCTTGCCGGCTGCGGCTGCTCCTGACACCGTCCCTATGTTCCTCGGCGTGTTGATCTTTCGTGGCCGGGGCTCGACCGGCGCCGCACCCTAGGACTCCCCCCGGCAGTGCGCAAACGGTTTGCACCTCCCTCGCCCGTCATCCCGGCCGAAGCTCCGCGCCGGACGACCCGGGCTAAGCGAGCCACCGCATCGCCGTCAGCAGCGCCACGGGGATCGCGAGCGCGGCCACGACCGTCTGCAAGGCAATGATGCCGGCCATGAGCGGCGCGTCGCCGCCGAGGTGGCGGGCGAGGATATAGGCCGAGGAGGCGGTGGGAAGGCTCTGGAACAGCATCGCGACGAGCGCCGCGTCGCCGGACAGGCCGAGCGCCAGGCACGCCGCGAGGGTCGCGATCGGCAGCGCGACGAACTTGGCCGCGGAGGAGACCAGCGTCTCGCGCAAGCCCCGGCGCACGGCGAAGAGGTCGAAGGCGGCGCCGACGCAGAGAAGGCCGATCGGCAGCGAGGCGACGCCGAGCGCTCGGATCATGCCCTCGAGGCCGGGCGGCAGGCCGATCCCCGTCGCCTGCAAGACAGCCCCGATCGCCGAGGCGGCGATGAGCGGGTTCGTCGCGATCGAGCGGGCGATGCCGGAAAGGCTCGCCTGCCCGCCGGCGTAGCGGGCGAAGACCAGAATGCAGAACAGGTTCGCGACCGGCACGATGATGGCGTTGGCAACCGCCGCGAGCGCGATGCCGGGAGCGCCGAGAAGCCCGGCCGCGACGGTCAGGCCGACATAGTTGTTGAAGCGGATGCCGCCCTGGAACACCGAGGTGAAAGCCGGCCCGTCGATCGCAAGCCACGGCCGCACGGCGACGAGAAGCGCCGCGACCCCGGTCAGCGACAGCGCGATCACGACCATCAGGCGCGCGACCGGCACCCGCGAGAGGTCGGCCATGGCGAGGCTGTGGACGAGGAGCGCCGGCAGCAGGATGAAATAGGCGAGCCGCTCGGCCCCGGGCCAGAAGGCGTCGGGCAGGAAACGCGCCCGCCGGAGCCATGAGCCGAGCGCGATCAGCCCGGCGGCCGGCGCGAGCGCCAGGAGGATCGCCCCGATCACGGCTGGGGCGGGATGACTTTTTTTCGAATCGTCATCCCGCCCCATCTCCTTGCGTGAGCATGATCCTTTCCGAAAACCGGTTCCCACTTTTCGGCATCATGCTGTGGCCGCGCGACTCACCGCTGCATGCCCCAGCGCAGGACGGTGCGCCGCTCGATGAACTTGAAGATCACCGACTCGACGAAGAGGCCGATCAGGATCACCGCGAACAGGCCGGCGAACACCTTCGCGGTCTCGAGCTCGGAGCGCGCCTCGAAGATGTACCAGCCGAGCCCGCCGGAGCGCGACGAGACCCCGAACACGAGCTCGGCCGCGATCAGCGTCCGCCAGGCGAAGGCCCAGCCGATCTTCATGCCGGCAAGGATCGCCGCGAAGGCCGCCGGAATGAGGAGGAGCGCGACGTAGCGGATGCCGCGCAGGCCGAGATTTCGCCCGCTCATGCGCAGGGTCTCGGGCACCGAGCGGAAGCCGACGAGCGTGTTGAGCGAGACCGCCCACAGGACCGAGTGGATGATCACGAAGACGAGCGAGGGCGTGCCGAGCCCGAACCAGATCAGCGCCAGCGGCAGAAGCGCGATCGCCGGCAGCGGGTTGAACATCGCGGTGAGCGTCGTCAGCAGCCCCGAGCCGAGGCGGGTCGAGACCGCGACCGAGGTGAAGATCGCCGCGAGCGCGAGCCCGGCGCTGTAGCCGTAGGCGAGCGACTTGAGCGAGGTCGTGATGCGGTTGAGGAGAAGCCCGTTCGCGATGTCGCGCAGGAACGTCGCGACCATCTCGGAGAAGGTCGGCAGGAGGAGCGGGTTGTCGAGGAAGCGGGCGTAGAGCTCCCATAAGAGCGCGAGGCCGGCCAGGATGGCGCCGTTCTGGACCGCCTCGTTCTTGACGATCCGCTCGTACCAGGGCAGCGGTCGCTCGACGACGACGAGCCCGGCCGGATCGACGAGCTCGCTCTCGAAGTCCGGCCGCTCGACCGGCCGGCGCGCCTCGAGGGGGGCAAGCGCGGTCATGCCCGCGCCTCCTCGACCTCGTGCTCGAACAGCAGCCGGTGGATGCGCTTCGAGATCGCGCCGAACTCGACCCCGTCGACGTTCTCGTGGCTGAAGGCGTCGGCGCCGATCTCGGCGCGGACGCGCCCAGGGTGCGGCGACAGCACGAGAATGCGCGAGCCGACGATGATCGCCTCCTCGATCGAGTGCGTCACGAACAGCACCGTGAACCGGAGCTGATCCCACAAAGCCAGCAGTTCCTGCTGCATCTTGCGCCGCGTCAGCGCGTCCAGGGCCGCGAACGGCTCGTCCATGAGCAGGATGTCGGGCTCGAGCGCCATCGCGCGGGCGATCGCGACGCGCATCTTCATGCCGCCGGAGAGCATGTGCGGGTAGACGTCCTTGAACCGCGTCAGGTTGACCTTCTCGACGATGGCGTTGACGCGGTCGTGCGCGTCCTTGCCGCGGAACTTGCCGGTCACCTGCATCGGGAAGAGCACGTTCTGATAGACCGTCTTCCAGGGCATGAGCTGCTCGAATTCCTGGAACACCATCATCCGGTCGGGGCCGGGCGCCGTGACCTTGCGGTCGCGCAGCCGGATCTCGCCCTCGACCGGCTCGAGAAAGCCGCCGACGGCCTTGAGCAGGGTCGACTTCCCGCAGCCCGACGGGCCGAGGATGACGTAGCGGTCGCTCGGATAGACCCCGAAGCTCACCTTGTAGGTGGCGGTCACGAGATGCTGCGGCGTCTTGTACTGGATCGTGACGCCGCTCACGTCGAGGAGGGGCTTCGCCATCGGCCCGCCTCAGCTGCCGGGCAGGCCGTGGACCTCGGGGAAGAACAGGTCCTTCCAGCTCTCGGGCCTTGCCGGGATCAGACCGTTGCGGCTCATGAAATCGGCGTAGGCCATGACCTTCTTCGGGGTCATGGTCCACTCGTTCTCGGGCAGGCGGATGATCCGTTCGGCCTCGGCGGCCGGCATCCTGGAGTTCTCGGCCCTGACCCAGATCTCGGCCGCCTCCTTCCGGTTCGCGTTGATGAACTTCATCGCCTCGTCGAGGGCCGCGACAAAGGCCTCGACGATCTTCGGGTTCTCGTCGCGGAAGCGCGTCGCGGCCCAGACCACGTTGAAAGTGTGCGGCCCGCCGAGCACGTCGTACGAGTCGACCACTTTGCGCACCCGCGGATCGGCGAGCTCCTGGTACTGGAAGGGCGCCGAGGTGAAGTGGCCGGTGACCTCGGACCGGCCGCTCATCATGGCGGCCATGCCGTCGGGGTGGCTCATCGAGACCGTGAGGGTGTCGAGGCGGCCGTGCTGGCCCGGCCCGAAGGCCTGCTCGGCCGCCATCTGGAGGGTGACGGCCTGGATCGAGACCTTCACGGCGGGCAGCGCAATGCGGTCCTTCTCGGTGAAGTCCTTGATGGTCTTCACGTCGGGGTTGATGGTGGTGAGCCAGATCGGCATCGAGTTGATGGCCGCGACGCCCTTGACCTTGAGGTTCGCGCGGGTGCGGGACCAGATCGTCAAGAGCGGGCCGACGCCGCCCGAGGCGAAGTCGAGGTTGCCCGAGATCAGCGCCTCGTTCATGGGCGAGCCGGCGCTGAGCTGCAGCCACTCCGTCTTGACCTCGATCCCGAGTTTCTTGGCCTGCTCCTCGAGAAGCTTCTTGTCCTCCATGATCGTCAGCGGCAGGTAGCTGATGCCGAACTGCTTCGCGAGCCGGACGGTCTTCACCTGCGCCTCGGCGCCGGGCGCCCAAAGGCTCGCGGCAAGCGCGCCGAGGGCGAGCGCCGCCAGCGCCGATCGTTTGGGACGGCTCGTCATGTTTCTTCTCCCACAGGGCGTCTTCTCGCACCCGCCCGGTGTTCTGTTTTTCCCGAGCGGAGGCGAGCCTAAGGCGGGGGTGCCGCGTGTCAATCGCGGGCCTCTGGCGCGACGCCTTCGGGGCGTCGCCGACGGCCGAAGGACGAGCCGGCACCCATGGCTCCGGCGCGTGAATGGATCCCGGCTCTTCGCTGCGCTGCGGCCGGGATGACCGCGCCCGATGGACCTACCCTCCGACCTCGCCGCTCATCACCCCGCCGATCGATTCCCAGCGCTCGCCGTTGAAGCGCTGCATCTGCATCTGCTCGATCGGATAGAAGTCGGTCGGGCTGGTGCTGATCTTGATGCCCGGCAGGAGCACGCCGATGTCGAGATTCAGGTTCGCGGCCTGGCGCATGACGTTCTCGCGGGTGAGCTCGTCGCCGCATTGCTTGAGCACCTGCGCCATGGTCTGCGCGACGGCGTAGCCGTAGACGGTGAAGCTCGAGGTCTTGTCGCCGTCGGGGAAGTACCTGTCCATGAAGGCGCGCCAATCCTTCATCGCCGCGTCGTCCTTCCACTGCGGATCGTTCTGGTCCTTGAGGTAGTAGCTCGAATAGATCCCCTTGGCGTTCTCGAGCCCGGCCGGCTGCAGCACCGAGCCGACGGATTGCGAGACGTTGTTGAGGAGGTGCACCGGCTGCCAGCCGATCTCGGCCGCCTTCTTGATCGCCTGGGCGGCGAATTTCGGCGTCGTGACGTTGAAGAACACGTCGGCGCCGGACGCCTTGAGGCGCACCATCTGCGAATCAACCGTCGGGTCGGAGGTCTCGTAGGGCGTTTCGGCGACGATCATCGTCTTCGCCTTGTCGCCGAGCCCGTCTTTCAGGCCCTTGACGTAGTCCTTCCCGTAATCGTCGTTCTGGTAGAGGATGCCGATCTTGGCGTTCGGGTGCCGCTCGAGCAGGAACTTGGCGTATATCCGGCCCTCCGACTGATAGGTCGGCTGCCAGCCCATGGTCCAGGGGAAGTTCTTCGGGTCGCCCCATTTCGTCGCGCCGGTGGCGACGAAGAGCTGCGGCACCTTCTTCGAATTCATGTACTTCTGGATCGCCGTGTTCGACGGCGTGCCGAGCGACTGGAAGATCAGCAGCACCTCGTCGCTCTCGACGAGCTTCCTCGCCTGCTCGACCGCCTTCGGCGGGCTGTAGCCGTCGTCGTAGGAGATGAAGTTGATCTTGCGGCCGTTGATGCCGCCGTCGGCGTTCACCTTCTTGAAGTAGGCCTCGATGGTCTTGCCGATGAGGCCGTAGGCCGAGGCCGGGCCGCTGTAGGGATTGATGTTGCCGACCCTGATCTCGGTGTCGCTCGCGCCCGGATCGTATTTCTTCTGCGCGGCGGCCGGGATCGCCGCGAGGACGAGGCCGACGGTCGCGGCGGCGACAGCGACGCCGTAGCGCTGCACGAAAGCTTTCATGTCCTTTCCTCCCTTGGTCGGCGCCGCCATTTCGCGGCGCGGTTCGCGAGAAGCTGAAAGAAACCCCCGGCGCCCGAGGGCATCAAATAGATCAGCAAAATCAGGATCACGCCATAAGCGGCGCCGGACAGCCCTTTCGAGATGTGCTCGGCGATGTTCGGGACGAAGAGGACGAAGGCGCCGCCGAAGAGAGCGCCCGGGATCCAGCCGACGCCGCCGACGACGAGCCCGACCAGGAATGCGATCGAGAGCGAGAAGGTGAAGCTGTCCGGGGCGACGAACTGGACCACGATCGCCCCGAGCGCTCCGGCGACGCCGGTGTAGAGCGCCGAGACGCCGAAGGTCAGGGTCTTGTAGAGGGCGGTGTTGATGCCCATCGAGCGCGCCGCGATCGGGTTGTCGCGGATCGCCATGATGGCGCGCCCGGTGCGGCTATGGACGAGGTTGTGCGCCGCAAAGAACATCGCGAGCGCCACGCCGAGGGTGAAGAAATAGAGCCACTGGTCCTGGTTCAGCGGCAGCCCGAAGGGCGCGTCGGGCTTCAGGATGACGATGCCCTGCACGCCGCCGGTCCAGTGCTCGATCGGCGAGAGCTTGAGGATCTGCGGCGCCGCGACGGCGAGCGCAAAGGTCGCGAGCGCGAGATAGATGGCCTCGAGCCGCAGCGCCGGCAGGCCGAACAGGAAGCCGGCGACGAAGCACACCAGGCCGGCGGCCGGAATCGTCCAGACATAGGAGACGCCGCCATGCTCCATCAGGATCGCGGCCGTGTAGGCGCCGATGGCGTAGAAGGCGCCGTGGCCGAGCGAGAACTGGCCGTTGAAGCCGGTCAGCAGGTTCAGGCCGCAGATGGCGATCGCGTAGACCAGCACCAGCGTCAGCTGGAAGACGAGGAAGCTCTTCGCCGCGAACGGAACGGCAATCGCCAGCAGGATCCCGACAAGCAGGATCGCGCGGCCGAGCGTCAGCGCCGGGCGGGCGCGGGCGACGGCAAGGGTCTCGGCCGCTTCCATGGTCAGACCCGCTGCACATGGACGCGGCCGAACAGGCCGCCGGGGCGCACCACCAGCACCGTCACGATGATGACGAGCGCGATGGGCAGCTTCAGCTCGCTGCCGACGTAGGGCACGTAGGTCGCGACGAGGTTCTCGAGGATGCCGACCGAAAAGCCGCCGAGGACCGCGCCGCCGGGGCTCGTCAGCCCGCCGACGACCGCCGCGGCGAAGCCGTAGAGCAGGATGCCGAGCATCATGCTGGGTTCGAGGAACACCACCGGCGCGATCAGCATGCCGGCAATGGCGCCGATCGCCGCCGCCATGCCCCAGCCGAGCGCGATCATCCAGCCGACCCGGATGCCGACGAGCCGGGCCGATTGCGGATTGCCGGCGGCGGCGCGCATCTGCAGGCCGACGGGCGTGTAGCGGAAGAACACGTAGAGGAAGACGAGGACGACGAGCGTGACGGCGATCATGCCGGCCTGGTGGGCCGAGACGATGCCGCGGCCGAACAGCGGCGCCGTTCCGAACGGCGTCGGGAACGGCTTGATGGTGAAGTCCCAGATGAAGCCGGCGAGGCTGTTGAGGATCGCAAACAGCGCGATGAAGACGACGACGTGGCTGAGCACCGGCGCGTCGTGGATCGGCTTGAAGACGATCCGCTCGATCGCTGCCCCGGCGATAAAGGAGATTGCGATCGTGATCAGGAAGGCGGCCCAGTAGGGCACGCCCCAAGCGAGGAGCTGCCAGGCGATGAAGGTCGAGAACATCGCCATCTCGCCTTGCGCGAAATTGAGGTGGTCGATCGCCTGGTAGATCATCACTACGGCAAGCGCCATGCAGGCGTAGATGCCGCCGGTCGCGAGCCCCGCCAGGACCTGCTGGAGGAGGAGCTCCATTGCTCTAGCCGCCGAAAACGAAGCGATTTCTCATCTGGGCCATCCTCAAGCCTCCTCATCCTGAGGTGCGAGCAGAGCGAGCCTCGAAGGACGCACTCCGCCGATGCCGCGCCCGACCGCCGGTGCGTGCTTCGAGGCTCGGCCTTCAGCCTCGCACCTCAGCATGAGGCGGACTGGAGCGCCCCGACCGATCACGACGGCTTCCATGGCTAGTACCCCAGATAGGAGCGGCGCACGCTCTCGTTCTCGCGGATCGCTTGGCTTGCGCCCGACATGACGATGCGGCCGGTCTCGAGGAGATAGGCCTCGTCGGCGAGGCCGAGCGCGAGCGAGGCGTTCTGCTCGACGAGCAGCATCGAGACCTTCTCGTCGCGGTTGATAGCGGCGAGGATGTCGAACACCTCGCGCACGACGAGCGGCGCGAGGCCGAAGGAAGGCTCGTCGAGCAGCATCAGGCGCGGCTGCAGCATCAGCGCGCGCCCGACCGCAAGCATCTGCTGCTCGCCGCCGGAAAGCGTCCCGGCCTGCTGCCGCCGGCGCTCCTTGAGTATCGGGAAGTAGCCGAAGACGCGCTCCATGTCGGCGCCGAGGCCCGACCGGCTGCGCCGTCCGCTCGCGCCGAGCGCGAGGTTCTCCTCGACGGTCAGCCGCACGAAGGTGCCGCGGCCCTCCGGCACGTGGGCGATGCCAAGGCGCACGATGTCCTCGGTGATCCAGCCGCGGATCGGGCGGCCGTCGAAACGGATCTCGCCCTGCGTCGGGATCATGCCGCAGAGCGCCCGCAGGGTCGTCGTCTTGCCGGCGCCGTTCGCGCCGAGAAGCGTCGTCACGCCGCCCTCCTCGATCGCGAAGTGGAGCCCGTGCAGCACGCGCACGTCGCCGTAGGCCGCCCGCAGATCGCGCACCTCGACGAGCGCCGTCATTGCGCCGGCCCGAGATAGGCCCGGATCACCTCCGGCTCCTCGCGCACCCGGGCCGGCGGCCCATCGGCGATCTTGCGGCCGAAGTTCAGCGCCACGACGGTGTCGGAGATCGACATGACGAGGCTCATGTGATGCTCGACGAGCAGCACGGTGACGCCGCGGTCGGCGCGGATCTGGCGGATGAGCGACCCGAGCGCGCCGACCTCGTCGTGGTTGAGCCCGCCGGCGGGCTCGTCGAGGAGGAGGAGCTTCGGCCGCATGGCGAGCGCCCGCGCGAGCTCGACGCGCTTCTGGGTGCCGAATGGCAGGCCCGAGACGACGCGGTCGGCGACGCCGGCGAGATCGAGGTAGGCGAGAAGCTCCGCGATCCAGGCGGCGAGCTCGGCCGTCGTGGTGCCGGGATCGTGCCCGTTGGCATCGGTCCAGGCCGGGGCGAGCGCGTCGCGGACGAAGTTGCCGGTGGTGCGCGTGTGGGCGCCGACCATCACGTTCTGGCGCACCGTCAGGCGCGGGAAAAGGGCGACGTTCTGGAAGGTGCGGCCGATGCCGAGCCCGGCCATGCGGTGCGGCGCGCGGTTAAGGATCGAGCGGCCCTCGAACAGGATGTCGCCGGCAGACGGCGTGTAGAGGCGCGAGAGGCAGTTGAAGAGCGTCGTCTTGCCGGCGCCGTTCGGGCCGATGAGGCCGAGGATCTGGCCGCGATGGAGATCGAAGGAGACGCCGTCGAGGGCGACGATGCCGCCGAAGCGCAACGCAACGTCGCGCACGCTGAGCAGCGGCGCTCCCGCCATGGCTTCCTCCGGTCGTTCCCATGGCGCGGTCCGAGAGTCCCGCCGCGCTCTTCCCCCGAGCATGCCCGAGTTGCGCGGCGGCGGCTAGAGAGTCCGCCCCGGGCCGGTCGGCGCGCCGCGATGCCCGCAACCGTTCCGGATGAGCGGCGTTGGAGGTGGCACGATCGACAATCCTCATGCCTCGGCAAGATAGCGAATGGCCTCTCGACCGATCCTCGACCTTCGCGGCCAGGCAGCCCTCGTGACGGGGGCGAGCTCCGGCATCGGCGCCGCCATCGCGAAGGGATTGGCGGCCGCCGGAGCGGGCGTTGCCGTGAACTACCGCAGCGGCGAGGAAGCCGCCGAAGCGGTCGTCGCCGCGATCCGGGCCGACGGCGGCGAGGCGTTCGCGATCCAGGCCGACGTTTCGCGCGAGGAGGAGGTCGAGCGCATGGTCGCCGAGACCGTCCGGCGCTTCGGCACGCTGCACGTCCTCGTCGCTAATGCCGGATTGCAGAAGGACGGCGCCGCCCACACGCTGTCGCTTGCCGACTGGAACGCCGTGATCGGCGTCAACCTCACCGGCCAGTTCCTGTGCTGCCGCGCCGCGATCCGGGAGTTCCTGCGCCGCGGCGATGCGCCGAACCCGAGCCGCGCCACCGGCAAGATCGTCTGCATCTCGTCCGTCCACGAGGTCATCCCGTGGGCCGGCCACGTCAACTACGCCGCCTCGAAGGGCGGCGTCATGCTGATGATGAAGACGCTGGCGCAGGAATACGCAGGAGCCCGCATCCGCATCAACGGCATCGCGCCGGGCGCGATCCGGACGCCGATCAACCGGGCGGCCTGGGAGACGCCGCAGGCCGAGGCCGCGCTCCTGCGGCTCATCCCGTATGGCCGCGTCGGCGAGCCGGACGACGTCGCCAAGGCCGCGGTCTGGCTCGCCTGCGACGAGAGCGACTACGTCACCGGCGCGACGCTCTTCGTCGACGGCGGCATGAGCCTCTACCCCGCGTTCCGCGACGGCGGCTGAGGTTTGAACCCCTCGACGCCCGCCGCCGTTGTCTCCCGGTGAGCATCGCACCTGCCCTCGCCGAGCCGGTCGCCAAGGCCGTCGCCCCCGGCATCGTCGAGACCGACATCCCGGCGCGACTCGACCGGCTGCCCTGGGGGCGGTTCCACAATCTCGTCATCGTCGCGCTCGGCATCACCTGGATCCTCGACGGGCTGGAGGTGACGCTCGCCGGCTCGCTCGCCGGCGCCTTGAAGGAAAGCCCGACGCTGAGGTTCACGAACACCGACATCGGCCTCGCCTCCTCGGCCTATCTCCTCGGCGCGGTCCTGGGGGCGCTGTTCTTCGGCTGGCTGACTGACCGGCTCGGGCGCAAGAAGCTCTTCTTCATCACGCTCGCGCTCTATCTCGTCGCGACCGCGGCGACCGCCTTCTCCTGGAACATCTGGAGCTACTGTCTCTTCCGTTTCCTCACCGGCGCCGGCATCGGCGGCGAGTACACGGCGATCAACTCGACGATCCAGGAGCTGATCCCGGCTCGCGTGCGCGGCTGGACCGACCTCATCATCAACGGCAGCTTCTGGATCGGCGCGGCGATCGGCGCCGCCGGCTCGGTGGTCCTTCTCGATCCGGTGCATTTCGCCCCGGACACCGGCTGGCGGATCGCCTTCTTCATCGGCGCGGCGCTCGGGCTGGTGATCCTCCTGATGCGGATGTGGATCCCGGAGAGCCCGCGCTGGCTCATGACCCATGGCCGCGCCACCGAGGCCGAGGCGATCGTCGAGGGCATCGAGGATTCCTTTCGCGCCCAAGGCCACGCGATCGCGCGCGAGACGCTGCCGCGCTGCCGCCTTCAGGCGCGCAGCCACACGCCGCTGAAGGAAGTCTTCCACACGCTCTTCCACGTGCATCGCCGGCGCGCCTATGTCGGCCTCTCGCTCATGGCCGCGCAGGCGTTCTTCTACAACGCGATCTTCTTCACCTACGCGCTGGTCCTGACCGACTTCTACGGCATCGCCGCCGACCACATCGGCTGGTACATGCTGCCTTTCGCCGCCGGCAATTTCCTTGGGCCTCTCGTGCTCGGGCGCCTCTTCGACACGCTGGGGCGGCGGCCGATGATCGCCTTCACCTACGCGATCTCGGCCGTGCTGCTGGCGATCAGCGGCTATCTGTTCCAGCAGGAGCTGCTGACCGCTCGCGGGCTGACCGTGTCCTGGATGGTGGTGTTCTTCTTCGCGTCGGCGGCGGCGAGCTCGGCCTACCTCACCGTCAGCGAGACCTTCCCGCTCGAGATCCGGGCGCTCGCCATCGCGGCT
>C688J18823_10001516_pt1 | contig 14366 bp, 16 predicted proteins | sample HopSoiMetagenom1_FD_18823 | JGI IMG/M metagenome (IMG submission 18823)
AGAGGGGCAATTTCAAGACCCTCTCCCGGCTCACCGCCTTCGGCGGCTCGCCACCCTCTCCCGCAAGCGGGAGAGGGGAAAGCAAACGTGTGCACCGCACTCCCTGTGCACGACGCCGCGCGTCAACTTGACCGCCATCCAACCGGGGCGGACGCTCTCTAGCTGCACGAGACTCGGGCGGGGAGGGCGTCATGGCACAGCAGGAACGCGGCGGTCGCGAACGCTATTTCGTCGTCTGGGAGGTGAGGACCGAGGGCGTCATCCTGCCCGAACATCGCCTGCCAACCGGGCCCACCGTTCTGGTCGGCCTGCAGCATGTGGTCGCGATGTTCGGCGCAACGGTGTTGGCGCCGCTGCTGATGGGTTTCGACCCGAACGTCGCGATCTTCTTCTCCGGCATCGCCACGCTCATCTTTTTCGTCATCACCGGCGGGCGCGTGCCGAGCTATCTCGGCTCGAGCTTCGCGTTCATCGGCCCGGTGCTGGTCGCGACCGGCGCCGCAGTTGCGGCAGGCCCCAATCCGAACCTCGGCGTCGCGCTCGGCGGCATCATCGCGGCGGGCGCGGTCTACGCGATCATTGGTTTGATTGTGATCGGCGCCGGGCATGCCTGGGTTGAGAGGCTGATGCCGCCGGTCGTGACCGGTGGCATTGTGGCGGCGATCGGCCTGGTGCTGGCGCCGATTGCCATTCAGAGCGCATCGGGAATCGGACCCGGCGATCCGGACGGCTCGGGCTTCGCACGCTGGATTGCCCTGATCACCGTTGTGGCAGTCGGCCTGTGCGCCGTCTATGCGCCGGGCCTCGCGAGGCGCATTCCGATCCTGATCGGCGCCATCGTCGGCTACGTCGTCTACTGGATCGCCGCGAATATGGGCTACGGACCGCCGATTGATTTCGCGAAAGTCGGCGCGGCCGCCTGGGTCGGCCTGCCGAACTTCGCGGCGCCGGTGTTCGACCCGAGGGCGATGGTGCTGATCGCGCCGGTCGCGATTGTGCTAGTCGCCGAGAACCTCGGACACATCAAGGCGATCGGCGCGATGACCGGGCGCAGCCTCGACCCGTGGCTCGGCCGTGCCTTCCTCGGTGACGGCATCGCCACCATGGTTTCGGCCTTCGGCGGCGGGACCGGGGTTACCACCTACGCCGAGAACATGGGCGTGATGGCGATTACGCGCATCTACTCGACCGCGCTGTTCGTCGCGGCGGCGATCATTGCGATCCTGCTCGGCTTCTCGCCGAAGTTCGGCGCGCTGATCCAGACCATTCCGGGGCCGGTGCTCGGCGGGCTGTCGATCGTAGTGTTCGGCCTGATCGCCGCGACTGCGGGCCGCATCTGGGTCGAGAACGGCGTCGACTTCTCAAAGGCGCGCAACCTCATAACGGTCGCGGTCGCCCTGGTGCTCGGCGCCGGCAACTTCAAGCTTACGGTCGCGGGCTTTATGCTGGACGGCATCGGCACCGCGACGTTCGGCTGCATCATCCTCTATCATCTGCTACGCGGGACGGAGCAGGAGTGAGGTACGAAGAGGCGACCGCACGCTCCGTAACCCTCTCCTGGAGGGGGAGGGTCGGCGAGCACCGCAGGTGCGAGCCGGGGTGGGGTGAAGCTTCTGAGGACATTCACCCCACCCTCGAGGCCTCAGGGGAGGGTGCGCGCGCGCGACACCATCGCGAATCTACTCCGCCACCATCTCGCCGGAGCCGCCGAAGTCCTTCGGAAAGTCCTTGAACTTCGGCAAGCCGTCGCGCATCGGCAGCACGGTCTCCTGGTAATTCACGTGCACACCCGGCGCGAACGTCAGTGTCGGAATGGTTGCCGCATACACGTCGATCAGCCCAAGCGGCGGGTGATTGGTCATGATGTGTCCGCCGCACGTCTTGCAGTACTGCCGCTGACTCACCGGCGTCTTCTGATACATGCCCACATGCTCGGCGCCCGCAATGACCTTGACCGCTTCGGGCCTCCACAGCGTAAACGCATTCACCGGCGCTGCCGCCCACGAGCGGCATGAACTGCAGTGGCAGTAACCCATCGCCTGCGGATCACCCGTCACCTCAATATGCACCGCACCGCAAAAGCATTCACCTTTATAGGTCGCCATTATCGCCTCCTTGAATTGATCGGATGTAGGCGTGTTTGGCGGGCCGGCCAGTAACGCGCCAGTAAACAGTCGGCGAACTCGCTCAATCTTTTTTGGTCAATTCATCAATCTCTTTCATGCGATCGCTGTCACGGCTGCCGCGCTGCCGTGTGAGGCCGCACGGCCGGCGATGTCGCGGTCACGTCTCTGTGAAAGCCGTTAGCTTGATACCTAGTAACGCGAGGCGTAGGAATGTTGGGTATAGCGGGAGGGTGAAAGCATGGTGTTGCGCGTCGCGCTGTGTTTCGCGGTGTTGTGTATGGCACTGCTGGCCCAGCGCGCCGCGGCGGCGTCGGCCGAATCCGGCACTCCGGAGCAGATCGCGTCCGTACTGCTCGACAAATACGTGGCCGCCGTGAACGCCCACGACACGGGCAGGTTCGGCGAGATCCATGCGGAGAATTACATCCAGCACTCCGGCCGCAGCCCGAACGGGCTTGCCGCCCAGATCGAGAGTTTCCGCGCGCTTTTCGCGCGCATGCCGGACGTGCAGGCGGCGGTCGAGGATCGAATCATTCAGGGGGACAAGATCGTCGCGCGCATGGCATTCACGGCAACGCATACCCAGCCGATGCAGGGGATCGCCCCGACCGGGCGGCGCTTCACCTTGCGCACGATGGACATCTGGCGGATCGAGAACGGCAAGTTTGCCGAACATTGGGACATCGTCGACACTGCCGGGCTGCAGAAGCAGTTGCGCGGCGAGTGACGGGGAGCGCTTCGATGGAAGGCGAAATGCTCAAAGGGCATCTCGACATGATCGTGCTCGCCGCGTTGGCGCCGGGCCCCGCGCACGGCTACGCGGTGATCGAGGAAATCCGCCGCAAGAGCGGGCGTGCCTTCGATCTCCCTGAAGGCACGATCTATCCGGCGCTGCACCGGCTCGAACAGGCCGGGCTTTTGTCGAGCCGCTGGGTCACGGCCGAGTCAGGACGGCGGCGGCGCGTCTACGCACTGACCCGCCAGGGCGGCCGCGCACTTGCCGAGCGCCGCGCGGTGTGGCGGCAGTTCTCCGACGCGGTCGGCGGTCTGCTTGATGGTGTGCGGCCGTCGAGGAGGCCGGCATGATCACGCAATATCTGGCCGAGCTTGCCGCCGCGCTGAGCTTCGATCGCAGGCTCGCCCGGCGTGTGGCACGCGAGGTCGAAGATCACCTGCGTGAGACGGTTGCGGAGTACGCGCCGGGGGATCGCGCCGAAGCCGAGCGGCGGGCAATCGCGAATTTTGGCGATCCGCGGGTTTTGGCGATGCAATTTGCGTCCCTCTCGCTGGCGCGGCGCACGCGTCGCGCCGGGATCGCCGTCGTTCTCGCGGTCATTGCGGTGCTCATGGCGATGAAGGTGCGGGTCGCCTGGTACGCCGCCGCAGAGTGGAGGATTGGCGAAGACGCGCGTCAACTCGCCGGTACTGTGCTCGCGATCGACCGCTACGCCTTTTGGGGGGCCATCATCGTCGGGCTGATCGCCCTTTTCTATGCCGGTTACATTCGGGTGCCTGCCGTCCTGCAAGCGAAATATTGCAGGCAGAACCGCCGCGTCATCTTTCTGTGTGCAGCGGCGGCTTGCTCGCTGGTCGTCTCGGTTGTCAGTGACGGTGTGCTGACCGCGCTTCATCTCTCGGGAGAGCTGCGCGAGGCCGCCATCATCCCGCTCGTTTCGATGGCGGCCGAGATCGCGTGCGCCGGCGCGGTGATCTTGTTGATTATCGATACGCTGCGTGGCCGGATGCGCACCGAAGCGCTTCTGCGGGCATGAGCTCCGCGGCGGCCCGATCTCATTTCGGCGCGGTGATCTGGTCGACCTCGGCCATCTCCTCCGGCGTGAGCTGCCATTCCGCCGCCTTCACGTTCGCGTCGATTTGCTCCGGCTTGGTCGCGCCCGCGATGATGCTTGACACCGTCGGCCGGGCGGCGAGCCAAGAAAATGCAAGCTCTGTCATCGAGTGCCCGCGCGCCTTCACAAAGGATTCGAGCTTCTCGACGATGTCGAAGTTCTTGTCATTCAAGAAGTTGGAGAACGTTGGCGTCGCCAGCCGCGTGCCGGCTGCCGCCGCGCCGCGTTTGTGCTTGCCGGTGAGCAGGCCGGAGGCGAGCGGGAAGTAGGGGAGGAGCCCGAGGCCGTAGCGCTCCATCACGCCCAGGTTCTCTTTGTCCAGGTCGCGCTTGAGCAGCGAGTATTCGTCCTGGCAGGACGCGAAAGCAGCGAGATTGAGGTGCTTAGCCGTCAGTTGCGCCTCAACGGTCTGCGCCGCGCTGAAATTGGAGTTGCCGATGTAGCGTATTTTGCCCTGCTCTATGAGGTCATCGAGCGCGCGCAGCGTCTCGTCGGTCGGGGTGAGTGGATCATGGCGGTGCTGCTGATAGAGATCGATCCAGTTGGTCTTCAGCCGCTTCAGGCTCGCCTCTACGGCCGCCATGATGTAGCGGCGCGAAGCGCCCTTCTTCTCTGCATCGTCCATTGGCATACCGAACTTCGAGGCAAGGACGATGTCCTTGCGGCGGTCGCCGAGTACCTGCCCGAGCACGGTCTCGGAGCCGCCGCGCCCGCCATAGACATCGGCCGTGTCGAACAGCGTGATGCCGCAATCCAGCGCCTTGTGGATGACCGCACGCGAGCTTTCCAGGTCCATCCGCTGCCCGAAATTGTTGCAGCCGAGCCCGACCAGCGAGACCCGCAGGCCGGATCGCCCAAGATTGCGCAGGATCATGTTCTCTCCCTATCTAAAGCGGCCGGACGCTCGCATGCGTGCAGACGGGACACAATCCGCCGGCCATGCTTGGCGCCCGTGCGACCTATGCGCACTCGCGCCCGGTCCGCGGTTCTGCTACTCGGACAGCGCCGGCCGGGAGCATCCCGGAAGAACAAAAAACGACGGTCGTTCACCGACCATAGGGTAAGAGGAATGCTCCATCCGATCCGCGCGGCCGCGCGAGTGATCGATCAGAAGATTGGCTGGAACCGGATCGGGCTCGCCCTCAGCCTCGTCATCATCGCGACCGCCGCGATGGTGCTCTATCGCATCCTGCGCGGCATCTCGCTTCCCGATGTCGTCGACGCGATCAAGTCTACGGAGTGGATCGACTTCCTGCTCGCCACGCTGTTTGTGGCGGCCGGATATTGCACACTCACCTTCTACGACGTGTTCGCGCTGCGCACGATCGGCGCCAGCCATGTGCCCTATCGCATTGCGGCACTCGCCGGGTTCACCAGCTATTCGGTCGGCCACAATATCGGGGCAAGCGCGTTCACCGGAGGTGCGGTGCGCTATCGCGTCTATTCGGCGTGGGGGCTGACTGCCATCGACGTCGCGAAGATCTGCTTCATTGCGGGGCTCACCTTCTGGCTTGGCAATGTCGCGGTGCTCGGGCTCGGCATCGCCTACGTTCCGCAGGCCGCTAGCGCGATCGACCAGCTTCCCGTCTGGTTCAACCGGGCGATCGGTTTCGGTTCGTTGGCCCTGCTCGTCGGCTATGTCGCATGGGTATGGGTGAAGCCGCGCGTCATCGGGCGCTCCGATTGGGTTGTGACGCTGCCGGGCGGGCCGCTGACGCTGCTCCAGATCGCGATCGGCATCGTCGATCTCTCCTGCTGCGCCGCCGCCATGTACGTGCTCCTGCCGGAAGACCCGCACGTCGCCTTCATCCGGCTCGCCGTGATTTTCGTTTCAGCAACGCTGCTCGGCTTTGCGAGCGCCTTGCCGGGTGGGCTCGGCGTCTTCGACGCCGCCATGCTGGTTGCCCTGATGGAAATCGAGTTCGAGCGCGCCGAGGTGGTCGCCGGACTCCTGCTGTTCCGGCTTCTCTATTATGTTGTTCCCTTCGCGCTGTCGCTCGTGATCCTGGGCGTGCGCGAATTGTGGCTGGGCGTCGCACCGAAGTCATAGCGGTGGGTTACAATCGCCGGATGGTCATGGCGGGCGAGGCTTACAAATCGCTTTTCGGCTGGCTCAACGGCACGCGCGCAAACGCGGATGCCGCGGTTGCCCCTGATGAGCCAAATGCAGCGGAGCAGCTTCTCGACGACATGATCGCGAGCCTGCCGGACGCCGCGATCGTGCTCGATCGCGACGCGCGGGTGATCGCCTTCAACGGCGCGGCGCGCGTGATCGCGCCCGCGCTCGCGCGCGGCGCCGCCGCTTCGCTGGCATTGCGGGTGCCGGAGGTGGTCGAGGCCGTGCGCGATGTCGCGGCAAGCCGTGAGCCACGCACCGTCGAGTTCTCGCAGCGCGTGCCGATCGACCGCTGGTTTGCCGCACATGTGCGCCCGCTCGGAGCCGCGCCTGCGGGGATGATGCTGCTGGTGTTTCACGATCTCACCCCGCTCCATCGCGCCGAGATCATGCGCGCCGATTTCATCGCCAATGCGAGCCACGAGCTGCGCACGCCGCTCGCTGCATTGTCGGGCTTTATCGATACGCTTCTCGGGCCAGCCCGTGATGATGCAGAAGCACGTGTGCGTTTCCTCACCATCATGAAGACGCAAGCAACGCGCATGGCGCGCCTGATCGATGACCTGCTGTCCCTCTCGCGGGTTGAGCTGACCGAGCACATGCATCCCGAGACGCCGGTCGATCTCGTCCCGATCGTGCGGCAGGTGGTGGATGGATTGCAGACGCTCGCGCAGGACCGCAATGTCGAGATCAAGCTTGCGCAACCCGCCGAAAACGTGACAGTCGCTGGCGATCGCGATGAGCTCACGCGCGTGTTCGAGAACCTGGTCGAGAACGCGTTGAAGTACGGTACGAACGGGAAGCGCGTCGACATCGGATTTGCCGGGTCGACCTCGGCGGATGGCGCGGCCGAGACCTTGGTCACCGTCCGCGACTACGGGCCCGGCATCGCGGCCGAACACATCCCGCGCCTCACCGAACGCTTCTATCGCGTCGACGTTTCGCAGAGCCGCGCCGAAGGCGGCACGGGTTTGGGCCTCGCTCTGGTCAAGCACATCCTTAATCGCCACCGGGGGAAGCTTTCGATCGAGAGCGAGGCGGGGCACGGGGCGGCCTTAACGGTGCGGCTCCCGCTGATTCACAGCGCGGAGCCGGCGCGCCAATAATTTACCCCGTTGAATCAGCAGCTTGCACTGTCATACGCGCGTCGCCGAAACTTCATACAACGGCGGCATGAGACGCCTAACGGTCTCCGCGGCAACGGATCAAGAGACAAGAAATCCGCCGTCGAGGCGTCGAAAGAACAACGATCGACGAACGCTGAACGCTTTGGGCTTCGGCCCGGGGTTTGGTGTTCGTTTCAGCACAAAGGAGAGGGCCTTGAAACTCATCCACTCGTTGATGGCGGCTGCTGTGGCGGCCCTCATCGCTTCGCCCGCCGGCGCGGCAGACATCTCCGGAGCCGGCGCAACCTTCCCATATCCGATCTACGCCAAATGGGCGGACGCCTATAAGAAGGAGACTGGCATTGGCCTGAACTATCAGTCGATCGGCTCCGGCGGTGGCATCAAGCAGATTCAGGCGAAGACCGTGACCTTCGGCGCGACCGACGCGCCGCTCAAGGGCGAGGATCTCGACAAACACGGGCTTGCCCAGTTCCCGATGGTGATGGGCGGCATCGTGCCGGTGGTGAACCTCGAAGGCGTGAAGCCGGGCGATCTGACGCTCGACGGCGCAACGCTCGCCAAGATCTTTCTCGGCGAAATCAAGGGCTGGGACGATCCCGCAATCGCAAAGCTGAACTCGGGCGTGAAGCTGCCCAAGCAGGCGATCGCGATCGTGCACCGCTCGGACGGCTCGGGCACGACCTACAACTTCGCCTATTACCTCGGCGACGTGAGCGCCGACTGGAAGTCGAAGGTCGGCGTGAACACCGCGCTCGAGTGGCCAGCCGGCATCGGCGCCAAGGGCAACGAAGGTGTGGCCAACAACGTCGCGAACACCAAGGGCTCGATCGGCTATGTCGAGTATGCCTATGCCAAGCAGAACAAGCTGACCTACACCAAGATGCTCAATAAGGACGGCAAGACGGTTGAGCCGACATCGGCAACATTCGCGGCAGCTGCCGCCAATGCGGACTGGAAGTCACAGCCGGGCTACGGCGTGATCCTCGCCAATCAGCCAGGTGCGGAATCCTGGCCGATGACCGCCGCCACCTGGATCCTCATCTACAAGAAGCCGCAGGACCCGGCGACCACGGCCGAAGCGCTGAAGTTCTTCGCCTGGTCGTACAGCAAGGGCGGCAAGATGGCCGAAGAGCTCGACTATGTGGCGATGCCCACGAATATCGTGAAGGACATCGAGCAGACCTGGGCGTCCGAGATCAAGGACGGCTCCGGCAAGCCGCTCTACGTGGTGATGAATTGACAATTGAGCCCGGAAACGGCGCCGCAAGGCGCCTTTTCCACATTCCTTGTGTCTGCATGCAAACACCTTGTGCCGAGTAAGGCGGGCGCTTTGAGTGCCCTTCTTCGCAAGAGGAGGCGCGCGCCCATGGGCCTGCCGGGAGGAGGGTCGTGGTCCTCGTCGCATTGCATGGTGGCGCCGCTGTGATCACCGAAGTGGAATCCCGCTCCAGGGTTCTCGGCCGTCTGCGGCTGACCGACGCTGTTTTCCGCAATCTCACGCGCGCGGCGGCGCTCGCGGTTCTTGCCATTCTCGGTGGCGTAATCGTCGCGCTCGCCATCGGCGCATGGCCGACGCTGCAAACCTTTGGTCTCAATTTCCTGGTTGAGGAACGCTGGAATCCAGTGACCGAGCGCTTCGGCGCGATCGCACCGATCTACGGCACGATCGTCACCTCGTTCATCGCGATGTTCATCGCGGTGCCGGTTGGCCTGATGATCGCGATGTTTCTCACCGAACTCTGCCCGATAAAGCTGCGCCGCCCGATCGGCATTGCCATCGAACTCCTCGCCGGCATCCCCAGCATCATCTACGGCATCTGGGGCTTGTTCGTGTTCGCGCCGTTTCTCCAGCAACACGTGCAGCCGGCGCTGATCTCCGCCTTCGGCGAAATCCCCATTCTGTCCACGCTGTTCGCAGGTCCTCCGTACGGCATCGGCATACTCACCGCCGGCCTGATCCTTGCCATCATGGTGCTGCCGTTCATCACCTCGATCTCGCGCGATGTGTTCGAGGCTGTCCCACCGATGCTCAAGGAGTCCGCCTACGGCCTCGGCTGCACTACTTGGGAGGTCGTGCGCCACGTGGTGTTGCCCTATGCGCGCGTGGGCGTGCTCGGCGGCATCATGCTTGGGCTTGGGCGTGCGCTTGGCGAGACCATGGCGGTCACCTTCGTGATCGGCAACGCGCACAGGATCTCAGGCTCGCTCCTCGCGCCCGGAACCACGATATCGGCCACCATCGCCAATGAGTTCACCGAAGCGGTCGGCGATCTCTACACCTCGTCGCTCATCGCGCTTGGTCTGATCCTGTTCGTGATCACGTTCATTGTGCTGGCGATTGCGCGTTACATGCTGATGCGCATCGAAAGGCGGATCGGGTAGCGCATGATCCCGAAAAGTGGACACCGGTTTTCGGAAACAGATCATGCGCGTGAAAAGCGCATGGATAGACTCTATGCCGCTCGCCGACGCCGCAACCTGATCACCATGATGTTATCGGTTGCCGCCACGCTGTTCGGACTGGGCTGGCTGGTGCTGATCCTGGGAGCGCTGCTTTACGAAGGGTTCAGCGGGCTCTCACTCAAGGTCTTCACCGAGATGACTCCGCCACCTGGAGCGGACGGTGGCCTGCTCAATCCGATCATCGGCAGCCTGCTGCTCACCGGGCTCGCGGTCCTCATCGGCACGCCACTCGGCATCCTGGCCGGCACCTACATGGCCGAATACGGCCGGCACGATCGCCTCGCCAGCGTGGTGCGCTTCGTCAACGATATCCTGCTGAGCGCGCCCTCGATCGTGGTCGGCCTCTTCATCTACGAAATCCTCGTCGCGCCGATGGGGCATTTTTCCGGCTGGGCCGGCGCGGTGGCGCTTGCCGTCATCGTGGTGCCGGTAGTGGTCCGCACTACCGAGGACATGCTGATGCTGGTGCCCGACACGCTACGCGAAGCAGCCGCTTCCATCGGGCTGCCACGCGCCCTGATGATCACCCGGATTGCATATCGCGCCGCCAAGGCGGGAATGATCACCGGCGTGCTGCTCGCGATCGCGCGCATCAGCGGCGAGACCGCGCCGCTTCTCTTCACGGCGCTGAACAACCAGTTCGGCAGCTTCAATCTCAATGCGCCGATGGCGAGCCTGCCGGTCGTGATCTTCCAGTTCTCGCTCAGTCCTTACGCGGACTGGCAAAGGCTCGCCTGGACCGGCGCATTGATCATCACATTCACGGTGCTGGCGCTGAGCATTGGAGCGCGGGCGCTCGCCGCATCAGGGAAACAGTCATGAGTGTTGCTACAGCCACGGTTCCGACCGTCGCACACGCGCCGATCAACGCTTCGGGCCTTTCGGCAAAGGTTTCGATCAACGGGCTCGACTTCTACTATGGCACTGCCAAAGCGCTGAAGGGCATCAGCCTGTCGCTTTATGAAAACAAAGTGACGGCGTTCATCGGCCCATCGGGCTGCGGCAAGTCCACGCTGCTGCGCGTGCTCAACCGGATGTACGACCTCTATCCGAATCAGCGCGCCGAGGGCGAAGTGCTGTTCGAGGGCGAGGACATTCTTTCGCCGAAGCAGGATCTCAATCTCCTGCGCGCGCGCATCGGGATGGTATTCCAGAAGCCGACGCCGTTTCCGATGTCGATCTATGAGAACATCGCTTTCGGCATCCGGCTCTATGAGCGGCTGCCGAAGTCCGAGCTCGACCGCCGCGTGGAGCATTCGCTGCGGCGCGCTGCGCTGTGGAATGAGGTGAAGGACAAGCTCTCCGCCAACGGGCAGAGCCTCTCGGGCGGCCAGCAACAGCGGCTCTGCATCGCGCGCACCGTCGCGGTGAAGCCCGAGGTGATCCTGTTGGACGAGCCGTGCTCGGCGCTCGATCCGATCTCGACCGCGAAGATCGAAGAGCTGATCGATGAGCTGAAAGAGGACTACACGATCGTGATCGTTACCCACAACATGCAGCAGGCCGCGCGCGTCTCCGATTTCACCGCCTTCATGTATCTCGGCGAGTTGATCGAGTTTGTCTCGACCACCCACATTTTCACCAATCCAACCGACCGGCGGACGCAGGACTACATCACCGGCCGCTTCGGCTGAGGACGCAGACAATGGCTGATCATCACACCGCAAAAGCCTTCGACGTCGATCTGCAGGAGTTGGCCCGCATGGTCGCCGAGATGGGCGGCCTTGCCGAAAAGCAGATCGCTGACGCTGTGGATGCGCTGGCAAAGCGCGACAGCCGGCTGGCCCAGAGTGTCGTTTCGCTCGATCAGAGCATCGACGCGCTGCAGCGCGAGATCGAGGAACGCTCCGTGCTCACCATTGCGCGGCGTCAGCCGATGGCGGTCGACCTGCGCGAGATCGTCGGCGCGCTGCGCGTGTCGAACGATCTCGAGCGCATCGGCGACCTCGCCAAGAACATCGCCAAGCGCGTGATCGCGCTAGGGAGCGAATTCCATCCGCACAAAGTGATCCGCGGCGTCGAGCACATGGCCGATCTGGTGCTGGCTCAGCTGAAAGACGTGCTCGATGCCTATGCGCGCCAGGACGTGAACAAGGCGCTCGCTGTGTGGCGCGGCGACGAGGAAATCGACGCGGTCAACAACTCGCTGTTCCGCGAGCTGCTCACTTACATGATGGAAGATCCGCGCAACATCACGTTCTGCACGCATCTTTTGTTTTGCGCGAAGAACATCGAGCGGATGGGCGACCACGCCACTAATGTTGCCGAAACGGTCTACTACATCGCGGAAGGCCGTGCGCTCACCGACGAGCGGCCGAAGGGCGACAGCACGTCATCGACGACCGTTCCGTTTCCTGTCGCTTGAGCCACATGACGGCTGAAACATGGATTCCGCTGTTCACGATCGGGCGCGTTCTGTTGAGCGAGCGCCTGCCATGAGCGCCCGCATCATGATCGTGGAGGACGAGGAGCCGCTCATGCTGCTGCTCCGTTACAATCTGGAATCCGAGGGCTATGAAGTCGAGACGGCAGCCCGCGGCGATGAGGCCGAGATCAAGCTGAAGGAAAGCCTGCCCGACCTTCTGGTGCTCGACTGGATGCTGCCGGGCATGTCCGGCATCGAGCTGTGCCGCCGCTTGCGCGCGCGCCCCGACACCGAGCGCCTCCCCATCATCATGCTCACTGCGCGCGGCGAAGAGAGCGAGCGGGTGCGCGGGCTCGCGACCGGCGCCGACGACTACATCGTCAAGCCGTTCTCGGTGCCGGAGCTGCTCGCCCGGATCCGCTCGCTATTGCGCCGCGCGCGCCCTGAGCGCGTGACCGCGGTGCTCGGCGCCGGCGACCTGGAGCTCGATCGCGAGAAGAAGCGCGTGTCGCGCTCCGGCCGCGAGGTGCACCTCGGGCCGACCGAGTTCCGCCTGCTCGAATTCCTGATGGAGAACCCCGGCCGCGTCTATACGCGCGAGCAATTGCTCGACGGCGTGTGGGGGCGCGATATCTATGTCGACGAGCGCACGGTCGATGTGCATGTTGGGCGGCTGCGCCGCGCGCTCAACCGCGGGCGTGCAGCCGATCCCATCCGTACCGTGCGTGGCGCCGGCTACTCCTTCGACGAACGATTTGGTAAGCAGGCTTAACAATCCATAAGGCAGCGACCGCAAGTCCGCGATAACCGTTTCGGCTCATCGAAACGGGTTCTTATGCTTTCTCAAATGGCCGGCCGCCTCTACGCGCGGGATAGTTTCGAGGCAGCCGTCGCGCTGGTGCTTGATGATGCTATCGCCCTGCACGGCGCAGAGTTCGGCGATGTCCAGCTTCCAATTGCGGACGATCTGCTCCTGGTCGCGACGCGCAATTTTTCCGCACCCTTCATTCAAGCCTTCAGGCGAGTGCCCCGGGGCGACAGCTGCGTCTGCGGCCGGGCATTCCGGGCCGGACATTCACTCATCGTCCCGGATATCGAAGTCGATCCGGACTTCCTCCCGTTCCGGGAGGATGGACGTGGCGCAGGCTTTCGCGGCGTGCAGAGTACTCCGATGATCGCGGCAAACGGCACGTTCGTCGGCATGGTGTCCACTCACTTCGCTAAGCCCCATGAACCGACGCCAATCGAGATGGCCACGCTTCGGTCCTATGTGGCGATCGCAAGCAATCATTTGCATCGCTTGCTGGGTGCCGTGACGGTCGACGACAAAGCGAAACAGATGAATGCGTTGTTGTGCGAGCAGTACGGGCTCCTCGCTGACCCACCGCTGCCGCCGATCAATGCGGTCGTCCCCTGCGCCCGATGAGGCTGCGCTGCGGCGACAGAAAAGGGCGGCATTTGCGCCGCCCAGTTTGTTACGCTCGGGAGGACACTCGTGGGCGCGCGGCCGGCGTTGCCGCCCGGCGCCTTACCCGCTCACTGGCGTGAAGGCCGCCGATCCCGGCGCGCGGCCGGTGGCTGATAGGCAACGCGCCCGTGATAACCGCAATAGGGTGTCCCGGTGTTTGTCTTTCCACCGCAGAAGAAGAAGTCGGGCTGGCCCGGATCGCCGATTGGCCAGTGGCACTTATCCTCGTTGAGCTCGAGCAGCGTGCAGCGCTGCCCGATCGGGATGATGTTCTCGATCAGCTCCGGCTCGGGATCCGGGTCGTAGTCGTAGGCCGGCAGGTGCGCGAGCCGGTATTGCCGCGCATCATCGGGCGCGGGGCACGGAACATGGACGGTGCGCGCGGCTTGCGCTGGCGCGGCACCGAGGAGGAGGGAGCCTTGGCGCGACCCGACAGGCCGAGGCGGTGCACCTTGCCGATGACGGCATTGCGGGTAATCCCGCCAAGCTCGCCGGCGATCTGGCTCGCGGAAAGGCCGTCAGCCCACAATTTCTTCAGACGCTCGACCCGCTCGTCGGTCCAGGTCTGCATGTCGGGCCGCTTCTGGTCCAAAAAGGTCATTGGGCGCTTGCTCCACTTCAGTGGTCGGCCCTCGTGCGCAGAATCCCTCTCCTATGCGGCAAACGCTGGCTGCCGCCGGTACGCTATACCTGGTAGGAACGGACTCAGGAGACAGTCTGCCGCACGAGATGTCGTACCTGACTGTCACAAAACTACAATACGCAGTGACTCCCGCGCAAGAGTCGGGGTTTAACGGATGTGTATCGATCCGCCGTTTTCCCCAGCAATGTCCATTTTGGCCGCCTGAAAC
>C688J18823_10001517_pt1 | contig 14364 bp, 12 predicted proteins | sample HopSoiMetagenom1_FD_18823 | JGI IMG/M metagenome (IMG submission 18823)
CAGCTCGGACAAGCCGTCCACGGTCCAGACCGTCGGCAGCGCCGGCGCCACGCTGAAGGCCGGCGCCGCCACCCTCAGCGTTCCGTCAGGTGCGCTGACCCAGAATACCCAGATCACCCTTCGCGAAGCCGAGCCCCATCACCAGGGCCGCCTGTCCCGCGTCGAGGTGGAGCCCCATGGGCTCGCCCTCGCCCAGCAGGCCCACGTCTCCGTCCAGGTGGACGACTCCAACGCCAGGGTCAAGATGCACGACTCCAACGACGCTCTCGTCGACCTCGAGGTCGAGGATCGCAACCACGGCGTCTACAAGACCAGCATGAGCCAGCTCGGCGAGATCGAGGTGGAGCTCGAGCACGGCCTTTCTTGTACCCCTGCGTGCGCCAGCGGCCAGGAGTGTGACGACGGCGTCTGCAAGGCGCACGTCGAGGACTCTGGCGCCAAGGTCTGCTCGCCGATCTGCGCCAGCGGCCAGGAGTGCGACGACGGCGTGTGCAAGGCGCACGGCGAGTTGGAGCCGGGCGACGGCGGCGTGGCCGCTTGCGTGCCGGCGTGCGCGAGCGGTCTCGAGTGCGATGACGGCGTTTGCAAGGCGCACCACGGCGGGTGATTCGCGCCCTCTGTGACCAGTCCCGAGCCGGGCCGATCCGCGAGGTCGGCCCGGCTCGACGTTTCGGAGGGCGATCAGGGCGGCAGCAGATCCACCAGCGTCGCGCCCCAGCCGCCGCCGCCCTCGTCCGCGGTGCGAAATGAGCGCACCGCGGGATGGCGACTGAGCAGCTGCTGGACCGCGCGCCGCTGCACGCCTTTGCCTTTCCCGTGGACGATGCGCAGCTGCAGCACGCCGCGCTCGCGGCAGGCTTCGATGTACGCCTCGACCGCGCGCGCCACCTCCCGAGGAGCGAAGGGGTGCAGGTCGAGAGTGCCGTCGATGGGGATCCGGGTTTCGCGCTCCACGTTCCTCGTCTGGCTGGAGGATCGAATGCGGAAGGTACCGCATTCGTGGGCGGACCTTCGCCTCAAGGGAGCGTGTGCGCTGCACGCGCACTCCGGCTCACCGAGGGCATTGCGTACGCGTCGTCACGCGTTGCGGCGCGGCTGATCGCGACTGAGCTTCCGGCGTCGCCGTTCCGGCGCCTTGAACCAAGGAGTCGCGATGAAAGGCCCCATCTTCACCGCCGTCGTTCTGCTCGCGATCGGCGGCTGCACGCCCGACGCGGGACGTCCGCTCGGCGAAAGCAGCTCCGCGGGCGGATCTCACGCCGCGGTGGCGACGCCGGCGTTTCCGCTCAGGACCTCGGCGAACGGGCGGTTCCTCGAGGATCAGAACAGCGTCCCCGTTCCCATCCTCGGCAGGACGGCGTGGTTCGTCATCTCCCTGCCGCCGGCGGACTTCACCACCTTCCTCAACGACACGCTGTCGCGCGGCTACAACGCCCTCGAGATGCACGTCATCGATCACGATCCGCGCGGCAACAATCCGCCGCGCAACGGCAACGGCGACCTGCCGTTCCTCAAGCGGCTCGACGGCGCGCCCTGGAGCGGTGCGCTGACCTACGCCAACATCAACGCCGAAGCGCCGGACTTCTCCACGCCGAACGAGGCCTACTGGACCTTCGTCGACTCGTTTCTCGCCACGTGCGAGAGCCAGGGCGTGATGGTCTTCTTCTTCCCCGCCTACGTCGGCTTCTCGGGAGGGGACCAGGGATGGATGCAGGAGATGACCGCGAACGGCGCCGCCCGGATGAGGCAGTACGGCGCGTTCCTCGGCGCGCGCTACCAGGGGCGCAAGAACATCGTCTGGATGATGGGTGGGGACATGGGCGGGTTCACCGCGGCCCAGGACGCGGCGGAGGGCGCGTTGATCGGCGGATTGAAAAGCGTCCCCGGCCAGCTCTCCAACCACTTCAGCGCCGAGTGGAACTCGAACTCGGTCTGCACCGACGAGAGCACCTACGGCGGCAACTGCACTCTCGAGGGCGCGTACAGCTTCGGCGGGCAGGTGGTCACCTACGCCCGCAACGGCTACGGGCATGCGCCGATCATGCCCACCTTCCTGCTCGAAGAGCCGTACGACGAGGAAGGCCCCGACGGAAACAACTTCAACCCCAACGCCACGCAGCCGGTGCGGCGTTTCCAGATCTGGGGATGGCTGTCCGGCATCGCCGGGTACGTCAGCGGCAACGGCTTCGTCTGGCCCTTCCGCACGGGCTGGCAGAACCACCTGAACACGCAGGGCGCCCAGGACATGGCGCGGCTGAACGGTCTGATCCGATCGATTGCGTGGCAGGACCTGGTCCCTTCCGGCCTCGGCGGCATGAAATCGCTCGTGACATCGGGAGGCGGCGTCTTCGGCGGCAGCGACTACGTGGCCGCCGCGGCCACCCCGGGCGGCAGCTTGTTGCTCGCCTATGCTCCGCCGACCGGAACGGCCGGCCGCAGCTTCGCCATCGACATGACCGCGATGGGCGGCGCGACGCGAGCGCGCTGGTGGAACCCGACGACCGGCGCCTTCACCGACATCGCTCCTTCGCTTCCCAACTCCGGCTCGACGTCGTTCACCACGCCCGGCGACAACGGCACCGCGCAGAACGACTGGATCCTGGTCCTGACGCGCGCGAATGCCAGCGCGCCGCCCACAGTGGCGACCGCCGCGTCTGCCAGCCCGAATCCGGTGGCCGGCTCCACCACCTCGCTGAGCGTGCTGGGGGCCGACGACGGAGGCGAGGCGAGTCTGGTCTACACCTGGGCAGCGGTCGGCGCGCCGCCCGCGCCGGTCTCCTTCTCGGCCAACGGCACCAACGCGGCAAAGAATGCCGCGGCCAGCTTCCGCAAGGCCGGCACCTACACGCTGCAGGCCACCATCGCGGACGCGGACGGGCAGACGGTCGCGAGCAGCACCACCGTGACGGTGAGCCAGACGCCGGCCGGCGTCGCCGTTTCGCCGGCCAACGCCACGGTCGCTCCGAATGCGACGCAACAGTTCATTGCCACCGCGGTCGATCAGTTCGGCTTCGCCCTGGCCACGCAGCCGGCGTTCAGCTGGACGGTGAGCGGAGGCGGCACCATCGACACGAACGGCCTGTTTACCGCAAGCGCGGTCACGGGCGGACCCTTCGCCGTCACCGCCACGGCAGGCGCGAGCGGCAGCGCCAGCGTCACCGTGGCCAACGTCGTCATCGCGGCCTATCGCATCCGCAGCGGCGCCGGCGGCGCGGTGGGAAGCTTCTCCGCCGATCAGCTCTTCTTGGGCGGTAACACGTTCAGCACCGGCACCGCGGTCAGCACCGCTGGAGTCGCCAACGCGGCGCCGGCGGCCGTCTACCAGGCCGAGCGCTACGGCAACTTCACCTACACCCTCACCGGCCTCAGCGCCGGCGCGACGTATACCGTGCGCCTGCACTTCGCCGAGGTGTATTGGAGCAGTGCCGGTGCTCGCGTCTTCAACGTGTCGATCAACGGCGCGCAGGTGCTCACCAACTTCGACATCTTCGCGGCCGCAGGCGGCAACTTCAAGGCGCTGGTGCGCGACTTCACCGCCGCCGCCAACGGGAGCGGCCAGATCGTCCTCCAGTACTCGACGATCCGGGACAACGCCAAGTCGAGCGGCCTGGAGATCCTGTCGGGCCCGGTGACCAGCACGCCGCCCACTGTGGCGACCGCCGCGTCTGCCAGCCCGAATCCGGTGGCCGGCACCACCACCTCGCTGAGCGTGCTGGGGGCCGACGACGGAGGCGAGGCCGCCCTGATCTACACCTGGGCGGCGGTCGGCGCTCCACCCGCGCCGGTCTCCTTCTCGGCCAACGGCACCAACGCGGCAAAGAATGTGACCGCCCGTTTCAGCAGGGCGGGGACCTACACGCTGCAGGCCACCATCGCGGACGCGGGCGGGCAGACGGTCTCGAGCAGCACCACCGCGACGGTGAGCCAGACGCCGGCCGCCGTCGCCGTCTCTCCGGCCAGCGCCACCGTGGCTCCGAACGCGGCGCAACAGTTCACCGCCGCCGCCGTCGATCAGTTCGGCCTCGCCCTGGCCACGCAGCCGGCGTTCAGCTGGGCGGTAAGCGGAGGCGGCACCATCGACACGAACGGCCTGTTTACCGCAAGCGCCGTCTCGGGCGGACCCTTCACCGTCACGGCCACGGCAGGCGCTAACGGGACCGCCAGCGTCACCGTGGCCAGCGTCGTCACCGCGGCCTATCGCATCCGGAGCGGCGGCGGCGGCGCGGTGGGAACCTTCTCCGCCGACCGGCTCTTCTCCGGCGGCAACACCTTCGCCACCGGCAGCGCTGTCAGCACCGCTGGAGTCGCCAACGCGGCGCCGGCGGCTGTCTACCAGGGCGAGCGCTACGGCAACTTCACCTACACCCTCACCGGCCTCGCCGCCGGCGCGACGTACACCGTGCGCCTGCACTTCGCCGAGGTGTATTGGAGCAGCGCTGGGGCCCGGGTCTTCAACGTGTCGATCAACGGCGCGCAAGTGCTCACCAACTTCGACATCTTTGTGGCCGCCGGCGGCAACTTCAAGGCGCTGGTGCGCGACTTCGCAGCCGCCGCCAACCCTGGCGGGCAGATCGTCCTCCAGTACTCCACGGTCCGGGACAACGCCAAGTCGAGCGGCCTGGAGATCCTCTCCGGGCCCTGAGCCGCCCAGGGCCGGAGCAGCGTCGCAAGAAGAATGAACAAAGGTCAAAAGCTGGCCCCAATGTGCCGCCATCGGGCTGGATGCCTGCGCGCGAGCGGTCCCACCCTCTTGCGCGCTTGACGGGCGGGGCTACCGGGAGCAAGCCTTTCCAAAGGACAATGGGCGGGCCCATACACCCCGAGGACGACCTCGCCGCAGCGAGCCGCCCGGAGAACGCGGCTGTCGGCGCGGGCTCGGTGATCGACTCGCGCTACGTGATCGAGGCGGAGATCGGCCGCGGCGGCATGGGGCGCGTCTACGCGGCCACCGATTCGAAGCTCGGGCGCCGCGTGGCCATCAAGCTCCTGGCGCCCAGCGCCCACAGCGACGATCAGCTGAGTCGCTTCGCCTCGGAGGCGCGTGCGGCGGCGGCGCTGCACCAGCAGAACGTGGTGGAGATCTACGACGTCGGCGAGCACCGCGGCGAGCCGTACATCACCTCGGAGCTCCTCTCCGGAATGACCTTGCGCAAGCGCCTGGACGCGGGCGCGCTGGGTCCGGCCGAGGCTGCGGGCATCGCGCTGCAGCTCGCGCACGCGCTGATGGCCGCGCACGGCCGCGGCATCGTCCACCGCGACCTCAAGCCGGAGAACCTCTTCCTCGACGACGAGGGCGTAGCCAAGGTGCTGGACTTCGGCATCGCCAAGCTCACCTCGCCGGCAGACTCGGGCAAGGAAGCGCCGCAGACGGGGAACGGAGCCATCCTGGGAACCTCCGGATACATGTCTCCGGAGCAGGTGCGGGGCGATGAGGTGGACCCCCGGTCCGACATCTTCAGCTTCGGGTCCATCCTCTACGAGATGCTCTCGGGAGCGCGGGCCTTCAAGGGCGCGTCGCGCATCGAGACGGGCTGGGCAGTGATCTCGCGGACTCCTCCGCCGCTGGGCCCCAGGGTCCCCCGCGAGCTCTCGCGCATCGCCTTCCGCTGCCTGGAGAAACGGCGCGAGGACCGCTTCCAGAGCGCGGGCGAGCTGGCCAGCGCGCTGGAGGCCTTCGTCGGAGCGCTTTCGACCGGGCGCCAGGGATGGCTGCGGCGGGCGGTACCGTGGGCGGTGACGATCGCGGCGGTGGCGGCAGCAGGGGTGCTGGGCGGACGCGTGCTCCGTCCGCCCGGGGCATCCGGCGCCCGCCTCGTGGTGCTGCCGTTCCGCGACCTGGGCGGCGATGCGGCGCAGATGGCCTTCTCCTCCGGGTTGACGGAGATCCTCACCAACAAGCTGCGGCAGGCCGGCGACGTCGACGGAGGGCTGTCGGTGGTCTCGGCCACCGAGGTGTGGAAGGAAAACGTCGACAGCGCGCGCGCCGCCCGCGAGACCTTCGGCGCCACCCTGGTGCTGGCCGGCAGCGTCCAGCGCAACGGCGAGAAGACGGTGGTGACGCTGGACCTGGTGGACACGCGTTCGCAGCTCTCGCTCGCGGCCGGCGACGTAGAGGTGCCGCGCAGCGACTTGCCGCAGCTCGCCGTGCTGGCGGCGCAGAAGGCCATCGAGCTGCTGCGCGCGTACGCGGGCTCCGACGCAAACGGGGCGCTGGTCGAAGAGCCGTCCAGCTCGTCGCTGGCGTACGAGTTCTACCTGCAGGGGCGAGGATACCTCCAGCGCTACGATCGCCGGGACAACGTGGAGAATGCGCGGCGGGTGTTCGAACGCGCGCTGGCGGTCGATCCGGCGTATCCGCTGGCGCACGCTGGCATGGCCGAGGCCGATCTGCGGCTCTTCCAGATCGCCCGCGACCCCGCGCTCCTCAAGGAGGCGGCCGCGAGCGCGTCGCGCGCCGTCGAGCTGAAGCGCGATCTGGCGCCCGTCCACGTGACTCTGGGCCTGGTGGAGGGAGCGCGAGGGCAATGGAAGGAGGCCATCGCCAGCTTCGATCGCGCGCTGCGGCTCGAACCGCGCAACGTGGAGGCCTTGCGCGAGCTGGCCAACGCGTACGACGCGGCGGGCAGGGCCGCGGACGCGGAGGCCACCTACCGCCGCGCNGTGGACATGCACCACGACTCCTGGGCGGCGTACAAGGACCTGGGCGTGTTCTACAACCGTCACGACCGGCTCTCGGACGCGGTCCCGTGCTTCGAGCGCGTCGCCGAGCTCACCCCGGACAGCTATTCCGCCTTCGCCAACCTCGGCGGCATCTATCTCCGGATGGGTCGCACCGCAGACGCGGCGCGCGCGCTGCAGCGCTCGCTGGAGCTGCATCCCACGGAGCAGGCCTTCGCCAATCTCGGTTGGGTGGCCTATCAGGATCGACGCTATGCCGACGCGAGCGAGCTGTACCGGAAGGCTGCCGAGCTGACGCCGGGCGACGATCGCCTCTGGGGCGCCCTGGGGGACACGCGGCGCTGGATGGGGGCGGCCCCCGCGGAGATCGCGGACGCGTACCGGCGCGCTCTCGCCGCCGCCGACGCGCAGCTGGCCGTCGATCGCGAGAACCCGCAGCTCCGATCGCGCCGGGCGCTCTACCTCGGCGGCCTGGGACGGTTTCAGGAGGCGCTCCGCGAAGTAGAGGAGGCGGAACGACGCGCGCCGCGGGACGGCAGCGTGCGCTTCCGCGCCGCCATCCTCCGCGAGGAATCGGGCGATCGCGCCGGCGCGCTGGACGAGGTGAAGGCTGCGTTTGCCGCGGGCTACCCGCTGGCGGAGATGCGGGCGGCGCCTCCGCTGAGATCGCTGCGCGAGGACGTGCGTTGGCTGGAGATGGTCGCGAAGACCAAGGGAGAGTGAGGAACCATGGCGAAGAACGGATTGGCGAAGATCAAGCTGGTGCTGCACAACAATGAAGGCGACATGACGGTGAGCCCCACGCTGAAGGTCCTGAAGCTCGGCGATCTGCAGGGCGTGCACTGGGAAGTCGATGCGGCAGGCCCGATCAAGATCGATCACTTCAACATCGTCTTCCCCGACGGCACCCCGTTCACCGACATGATCTTCAGCGACGCGCAGCCGCAGTCCGGGCAGGTGCGCAGGGAGGCCAAGGTGCGGAGCTACCACTACACGGTGTCGTTCACGGCGGCGAACCGCATCTTCGAGATCACCGGCTGCCCGGAGATCATCATCCGCGCGAATTGACGGTCAGGGCGTCACTTCCAGCGTGACGGCGACGTTCAGGGTCTGGCCGCCGATGCCCACGTGCAGCGTGGCGGCGTATGTCCCCACGGGCGTCGCGATGTCCGGGGCCAGCTGCAGCAGGAAGGGAGAGGGCCCCGAATCCGGAAAGGTCCTGAATCCCTCCTTGAGCCATCCGTTCCCGGAGGCGTACTCCACGCTGGCCGTCCAGTTTCCGCTGCCCTTGATCTGGACCTGCGTCAGCGTGCTGGGAGGGGTATTGAAGCGCGTCTGGAGCGCGACCGTGGTGGGAGAGACGCTGGGTGCCTGCGCGGCCACCTGGTAGGTGACGGTGAGCGAGCGCACGGCGATGGGCGTGTTGTTGGATCGGAAGATGGCGACCGACGGGTGCGCCGTGAACGTGCCCGGCGTGAATTGCGGGATGACGCTGAAGTTGATGATGGTGCTGGCGGGACTCTGGCCCTCGGGAATGGAAGCCTGCAGCCAGGCGACCTGCTCGGCCCCGTTGGTGTAGCCGACCCCCACCGTGGTGGCGTCGACAGCGGAGATCGACGCGTGCAACGCCTGGGCCGGCGGCGGGCCTTCGTTGGCCACCGAGGAGAACGAGAGAGTGGTGGCGTCGATGGTGAGCCCGGTGCCGAAGTCGCCGCCTTGACTTCCTCCTCCGCCGCAGGCGACCGAGGACCCGACGAGGCAGGCAAACGCGAAACGCGCATCCAAGCGTCGCATTGATTTCCCCCTCCGGAAATTGGTCGTAGCCTATCGAATTCCGTGGGGGTTGGCCAACTCAGGCCAGCAACGTGGCGATCAACCCGGCGGCGGCCGGCAGGGCCTGCAGGAAGAGGATCTTCCTCGATACCGTCGCGGCGCCGTAGAGGCCGGCGATCAACACGCAGGCGAGGAAGAAGATGCGGACCTCGGCTGCGCCGGTGATCAGCGACCAGACCAGGCCGGCGGCAAGGAAGCCGTTGTAGAGCCCCTGGTTCGCCGCCAGCGTCCTGCTCTGCTGCATCTCCGGCAGCGGCCGCCCGAACGTCCGCGCGCCGAACGGCGTGGCCCAGAGAAACATCTCCAGCACCAGGAACCAGACGTGCAGGGCGGCGACCGCGCCGGCGGCCACGTTCGAGGCGGTATGCATCCGTGGCAACTTAGCGCGGCGCGCGGCGGCGCCGAAGCGTGACGGAAATTCGCCTGGCGGTGGCGCTAATGCCGGAGCCTTGCTAGCGTCAGACGAGCGCAGGCGCGGGGGTGCCGGCATGAGTCCCGCTCGCCTGCAAACCTGGGAGCCATCGATGAGCCGAGTTCGGATCCTGGTCGGCACGCGAAAGGGCGCATTCATCCTGAACGCGGACGGCAAGCGCAAGAAGTGGGACGTCGCCGGTCCGTATTTCGCCGGGTGGGAAATCCATCACGTCAAAGGATCGCCCGCCGATCGCGACCGGCTCTACGCCGCGCAAAGCAGCGGCTGGTTCGGGCAGCTCATCCAGCGCTCCAACGACGGGGGCAAGACCTGGGAAGCGGTGGGCAACCGATTCGCGTACGAAGGCGACGTCGGCAACCATCTCTGGTACGACGGCACGCCGCGCCCCTGGAAGTTCGCCAAGGTGTGGCACATCGAGCCGTCGGCCACAGAGCGCGACACAGTCTACGCAGGTGTCGAAGACGCCGGCCTGTTCCGCTCGACGGACGGCGGCAAGACCTGGCACGAACTCGCAGGGCTGCGGACCCACAGCTCGGCTCCTTTCTGGCAGCCGGGCGCGGGCGGCATGTGCCTGCACACCGTCGTCCTCGACAAGGAGCATCCCGGGCGCATGTTCGTGGCCATCTCGGCCGCCGGCGCATTCCGCTCGGACGACGAAGGGAAGACCTGGCGGCCCATCAACCGCGGGCTCCGCTCCGACGGACTTCCGGACCCGAAGGCAGAGGTGGGCCACTGCGTGCATCGCATCGCCATGCACCCGGCGCGACCCGAGGTGCTCTTCATGCAGAAGCACTGGGACGTGATGCGCAGCGACGACGCGGGCGAGTCCTGGCGTGAGGTCAGCGGCAACCTTCCCACCGATTTCGGATTCCCCATCGAGGTCCACGCGCAGGAGCCCGACACCATCTACGTATTTCCCATCAAGAGCGACTCCGAGCACTTTCCGCTCGACGGCAAGCTGCGGGTCTACCGGAGCCGCACCGGCGGCAACGAGTGGCAGGCGCTCAGCGAAGGGCTCCCGCAGCGCGACTGCTACGTCAACATCCTGCGCGAGGCGAGCGCGGTGGATTCGCTCGATCCGTGTGGCGTCTACTTCGGCACCACCGGCGGGCAGGTCTACGCGTCGGCGGACGCGGGCGACGCGTGGGCGCCCATCGTCCGGGACCTGCCTCCCGTTCTCTCGGTCGAAGCCCAGACCCTGCCATGATTCGCGTCGTGCTGCCGTTCCACCTCCGGACGCTGGCCAACGTCGGCGGCGAATTGGAGTTGCAGGTCGGCCCGCCGGTGACGCAGGGCTCCATCCTCGATGCGCTCGAGGCGCGGTACCCGGTGCTGCGCGGGACCATCCGCGATCATGACACGAAGAGCCGGCGTCCCTTCCTGAGGTTCTTCGCCTGCGAGCAGGACCTGTCCCACGAGGCCCCCGACGCGCCGGTGCCCGAGGCCGTGGCCGCGGGCAGCGCGCCGTTCCTGATCATCGGAGCGATGGCGGGCGGCTGACTTCGAGGCTGGTGAGCGTTTCCACGGCTCGAGCTCAGACCAGGGCCCCGACGTGCCGGCTGGGCAGCCGAGCCGGAAGCTGGTGCCGGCCTCGGCCGTGGAGGCGAAAATCCGGCGCGGTTGCTGACAATGCTGACGAATCCGCCAGACGCGCTTCCTGACCCGAAGCGCGCCGAGGCGTTGCCGAACGGAAACGACGTTTTGCAGAGTGAGCCGCCAGGGGATCGAACCCTGGACCCTCGGCTTAAAAGGCCATGTCGGAATGTTGGACCGGATGGCAAGGATTCGCAAGCTCTCGCTGTTGCTCGACAAATTGCGGCCGAGGGTTCCAGCGGCCAGCACCTTTTGGCAGGTTTTCGCAAGCCGTTTGCTGACATTTTGCTGACGGTCCGGGAAGTGGCCGCCTACCTCCGCGTGTCGACGCGAACGGTCTATGCGCTCTGCGATCAGGGGCACCTCGCGCACGTTCGAGTGATGAATGCACTCCGCGTCGAACCTGCGGCAGTGACGGCACTGGTCAGGAGCCAAGCAGGTCGAGAAAGGCCCGCGGAGTCACGATCGCGACGCCCGCGTGTTCGCCCAGCTCGAGAAAACGGTGATCGCCGGTGACGACGTGACTTGCGCGTCCCTCGAGCGCAGCAGCGAAGTACTTGTCGTCGTCAGGGTCCTCACAGATTCCTGAGAGCGGCGTATCCGCGACGACGTCGCTCAGAAGGACGATGTCCTCGAACCAGAGCTGCGCATCGATGCCGCGGAGCGCCTTGCGCAGCTTCCGGTAGCCGAACACACGTAGCACCTCGTCGACGATCGCGGGCGAGAGCACGACGTCGAAACTTGCATCGCGCAGAAACTTGTCGACGACCAGGCCTGGCGCGCCCGCCGGCTGGAGGATCGCGCTCACGTAGACGTTCGCGTCGAGGACGGCGCGCAATGTCTACCTGGTCCGACGACGCTTCCGGGTCGGCTTGCGCGCTGAGCGCTGCGCCTCCAGAGAGAGTTCCAGTGCCTTGGCCTCCGTCATCGTGCTTGCCATCCGCTCCTCGAGAAGCCCGAGCGCATGACGTCGCGCAAACCGGCGCATCTGCTCGAGCCGCTCGATCGGCACGAGCGCAGCCAGAGGCTTGCCCTTTCGCTCGATGACGAACTCGTCGTGCCGGAGAGCGACCCGGTTGAGCAGGTCGCCGATCCGCTGGCGAACGTCGATCGTGGACACCTTCTCGGTCATCGTAACCCTCGCAACCAGTATAGTTGCGCTGCTGCGTCGAGTCGACTCCTCGGCTTCGCTCGCGTACCCTGCGCGTATGGCGAAAGCGACGAAAAGGGTCGGACGAGCCACGAAGTCGCTGCCCGGGCGCCCGGTCGCGTACGTGCTCAAGGTCAGGCTGCGCGAGGTGCGGCCGCCGATCTGGCGGCGACTACGGGTCGCTGGCGACCTGACCCTTCGAGAGCTGCATCACGTCCTTCAGATCGCCCTCGGCTGGACGGACAGCCACCTCCACGAGTTCGAGATCCGCGGAAAGCGCTACGGCATGCCGGACCCGGAGGAGGACTTCGGCGAACCGCCACTTGACGAACAGGATTACGAGCTAAAGGACCTGCTCCGGAAAGGGAACCGGTTCGAGTACCAGTACGATTTCAGTGACGACTGGCGGCACGAGATCGTCGTAGAGGGCAAAGAACCACCGGAGCACAGCGCAGCGAAAGCGGAGTGCCTGGCGGGCGCGCGTGCCGCCCCGCCTGAAGATTGTGGTGGCGTCTACGGGTATGCCGAACTCCTCGAGACCCTCGCCGATCCAGCGCATGAGCGCCACGCAGAGCTGCGCGAGTGGGTGGGGCCATACTTTGCCCCTGAGGAGTTCGATCTCGTTCTGGTCAATCGCGAGCTTCGGGGCGCCGGTTCCGTCGCATGGCGCCGCCGCCGCGAGAGGTTCTACGGCTCGTGACGGTAAGGGCCGCCACCACGCGGTGGCGCCTGCCTTCGCGGGTGCCTTCGAGACTGCCTCCGCGGGTGCCTTCGAGCCTTGCAGTCAAACTGGGCAGGCCCGAGGGCAGGGCCGAAGGCAGGCGCGAAGGCAGGCCGGCACTCGCAAGTACTCGAACTTGCTGGCCCCGGCCACCCCTCCGCAAGTTGTTTGCAGGACTGACTCCATGCCCGGGTTGAGACCCGACCCCACTCCCCCAACCACCTGGGTAGTGGGGTCGGGTCTCAGGCTTGTAGTCAGGAGGAAGAAAAGAGGAGTAGGGGGTGGCTGGGGGGGGAGCAGGCAGGAGATGGGTCTGGAACCCAGTCAGGAAGGGTGTCGATGAAGTGATTTTGAGTGTGGAGCGAAGACATGGATGGTGGGGTTTGAAGGGAAGGAAAAGGAAGAACAGAAGTCAGGGCGAGGGGCGGAAAGCGTGGTGGATGACGAACGGAAATCGGTCGTGGCATTTGAAGAAGGCGAGAGGTGAAGCGAAGAGGGCGCAACGGCGACGGTGACCGGAGTTCGTGAGGCAGTTGAAATTGGAGGGGGATGGCCGGGTAGTTCGCACGATTCTGCGGGATCGATGAGAGAGTCAGGCTGTCCATCTTGCTCCATCGGCTGTCCGGGGACACCTCAAGACCTTACTGGCGGAGACCGAGCAGGATGGGGGCGGGCTGCCGGGTTTCGTCGTGGCCGAGTTCGAGCGATACCTGCGCTGCGGGATCCTCGCCAACGGATTCGCTCGCGTGCGCTGCGTCGCCTGCGGCGAGGAGCTGCTCGTCGCGTTCTCTTGTAAGAGCCGCGGAATCTGTCCCTCCTGCACGACGCGACGGATGCAGGGCACCGCCACGCATCTGGTCATCGCGTGCTGCCGTGCGTTCCGATGCGCCAGTGGGTGCTGTCGCTGCCGCGCTGGGCACGCTTTCTGCTCGCGCGCGACCCTGCCCTGATCACGTGCACGCTGCAGCTCGCCTTGCGCGGCATCTTCGCCCGGCAGCGCTTCCGCGCGCGCCGTCTGGGCGTTCGCGGCACCCGAGCNGGCGCGGTCACCTTCGTGCAGCGCTTCGGCAGCGCGCTCAACTTGAACGTACATTTCCATTGCGTGGTCCCCGACGGCGTGTGGGCCCGCGAAGAGGGCGTCGTCCGGTTCGTGCCGCTTCCCGGCCTGACCGATGACGACGTGGCTCAGGTCCTGCGCCGCCTGGAGAGTCGCGTCCGCGCCCTCCTCAAGCCCAGGCTCGACGCGTTGAGAGAAGATGCAAGGCCGCCGGATCCGCTCGCCGCGTCTCATGCGGAGTCGGTGTCGGCCCTGCGTGGCAAGCCGACAGACAAGAGCGAAAGCCGGCACCTCGCCGCGTACCACCAGGGCTTCTCGCTGCACGCAGGCGTCCATCTGCACGCGAACGACCGGCAGGGCCTGGCGCACTTGTGCGGCTATGGCGCCCGTCCGCCGCTCACGCAGGAGCGGCTCTCGGCGCTTCCCGACGGCAAGCTCGCGTACCGCATGAAACGGCGCCTCGGAGACGGCCGCGAGGTCCTCATCCTCGAGCCGCGCGAACTGCTTCGCCGTCTCGCCACGCTGGTGCCGCCGCCGCGGGCTCACCTCGTGCGCTACCACGGCGTCTTCGGGCCGGCCTCGAAGTGGCGAAAGGAGATCGTGCCTGCGCCTTCGCAGAGTACGTGCCTCGCACAAGCCTCATATTCGGGCGACGCGCCAGATGGCTCCCGCCCGGCGACCAAGCCTCCTCGTCCGCTCGATTCGCGCATTCCGTGGAACGAGCTGCTCCTGCGCGTCTTCCGCGAGGACATCCTCGCTTGCCCCTGCGGCGGACGCCGCAAGGTCATCGCCTTCATCGACGAGAAGCCGGTGATCGAGAGGGTCCTCGGCCACCTCGGGCTCCCACCACCGGCCCCCCCACTGCTCCGGCTCGCCTCCCGGCGGCCGCCGAAACCTCG
>C688J18823_10001519_pt1 | contig 14363 bp, 8 predicted proteins | sample HopSoiMetagenom1_FD_18823 | JGI IMG/M metagenome (IMG submission 18823)
CCAGGCGTTCGCGACATCCTGAGTGACAGCCATTCCCGAGGGTCACCCTCGACCGCCGATGCCACAACCGGGTCCTCGGCGATGGCTTCATGAACCAGCATGCGCTCATCGTTGGGCACCGGCAGATGCTGAACCGGCAAACCGGCACGATCGATTTCTTCAACAAACACCGACGCGGGCACTATCGCATCGTCCTCGAGCGTAAAGGTCGAGACGGTGGTTCGAACACGCGGCAGGCGGAGCAGGTCGTGAAACCGCGCCCGTGCCGCCGAGAGCCGATCTGCGTCCGCGGGCCATCCGAGTTGCCCGAGCAACTGCGCGGGATAGAAGATGCTGCGACCGCTCTTCTCCGGCCAGTCGGAGTCGACAAGACCAACGAGCCGCAGATCGTCGATCTCCGCGTATGCGGCGGCCGCGGCATCGATCAACAGTACGCCGGCGCTTCCGGTGCGGGGCGAGAACGTCTGCCCTTCGATCCAGCGGCGAATGGTCGTGAGCAGATCGCCGGGAGTAAGCGGCGCGTCATCGTGCAGATGATGCGCGTCGCGAAGCGATTGGAGAATGCCCAGCACCGCGGCGCGCGCGCGAAGATGGGCGTCGTGAGCGGGCGTGGGTAGGTCAGGGAACCGCTCGTGCGCGGCAATGAACGCGAGCAGTGAAGACAGTTGAACTGACGCGGGCGAGCCGTCGCGAAGAGCCCGGAGTTCAACGGCCGCTTCTGCCGCGGCGCGCAATGCATCGCCATGCCGCGCAGTTTTCGTTGGACGTCGTCTCGGAACAGTTGCGGCTGCGAAGGACGCGTCTGCCGCGATCGCCTGAAGCACATCCCATCCCCCGGAATACTTCATGTCCTTGAGCCGTTCGTCGAGCGCAGTGACCTCGGCCTGCGCGATCGGGCGCCCATCCATCGCGAAAGACCAATGCGGCGAGGCGAGGAGCTCGACGACGGACGCACGCGTCGCTTCCGAGATGACAAACGAAAAGACCAGGTCGAGCGCAGCAGCGAACGGTTCGGCCGCAAGTGGAAGCGCATCGAATGCCTGATAGGGAACTTCGCCGTCGGCGAACACTTCGCGAGCCAGATACAGGTATGGCAGCGGACGCAGGAATACGATCGATCGCGGTGCGATCCAGACGCCAGCCGGCCGCCCGGCTCTTCAGCGAGCGCACGACGTCGACGAGTTCCTCTTCGCGATCGCGGCAGATAATCCAGTGCGGACTGTCAGCCGCCGCCTGGGGCTCTGGCGCGGCCAGCACCGGAAGCGCCGCGGGCCGGCCGAAGCTCTCCTCCTCGATTTCAGGAAACGCATCATGGACCCGCTCGTGATACCCGGTCGCGAGCAGGTTTTCTGTGGCAACAATGTCGAGACGCTCGAGACGAGGAAGCCGCGCGAGCAGGTCATAGTCGCAGGGCCACAGCCCGCGGCGATCCGCTGCCTGGTCGGCGACCGTGACGATCACGTGACGATACACGGCTGCGGTGTCCGCGCTCGTAGCTCCAAGCAACAGTGCACGAAGCCCGTGCTCGTCGACGCGACCTGTTGCGGCAATTCGCTGCTCGAAGCTGTTGAATGCCGCGGCGAGAAACCGCGTCAAACGCAGCAGCCGTTCGGCTCCTCGATCGGTGTCTGCGCTCGGTTCCAGACTGCCTGTCAGCAGCCGCTCGAACGCGGCGACGGAACGAGCGCGGCGGCGCAGCTGGTCGTAAAACGACAGGATTTCGCCGATGAGTCCTGCGCGTAGCGCAAACGGCACCGGCGTGCCCAGGGTCGCCGCATCCAAGGCGGACCGCCGGAAAATCACTTCGCGTTCGAATTGAGTCAGCCGAACCGGTGCATCGGGAAGTTGCCCCTGCAATCGTTCGTAGAGTTCGTCGCGTGTCAGAAGGTCCGGGATCAGCACCGCTGGTGTATCCGCCAGACATCGCGTCTCAATCGTCTCGCGGAGCGTTTCAGCCGCGCTCCGGCTGGGGACGATGATCGCGATCGATCCCCACTCCGCTTGCGCGCCTCGCTCACGATATTCGCTCGCTCCAGGATTCGCACAACGGCAGATGTAGGCCTGCATCGCTTGCAGGTCCGGCACCCGCACGAGGCGGGTGATGCGTGGGGTGATCACCGGTTTGGAGGTGGCGTGGTCAGCCGATCGAGTTCGTCGCCCGCGTTCTGAAACAGCATGAGCGCGCCGGCGGCAGCCGACGACGCTTCCCATGCGAGCGACATGTCTCCTGATGATATCGCGTTCCGTCGCGTGGAGGCGGCTCGCTTGGCCATCTGAAACGTGGACGTGAAGAGCGTGTGCACCGATTGAAGATCGGGCGGCGGCGTGATTGCCGCCAGCTGCAGTCGCGCCATGATGACCCGCTGCTCGAAGTTCGGGAGCAGGCGCGGCTCCGGCCCGGCGAGCTGCCGGATGCTTTCAAGCAAGCGGCTCGACGCGCGAAACTCGGCGAGCGCCGGAGCAATCGCGGCGCGATAATCGCGATACGAATCAGATCGGACGATCCACGCATCGCGCGCCAGTCGGACGCGGCGCGCTTCATCCAGTCGCAGGTCGAGCAATTGCAGCAGCGCGGAGGTTTCCTGCGGCCGTCGGCGGCCAAGACGATCGTCCGCTTTCAACACCGACTGCACGAGCGTCTGCACGCCGGGAACATCGCCTCGCTGCGCGCGCGTCGTCGCAAATGCAATGGTTGTTGAGGACAGATCGCTATAGGTCTTGTCGATCCGGCGTTCCGCGGCCAAGTCCGTCATTGCGTGCAGCCGCAGCGCCGCCGCCCATCCTCCGGCACGCGCGGGTTCCTGAAGCGCAGCCGTCACAGCGTCGAGCAGCGAAATTCGCTCGGCGGGTTCCGCAACGGCGGCAGCTGCCCTCACCGCTTGCTCCATGCTTTCACGAAAGCTCGGCTCCGGCAGGATCTCGTCGGGCGGCGGCATCGCAATGTTGGCAACCAGGCTCAAGTCCCATTTCGATTGCCCGGCGGCAACCCGCAGGTCCGAGATCACCTGGTCGAGCATGGCAACGAGCTCGGCAACGTCCGTCCCGCGATAGCCAAAGTTTTCGTACGGCCACCGCGCGAGATTGCCGCGCGCTTCAACCGCCATCGCCAGGCGCCGCTCGGGATCGGGCGCGAGCGCGATTTGATTGAGTGCTTCGGTGACACGTGCGCTCAGCAGGGTGAAGTCGGACTCGCCGCGCGTTTCGCCGTATCGCTTGGCGCGAACGGATTGTGAGTACCGGTCCGTTCGAAGCCAGTCGACCGAGGTCTCCGGAATACTGATCAACTGGAGCGTGGGAGATGAGGACGGCTCGCCCACCGGAATCGACAGCACGACGCGGCCCGCAACGCGAGCGAACTCCCCATAGCTCGTGATCGTCGTGCCGTCCTGCAGGAACAGACGATAGAGCACCGACTCCGCCGCGTAACCCCTCCGGTCGCCGACGACCAGCGCGACGAGTACGCAAAAAGCGAAAAAGGTGGCTGGCACCTTTGCCGGAAAGGTGCCAGCCACCTTTGCTGGAAAGGTGCCAGCCACCTTTTTACGTCTAGATGTGCGGTAGATCATTGCAGGCTCACAGGTTATTGTTCGCGCGCGGCGTCGTCAAGCTTCACCGGACGGTCGCACGACACTGCCGTGTGGAAAACGTGTGGAAGAACCGTGGATCTACTGTTGAACTTCTGACACCGCAGGTTTTTTTCGTATGGTTCGTCACTGCAAATCGAACGTTGTGCACTCTGTTGATGCGCCTTCGATGGTCCTTTCGCTTGAATGCCGCCGCCGCCACGCTAGACTACAACGCGCTGTCCGACCTTACCCATACCCATTTCGACGTGATCCTCAACGTGCATCGCTTCGCTGAAGTCATCAACGGGCGCGAGTTCAAGATTGAAGTCTCGCCTGTGGCGCCAGACAAATGGCGGGCACAGCTCGCCCGACCTGCCGGCGGATCGGCGGCGACGATGCCCTTTTACGGCAACACGCCAGTCGAGGCCGCCGGGCACCTGAGCCGCTGGCTCTGCCTCGCGCACGGAACCCCCCGCGGTCAGCTATAGTTCCGTCATGCGCGCGTGGATCGCCGCGACAACGCTGATTCTGACAGCGCTGGCGGGCTCATGGTTGGGTGCCTCGACCGTCCTCGCACAAACGGCCCAGGCGCCGGCGCCGACGACCACTGCTGCGCAGGCACCGCTTCCGCGCGTTCGCTTGATCGCAACCGGGGGAACNATCTCGAACCGCAGCGGTGGGCGGCTCACGGCGGAAGAACTCGTCACNTCGATTCCNGGNATNGACAAGTACGTTCGCCCCGAATTCGAGCAGTTCGCTAACGTGTCCAGCGGCGCGCTCACGCTGAAGCAATGGATCGGCCTCGCAAACCGGGTCAACGCCGCCTTTGCGGAAGATCCCGATCTCAACGGCATCGTGGTCACGAGCGGAACTGACACGCTCGAAGAAACCGCGTACTTTCTCGATCTGACCGTCCACAGCGAGAAACCGGTCGTCGTCGTCGGATCGATGCGCAACCCGAACGCCGTCGGATATGAAGGCGCAGCCAACCTGCTCGAGGGATACCGCGTGGCCGCTGATTTGCGCTCGCGCGGCAAAGGCGTTCTCGTCGTGTTGAACGACGAGATCAACTCCGCGCGCGACGTCACCAAAACGGACGCGCATCGGCTCGATACCTTTCAATCGCGCACCTACGGCATTCTCGGCGTCGTCGACGCCGATCGGATCGTCTACTACCGCGATATCGTCAAGCGGCACGCGGGCAAGAGCGAATTCGATGTGTCGAAGATCGAGGATCTGCCCCGCGTGGATATCGTCATGACCTACCAGGGCGCTTCGGGCGATGTGATCAAGGCGATCGTCGATCGCGGTGCAAAAGGCATCGTTCTCGCGGCAGCGGGCGCGGGGGCGACGAGTGGAACGCAGGACGAGGGCATCCGGTACGCGGTTGAGAAAGGCGTGTTCGTGGTTGTGACGACGCGCACCGGCAGTGGCCGGATTGCGTCCCGGAATGGATCGTCCCCACCGCGGTTCCAGATACAGGGAGAAGACCTCGCGCCGGTGAAGGCCCGGATCCTTCTGATGGTTGCGCTGACGAGGACGAGCGACGGCGCAGAGATTCAGCGGATGTTCACTGAATACTGACGTGACGCGGGCTTGCTTGTGAATCCTGAATCACTCATCGTGAATCACCGAATCGTTGAATCGAGCAGCGGGATCCAGTGATGCGGGGATTCAACGATCCGAGATGAGTGATTCGGGATCCGCAAGTCAGCGAGGTGCCGTCGCGTCTGGCCGTATGAGCAACCCTCGGCCGCGCAACCAGTTCATCAGAAGATTCGGCCAGGCGCTGAGCGCCGGATCGGAGAGTGCCATGCCGACGCCGTGCGGTCCGCTTTCAAACAAATGCATCTCGACCGGCACCTTGGCCTTCCGGAGTGCCAGATAAAACCGGACGCTGTTCTCGACAGGCACGCCGTTGTCGTTTGTCGTGTGAAAGATGAAGGTCGGGGGCGTTTGCGCGGTGACTTGCAGATCGTTCGACAGATTCTCGACAAGCTTTGGGTCGGGATTGTCGCCGAGCAACATCCGCAGCGACCCTGCATGCGTCACGGCTGGATCGAAGGAGATCACCGGGTATCCGAGGATCAAAAAGTCCGGCCGGCTGCCGACTCGCTCGATCGGATCCGGTGAGTCGGGCTTTCCCGAATCGAAGTGTGTGCCCGCGGTCGACGTCAGGTGGCCGCCTGCCGAAAACCCCATCATCCCGATGCGATCCGGAATGACGTTGAACTCCGCGGCACGCGCGCGCACGGTGCGAATGGCGCGCTGCGCGTCGCCGAGCTCGATCGGATGGTGATAACGCGGGCCGAGGCGATATTTCAACACGAAGGCAGTGATTCCCATCGCGTTGTACCAATACGCCCACTGCCGCCCTTCGTGCTCGACCGCGAGTCCGGAGTAGCCGCCGCCGGGAGCGACAATGATTGCCGTGCCCGAACTGCCGCGCGGCGCGCGGTACGCGGTGAGCGTCGGCTTGTCTGTGTCGGCCTGACCGAGCGCGCCTGGTGCGCCATTCTCCCAGAGCAGGATCTCCTGAGGCGACGCCGGAGGTGGGGCAGCGCCGCGGCCAGTCTGGGCCGACGGCGCATTCTGCGGGGACCCGACAGCTGCGGCAACGGCAAATGCCACTAAAACCAGCGGTGCACTGATCAGATGTTTCATGTCGGCTCCAATGACCTCCGCCTAGAGGCGGAAGCCACACGTCTCCGTCGATCAAGTTCAGCCGATCGGCGGTAATCATTACTCTTTGTGGCTTCCGGGTTTACCCGGAACATCAGGGCACGCGGCGCGCCGGCGGCGGTTGGACGAGCGGCGGTTCGGGAGGCGCGGGCTCTTGTGGCACCTTGCCGCCGACCTTGAACGCCCACAGACTGTCGCCGCGCTTCGACAGCTGAAATGAACTTCCACCGGCAAGTAAAGCCAGGTACTGCTCGCCATTCACTTCGTAGGTCGCGAGCGGGGCATCCGCGCCTGTCCCCGTCTGGAATCGCCACAGGGGCTCACCGTTCGCAATGTCGTAAGCGACGACGTTGCCATCCGATTCGCCGTGGAACAGCAGCCCCGCCGCCGTGCTCAGCAGGCCGCTGCCCGTCCCGAGCGGAAACTTCATGCGTTTCTGCCACACGATTTTGTTCGTGGTCGGATCCATTGCCGTGAGCGTACCGGCACGCGGCACACCGGTCGGACGGAAGAATCCTACGCCTTCATCGAGCGGCTTGAACCGCTGCGTCTGCTCGTCCCACTCCTGGCGCCGGAGCGTGTAGCCCGAGTTGATGATGGTGCCGGGAATGTACATGAGACTGGTCTGAGGACTGAATGTCATCGGTGCCCAGGAAATTCCTCCGAGCGTCCCCGGCGACATGACCACCGGTTCGGTCCAGTAGGTGCCGAAGATGCAGGCGCTCTTCATCCCTTCCGGAACGCTGCCGGGTTCAGGACATGTGGGCACGAACGAATCACCGATCGGAAACGGCTGCGTGCGTGCCGTCTTCATCCGCGGTTCCTGCGGAACGTCGCGCTCCTCAATTCCGACGAGCGGCTTTCCACTCGTGCGATCGAGCACGTACATGAAACCGGTCTTGCCGGTGTGCATCAGGATCTTGCGTGTCGAACCGCGATACTGGACATCGGCGAGCACCGGGGCCGCCGCACTGTCGTAGTCCCAGATGTCGTGATGCACTTCCTGAAAGTGCCATTTGTACGCGCCGGTCTTCAGATCGAGCGCGACGACCGAAACACTAAACAAGTTGTCGCCGCCGCGAGCAGTGCCGTCGTTGTCAGGACTGGCATTTCCGACCGGCACGTAAACCATCCGAAGCTCGGGGTCGATGGCCACATGCGTCCACACAGGGGCGCCACCGTATTTCCACGAGTCTCCTTCCCAAGTCTCGTGACCGCGCTCGCCTGGACCCGGCACCATCCAGAACTTCCAGACCTCCTTACCCGTCTTCGCGTCGTAGGCGCCGAACTGGCCGCGCACACCCCCTTCACCACCACCGACGCCGATGTAGACGAGACCGTCGTAATAAACCGCGGGAGCGCTCGTCGTTCCCCGCGTGGGCTCTGCAAGCACCGTCTTCCAGACCGGCGCGCCAGTCTTCTGATCCAGCGCGATTAACGTATTGTCGCGGCGGCCGGAGAAAACTTTTCCGTCTCCCACAGCAACGCCGCGGTACGTGCCACCGAGCGTTGTTTCATGTTTCCACTTAATCGCGCCAGTCGCCGCGTCGATCGCGAAGATGTTGCCTGCACCCGAGACGATGAACATCACGCCATCGACGACGACGGGTGTGGCCTGCATGGTGCCGGGCACCTTGCCGTCCTCGAGATGGAGCGACCAGGCGCCTCCCAGCTTCGAGAGATTGGTTTTGTTGATCGCCGTGAGCGATGAATACCGGTGATTCGCGAGATTCCCGCCCACCGTCTCGAAGTTCCGGCCGGAGGGTGTCTGCGCAGAGTCCCCGGCGGCAACCAGCGTGATCGACAACAGGACGCCGCTGACAATTCCGTATCGTGAAGCGGAAAAGAGGCGGTGTCGGGAGCGCGAGGGGTCCGCTCGCATGGGCGGATGCTACCACGCCGCTCGCCACCGGCCGAAAGTGCCGTCAACCGAAGGCAAATAGGCGTAATGGCCGATATCAATGTTGGACGGATGTGATATATGAGAGCGCGCAGTAAAAGGATGGGAGAGCCCCATCCGTGGAGGACACACATGTTCCGTCGTGTGATTTCGATTCCCCGGGGGGTTCGTCGCGTCCTTGTTGCACTGATTCTTGTGGCGGCCTGTTCACCGGCAAGGGTGAACGCACAGTCCGTCAGCGGAACCATCCTCGGCACGGTCACCGACTCGTCGGGATCCGTGATCCCGAACGCCAAAGTGACCATCGTCAACGAAGGCACCGGTCTCACGCGAACGGTGCACGCGGATGCAAACGGCGAATTCACCGCACCGTCCCTGCCAACCGGGCATTACACGGTCATCGCGGAGCTGACCGGTTTCAAAACGCTGACGCTGTCGAACATTGAACTTGGCGTCGATCAGCGGGCGCGAATCGATCTGAAGCTCGATGTCGGCGCGATGACCGAGTCGGTGAGCGTCGAAGCGACGAGTCCGCTGCTCCAGACCAGTTCGTCCGAACTTGGGACGACGGTCACGTCGGCTCAGATTGAGGCGCTCCCGCTCAACGGACGGAACTTTGTGAACCTGACCCGAACGCTGCCGGGCGTGCTGCGCGGAATTCCGGGTGCGAATATTGACGGCGCCGGCAGCCTCGCATGGCGAGCGTCGGCGTCGTTTTCGGCGAACGGTCAGCGCACGCGCGACAACAACTTCATGCTCGATGGGGTCGATAACAACGAGACCTGGCTTCAAACAGTCGTGATCTTTCCGAGCGTTGACGCGCTCGACGAGTTCAAGCTGCAGACGTCAACCTACTCCGCGGAATTCGGGCGATCGCTCGGCGGCGTCGTCAACCTGCAAATCAAGTCGGGCACGAACGTCCTCCACGGCAGCGGCTTCGAGTTCCATCGCGACGATGCCTTCGATGCCAATAACTTCTTCAACAACCGGGCCCGCCGCGATAAGCCGGACTTCACCCAGAATCAGTTCGGCGGGACGATCGGCGGCGCCTTGTTCAAGGACAAAACGTTCTTCTTCGGCGACTACCAGGGACATCGTGAGCTGCAGGGACAAACGTTCTTGTCGACGGTGCCGTCAGTTGCCATGCGCGGCGGGAATTTCAGCGAGCTGACCCGGCCCATCTACGACCCGCAGACAGGCCAGCCGTTTCCCGGCAACATCATTCCGGGTGATCGGATCGATCAGGTCGCGCGCAACATCCTGTCGGAGCTGTACCCGGAACCGAACACGGCCGGGACGCGGCAGGCATCCAATGGACAGACGATCAGCAATTACCTGATCAACCCGATCAAGGAACGGCAGGACAATCAGTTCGACGTCAAGGTCGATCACAATCTGACATCGACCAACCGCTTCTTCGTCAGATACAGCTTCGAAAAGACGCACCGCCTCCAGCCGGCAACCTTGCCGCACGGCGATGCGGGCGCTACGTTCGGCGCCGGCGATGGCAACATCAAAGCGCAAGGAGTGGCGTTCAATGACACACAAACGCTGAGCAACAACTGGTTGAATGAGTTTCGGCTCGGTTGGACGTCGATCAAGTTCTACATGACCTCGATCGACTACGGGACCAATCCTGCGGCGGCCGTCGGGATCCCTGGAGTCAATTTCAGCCCGGTCACCTCGGCGATGACGCAGCTGAACTTCCAGAACATCCGCAACCTTGGCGCCAACAGCAACCAGCCGCTCATCACCAACCAGAATGACTACCAGCTGTTCGACAACGTCACGCGGACGGCCGGCAAGCACACGCTGAAGGCCGGTGGCAGCCTGACCATGCGGTCGCGCGAAATCCTCAACGCCGACAACATCGTTGGCCAGTTCTCGTTCAACAACAATCAGACGTCGAACTGCGCCGGGCAGGGGGCTGGTTGCGTCATCAACAGTTCGACTGGGTTCGATGTTGCCAGTTTGCTGCTCGGTCTCACCTCGCAGAAGATCCGGAATCTCTCGGGGATTACCGAGTCCGGCGAGGTCCTGACCTACACCGAGAAGCGGCCGGAGTTCGCGGTCTACCTGCAGGATGATTGGCGGACGACGAGCAAGCTGACCGTCAATCTCGGTGTGCGGTGGGACGTCTATCCACCCTGGACTGAGGTCGATGACCGCCAGTCGAATTTCGACATGGCCAACGGCGCCTTCGTCATTGCCGGCGATGACGCACAGATTGGCGGTGTGCATGTGGGCCGGTACCTGCAGACCTACTCGAAAGGCAATGTCGGTCCGCGGTTCGGCTTCGCCTACGACCTCGCGGGCAACGGCAAGACGCTCGTGCGCGGAGGCTTCGGTGTGTTCTGGAATTTCTCGCCCGGCGGCACCTCTTCATCGAAAGCGCAGAACCAGCCATTTCTCCAGTCGACGGCGCTGACGCCCAACCCAAGCAGCTACGGCACTGACCTCCTGCTGAAGACCGGGCTGGTGCTGCCAACCGGGGTGAACCCCAACGCCAGTCCGGCAGGCAACACGCGATCGGCGTTCGACGTAAACTTCCGGGATGCTTACGCCCGGCAATGGAACGTCAACGTGCAGCGCGGGCTTGGCAGCAAGTACATGGTCGAGGCGGCATACGTCGGATCGCAGGGACGGCAGATGGTGCTCAAAGTCGATGTCAATCAGGCACGTCCAGTCGTCGGCGTCACGGATGCAAACGTCAATCGCCCGTTCATCAAGATTGACCCGCTGCTTCGATCGGTCAGCCAGGCGCAGAGCATCGGGGAAGTCGATTACAACGGTCTGCTGCTGAAGTTCCAGCGCCGCTTTGCCAACAACTTCTCGTTCCTGAACTCGTACACGTTCGGCAAGTCCATGGATTTCGCATCGGACAACGAGTCGGGGATCACCAACGCCTACGACCTGCAGTACAACCGCGGGCCATCCGATTACGACGTCAGGCACACCTTCTCGTCGAGCTGGGTGTACGAACTGCCGTGGGCCAGGGAAAAACTGTACGGTGGCTGGCAACTGAGCGGGATCCTGTATCTGCGCGGCGGATTGCCGCTGACCATTACCCAGACGCAGGGCGTGCAATCAACCGGGACCGGCAACCGTCCCAATCGTGTCTGCGACGGCAACCTGTCGAACCCGACGATCGATAAGTGGTACGACACGTCGTGCTTCGTGCGCACGCCAGACATCACGGGCACCTACGGGGACGCCGGCCGCGGAATCATCCGCGGACCTGGATCGTTCAACATCGACGCGTCACTCATCAAGAACACCAAGATCGGTGGTGTGTCGACAGAGTTCCGTCTTGAAGCGTTCAACGTCCTCAATCATCCGCAGTTCGCCAATCCGAACACGACGTTCGACAACGCCGCTGGTGGCACAATTACCGCGATGCTCTCGAGTCCATCGTGCTCACTGTGCGGCACCGTGGAGCGACAGGTTCAGCTGGGAGTCAAGGTGAGATTCTGAAAATGCCGAATGCTGAATGGTGAAGGCTGAATTGGGTGTTGGCCCTGTCTAGAGAGGGCCAACACCTTCTGTAAGGTCTCGTAGCCGCCGCACGCTCGCGGCGGAGACGGGACCTGCGGGGTTCTCATCTTCGCGGGCCAGGCGGCCGACGTGAATCTCGCGCACGATACCCTGCTCGACCAGTAATCCAAACATCTGCAGATCCACACCGCCGCCGGCGATGATCGTCACACGCGATCCAGCGCGGGCGACGTACTGCCGAAGACGAGCGCACCGCTCCTCTGCCGAACCGCTTCCACCGCTGGTGAGGATTCGATCGATTTGCGTGTGATCTGCGAGCATGTCGATCGCGCGGTCTGGTTCGACGAGGGAGTCGAACGCACGATGAAACGTCACCGGCACTCGCGTCGCCGCGCTGAGCACCGCGTCGAATTCATCCAGCGACAACGTTCCATCCTTGACAAAGCCAGCGACTAGTCCGTCGATGTTCATCGAGGCCAGTTCCCGCGCGGCGGTCTGCATGACTCGCATTTCCATCGGGGTGGTTTCGAACCCACGATTCTGGCGCAGCATCACGCGCAGGGGCAGCGATGTGGCTGCAGCGATGGCTTCGACGAGTGTTAGCGGAGGCGTCAGGCCGCCGTCGTCGATTGCACGCACGACTTCGAGGCGGTCCGCTCCCCCGTCGGCCGCCGCGCGCGCGTCGTCTATCGTCTGGACGATGACTTCGATAGTGGTGCGAGGATCAGCTCTCAGCTTTCAGCTTTCATAGTTCCCACGCGTCAGCAGGTAATTCAGCGGAACCGGGGAAAGGTTACCCGAGGACAGTGTATAGTGCGGCTGACCCTGCAGAACCTGTGCACAGCCAATGCGGCCGCCATTGCCTGGACTCGGTGTGCCCGTGACGCGGAGCGTGGAGTTCTGTGATCAGAAGAGAGGATGACGCTCAGTCGGCCTCCCTGTCAGGCCACCCCGCGAAGTGGACCGTCACTCACGCTTGTATCGCGGTGCTCACGGCTGCCTACGTCGGCTACTTTGCGCTGCTCGTCACGTGCGACCTGCGGCCGGTGGCCGCGCCCGGTTTCGTTCCGGTATTCGAGGCCGGCGGCGTAACGGTCGGTAACATCCAGCCAGACTCGATCGGAGCACGTGCGGGTCTGCGGAATGGCGATCGCCTCCGACGCGCGAACGGCCAGATCCTCGAAGCCCCCGCCGACTGGCAGCGCGTCCGAGCCTACCTGAATCCCGCGAACCCGTTCGACATCGAATTCGAGCGGGCGGGCATATCGTCGTCCGTCCTCCTCCACCTGCCGTCTGGTCTCCGTGAATGGCCGTCGGGTCCTGGACGTCCGGCCCTGCTCGCATTTCGATTCGCACAACTGACTACGCTAGCCTTCGCGATCGTGGTCGCGTTCAGGCGCGACTCCCAGCCAGCAGCGCTTCTCGGCGCCCTGTTGCTTGCGTCCCTTGGTACGGTGTCGCTGGCGCTGCCGATGCGGATGGCCGCGTTCTGGCAAGTCGTGCCAGCGGTTCCAGCAGCGCTCTTGTGGATACCCTTTGCAACCAGCGTCGCGGTAGGCCCGTTACTGTTCGCGTTCTTTGCAGTGTTCCCGCGTCGGTTGTGGTCCCCATTGTCGCTTGCTCTGGCGTTGACCCCGGCAGCCCTCGTCGTCGGGAGCCACGCGTATGCGTGGCACCGCATCATGCGTGAGCTCGGTCCGCCGACCGGCGTCGCGAACTGGTTGGTCGGCGTCTATGCCACCAACGTCATCTACGGCGGCCTGGCAGTCGCGCTGCTCTTCGCGCACAAGCAAAAAGCGCAAACGCTCACCGACCAGCGTCGCATCCGCGTGCTGATGACGGGGGTCGTCGTCGGGGTCACGGCAGGAGCCGCGGTCGTGGTGGGCCACTGGCGCAATCCCGGAGCAGCTATTTTCGCGAGCCGCCCGCTGACGGTGTTATCGCTGGCGTTCCTTGCCGTGCCCGCTTCGTTTGCATACGCAATCCTGCGTCACCGGCTCTTCGACGTCAGCCTCATCGTGCGCCAGGGATTGCGATATGCGCTGGCGCGCGGTTTCGTCGATGCGCTGATCCCGGCCCTCGGAGCGCTCATGCTGTCGGACGTCATCCTCAATCGCCAACAGTCGTTGCTGGCGGTGCTCCGATCGCACTGGTGGTGGTTTACGGGAGTGGGCCTGGCGTTGCTCGTCATTCGTGTCCGCCGTGAAGACTGGTTAGACGGCGTCGACCGCCGCTTCTTTCGCGAGCGATACGACGCGCAACGATTGCTTCGGAGCATTGCCGAGGAGATCACGCGTGCTTCGAACTTTGAAGCAATCGCGCCGGCGATCGTTGAGCGGATCGATGAAGCGCTGCATCCGGAATTCGTCAGCGTGTTCGGCTACGTGCCTGGCGAATCGATTTTTCACATCGTGCCGCCGGGGCCGTCGAGTGTCCCTTCCGCCCAGGAGCGGCCGCCTGCATCTCTGCCCTCATCGCTCGCGGTCATCGGTGTGCTGTCGGTCCTCAGAAAGCCTCTGGCCCTTTCACTCGGTGATACAGCGTGGGTCCGGCATCAGCTTCCGATCGAGGAACGCTCGCTGTTGCTCGACCAGGGCATTGAGCTCCTCGTGCCGATCTCCAGCCGCCTTTCAGGCGACCTGCCACTGGGACTGCTCGTGCTCGGTCCACGGCGTTCGGAGGAACCCTATAACCAGGAGGACCTCGATCTGCTGGTGACG
>C688J18823_10001520_pt1 | contig 14354 bp, 16 predicted proteins | sample HopSoiMetagenom1_FD_18823 | JGI IMG/M metagenome (IMG submission 18823)
TCTTGAACTCCTTGAGCTCGAAGCTGCGGCTGATGGTGGCTTCTGGATACATGCCGACGATCTCGCCGGCCCGGAGTCGCTCTACCGCAACCGCATACGCGCCTCCCCCGGCGCGACGGTCCACCGGAATGGTCCCGGAGTGCTTGATCAGAAAGTTGACGATCTTCACGTCCTGCATTTCGGTCTTGATCATGAACCTCATCCGACGGTGCCGGTGATACGCCGCGAGCGCCGCAGGGAAGAAGTCGACATAACTCGTGTGGTTGATCGCAATCACCGCGCCGCCGCGTTCGGGGATGTTCTCCAGACCTTGGCAGGTGATCTTGTTCCCGAGGACCCTGGTCGCCAGACTGACGGCGATCTCGAGCGTGCGGAAAACCGGTTCCATACCGCTACCCTGGCGCCTCGGTGGGGTTGGCTCCCGTCTCGCGAGCAGCCTTCGCTTGGGCTTTTTGGATGGCCTCCTCGGCGTCCATCCGGTTAGCCTCGGCCAGCGACGGCGCGCCTCCACCCATGCGGTGCGGTACCCAGTACTCACCCGGCGGATGCGGTCCGTAGGCGTCCTGCACCCGCTCCAGCAGATGCTGCATCCGCGAATGCAGCAGCGCGGTCAGCTCCTCGGGCGGCAGGGTCGGGTAGATCGGCTCACCCACGGCCACCGAGATCGGCACCTTGGGACGCCACATTTTTCGAGGATGACCTTTGGTCCAGATGCGCTGGGCGCCCCACACGATGTGCGGCACGATCGGCACGTCGCAGGCGATCGCCATCCGGGCCGCGCCGGACTTGAACGCCTTGATCTCAAAGCTGCGGCTGATGGTGGCCTCGGGATACACGCCGACGAGTTCGCCCTCCTTGAGGGCGCGGCAGGCGTGCTCGAACGAGGCGGCGCCGTCCACCCGGTCCACCTCGATGTGCCGCAGGCTGCGCATGATCGGGCCGGTGATCTTGCTGTCGAAGACCTCTTTCTTCGCCATGAAACGGACCTTGCGGCCGAGGTGCTGCTTGTAGGCGGGCAGTCCGGCGAACGTGAAGTCGAAGTAGCTGGTGTGGTTGATGGCGACGACGGCACCGCCCGTGCGGGGCAGGTTCTCCACGCCGGTAATGGTGAACTTCAGCCCCTGCACCCGCCACACGAGGCGGGCGAGCTGGATGACTGTTCCGTATACCGGTTCCACATCAGGCAGCCTAGTCCGGTGACCGTTCCCAGCGAACCCGTGCCGATTCCGGAGATCGTCGCGTGCATCGCAGGAAGCCGGCCCGTCGTCGCGGTTTGGGTCAACGAGTTGGGTGGTGTCACGTTTCGGGTGGATGGTGGCCGTGAGTACGTCAAGGTGTCGCCGCCGCGATGGGCGCATCACCTCGGGGCCGAGGCCGAGAGGCTGGGCTGGGCGGGGGCACACGTCGAGGTGCCGCGTGTGTTGGGGGTGGGTGACGGTTGGTTGCACACCGAGGGGCTACCCGGCAGGTCTGCCGTCGACCCGCACTGGGTGGCCAATCCGCGGGCCGCGTCGCGTGCGATAGGCGCCGGCTTGCGGTTGCTGCATGATCGGCTGCCGATCGGCGACTGCCCGTTCGGGCCGCCGCCGTGGGTGACGGGGTTATTGCCGTCGATGCCCGTCGACCGACTCGTTGTCTGCCACGGCGATGCCTGCGCACCCAACACCTTGATCGACGACGACGGCCGCATCTGCGGGCATGTCGACCTCGGTGATCTCGGCGTCGCCGATCGGTGGGCAGACCTGGCGGTGGCCACGCTGTCGCTGTCGTGGAACTACGGCGGCCAGTGGGCCGGCGAACTGCTGGACGCCTACGGCGTCGAGCCAGACACGACGCGCATCGAGTACTACCAAGGGCTGTGGAACGCCGGTGATATCTCGTCCCGCTAAGCTCAAGGGGGCGCAACCGTCGGGAAGAAAGGGTGTTTGTGCAGGTCACGAGCGTGGGACACGCCGGTTTCCGGATCGATACCAAGGCCGGAAGCATCCTGTGCGACCCGTGGGTCAATCCGGCGTACTTCGCGTCGTGGTTCCCGTTCCCCGACAACAGCACGCTGGACTGGGATGCCCTTGGCGACGTCGACTACCTGTACGTCTCGCACCTGCACCGCGATCACTTCGACCCGAAAAACCTGCGCGAGCACGTCAACAAGGACGCGGTCGTGCTGCTGCCGGATTTCCCGGTGCCCGATCTGCAACGCGAACTCGAAAAGGTGGGCTTTCATCGGTTCTTCGAGACGACGGATTCCGTCACGCATCGCGTCAGCGGGCCCAAGGGCGATCTCGATGTGATGATCATCGCGCTGCGCGCCCCGGCCGACGGTCCGATCGGCGACTCCGGTCTGGTGGTCGACGACGGAGAAACCGTGTGCTTCAACATGAATGACGCACGGCCGGTCGACCTGGATGTGCTGCACGCCGATTTCGGCCAGGTCGACGTGCACATGCTGCAGTACTCGGGCGCGATCTGGTACCCGATGGTCTACGACATGCCGGCCCGGGCGAAGGAGGCGTTCGGCACCCAGAAGCGTCAGCGCCAGATGGACCGCTGTCGTCAGTACATCGCTCAAGTCGGTGCGACGTGGGTGGTGCCGTCGGCCGGTCCGCCGTGCTTCCTCGATCCCGAACTGCGTGACCTCAACGACGACCACGGCGACCCCGCCAACATCTTCCCGGACCAGGCGGTGTTCCTGGACCAGATGCGGAAACACGGGCACGACCGCGGCCTGCTGATGATTCCCGGGTCGACGGCGGATTTCACTGGGCCGCAGTTGAATTCACTGATCCATCCGCTGCCCGACGACGACGTGCAGGCCATCTTCACCACGGGTAAGGCAGCCTACATCGCCGACTACGCGGAACGGATGGCACCGGTGCTGGCCGCGGAGAAGGCCAGGTGGGCGCCTGCAGCCGGTGAACCCTTGCTGGAGCCACTGCGGGTGGTGCTCGAGCCGATCATGTTGCAGAGCGACCAGATCTGCGACGGCATCGGGTATCCCGTCGAGCTGCGGCTGGGCGCGGAGACTGTGGTGCTTGACTTCCCGAAACGCGTGGTGCGCGAGCCGATTCCGGATGAGAAGTTCCGCTACGGGTTCGCGATCGCACCGGAGTTGGTGCGCACGGTGCTGCGGGACAACGAGCCGGACTGGGTCAACACCATCTTCTTGTCGACTCGCTTCCATGCGTGGCGGGTCGGCGGCTACAACGAGTACCTGTACACATTCTTCAAGTGCCTCACCGACGAGCGGATCGCCTACGCCGACGGCTGGTTCGCCGAGGCGCACGACGACACGGCGTCGATCACGTTGGACGGCTGGGAGATTCAGCGACGTTGTCCACACCTGAAGGCCGACCTGTCGAAGTTCGGCGTGGTCGAAGGCAGCACGTTGACGTGCAACTTGCACGGCTGGGAGTGGAACCTGGAGACCGGCCGCTGCCTGACCACCAAGGGTCACGAACTCCGCCGCGCACGCGAGGAGCACAAATTGCCGAGCGAGCGGAAATGACCGCCCCGCGCCAGTATTACGACGACGGCCTGATTCAGCTGGATCGTGAGGCGATCACATTGCGGCGCTATCACTTTCCGTCTGGCACGTCCAAGATCATCCCGCTGCGGTCGATCCGGGGGTACAAGGCCGAGCCGCTGGGACTGCTGACGCAGCGGTTCCGCATCTGGGGCAGCTCGGACCTACGTCGCTGGCTGCCCCTGGACGTGTGGCGGCCGATCAAGTCCACGCTGGTGACGCTCGACGTGGAGGGCGCGCGGCCGAAGCCCGCGTTCACGCCGCAGCGGCCGAAGGAATTTCTGGCCAAGCTCGACGAGCTGCTGACCCCCTAGAAGTCCTCCGACTGAACTTCGATCGGTGTGCCGTGGGCGGTTCGGGTCGCCGCACGTCGCCACGCTTCGCGCCATCGCGCTGTCTCGCCCGCCGTGGTGACGCCCTTTTCGACGAGCATGGCCTCGAGCGCGCTCAGCCAATTGCGGTAATAGCTCCCGGCGTCGTCGTCGCCCGGCGCATCAGCAGTCGCGATCCGCGCGCCGAGCATCTCGGTCCATTCAGACCAGTCGTAAACACCGCGCTCATGCAGCGCCACCGCGATCGCGAAAGCTCTTGCCTGCCACGGCTCTTCGAATACTGCTCCGTCGATGTCGTTCATGTGCTCTGTAGGTAGGGTTCCCAGGCATCGATTGAGACGGTCGACTCTGGGTCGCCGTCGGCCCAGAGCTCGGATCCGCGGAACACGACGGTGTAGAGCCACTGCGGTTGTTCGCCATCGCCGCTGGCATGTGTGTCGGCGAAGACGTGCACCCCGTTTACGCGCTCGATGCGACCGAGTTTGCCCCGCGCGTAGCTCGGCAGCCTGGTGTGGTGCGGCGCGGCCTCCGCCAGCGTCCGTACTTGCTGGCCGACGGTGAACAGCGGATCGGTCGTCGCCGGTCGCTCGGTCGGCGAGCCTTGCGCCAGCGCGGTCGGAACGTCCTGGGCCAGAAGCTTTCTTGCGAGCGGCCGGGCCGGCCGAAGCGATCGTCCCGCGGCGACCTCGTCTTCAGAGACCAGGTCCCGCTCGGCGAGCAACGCGATTAGCCCACCGGCCCACACTTCGTAATAGCTGCGCTGAGCATAGTCGGGCAGAGTCTCGCGGGCGGCGCGCCCCATGTCCAGGTTCCATGCCCCCGTGGCGCCCATCGCGAGAACCAGAGCCAGCACGCGGGGCTCCCAATCCGCGTGCCAGAGCTGCCCTTCGGGTTCCCACCCCATGGAACCCGCGACCGGCCGGCCTCCGAGATCGGCGTGACTGGTGTATTCGGTCATGCCGGCGCCGCGACACCAGCGAGACCGGTGCCGATCATCGAATCGCGCGTGACAAGAGCCGCCAACGACTCCTCGTCCAACCCTTCGGTGCCGTCCGGGCGCATCGGCACCACCAGATAGCGCACTTCGGCCGTCGAGTCCCACACCCTGATCTCGGTTCCCGCGTCCAACACGACTCCGAACTCGGCCAACACGCCCCGCGGATCCCGTACCGCGCGCGAGCGATACTGCGGGCTCTTGTACCAAGTGGGCGGCAAACCGAGGACGGGCCACGGATAGCAGCTGCACAGGGTGCACACCACGAGGTTGTGCAGTTGGGGCGTGTTGGCCACGGCGACCATGTGCTCACCCTGGCGCCCGCCGAACCCGAGTGAGGCGATCGCCGCGGTCGCGTCACGAAGAAGCCAGTCGTTGAATTTCGGATCGACCCAAGCGCGGGCTACGACGCGTGCCCCGTTCCGCGGACCGACGCGGGTTTCGTAAGTCTCGATGAGTGCATCGAGACCCGCTGGATCGACGTAACCCTTTTCGATGAGCACACTCTCGAGTGCACGGACCCGTAGGTCCATGTCGGCAAGATGGCTGCCCCCCATGTGGCCGAGCGTACGGCTTCTGGCCGCTTAGCGTTTCGGCTTCAGCACGTCGGTCCCGACGAACGGCACCAGCGCCTCGGGAACGCGGACGCTGCCGTCGGGCTGTTGATGGTTCTCCAGGATCGCCACCAACCAGCGCGTGGTGGCCAGCGTCCCGTTGAGTGTCGCGGCGGTCTGCGGCTTGCCGTTCTCGTCGCGGTAGCGCACCGAAAGCCGCCGAGCCTGAAACGTCGTGCAGTTCGACGTCGACGTCAGCTCACGGTAGGTCTGCTGCGTCGGAATCCACGCCTCGCAGTCGAACTTGCGCGCCGCCGATGACCCCAGATCGCCTCCGGCAATGTCGATCACCCGGTATGGCACCCCGATCTGCGCGAGCATCTGCCGCTGCCAGCCCAGCAGCCGGTCGTGCTCGGCCACGGCTTCCTCCGGCTTGCAGTAGACGAAGCCCTCCACCTTGTCGAACTGGTGCACGCGGATGATGCCGCGGGTGTCCTTGCCGTGGCTGCCCGCCTCCCGGCGAAAGCACGACGACCAGCCGGCGTACCGCAACGGCCCGTCGGACAGGTCGAGGATCTCGTCGGCGTGATACCCGGCCAGCGGAACCTCGGAGGTGCCCACGAGATAAAGGTCGTCGCCCTCGATGCGATACACCTCTTCGCTGTGCGCGCCGAGGAATCCCGTGCCCGCCATGACTTCCGGTCGCACCAGCACCGGCGGGATGACGAGGGTGAAGCCGTTCTCGGTGGCAAGCCGCACCGCGAGCTGCATGAGGCCCAGTTGCAGCAGCGCTCCGGCCCCTGTGAGGAAGTAGAACCGCGACCCGGACACCTTTGCGCCGCGCTCGAGATCGATTAGGCCAAGCGACTCGCCGAGTTCGACATGGTCTTTCGGATTCTCCATGGCCGCGGGTTCACCGACCGTGTCGAGCACCACGAAGTCGTCCTCGCCGCCAGCGGGAACACCGTCGATGATCACGTTCGAAATCGCCATATGGGCTGCGGTGAAAGCTTTTTCGGCGTCGGCCTGCGCAGCCTCGGCGGCCTTGACCTTGTCCGCGAACGCCTTGGCTTGGTCCAGCAGGGCCGGTCGCTCGTGGGGGGATGCCTTGCCCACCTGCTTACTGACGGCCTTCTGTTCGCCGCGCAGATTGTCGGCGGCAGATACCGCGGACCGCCGGGCGGCGTCGGCTTCGAGGAGCGCGTCGACGAGTCCCTGGTCTTCGCCACGGGCTCGCTGAGACGCGCGCACCACGTCCGGGTCTTCGCGAAGCAGCTTGAGGTCGATCACGGCCGCAACCCTACTTTTGACCGGCGACCTCGACGGCATCGGCCCCGCTCAGGCACAACCTCATAACATTACAACTTCATCACTTGTCACAGCGCCTGACACGCCTGTCACAATGGAGCAGATGTTGGAGGCACCCGAACGCGAGCGATTGCTCGCTGACTCGCATAACGGCGAGGACGGACAGCCGTCGGAGCGGGTGGCGTGGTGGCAGAGTTTGCATGCTACGTCGACGCGCCGCGCGCTGTTGTTGACGGCGCTGGGTGGCCTGCTGATCGCCGGGCTCATCACGGCATTGCCGAGCAAGGACGGCTCCAACGGACTGACCGCCAGCACGATCTCGCTTGGTCCCCGCGGCAACGAAACGTTCAACCACGCCAAGAACGGCGATTGCCTGAACTGGCCGGAGCGCACACCGGACGCGGCCGAAATCGTCGACTGCCGCGACGAGCACCGCTTCGAGGTCGCCGAGTCGGTGGACATGCGCACCTTCCCCGGAAGCGAGTACGGCCCCGACGCTTCGCCGCCGTCGGCCGCCAGGATCCAGCAGATCAGCCAGGAGCAGTGCTCGGCCGCAGTGAAGCGCTACCTCGGCTCCCGCTTCGACCCCAACAGCCGTTTCACCGTCAGCATGCTGTGGTCGGGTGACAAGGCTTGGCGGCAGTCGGGTGAACGACGCATGCTGTGCGGTTTGCAGCTGCCGGGGCCGAACAACCAGCAGCTGGCGTTCAAGGGCAAGGTCTCCGACGTTGACCAGTCGAAGGTGTGGCCCGCAGGCACCTGCCTCGGCATCGACCCGAGCACCAACCAGCCGACCGACATTCCCGTCGACTGCGCGGCGCCGCACGCCATGGAGGTCACGGGCGCGGTCAATCTGGCCGAGAAGTTTCCGCAGGCGCTGCCGCCGGAACCCGAGCAGGACGGATTCATCAAGGACGCGTGCACCCGGATGACGGACGCCTATCTGGCGCCGATCCAGTTGCGCAGCACCACACTCACGCTGATTTACAGCACGATCTCGCTGCCGAGCTGGGCGGCGGGCAGCCATCAGGTGTCGTGCAGCATCGGCGCGACACTCGGTAACGGCGGCTGGTCGACGCTGCTCAACAGCGCCAAGGGCCCGCTGATGATCAACGGTCAGCCGCCGATCGCTCCGCCCGACATCCCCGAGGAGCGGATGAACCTGCCGTCGATACCGATGCCCCAGATGCCTGTCGACACCTCGTCGCAGCTGACCACTGACCAGTCCACCGACCAGTCCAGCGATCGGGGCCAGCAGACCCAACACATGCCGGGGCAACAGTCGACGGGCACGACCGCCACCCAGACCCCTGCGAGCTCGACGGTGACGCCGCCGCCGCCGGACAATACGTTCCTCAACGGGCCACCGCCACCGCCCGGGGCACCGGCGTCCGAGGGAGCCCCGCCGCCACCACCGGGCGACGGAGTCCCGCCGCCACTGGGCGCGCCACCAGGCCCGGCCCCAGCGCCGCCTCCGCCTGAGGCCGCACCGGCGCCACCGCCCCCGCCGCCGGCCGAGGTTCTGCCGCCGCCACCAGGGCAGTAGCCGCATGGCCGTGCGGATGAGCCCGCAACGGTTTGACGAGCTGGTGTCCGACGCACTCGACCTGATTCCTTCTGAGCTCGCCGCGGCGATCGACAACGTCGTGGTGCTCGTCGAGGACCGCAACCCCGACGAACCCGAGGTGCTCGGCCTGTATCACGGTGTGGCGTTGACCGAACGTGATTCGTGGTACGCCGGCTCGCTGCCCGACGCCATCACCATCTACCGCGAAGCGTTGCTCGGGGTCTGCGAAGACGAGGATCAGGTCGTCGACGAGGTCGCGATCACGGTGATCCACGAGATCGCGCACCATTTCGGCATCGACGACGAGCGGCTGCACGAACTCGGGTGGGGATAAGGGGGTCCGGGCCAGGCGCGGCAACCACGCATTGTCGTCACCCGGTGCTATCAAAGGGCCATGTGCAGTGCGTGCCGCGAGTGCCTGGCGGGGCTCGAACACTGCCATGGCACCGTCATTCATCACGCCTGGTCTCGGACCGAATGCACCGAGGACGGCTGCGTCACCCCCGAGGTGATGCACGCGTTCAGCGTCGACTGCGACGCGCTCGGGTGCACATGCAGCGCCCTGGCGTCAGCCCATCGGGTCGGCTGACTGCAACGCATCCTCCACCGGGTGCACATCGGGCTCGGGATAAAACGGCGGTGTCAGCGTCGACCACTGCACACAGCTCCACCGACCGTCGGTAATCGGGGCCAGCACAACGGCTTCGGTGTTGGCCAGGTGATGGTCCAGGGCGAAGCTGGCGTCGACGCCTGCCAGCACAGCCGACACGAGCCGGATCGCCGCGCCGTGGCTGACCACGATGATGTCGCCGTGCCACGAATCGTCGTCGAGGTAGCGCATCCGCAGTCGCGTGAGCACCGGCACATAGCGGTCGAGCACCTCGTTGCCGGTCTCCCCGCCGGGCATCGGCACGTCCAGATCGCCCTCATGCCACTGCTGGTAGACCATCTCGAACTCGGCGATCGCGGCGTCGTCGTTGCGATCATCGAGATCCCCCGCCTGGACCTCGTGGATGCCCTCGAATTCGTGAGTGTCGATGCCGACCTCGCTGCTGATCTCCGCGGCGGTCTGCGCGGCTCGCAAGGCGACCGAATGCGCGATCATCGCCGGCCGGTGCGGCAGGTCACGGGCGAACACGCGGGCCTGCTCCCTGCCGAGGTCGGTCAACTCGGCGCCCGGCGGCCGGGTGTCGAGCCGACGTTCCACGTTGCCGTGGGTCTGTCCGTGTCGGACGAGCACCAGTCGCCCGCTCACTGCTTGCCTTCCCGTAGCTGCGTGACCCAGCGGGACGCCTCGTCAAGCCGCGGCGGTGCCGCGCCCGCGGCCGCTCCTGTCGGCCAGGAACCCAGGAATCGCACGTCTGCACAACGACGATGCAGCGCCTTGAGTGCCTCGGCGACCGCTTCATCGTCGATGTGCCCGACACAGTCGAGGAAGAAGATGTAGGTGCCCAATTCCTTTCGGGTGGGCCGGGATTCGATACGGGTGAGGTCGATGTCGCGAATCGCGAACTCGGTCAGCGCTGACACCAGTGCACCGGGCACGTTGTCGAGGCGCAGCACCACCGAGGTGCGGTCGGCTCCGGTGCGGCCCGGCGGCGGTCCCGGTTGCCCCGCCAACACGAAGCGGGTCCGCGCGTTGGGCTCGTCGACGACATCGGTGGCCAGCGCAGTGAGGCCGTAGCGTTCGGCCGCCAGTGCCGTGCTCACCCCGGCGTCGGCGCGCCCGTGGGAGACGTCGTGCGCGGCCGCGGCGTTCGAGTTGGCCGGAACAACTTGCGCCTTGGGCAGGTGTTCGGTGAGCCAATGCCGCACCTGCGCGGCAGCCACCGGGAATGCCGCCACCGTCTCGACATTGACGGCCGGTGTGCCCCTTCGGACCACGATGGTGAAGGAGACGTCAAGGGTCATCTCGGCGAAGATCTGCAGGGCCGTCCCCGTGGCGAGGTGGTCCATTGTCTGCAGAACCGATCCCTCGATAGAGTTCTCGATCGGCACACAGGCGTAGTCGGCGTCGCCGGAACGAACCGCAGCGAGGGCAGCGGGCGTGCTCTCCGTGGGCACCGGCGTGACGCTGTCCGATGAGCTGTTGCCCGGGACCAGACCGCTAGCCGACATCTTCAGCAACGCCGCCTCGGTGAAGGTCCCTTCGGGTCCGAGATAGGCGATGCGCGGCACATTTCAACCCTATCGGGTGTCGCATGGACCGGGCCTGATGCCGCTTCGGTAGGTCTTGCGCCTCTCAAGACGGCCTAGTTAAGTTAGGCTTACCTCATCTAGAAAGGCGGCGCGATGACAGCAGCGGCACCGACGACGGCCGAGCGAATCCGCAGCGCATGCATGCGGGCCGGCGGCGCCATGCTTGCGGTCGAGGGCATCGAGCCCGCCGCCACGCCGGTGCACCACCTGCTCGACGACGGATCGTTCGCGATCACGGTCCCCGGTGACGGCATACTCGCCGGGATGGTGCTCGCCGCGGGGACCGCGGGCGTGCAGGCGGTGCTCGAGATGACCGACTACGCGCCGCTGCCGCTGCGTGAGCCGGTGCGGTCGCTGGTCTGGATCGGCGGCCGGCTGCGCGCCGTCCCCGACGACGAACTCGCCGCCCTGCTCGACCTGATCGCCGTCGAAGATCCCAATCCTGCTCTGCTCCAAGTGAATTCCGATAGCGATGCGGACACCCGCTATGCATTGATGCGGTTGGAGATCGAGTCGGTGGTGGTCGCGGACTCCACCGGCGCCGAATCGGTCGGTGTGGGCGCGCTGCTGGGCGCCAGGCCGGACCCGTTCTGCGCCATGGAGTCGTGCTGGCTGCAGCACTTGGAGTCGGCGCATCGTGAGGTCGTCGACCGGCTGGCCAACCGGCTGCCGATGCCGCTGCGCCGCGGCCGGGTGCGGCCGCTGGGCCTGGACCGTTACGGGGTGCAGCTGCGCGTAGAGGGCGATGACGGCGACCACGATGTGCGGCTACCGTTCGCCAAACCGGTCGAGGACGTCACCGGTCTCAGCCAGGCCATCCGCATCCTGATGGGCTGCCCGTTCCTCAACGGGCTGCGCGCGAGACGACTCTAGGACCCGGCTGCCGCTACCGTATCTCCGGTGACAGGGCCGCCCGACGAGCCGACCGATCCGCAGCGGCGTGGCATCCGCATCGAGGTCGCCGTCGTCCTGGCGGTCACGTTCGGGCTCTCCGCCTATACGGCGTTTCTCAACCTGATCGAGGCGGTGCTGCTCGGCCTTGCCGGCCGACGAATTGCGCTCAATCCGCGTCGCTCACTGTTCGACCTCATCGATCTGGGCCTGAACCTGGCGGTCGCTTTTCAACTCGTCGCATGGGGTGCACTGGGCGTATATCTGTTGTGGCGCAGCGGATTCGGGCTGGCGCAGATCGGGCTCGGCAGAGTGCGCTTGCGGCCGGACGTGCTGGGCGGACTCGGCCTCGCGGCGCTGATCGGACTGCCCGGATTGGGCTTGTACGTGGCCGCCCGGGCGCTCGGCCTCAGCGCGCATGTGGAGCCCGCGGAGCTCTACGACACCTGGTGGCGGATACCGGTGCTGCTTATCACGGCGTTCGCCAACGGCTGGGCCGAAGAAATCATCGTGGTGGCGTTTCTGATGACACGGCTGCGCCAGCTGCGGGTCAACCCGGTGGCCGCCCTACTGGCGTCGGCCCTGCTGCGCGGTGCATATCACCTCTACCAAGGCTTCAGTGCGGGACTCGGCAATGCGGTGATGGGCCTGGTGTTCGGATACGCGTGGCGACGCACCGGCAGGCTGTGGCCGCTGATCATCGCGCACGGGATCATCGACTCGGTCGCCTACGTCGGCTACGCGCTGGCGGCGGGCCACCTCGGCTGGCTGTCGTAGATTCCATGGTGTGAACGACAACCGGCCGCAGCCCCCGGGTCCCGACCCCAGGGCGCGCCGGGAGCCGTCGCAGGTGATCCGCCGCGACCCGAACTACCGACCGCCCGGACCACCACCGCCGCCGTGGCCACCGAACCGGCCGACTCCCCCGCGTCGCCCGACGCCACCGCCGCCACAGCGCAGGCCACCCCCAGTCGTTCCCCCGCTACAGGCGACGAGGCCTCCGGCCCCGCCGAAGGCGAAAAAGCCTCGGCGCAAACGACATTGGGGCCGGATCGTGCTGGCATTGATGTTGGTGTTCGTCGTCGCGGTGGTGGCCGCCGGTTACTGGATGGACTCGTCGCTGCACCGCATCCCCGCGCTGGCCTACTACCCCGAGCGGCCGGCTGCCGGTAAGGGCACGACGTGGCTGCTGGTCGGCTCGGACAGCCGCCAGGGCCTGACCCCCGACCAGCAGGCCGAGCTGGCGACCGGCGGCGACATCGGCAACGGCCGCACCGACACCATCCTGCTCGTGCACCTTCCTGCCATCGGGTCCAGCACGCCCACCACGATGGTGTCCATCCCGCGGGACTCCTACGTGCCGATTCCCGGCTACGGCGAGGACAAGATCAACGCGGCGTTCGCGCTCGGCGGGGCTCCGCTTTTGGCGCAGACCGTCGAGCAGGCCACCGGGATCCGGCTCGACCACTACGCCGAGATCGGCTTCGACGGTTTCGCGGTCATGGTCGATGCGGTCGGCGGAGTGACCATGTGCCCCACCGAACCGATCAGTGATCCACTGGCCGGCATCGACTTGCCTGCGGGCTGTCAGAAGCTCGACGGCCGGAGCGCGCTCGGCTATGTCCGCACCCGCGCCACCCCGCGCGCCGACCTGGATCGGATGAACAATCAGCGACAGTTCATGTCGGCGCTGCTGCATCGGGCCGCCAGCCCGGCCGTGCTGCTCAATCCGCTGCGCTGGTACCCGATGGCGCATGCGGCGACCGGCGCGTTCACCGTCGACCAAGGTGGTCACATCTGGGATCTGGCGCGGCTGGCGTGGGCATTGCGGGGCGACATGACCACGATGACCGTGCCGATCGGGGAATTCACCGGCAGCGACTCCGGTTCCGTCGTGGTGTGGAACAGCGACGCCGCGGGGCAGCTGTTCGCCGCGCTGGCGTCCGACTCGCCCGTGCCGCAGGACGTGCTCGACGCCGGCCAGCCGGGCTGATCAGCCCTAGTCCCGCCCTGCGCCTGTCAGCCCGTTCTGCAGCCATCCCTTGGTGCGGCCCGGGTGGTTTGTCGCCACCCACGCCACGCCGACCTCACGGCAGTACCGCACGTCCTCGTAATGGTCGACGGTCCAGCAGTACAGCGCCCGACCCTGAGCCGCGGCCCGATCCACCAACTCGGGGTGCTCGCGCAGCGTTGCGATGGACGGCCCGACGGCGGTCGCGCCGACCGTGGTGGCGGCGCCACCGCCGAGATAGCGGGAGGTCTCACCGAGCAGCACCGTGGGCAGCATCGGGGCCGCGCGCCGGATGCGCCACACCGCCGCCGCCGAGAACGACATCACCACCGCGCGGGAGAGATCGGCTGAGGCCGGCGACGCGATGCCGTACCGGTGCAGCAGCGCCAGCACTTTGCTCTCCACCAGCGCGCCGTATCGGACGGGGTGTTTGGTCTCGATGAAGAGCTTGACGGGCCGGTTCCAGTCCAGGACAAGCGAAACCAGGTCGTCGAGGGAGAGCAGTCCAGTGTCGCCATGGCTGCCGTCGGGACGCCAACTTGGATGCCATGTCCCGAAGTCGAGTTCGCGCAGCTGCGCCAGCGTCATCTCGCTGACCAGTCCGGTTCCATTGGACGTGCGGTCCACCCGGCGGTCGTGCACGCACACCAGGTGCCCGTCGCGGGTCAGCCGAACATCGCATTCGACACCGTCGGCGCCCTCCTTGAGGGCGAGTTCATAGGCCGCCAGCGTGTGCTCCGGACGTTCGGCCGATGCGCCCCGGTGCGCCACCACGAACGGATGGCGGCCGAGCGTGCCGTCGCCCGAGTTCATACGGCTATGCTGCCGGGTTCTGCCCTTCAGACTCAACCGCAGCGGCCGGTTCGGGGTCACCTTCCGCTGACTTCTCGGCCGATGCAGCAGTGTTGGCCACGTCAGTGTCGGCTACGTCATCGCGGTCATCGCGGTCATCGCGATCATCGCGGTCGTCGCCGT
>C688J18823_10001521_pt1 | contig 14353 bp, 13 predicted proteins | sample HopSoiMetagenom1_FD_18823 | JGI IMG/M metagenome (IMG submission 18823)
GGCTTGGACGTTCGCCTGGAACCGGTGGTGCCTGCGTCCATGGCGAAGCATCGATGTGTCGGCTGTAGTGCTGGCGGTCCTGGGGTTTATCGGCGCAGTGATCCATTCGGTTAGCGTCACAAGCGGCAGCCGGGTCGGGTCAATCGCGCTATTTGTATTGATAGGCGCGCGCATTGTCCGCAGCGGACCAATTCGGGTGATGGCGACCGTCACCGCGGTCTCGATTTTGGCCGGACTATTCGGCGGCGAGCTGCTCGATACGATCGGCGTGCCGGGCATTTGGTTTCCGTTCGGCATCGGCGTGTCGCGAACGCAGTACGTTTACGCGATCGCCCTCCCGCTCCTGGCCTTTTTGATCGTGCGAGCGCTTCCTTTTAAAGAGAACGCATCGATAACCGGCGCGGCGCTCTAGTGATAGTCGATCTCGGGGCATTGGCGGAACTCAGTAAACACAATGCGCGTTGATCGTGATCGGAGTGGTTACGCAGCGAAGCTCAGTTTTAATTTGCGAATCCCTTCATTGATCTCCCGTTTGTTCGTTCCTCCGTAGCCCAGAATGAGACCGCCGCGGGCAGGTGGTTTGAGGTAACAGCTGGAAAGTGGAATTGAGGAGACACCTCTCTGAGCTGCAGCGGTAGCAATCGCAACGTCACTCATCCCCGGCGGCATCAACGCTGCCAAATGCATTCCGGATTCAGCCCCGACCACCTGGAGCAAATCGCCCATCTGAAGACGAATGGCCTCCACGAGCGCGCTTCGCCTTTCGGAATAAAGCATTCGCATTCGCCGTATATGGCGTGCAAAGTGTCCCTCTCGAATGAAGTCGTTCAAAGTGGCCTGATACAGAGTTGCTGAGAAGATGTCATTCGCTTCGCGAGCAGCGGCGAACGCTGGAACAAGATCCTTGGGAACAACTACGTACCCGAGCCGCAAAGCAGGAAACATTACTTTGCTGAAAGTTCCGATGTAAATAACACGATCGCTGGTGTCGAGTCCTTGTAGTGAGGAGATCGGGCGGCTCTCAAATCTATATTCGCTGTCGTAGTCATCTTCAATGATCCAAGCGCCGGTCTGGTTCGACCAATTCAAGAGAAGCATGCGCCTGCGCGCACTCATCGTCATGCCCATCGGGTACTGGTGCGAGGGTGTGACGTAAACTGCGCGCGCATTCAGCTTGGGATCGAACTTCGAAACGTCTATGCCTTCTTCATCAAGCTGAACCGGAATCAATTTTGCGCCGGCTGCGGCTAGAGCCTGGCGCGCTCCCTGATATCCAGGCTCTTCCGTGAAGACGCAGTCTTGCGAGTGAAGCAAAACCTGAGCGGCGAGCTGCAGCCCCTGCTGCGAGCCCGTTGTAACGAGGATCTGCGAGGCTTCACAGCGCACCCCACGAAATGCTCCCAGATACTCCGCGACCGCCTCGCGAAACGGCACATAGCCCATAGGATTGCCGTAGGCCATGATGGAGGAGGAAGCATTCCTTGCATGTCGCGCGACCAGCTTTGACCAGATGCCGATCGGGAAATGATCTAAAGCAGGCAAGCTGACTCTAAATGCTCCGAGCCCCACAAACCAAGGCTGTTCGGGAAGGTGTCTCTCTGCTCCCATCCTGCATATGCCCGGGTCCTTACTTTTCGCCTGGGTCTCTCGCGATCGCTGCGGAGCGAGAGGACTTACATGCTCATCCAGAATCGAGCTGGAAACACAGGTGCCCGATCCGACCAACGTCTCTAAATAACCTTCCGCTTGCAATTGCTCATATGCATTCACGACCGGGATGCGGGATATCTTTAATTCAGTGGCAAGATTCCTGCTGGAGGGTAGCTTTTGACCGGGTCGCAGTTTCCCTTCAATGATCGCTGTGCGAAACCAGTTATAGAGCTGTCTATAGATTGGAAGACCGGCACTGGGATCCAGGGCTATAGGTGGCAAAAAATTTCCAGGAACGCGTTTCATCGTCTTCTATTACCACAATCTAGACGGCTTGCGAAAAACATGCAAAAGACAAGGTGAAACCTATGCTCTCCCTAACTTGGTAAGGCTCTTTATCGTGAGCCGCCGCTCACTGTCGCCCACCGCAAAAGCCAAAAAGCAAAATGCCAATATCAGATGTCGAAGGGCCAAGCCGACGTATTGCCAAAGTGGAGAGCCAGTGCCAGGATAATCAGCAGCAAATAGCAGAGCCGCCATGAATACGAAAGCGCCGATACTTGCGACCCTCGTCCATATCCCCAAGAGAAGAGAAGTGGCGATCCCAAGTTCTCCCAGGGTAGTTAACAGTGCGAACGCTGTGCCGAACCGCAGAACGAATCCGCGCAATACCGGCACCATAAAGGGATACGCCCCATCTTCGAGAAAATGATTGATAAAAGCCTGGAAGCCGCCGTGCAACATGAATCGCGTGCTGACAAGCTTGAACTCGCAGAAAATTAAGAAAACTAGGCCTACTGCAATCCGCAGTCCAGCCAGGACTAAGCTGTTTTGGTCCTCGAAGGAATGCTTCGCGATCGGTCTTGAAGTAGCAATGCTTCCCACTCTTCCTCCTAATCTGGTTGCAATCTAGTGCTGAACCCTGCCCAGGACTGGCTGAAATCGGACGTTGTTGTTCGCGCCACGCCGATCGGTGATAAAAAAAGGCGCGAGAGGATGTTTTCTCTCGCGCCAAGGGGTCCAAGTCCTAGATTTAGAACTCGAATTTCACTCCAAACCGAGCATAGAAGGGTCGTTGGAATGCAGGGCTCGGGGAAAGAGCCGGAGCATTACCCTGGTTCGGTTTCAGGAAATCCGCATTCGGCACACCCACTGTGCGTTGCTCGTTCTGATCAACGCGCAATTGGGTGCGGTTGTTTGTTAAGTTGAACAGGTCGGCGCCCAGCCGGAGTTTGGTCCCTTCCGTCAAGCGGATCGGATAATCCGCATGAAGGTCAACCTCACCCCAGTTCTGCGTCCGTCCGAGGATGCCACGCCCGCCACTCGGAATCTCGCCTGCATTCTGGTACACAGGATGCGCCAACAAGTCATTGATCGGGATGCCGGTCTGGAAGTGTACAGAAGTGCCCATCGTCAGGCCCTTCATGTAGTGGTTCCCAAACGTGTAGCTTACAAAACCGTTTGCGAGGTGACGCACGTCGGTATTCAGCACGCCAGGAGTGAACTGCGCTCCCAACAGGTTGAATTCGCCTTGCGTAAAGTCAAACAGTGAGCTGATGTTAGGGTCAGACTGGCCGTTGTCGTTGCGGAAGTTACCTTCATAGTTGCCAAACAACTTGGCTATACGATAGTTAGCGCGCATCTGCCAGTTCTTGGCGAACGACTTGTTCACCTCGAACTCCATAGACTTGTAGATCCGGACCGGATCCACAAAGCCATCGGCGATACCGTCCGCGCCGATGCTGCCGGCGATTTGCGTTAAGCCAGTTGCATCAAAAGCGTTGGGTATGCAGAAGTGGTCATCGCCATTCGGCAGCGTTACAACGTTCCCATTGCTATCTGTGGCCTGACCATCGGTTATTGGCGTAAATCCAGCAAGCGTGCAGGGTGCCCCGCCGGGGTTCGGGTCTGTACCCGCGTAAGTGACTTCTTGCGGGTTGACGAAAATATCCTGCTTCTTGCTCGGATTGCCGATCAGGTAGATCTGGCTGAGGTTGGTTAACCCGGCCTCTGGCGACAGAGCTGCCATATCTTCTACGATTCGCTTGATCCGACGATCTGTATAACGAGCCGTGAAGATAACACCCGAGTTGCCGAATTCATGTTCCAAACCAACCACGTATTCATCCAAGTATTGGCTGCGGGTTCCAGGGGCGAACGCTGTTGTGTTCTGGCCTGAGATAGCCGGAGCTATCTGGATTCCGCCGTGAGTACCGGTTTGGTCCGTGATGAAGTGAGCAGCGTCCGGCGCGATTTGGATCTGACCATCCGGAGCTACGATGACATTGTTCGAAGCATCCGCGACAGGCGCGAATGCCATCAGGATTGCGGTTTTTTCATTGCTCAAAGAACGAATGGCTACGTCCAGTGGCATTGCTTCCACGTAGCGACCGAAGTTCGCGAAGACCTTCGTTTTGCGGTTGCCCCATGGATCGACTGCAATTCCGATACGCGGCGACCAGTTGTCCGTGAAAGTGTAGCTAGACGTGGTCCCGATGACTTGCTGTTGTTCCCAGCGAAGCCCGGCATTGATGGTCACGTATTTGTTCAGGCTCCAAGCGTCTTGTGCAAAGAGCGTGTGATAGTTATTAGTCGTCTTGAAGACGTGCCCATCATAGGTCCCGCGGCTATTACGCAAATACACCGGTACCGGACCGCCTAGAGCTGGCACATCCAGCAGAGGACAAACCGTGCATGAACCAGGTGCCAGGCGCAAATCCCAAGTAGCGTTGGTAATCGCACCCGCAACTAAGCCGGCACTGTTGGCATTCCCGAAAATTACATCAGGAGTTTCACCAAATTGGTTAGTCGTAGGAATCGGAAAGAGCGCGCCGGTTCGTTGCGCCGTGCCATCGTAATGTCCACGGTCGTAGCGGTAACCGACTACAACTGAATGGTCGCCCAGGAAGCGGAAGCTCTTGGACGTATCCAGATTGAAGCCATACGAGTCACCATTAGTGTTCTCATAGAATCCGAGACCCTGACGAAAGAACGTCCCTCTGACCGGGACACCAGGGATCGGATTTCGTTGCAACAGATCTTGCACGCTGTACACATCGGGGCTGACTGGACTGTCCTTCAACCCGTTATGCCCCCAGGTGAACGAACCGTTGATCAGCCACGACGGAGTCATAGCTCCGTTGTACCGGATGGCAAAGTTGCGAGTCCCGTACTGCAACTTGTCTTCACTGGTGGTGTTGGAAATTTCGTACGTGTTATTCGGAGCAGCGTTCGTCCGCGTGGGATCGCCAAAGAGCGATGATTCAATTTGATGTTGCTCGCTCAGCTTCCAGGTCAACTTCCCAGCGTACGAGTAAACGTTGTTGTTGAGGCTTACATTTCCAAGTTTGGTGTTTGAAAATGCATCCGCAGGCGCCACGAACTGCGCGAACTGTCCGTAGTTGCGATTGAAGGAGGGATTGAAGGACCCAAAGAAGAACAGCTTGTTCTTCAATCCAGGCACGTATCCACTCAATTCTGCATCAGCATCGTAGTTCGCCTGGTGAAGGTTACGTCCTTGCAGGTTAAAACGGCCAAAATCGTCCGCGTTCTTGCGTTCGGCTTCGAACTGCTGGGGCGCGAAATAACCACCAATCAGTCCGTGGTACGCGGTGCTTCCAGACTTGGTCACGATCTGCACGATTCCGCCCGTTGATTTACCTTCCTGCGCTCCAAACCCGCCCGTTTTAACCTGAACCTCTTTAACGAAGGACAAGTTAATACCGGTGGATAAAGGGCCATACATGCGCGAGAAAACGCCGATGCCGCCAAACCCAGCGTCTGTGATACTTACGCCATCTGCAACGTAGTTGTTCTCGAGACCAGTGCCTCCCGAGATTGACGGATTGGCAGCTCCAGTTCCTCCGCCGCTGGTGACCCCAGGAGATGCATAGAAGAGGCTAGCAACGCCACGAGGCATTGGAACGGAGTTATAGAAATTGTCAGTTAAGCTGGCCGCAACGGTTGTCGAGGTGGTGTCGACGGTGATCGCATTTCCGAGGACTTCTACGACTTCCGTCTGCTGTCCGGCAACCATCCCTACGCGGACGTTGGACGTTTTTCCGGTCACCACTTCAATACCCTTGATGTCCGCGGTCTTGAAGCTGCTTTTTTCAACCTTCATCGCATAGAAACCGGGAGTGAGTAGCGGGAAGAGGAATTGCCCTTCCGCATTGGTTGTGTCCGACTTGGTACCTGTCGGACCGGTGATTGAGACCTTCGCGCCAGGAACAATCGCGCCCGAAGAGTCCACCACAGCGCCGGACAGGTTACCGCGGACCGATGATTCTGCCGATCCTTGTCCCCAAGCCGGACTTGTTATTGCAAGCAGTGCCAGCATCAAACTAAACACTGCAAATTTTTTAAACATTTGCGCTTCTCCTTGTGAAACCTAAATGCCGCAGTCGTGGGACTGCTGCTGGAGAAGTTGCACGTCGCGTACAACGGAGAAGCTTCGGTTGCTCGCTTGCGACCAATGAGATAGGAGCACGACGAACGACCTGTCTTTGCGTCAGGCCGGCTGCCCATAAACCGCCCAACAGCGCTGCGGCGGGGGCGCTTTTACGGTAAACGGGAGATATTCCGTCCCACTCTATGAGTTATAAGAAACTCTCCAGCAAATCAGCACGAGCTTCTAGAAGTGGTCATGCAACCTGCGAGAAAAGTGGATATTGCTGTGCGCCTGCTCTTTTCCTAAAGTGAANANTATGTCCGCGCATCGATCTACCTCGACCGAGCAAACGCTAAGAAAGAATCCTGCAAAAGCAATAAAGACCCTGCTGCAAGATCGAGGAACCGACAACGCGGCGCGTGCCAGGAATTGGGGAATCGTAGGCGCACCGTCCCAGCCCTCGCTCCAGCGAACAATCTTCAAATCCGGGACACGCAGGATATTCGTCGACCTTTCAGACCTTCAGTGGGTAGAAGCAGAACGCGACTATGCGATTTTGCACGTAAGAACAGAGCGGCATTTGATCCGCGCGACTATGGCGACGCTGGAAGCCAAACTGCCCTCGGGCGATTTCTGCAGAATCCACCGATCGACCATAATCAATATCGGCTACATTCGCGAGATCCGGAACGACGCGTGGGGACGGCCAGTCGTAATCCTGCAGAATGGCGCTGAGTTGAAAGTCGGCCGCTCCTATTACAAAAAGCTGCTTTCCTGGCTATCGGAAAAGGAAATGACCGCGGCGCAAGATGCTGAAGAGCTCCGCCCATCACTGCAGGTAGTCAGGGGCATCTCAGGGCCTTCAGAAGCTCCGCACACTCCTATGATCCGGTGACTCAATCCAATATCCATAAAGGAGGCAGCCGGCGCATGTGCCGGCTCTTTTTATTTCTTGCACACTGGATATATTTAGAAGGGCACGGTGAATGAAGTGGCTATATCGATTCGCGCGTGAGTGGTTATTTCCTCGCGCTCTCCTTTGTCCGATGCTGAGTTGTGTCGTTATAAATTGGAGAATCACATTGATGAACCGAAGTTCTTGCCGAGTTTTGCTCTTATCGCTCTTGTTTGCACTTATCGCGGCTCTCCCCAGTTACGCTGCTTCAAAAGATCCGGGTATTGGCACGATGACGAAGGCCGAAAGGGCCTATCTCCTATCGGAGTTGAAGTCCTCGGAGAAAGCGATGCTCCAGACCATAAAGGGACTGACGCCTGCGCAATGGACATACAAGCCCAGCCCTGACAGTTGGTCGATCGCTCAATGCGCAGAGCACCTCATATTGGCCGAAGACCTCATCTTCGGGGAGGCGCAGAAGACGCTCAACACTCCAGCTGTAGCGCGTCTGGATATCGCAACCCCCACCGGAGATCGCCAAGTGGTGGCCCAGCTGGAAGATAGAAGCAAAAAGGCAAAAGCGCCGGCGATTCTGCAACCGGCAGGAAAATTTCCAACTCCCCAAAGTGCAGCTGAGGAATTTGAGATTCGTCGGGGCAAGACTATCTCGTATGTAAAAAGCACGAAGGATGCGTTACGGGCGCATGTTGGCGACGGCCCCTCGCAATCAACTAGAGATGTGTACCAATTTCTACTCGAGATGGCGGCGCATACGGTGCGGCATACTGCCCAAATGCGCGAGGTCAAGTCGACACCGGGATATCCGCGATCCTAAAAGCGAAGTAACTCACCGCTGCGACAGCTCGCGTTACACAATGGCTTCCGCGCCATTCGGATCGCTCGCGGAATTCGAGCTGCAGCCTTTGTAGCACCACCCCGATCGCCTCACGAACCTCTCGTGGTCCCATGTGAGCGAGTCGAGTCAGGGAATGCGTTTTGGCCATTTCTTGCGCCAACAGAGTTCCAAGGTAGTATCCGAACCGTGATGGAGGGTTTGCATCCGGCCCTCGGTATTTAAATGCACTGGCGAATAGCTGAGGATCNCTGCGGTCGAGATTCGGCCTGAGCTCGCCGATCAGCTCGGGCACGATTCGCTTGGCACGAAGCACCAAATCACTTGGCGCAATCAAAGCGTCCTGCATTGAGGCCGGAGGATTGAGCCTCATACTCACATAAGTTGCTAAACCCTCCACCCATAATGCTCGCCACAGCGGATTGTGCTCGGAGTCGTCATCGCTGAATCCTGCTACCTCGTAATGGTAGCGATGAAAAAGCTCATGAATGATGAGTATCCCGCGTGATCGCATCGGCTCCGACGCGATCACGTCCGCGCCAAGGATGAGCGACGGCTTACCCTCAATGACTCTGCCGGCTCCATCCAGCCGATTCAACGAATTCACGACATAGATGGAGAAATCGCAGCGAAAATCAGGAAACGTTTTCTCGAAAACACGGACGTATTCTGGAAGGCTTCGCTCAACCGCTCGGGCTGTTTTCTGGATTTTGGCGGTAGTGCTGGGCGGAGCCCCCAGAGCCCTTACAATCGCGGCATCTAGGTCAGATCTCGATTTAAATCCGAGGCCATTCTCTCCGTACAGGTCGGGATGTTCGAGAACTAATTGTCTCCGAAACAACTCGACCTGATGCTTCGGGTCCAATCTTCCGCTTTGTTTAGCGACTTGCGAATACCGTTCTGTGAGGTCGACGATCTTGCAGCCTGCATCTGCTGCGGATTCCGCCGCCGCTACTGCTAGGAACGCAAGTATCAGAACAGCTGGCCGAATTACGTGCTCAATCGTCATTAGATTGGACCACAGGTTTGATATCGATCACACGGGTCTGTACCTTCCCTCGATCCGACGCCATAAGAAGTATGAGAGCGCCCAGAGCACTCCCGTGAACGCCGCCCAGCCCCAAGCCGCCACGCCATCTCCGACAGAAAAGTGGGCAATGAGTGCTGACACAAGATTGATTGCGAAGCCGACGTAAGCCCACTCCTTGAGCCGCGCCGGGACCGGCGCAAGCAGCAGAACTACTCCGATGAGCTTGGCCCACGAGAGCTCCACACGGAAGTAGCCCGGGAACCCGAGGTGAGTAAATGCGGCTGCGACTTGCGGCAAGCGCAGTTCCGCGTATGCGGTGAAGCTCATCTGCAAGCAGAAAAGCGCTGTGACTATCCAAAAAGCTATAGTTGTGGCTCTGGGTGTCGCCTTGGCGGCGACGAATGCCGGCTGCTGCATGGTCGATTCCATTGTTCTTCCTCCTTTTTTTAACTGTTACTTTCGACTACCAACTGGGAGTCTCAACCCCGAATTGTTTTGCGTACTCGGCGTTCAACCGCTGCCAGCCTGGGAACTTCATAGTTTCGGGGCCGACGATGCGTCCAATCGGCTCACCCTTAAGGGAGCGGTCAAGAACGTCGAAGCAGATGTGCCATCCCGCAGCTCCCCAGGAGATGAAGCGGCGATCAATGTTGTGCCACAGCGTGAGGCGTGTGCCATTGGCGAGCGGCTCGAGTTCCCACCGAAGATCCCCGCCGCCCCAGCTGTATTCGAGGAGCTTCGGAGGCTCGGCACGCTTAACCGTGGTTTCCGATACCTGAGGAGTGGGCGCCCCTACCGTCGAAAGTTTCACCTGCCCGACAGCGGCCAGGTTTCGATCAGCATCGAACGGCGCCCATTGGGAGAGCTGCGCAGGGTCCGTCAGCGCTTCCCAGACCTTTTCCCGCGGATGGCGCAGTTCTCTGACAAGAACGAGCGTCCATTTCTCTCCCTCCTTCTTTATTCGGGCCCCACTGGCAGAGCCAGGTGTGTACTGCTGGCGATGGGTGATCATTTTTTTCTCCCGCTTCCCTTTCTCGTTGGTTTATCCATGCGGTCAAGATGGCGTTCAAGAGCGTCGACGTGAGCCGACCAGAACTTGCGGAATGGTGCTAGCCACGCGTCTATCTCTTGAAGGGGCTCGAGTTTCAGACTGTAAAGACGCCGCTGGGCGTCCACCTTGGATTCCACGAAGCCGGCCTCACGCAAGACGCGTAGGTGCTTTGATACGGTCGGCTGAGACATCCGAAGTCGACGTTCGATCTCGCTAACTGATTGTTGTGATGAACCCAGAAGGCTAAGGATCGCGCGCCGGTTCGGCTCCGCAATGATTTCGAACGCAGATTCCATGACGTTTATATACCTTATATAGTATATACGTGTCAAGGCATATACACTCGACATTCCCGTCACGCGCTGAAATCGCGAAGTGAATAACGAAGAGTCAACCAACTTCCGCAAATCGACTGCGCGCACAGGGCGAGTTCTTCGCCGAACGTATGTGCGATGTCCTCTTCGGCTACCCTGCTGATCTAACCCGCTCTAACTTCGCCATCTTGGTAACTCTTACAGCCGCGATTTTTACCCCCATGTTCGACAGCTGCAACAGAGCTGAGCGACGGACTTCGTCTGCTGTTTGCCGGCCCAAGATGGGGTGCTCTATATCCGTAGCGCCGGTAGCTTCGGGATCCACAATCACGTCGAAGCCGCGGACGAGAGCTTCGCGGGAAGAAGTTGAAACGCACATGTGAGCAAAGAACCCGACGATCAATACTTCAGTGGCTCCCAACTCCCGGAGCCAACCTTCCAATCCCGTTCCAGTGAAAGCGCCGAAAACGTCCTTCACAAACAGCTTCTCTGGCCCGAAGCCCTTTTGAGGACCCAGCCCTGCAGACAGCTCTGCTCCCCAAGTCCCCGGCTGGAACGCTGGAGATTCATTGGGACGGTTGTGGTGCTGGATCCACGCAATCGGCGCTTTGGCGGCGCGCGCCTCCTCCACGTGAGCCTTAATGCGCTCGATCGCTTGCGAATGGTTTGGCACGGCACGCTTCCCCGCGGCCGAAAACTCATTTTGTACATCCACAACTAATAAGGCTTGCATGATTTCCTCCTACGACTCAGATTCGATCTGAGGGGTAACGATTCACGCTGCATCGGCAAGAACACAGTTACTAGAATATTTTTCTAACTATGCCTTCCTCTCGGCGCCACAACCCTTCGTAATCGACGACCAATTTATCTGCGTCGACGCTGATCCTGGCCCTGAAGGCCCCTCCGTGGCTGCGGTATATATAGGCCTGCCCTGTCAGGCACTCGTAGCTCTGCTCTAGCGGCTCCACCCGCAGTTCGGGAAATCGGACCCAGGCCGCTGTTATTCGGCCGCTACTACGGCCCGGTGAGAGATTCAATCTTCTTATTGGGAGCGTGTTGGTAGAAGGGCTCCACTCCAGATCAATGTCGAGGCAACCTTCAACATTTGAGAGCCGCAGCCCATTTTGTGACCAGGTCCCGTTCTCGCTCGTCAGATCAAGGCTTCGTTCGCCTGTCCGGTCCGACAGCGAGATCTTGGCACTCCTTGTGCGCCATTTAGGGTCACAGAAGACTGCGTAATCGACTTCAGTTGGTCCGTGTTCGGCGATACGAATAATGCGCCCACGCAACACCCAATCATTACCTTCGTGACTTAATTGCGCTCGCTCGCATCCGATCCCGTTCACCAGGCGCCACACGCATGTTTTTGCGGAACTGAGCGCGTACGAGCGTAACTGTTCATCCATTCTTGGGCCCAGAGTCATTTTTGTTCGGTAGCGAGCCAGCGTAAGCGTGAGCGATGCGTGGGATCTAACACCACGATCTCTGGCTTGGTTCTAAGAAGATCGCCTCCTAACAGCTTTGAAGATGCCTCCTCTGCTATGGGATTGAAGCTCTGCAATGACTTCTCGTTTTCAAGAATTCCGAACCACACCAGATACGGCCCATCGGTTCGAATCGGCAATTGCGGAAAGTTATTGGGAACATCGAGTGTCACCAGAACTCCCGCTTCGCGCGCGCCCAGCTCGCGATATTTCGCGAATATCGGTTCCGCCTGTTGAGCGAACGTATCAACGTCACCAGCTTTGACCGAAAACACTTCTGCAACAACGATGCCGTGAGCCCCGCCGGCCTCCGTGACTGGGTCAACGGCAGGCAAGATCGTGATACTTCGCTCAGGAGTCAACGGGCGAAGCAACAAAACGTTGTCGCTGTCGGTCATCAACCCATTAACGAGCTTTTTGTGCTCTTTCCACACAGGCCCGTAATAGAACGCGGAGTTTACTTTCGCTCTATCATCAAGCGTGGGGAATGCCCGCACCCAGGTAAAGCCAAGAGGATTGTTCCTTTCGTAGAACGAGCCCCCCGCGACTGCACCGAGTTGCTCGAAAGCTTCCGGGAAGAAGCTCTCGAAGTAACTCGCGAAATGTTCACGCTCGCCTTGCTTCACGACGTAGCGTCGAAATTCAATCACCTGGAAATTCTTCAGGTGCTCCACCGTCTGCATCACGTTTTGCTGAACATCGGGTTTGGTCTGTCCAAAGATTGCAGTGCTCATTAACAACAAGGACGAAAACAGAGATATAAAGCGCAATTGTTTCCTCTTTTCTATGGCGATTGTCCCGGGGCATTGATTTTGCTATTTCATGAAATCCGGGATCGGAAGCACCTTATGAGGCAGTTCCCGCTGCATGGTTGCGAGCGCATACGTCAGGACGCTTACCACTGCAGCGTTCTCCCTCAACTCTTTGGGATCTACTTTGTCGAGAGTGTCGGCGGCGGTATGGTGATAATCGAAGTACTTTCGGACGTCTTGAACCGGAGTGAATGCCGGCACTCCTCGAACATTCAATGGGCTTAGATCCGGTGCAGCGTCTTCCGACGTCCGCACAATTCCCGCGCCGGATGTTTGCAGAATATCCGCTACCGGCTGCATCATTTTCTGTATTGATTCATCCCCAGTTATGAAGAAGCCCATCGCGTGTCCAGCCCCGGAGTCGGTCTCGATCCCAGCAAAGTGGTTGCTCATCTCGGCAGCATGCTCTCGTCCATAGGCCCGCGCCCCGTAGAGACCGAGTTCTTCGGTCATCCATGCCACCACTCGTATCGTGCGCTTTGGGTGCAGCTGAAGCTGCTTTAACAGGTGCGCCGTTTCCAAGGCAAGAGCAACACCGGCACCATCGTCGATTGCCCCCGTGCCGAGGTCCCAAGAATCAAGGTGACCGGAAACGATCACGATTTGCTCAGGATGCTCGCTTCCTTTCAGGTCAGCGATCACATTATAGGAATCGACATCCGGCAACACCGTCGACGTAGAGAGTAGGTGCATCCGCACGGGGCCCTGCTTAGACAATCGTGCGATGAGGTCGGCGTCTTCGGCAGTGATCGCCTCAGCCGGGATCTTCGCCTGGTGCTGAAAGTCAGTCGCGCCGGTGTGCGGCAACCGGAACTCTGCTCCGCCAACCGATCGCACCAGCATCGCGATAGCTCCCTGCTTTTCTGCGGCGAGCCTGCCCTNATTGCGATATTTGCCAGCCTGCGCATAAGCGTCGCCCGCAAACCCGGACTGCTCCATTCCCTGGTCGAAGTGCCAATCAAACAACACGATCTTCCCCGCGACTTTTTCCCGAGGCACTGCCGCCAGCTCGTCGAACGTATTCACTACCACCACGTCTGCGGTGATGCCCTGCGGTGGAGTCGCTACACCCGGAGCTCCCAGGCTCGCAAACACGATTCTTTGTGTCACCCCGGGCACCTGGCCAGGATAAGAAACTAACTCCGCCTTCTCCTCCCCACGTACCCAACGCGGGACAGAAACCTTTTCTAACTTCACCTCAAGACCAAGATTGCGCAGCTCTTGGGCAACGTATTCTACCGCTGCCGCTGCCTGCGGAGATCCTGATGGACGCGCGCCGATGTTGTCTGCAAGGTGCGCAAGCTGCTTGTACGTATATTCATCCTCGAGAGCCGCGCCTTGTAATTGGCGGAGCTGGCTCAGCTCTTGCTCTGACCAGTTGGGAGGCGGGGCTGCCTGTGCTGCGGCGCAGGCAACCGCGCCGGCGATTACCAGCAGGAGTGAAAAGTTTCGTCCGACAAGATTTCTCGTCAAGTTCAAAGCCAATCCTCAATGCACAATGTTGATCGCGAGCACCGGCGCCACAGTGGCGGTAACGTTGCGTCCTGCTGGGACAACTCGCACTCCCAGAAGAACACCTACTTTGGAACTCAAGTTGTACTCAACTGCAGGCGCCATCACGAACGCGTCATTCGATCCGGAATCTAACCTTAGGCTGTGAGCAGTGAGAGGATTCGAAAAGTCGTATCCAATCACGCTCGTATTCGCACCGTGAGAGTAGGTAGCGTCCAGCGCGAGCACCCATCGCTTTGTCAGGCTGTATTCCCATGCAGCATCAAAAAGAAACGATGCACCTGGTTTCGCCCATCCGCGGAAGCCCACGTCGGTACCGTAAACGCTTGCGCCCTCGACGCGGGCGCGTCTCGATAAAG
>C688J18823_10001522_pt1 | contig 14349 bp, 12 predicted proteins | sample HopSoiMetagenom1_FD_18823 | JGI IMG/M metagenome (IMG submission 18823)
CATCCTTCGAGACGACGCTTCGCGCCTCCTCAGGATGAGGTCTGAGAGCCTCGTGTTGGCAGCTATGAGGTCTTAGAACCTCATGGTGAGGAGCGCGGCGAAGACGCGCGTCTCGAACCATGAAAGCCCACCTGGTTCAGCATGCTCATACCCGTTCTCGCAGCGGCAATCTCACACTCTCCTTCAGCCGGTCGAGCACGATCGACGAGCGCACATGCGCCACGCTTTGGTGCGGCATCAGCACGTTGTTGACGAGATCGGAGAGGTCCTTGAGGTCACGCAGCACCACCTTCAGCACGTAATCGGCGTCGCCGGTCAGCGAGTACGCTTCCTGGATGTCGTCGACGCGGTTGACCAGCGCACGGAATTTCTTGGAATTGTCGGGCGAATGCGTCGCCAGGGTGATGTGGATGAAGGCGATCAGGTTGAAGCCGAGCGCCTCGCCGGCGAGGTCGGCGTGGTAGCCGGCGATCACCTTCTCTTCCTCCAGCCGCATCCGCCGCCGCGAGCATTGCGAGGCCGACAGGCCGACGAGGTCGGCGAGCTGCTGGTTGGTCAGCCGGCCGTCGTCCTGCAGGGCTGCCAGCATTTTGAGGTCGAAGGCGTCTACGGAGATCATGCGGGAATTGCCGCTTTCGTACACAGATCGTGCATCATGTTAGCCGAATGCGTGCCTCTTTGCACGCACTTTGCGCCTATTTCGATCGATATTGATCCAGATCAATTTTCGGGAGATTCCGCCATGGGTCCGTTTCCGCACGACGCGCCAGCCGCCACCATCAGCGTCGATAATCCGATGGGCACCGACGGTTTCGAATTCGTCGAGTATGCCCAGCCGAAGCCTGAGGAGCTGCATGCGCTGTTCAAGCTGATGGGCTACTTGCCGGTCGCCCGCCACAAGACCAAAAAGATCACGGTCTATCGCCAGGGCGACATCAATTATCTCGTCAACGAGGAGCCCGGCACCCACGGCCACGGCTTCGTCGCGGCGCATGGGCCCTGCGCGCCGTCGATGGCGTTTCGCGTGGTCGATGCGAAGCAGGCCTATGAGCGGGCGCTCTCGCTGGGTGCGGAGGCCGCCGATATTTCTTCCACGCAGAAGACGCTCGATGTTCCCGCCATCAAGGGCATCGGCGGCAGTGTGCTCTATTTCGTCGATCGTTACGGCGCCAAGGGATCGGCCTACGACATCGAGTTCGAATGGCTTGGCGCCAGGGACCCGCGTCCCGCCGGCGCCGGGCTTTATTACATCGACCACCTCACCCACAACGTCCATCGCGGCCGCATGGATGTGTGGACCGGCTTCTACGAAAAGCTGTTCAATTTTCGCCAGATCCGTTTCTTCGACATCGAAGGCCGCGCGTCCGGCCTGTTTTCGCGCGCGCTGACCAGTCCGGACGGCAAGATCCGGATTCCGATCAACGAGGACGCCGGCGATTCCGGGCAGATCGAGGAGTATCTCAACATCTATCGCGGTGAGGGCATCCAGCACATCGCCTGCGGCGCGCGCGACATCTACGCCGCCGTCGAGACGCTGCGCGCCGACGGCTTGCCGTTCATGCCGTCGCCGCCAGAGACCTATTTCGAGAAGATCGACGCGCGCCTGCCGCGGCATGGCGAGGACGTCACCCGCCTGCAGCGCGACGGCATCCTGATCGACGGCGAGGGCGTGGTCGATGGCGGCCACACCAAAGTGCTGTTGCAGATTTTCTCGGCGAACGCGATCGGGCCGATCTTCTTCGAATTCATCCAGCGCAAGGGCGACGATGGATTCGGCGAGGGCAATTTCAAGGCGCTGTTCGAATCGATCGAGGAGGATCAGATTCGCCGCGGCGTGCTGAAGGTGGGCAACGCGGCTTGATCCGTCATTGCGAGCGCAGCGAAGCAATCCATAGCACCACAAGCTGAGGAATGGATTGCTTCGTCGCTTCGCTCCTCGCAATGACGGTCGCGTTTAACGTCCCGCCTTCCACGCGCTCGTCAATTCCGCAATCTCCACCTTCACCGGCTCGCGGATCGCGGACGGCGTGCGCGAGAAGCGCGGCGCGGGCGCTGGCTGTGTTACGCCGTGGCGCTCGACAAACACCTTGCGCGCGGCCATGTGCGGATGATCAGGCGCTTCCGCCATGGTCAGGATCGGCGCGAAGCAGATGTCGGTGCCTTCCATGATCTTGCACCAGTCCTCGCGCGACTTACTCTTGAAGACTTTCGTCAGCTTTTCCTTCAGCGCCGGCCATGCCTTGCGGTCCATTTGCGCGTCGAAATCGGCGTCGGCGAGATCGGCATGCTTGCGCAGCAGCGCGTAGAATTGCGGCTCGATCGAGCCGATCGAAACGAAGTTGCCGCAGGAGCATTCATAGACGCCGTAGAAATGCGCGCCGCCGTCGAGAAAATTCTGGTCGCGGCCCTCGGTCCAGCGCCCGCTCGCACTCATGTCGAAGAACATCGACATCAGCGATGCCGCGCCATCGCACATTGCAGTGTCCACCACCTGGCCCTTGCCGGACTTCGAGGCTTCCAGCATGGCGGCAAGTACGCCGACCACGAGATAGAGCGCGCCACCGCCGAAATCGCCGACGAGGTTGAGCGGCGGCACCGGCTTCTCCTTGGTGCCGATCGCGGCGAGCGCGCCTGTTATCGAGATGTAGTTGATGTCATGGCCGGCGGCGTTCGCCAGCGGGCCTTCCTGGCCCCAGCCGGTCATGCGGCCATAGACCAGCTTTGGGTTGCGCGCGAGCACGACATCCGGGCCGAGGCCAAGACGTTCCATCACGCCAGGGCGGAAACCTTCGATCAGCGCGTCCGCACCGGCAAGCAGGTCGAGCACCTGTGCGATGGCCGCTTTGTCCTTCAGATCGAGTTCAATTACTTTGCGGCCGCGCACCGCCACCGCTTTGAGGTTCTTGCTGGCGCCGACGCGGTCGAGCGTCACGACCTCGGCCCCCATGTCGGCAAGCAGCATGCAGGCGAATGGGCCCGGGCCGATGCCGGCGAATTCGACGATGCGAAAGCCGGCAAGCGGGCCGGAGGCGCGGGTGGCGGATTGGGCGGCTGGTTTGTCGAGCACTTGTTTTCTCTCCCAAAGGAAACGTTTCTAGAAACGTCTTAATTAGTTGATTAGCTAAATTGTCCTGCCGAAGCGAGGGCGTGGCAAGCTTCTTTTGCCGAAAATCTGGTCAAAAACGAAAGCGGCGCGCATTGCTGCGCGCCGCTCGCATGAAAGTTGTGTTCAGGCGCTATCAGCCGGCCGCGGTCACCGCACGCTGCGCCATCACCTTGATCAGGTTGGCGCGATAGTCCGATGTTCCGTGGATGTCGCTCATCAGGCCGCCGGCGGAAATCTTGAGGCTGTCCAGCGCACCCGCTGACCAGTTCGCTTTCAGTGCCGCCTCGATCGCCGGCACCCGGATCACGCCGTCTTGCGAGGCGCCGGTTGCCGCAACCCTGACGTCACCTGCCTTGGTCCTGGTCACGAACACGCCGGTCAGCGCGAAGCGCGAGGCGGGGTGGCGAAACTTGGCATAGCCCGCCTTCTCCGGAATCGGGAACGAGACCGCGGTAATGATCTCGCCATCCTCGAGGGCTGTGGTGAACAGGCCCTTGAAGAAGTCGTCCGCCGATATCGAGCGCTTGTTGGTCTTCACGGTGGCGCCAAGCGAAACCAGCGCGGCGGGGAAATCCGCGGCCGGGTCGTTGTTGGCGATCGAGCCGCCGATCGTGCCGCGATGGCGCACGGCGGGATCGCCGAGCACCGAGGTGAGGTAGGAAATCGCCGGAATCGACTTTTTCACATCGGCGCTTTGCATGATGTCGAAATAGGTCGTGGCCGCCTTGATGGTCAGCGTATCGCCGGACAGTTCGATGCCGATCAGCTCCTTGATCTTGCCGAGATCGATCACGTCGGACGGGGCGGCCAGCCGCTGCTTCATCACCGGGATCAGCGTGTGGCCGCCGGCGAGATACTTCGCTTCGGTGCCCTTGGCGAAGGCTGCCGCAGCTTCATCGACGGAAGAGGGACGATGGTAAGTGGTCTGATACATGGTTCTTGCTCCCTCTCAGCCGTGGATCGCATGCCAGACGCGATCGGGCGTCGCGGGCATTTCGAGCTGGTTGTTGCCGATCGCATCGGTGATGGCGTTGATGACCGCGGCCGATGCGCCGATCGCGCCTGCTTCGCCGCAACCCTTGACGCCGAGCGGATTGCCCGGACACAGTGTGGTCGTGTGCGACAGCTTGAACGAGGGCAGGTCGTCGGATCGCGGCATGGCGTAGTCCATGAACGATGCCGTCAGGAGCTGGCCCGAACTATCGTACACCGCGCCTTCGAGCAGCGCCTGGCCGATGCCCTGGGCAAGGCCGCCATGGACCTGGCCTTCGACGATCATCGGATTGATCAGCCGTCCGAAATCGTCCGCCGCCACGAAGTTGACGAAGGAGCTCTTGCCGGTGGCGCTGTCTACTTCCATTTCGCAGATGTAGGCGCCGGCCGGGAAGGTGAAGTTGGTCGGGTCATAGAACGCGCCTTCCTTCAGGCCCGGCTCCATGCCGTCAGGCAGATTGTGCGCGGTGTAGGCGGCGAGGGCGACCATCGGCAGCGCGATCGACTTGTCGGTGCCGGTGACCTTGAACTCGCCGTTCTCGATGACGATGTCGTTTTCNGANGCCTCGAGCTGATGGGCCGCGATCTTCTTGGCCTTGGCTTCGACCTTTTCCATCGCCTTCAGGATTGCGGTGAGACCGACGGCCGCCGAGCGCGAGCCATAGGTGCCCATGCCGAACTGTACTTTATCCGTGTCGCCATGCACGATCTGCACCTGGCTGATCGGAATGCCCAGGCGTTCGGCGACAAGCTGGCAGAAGCTCGTCTCATGGCCCTGGCCGTGGCTGTGCGATCCGGTCAGGACTTCGATGGTGCCGACCGGATTGACGCGCACTTCCGCGGATTCCCACAGGCCCACGCCGGCGCCCAGGCTGCCGACCGCTTTTGACGGTGCGATGCCGCAGGCCTCGATGTAGCAGGACACGCCGATGCCGCGGAGCTTGCCTTCGGATTTGGCTTTCGCCTTGCGCGCGGGGAAGCCGGCGTAATCGATTGCCTTCATCGCGGAGTCGAGGGAGGCGCCGAAATCGCCGATGTCATAGGCCATGATCACGGGCGTCTGATGCGGGAACTGCGTGATGAAATTCTTGCGGCGCAGTTCGGCCGGATCGACCTTCAACTGCCGCGCCGCCGTCTCCATCAGCCGTTCCACCACGAAGCTGGCTTCGGGGCGGCCCGCGCCGCGATAGGCATCGACCGGCACCGTGTTGGTGTAGACGCTGATCACCTCGGCGAAGATGTTGGGGATGTTGTACTGGCCCGACAGCAGCGTCGCGTAGAGATAGGTCGGCACCGAGGAGGAGAACAGCGACATGTAGCCGCCGAGATTGGCGTAGGTTTTTACGCGCAAGCCCGTCACCTTGTTGTCCTTGTCAAACGCCATTTCCGCCTTGGTGAGGTGGTCGCGGCCATGGGCGTCGGTCAGGAAGGCCTCGGTACGGTCGCCGGTCCACTTCACCGGACGGCCGACCTTCTTGGAGGCCCACAGCGCCACCATCTCCTCGGGGTAAATGAAGATTTTTGAGCCGAAGCCGCCGCCGACGTCGGGCGCCACCACGCGCAGCTTGTGCTCCTGCGCGACGTTGTAGAACGCCGACAGCACGAGGCGGGCGACATGCGGGTTCTGCGAGGTCGTGTAGAGCGTAAAGTGCTCTTCGGGCTCGTTATATTCGGCAATCGCCGCGCGCGGCTCCATCGCGTTCGGAACGAGGCGGTTGTTGGTGATGTCGAGCGCGACGACATTGGCCGCCGACTTGAAGGCGGCATCGGTCGCGCCTTCGTCGCCGATGGTCCAGTCGTAGATCACGTTGCCCGGCGCTTCCGGGTGCAATTGCGGCGCGCCCGGCTTGATCGCGGCGCGAATGTCCGGCACGGCGGGCAGTTCCTCGTAATTCACGACCACAGCCTCGGCCGCGTCCTTGGCCTGGTTCTTGGTCTCGGCGACCACGACCGCGACGGCCTGGCCGACGAAGCGCACGGTTTCCGGCGCCATCGCTGGCCATGCGCCCATCTTCATGCCCGTGCCGTCCTTGGAGGTGATGGCCCAGCCGCAAATGAGGTTGCCGATCTTGTCGTCGACGATCTGCTGGCCGGTCAGCACGCCGACCACGCCCGGCATATTCATTGCCGCTGAGGTGTCGATGCTCTTGATCCTGGCATGCGCATGCGGGCTGCGGATGAAGTGTGCGTGGGTCATGCCCACCAGCTTGATATCGTCGACGTAGCGGCCTTTGCCGGTAATGAAACGGCGGTCTTCCTTGCGCACAACGCTTGCGCCAATGCCTTCAACGCCCATGTCCTGTCCTCCCAACCGGAGTTATTGTTTCCGCCATTTCGTTTCGAAACGCGGTGTCGAATTCGAAAAATTGCTGGCCGATGGCGTCTATTCCGCCGCCTGCGAAACCTTCATGCGCCCGGCCGCATCGAGCACCGATTTGACGATGTTGTGGTAGCCGGTGCAGCGGCAGATGTTGCCTTCGAGCTCCTGCCGAACGGTCTCTTCGTCGAGCTGGCCGCTGTGGCGGTGCACAATATCGATCGCCGACATGATCATGCCCGGGGTGCAGTAACCGCACTGCAGGCCGTGATTGTCGCGGAACGCCGCCTGCATGGGGTGCAGTTCGTCGCCTTTGGCGATGCCTTCGATGGTGGTGACGTTCGAGCCTGCCGCCTGGCCGGCCAGCACGGTGCAGGACTTTACCGCCCGGCCGTCGATATGGACGACGCAGGCGCCGCACTGGCTGGTGTCGCAGCCGACATGGGTGCCGGTCAGGTTCAGATTTTCGCGCAGGAGATGGACCAGAAGCGTCCGGTCCTCGACTTCGACTGAGACGGCTTTGCCGTTCACGGTCAATTTGACTGTAGACACGCGTGGTACCTCCCCGATGTTTTATAATTATTCCAATTAGAAACACCGGAGCTGGAACTTGCAACTAGGATTTTGGTCGCCCCTGTCATTGTGATGACATTCGCTGGCGCAAATGCGCGGCAGAGAGTCTCGATGCGAATTTCCTGTCCTCCCCTGGAGGGGTCGAGACGAGCGAAGCTCGCTCAGGGGTCGACGCGAAGCGGCGGGGTGGGGTGACGGTCTCTCCACATCCAACCGTGCTCGCGTGGAGAGGTCACTCCACCCCGGCTCGCCTTTCGCTTCGCTCGTGCGAGCCGACCCCACGGGCGAGCCTTGCTCGTCTGGACGCCTCCAGGGGAGGCTAAGAGACGGCGCCAGCATCTCCTTTGCCAACTTTGCCCGAATTTACGCACCCTTATCCATTCTGCCTTAACTTTGCGCACCGGATTGGGGGCAGGGCCTCCCGATGCCTGTTTTTCCGAACGAAAACGGGGTGTGGCGTGCGATTTTTGAAACGTGGCGGCTCGTCCTTCAAGCTCCCAACCCTGCGGTTCCGCGCCAGGATCATGCTCGGCTTTGCGGTCGTGCTGGCGATTTCGGCCGCCAGCATGGGCTTTGCCTATCTCGGATTCGAAAATGTTTCCGATGGCGTGGATTCCTACCGGCGCAGCGTGCAGGAGGCGGACCTGTCGCGCGACATTGATCGCGAACTGATCTCCTATCGCTCGCTCGCCCGCTATTTCGTGGCGACCGGAAAGGAAGAGGACGGCAAGGCGGCACTGGCCGCCGAAACCGGCCTGAAGGATGCGATTACAGCCTCGATGAAGGGGACTACCAACCCGACACGGCTCGAGCAGATCGTGAAACTGGAGCGGGAATTCCGCACCTTCACCAAGATTTTCGCCGACATCCTCAAGGTCAAGGACGAGAGTACGCGCATCGCGCAAAACCAGCTGACCCGCACCGGCAACTCCCTGCGCTACAAGCTCGACGATCTGCCGAGCAATGCCGAGGATGACGAAATGCCGCTGATCACGCTCGGGACGAAGAAGGTGACCGAGCAGTTTCAGGCGGTGACGGCGCTTGCCAATACGTTCGTCGTCAATTCGGACAAGGCGGTCGCAACCAGTGCGCTGGCGCGCCTTAAATTCGTCGAGAACTCGCTGAAGGCGATTTCGTCGACCAACGAAAAGATCCGTGACGGGATCAAGGAAGTCGGGGGAATGCTGGAGGAATACCGGCAGGCGCTCGCCAAGTTGGTCGATAATGCCAAGGAGATAGACGAGCTGACACTGGAAATGACGGAATCGGCGGCCGCCATCAACAAGGGCTCGGGCGCGATGAAGTCTGATCTCCTGGCCGATCAGAAGCGGCTCGAAGCCGAGTCGGACGCCACCATCGGCGAGACCGAACGGCTGATCCTGATTCTCGCCGCGGGCGGATTTCTGCTCGGCTGCGTCTGGGCGTTCTTCCTCGGCAAGGGCATATCCCGGCCGATGACGGCGATGTGCAACGCGATGCGCAAGCTCGCCGCCGGAAGTTTCGAAGTCGTGCTACCCGGTCTTGGCCGCAAGGACGAACTCGGCGAGATGGCGAGCGCGGTCGAGGAATTCAAGGTGCAGGCCATCGCCCGCGCCGAGCGCGACGCCGCCACCCAGGAAGCCCAGAACAAGGCGGCGAGCGAAGCGCGGCGCGCCGAACTGATTCGCTTCGCCGACGAATTCGAGACCGCGGTCGGCGCCATTGTCGCCAACGTATCGTCGTCGGCCGTGCAGCTTGAAGCAGCCGCGGGCACGTTGACGCGGACGGCTGAAACCACCCAGAGCCTGTCCAGCCAGGTTGCCGGCGCCTCGGAAGAAGCTTCCACCAACATGCAGTCGGTGGCGTCTGCGACCGAGGAATTGTCGGCCTCCGTCGACGAGATCGGGCGACGAGTTAAGGAGTCCAGCCAGATCGCGGAAGCCGCCGTGCGTCAGGCCGAACAGACCGACGGGCGGATCGGAAAACTGTCGCGTGCCGCGCAGGAGATCGGCGATGTCGTCAAGCTGATCACCGCGATTGCCGAGCAGACAAATCTGCTGGCGTTGAACGCCACCATTGAGGCCGCCCGCGCAGGCGATGCCGGCCGCGGCTTTGCGGTGGTGGCGTCCGAGGTGAAATCGCTCGCCAGCCAAACCGCGAAAGCGACCGACGAGATTTCCAATCATATCTCGGGCATGCAGGGCGCGACGCAAGAATCAGTCGCCGCGATCAAGGAGATCGGCGGCACCATCGGCAGGATCTCCGACATCGCCTCGACGATCGCGAGCGCCGTCGAACAGCAGAGCTCAGCAACGCAGGAGATCGCGCGCAGCGTTCAGAACGTCGCGCAGGGCACGCAGGAGGCCGCCGCCAACGTCATGCACGTCAATCGCGGCGCGACCGAAACCGGCTCGGCTTCCGAGGAAGTGCTGAATTCGGCGCGCACGCTGTCGAGCGAAAGCACGCGGCTGCGCGAAGAGCTTGATCGCTTCATGGCGAATATCAGGGCGGCGTGAGGGGCGTAGCAGGGCGATCCGTGATACGCTCCGCAAATGGAATCAACGCGTGCGCCGACGCTTTATCTTCTCTGCGGCAAGATTGGAGCCGGCAAGACAACGCTTGCACGGAGCCTGGCGTCGCGACCGGCGACACTGCTTGTCAGCGAAGATCACTGGACGTCCCATCTGTTTGCCGATGGCCTGAAGACCATCGAGGACTATGGCCGCCTTTCGGCACGGCTTCGCGCGGCGATGGGGCCGCATATTGTCGACATCCTGCGGCACGGCCTTTCCGTCGTGCTGGATTTTCCGGCCAACACCGTCAAGCAACGCAGCTGGATGCGCTCGCTGATTGTCGATGCCAATGTGGCCCACGAGCTTCATTGGCTCGACCTTCCCGACGCGGTCTGTATGGAGCGGCTCCGAAACAGAAATGCGGGTGGTGAGCACCCGTTTCAGGTCAGCGACGCCGAATACGCTCAGTTCACAAGCTACTTTGTCCCGCCGGGATCTGACGAGGGTTTTCACCTCATCGTTCACACGGCTTGATGTGGTGGCCGGGGCGTCTACTCGCGACCGAACTGGTGCTTCAATTCCAGTTTCGCGCGCTCCAGCCGCGCGCGCTGCGTTTTGGGCAAGGTCTTGCCGGCGCGGTTGATATAGAACGTCAGCATCGACAGCGCCGAGCGATAGGCGCCGGTCTTGCGGCGCGAGCTATGTTCGGCGGAGCGCTTGAGCGATGCCGCGATCTTCTTCGCACTGGTCAGCTTGAAGACGCCGCGTTTAAGGTCGAGCGCGTCGCTTTCCCGGGTGACGCGTTGCGACCAGCGCTTGGGTGGGGATTTCTTCGCAGGTGTCGTGCGGCTGCCTTTTTGGGCGGCGGTCTTGCGTGGGCGTGTGGTCTTCCGGCGTTCGGCCATGGTCGGCTCCATTTCCTGTTTGCCGAAAACGGCCGCCCGATCGTTCGGTTCCTAGGTTGCTCTCCGAATGCCGTGGATCTCGCGTAACCCTTAATGTCCTGCGTGAAGCGCGTCGTTGAGATAGATGCAGGTCAGGATCGCAAACACGTAAGCCTGCAAAAATGCCACCAGCAGCTCGAGGGCGGTCAGCGCAACGGTCAATGCCAGCGGCACCACGCCGCCGATCCAGCCAATCGCGCCGAGCGAAGTACCGAGCATGGCGACGAAGCCCGCAAACACCTTCAGCGTGATGTGACCGGCCAGCATGTTGGCAAACAGACGGACGCTGTGCGACAGCGGCCGCGACAGGAAAGAAATGATCTCGATCGCGACGACCAGCGGCAAGATATACATCGGCACGCCGCTGGGAACGAAGATCTTGAAGAACTTCAAGCCGTTTTTGTAGAGGCCATAGATCAGCACTGTGAAGAACACCAGCAGCGCGAACGTGGCCGTAACGATGATATGGCTCATCACCGTGAAGGTGTAGGGAATGATGCTGATCAGGTTTGCGACCAGAATGAACATGAAGATGCAGTACACCAGCGCGAAAAACTTCATTCCGTCCTCGCCGGCGGTGGAGCGGATCATGGTGGCTACGAACACGTAGCTCAGTTCGGCGGCCGACTGAAAACGGCCGGGGACCAGTTGCCGGCCCTTCATGCCTAGAACCGCCAGCAGGCAGATCACGGCTACCGTGAGCAACATGTAAACCGAGGAGTTGGTGAAGGCGATCGTGTGGCCGCCGATGTGACCAATCGTGAAGATGTTGTTGATGTTGAACTGATGGATGGGGTCGAGGGTCATGCGCGGGTTCTCCGGACCAGCAACAGCAGCAGTTGCCGTCACATCATCGTTATGGTGACACGAGCCAAATTCACCGAGAGCCCCACACCCAATCTGGGGCCGCGAACCACCAGGGTAACCCCTTTCGCATTGCGCAGCCGCGCGACGCCCGCTCCTCCCGCCAGGGCCCCGCCTGCGCCAAGCGAGATGTAGTTGCCGGCGAGATCCTCGGGAGCACGCAAGTTGATCGCCCGCCCTTCCAGCTCACTGACAGTCTGCGTCAGCGTCGCGCCAAAGCTCGCGCCCGAAACCTCGAACGGATAGGTTTTTCCATGGAATGTCAGCGTGCCCTTGCCATTGCCAACGCCCACGACAACCCCGGCCGTGCCAAACAGAACGCGCAAGGTCGCCGTATCTGCCAGCAATGAACTGCCCATGGCCGTCCATGCCGCAAACGTCAAAAAAATGTATGTCACCGAACTGAAAAGGTGACGCATCGCATTCCCGCACCCGATGAAGTCGTCAAAGTGCAGGCCAATTATGCGTGCGTATGTTGAGATAGATCAAGACACCGCACAGAGGTCGCATGAGGGGACGCTTTGCTCGACACGTTTAGGCCAGCGGCGCGTTAATGCCTCGCATGCCGCGGCAGCTATGCAATTTCGCCACCCCAAAGCCCCCGGAACCCCGACCCTCCGGGAACGTTATCAGGGTGGCGGGCATCATGTTTGCCGCAATTTGACGTGAAAACTCTGGGGCTGGGGCGTTCCGGGGTGTTTTTCATTGGTCCAATCGGATGGTTGTGAAAGCGATACGGCATGGTGCGGCGGTGGATGAGCGTACCTCCATTTCCGCAACGGCCAGCCAGGATAACGACGGCGTCATCGAGACCAGCATCCCCGCGCGGCTCGATAGCCTGCGCTGGGGCGGCTTTCATACCCGCGTCGTGGCCGCGCTCGGCATCACCTGGATTCTGGACGGGCTGGAAGTCACGCTGGCGGGTGCCTTGTCGGGCGCGCTGAAGGAAAGCCCGACGCTGCAATTTTCGAATTTCGATGTCGGCCTCGCCAACAGCGCCTATCTCGCGGGCGCCGTGCTCGGCGCGCTCGGGTTCGGCTGGCTGACGGATCGGATCGGGCGCAAGAAACTGTTCTTCATCACGCTCGCGCTCTATCTCACCGCGACCGCAGCCACCGCGCTGTCGTGGAACGTAGCGAGTTACGCGCTGTTTCGCTTCCTGACCGGCGCTGGCATCGGCGGCGAATATACCGCGATCAATTCGACGATTCAGGAACTGGTGCCGGCGCGCTATCGTGGCTGGACCGATCTCGTGATCAACGGCAGCTTCTGGATTGGCGCGGCGATCGGCGCGGTCGCCGCAATCGTGCTGCTCGATCCTGGCCTGCTGGCTCCCGATCTCGGCTGGCGGCTGGCCTATTTCATCGGCGCAGGACTCGGCCTGATCGTCTTCGTGATGCGGATGTGGATTCCGGAAAGCCCGCGCTGGCTGATGATCCATGGCCGGCCTGAGGAGGCGCATGCGATCGTCGACAACATCGAGAGGCTGTCGACGCGACATCCGGATCATCCGGCCGATGAGGTATTCCCGAAGATCAGGCTGAAGATGCGCAGCCATACGCCACTCGGAGAAGTGGCGCATACATTGTTCACGACCTATCGGCAGCGTTCGATCGTGGGATTGGTGCTGATGGGCGCGCAGGCATTCTTCTACAACGCCATCTTCTTCACCTTCGCGCTGGTGCTGACCGATTTCTTCGGCATCCCGTCCAACCATGTCGGCTGGTACATCCTGCCGTTTGCGGCCGGAAACTTCCTCGGGCCGCTATTGCTCGGCCGGCTGTTCGATACGCTGGGCCGGCGCTTGATGATCACCGTGACCTATGGCGTGTCGGGCATCTTGCTCGCGCTGTCGGGCTATTTGTTCTCGATCGGCGTTCTGACCGCGCAGACCCAGACCATCGCCTGGATGGTGATCTTCTTCTTTGCTTCGCCGGCGGCGAGCGCGGCCTATCTCACCGTCAGCGAGACGTTTCCGCTGGAGGTGCGCGCGCTCGCGATTGCACTGTTCTACGCGATCGGAACCGGCATCGGCGGCGTGGCGGGACCGGCGCTGTTCGGCGCCCTGGTCGACACCGGATCGCGCAACAGCGTCTTCGCCGGCTACCTGTTCGGGTCGGTATTGATGATCGTGGCCGCCGCCGTCGCGTGGCGGTTTGCCATCGCGGCCGAGCGCAAGTCGCTCGAATCTGTCGCACGGCCGCTCGCATTTGTGGAGTAGGATGAGATGAATGAGGACCTGCTGGAAATGCCATTGGAAGAAAACATGGTGGAAGAAGATATCGTCCGTGAAGACGACGACGCGCCGGACACCGTGCCGGTACCACGCTCGCTGATTCCGCATCTGAGCGAGACCGCGATCCTGCTTGATATCGACGGCACGCTGCTCGATCTGATGCCGACGCCGCGCGAAGTCTGGGTGCCGCCGGGACTGGTGAAGACCTTGAACCGCCTGATGATGCGAACCAACGGCGCATTGGCGCTGGTCAGCGGCCGCTCGCTTAACGATATCGATCTGATTTTTGCGCCCGATCAATACCCGGCCGTTGGCGGCCACGGCGCCGAGATGCGGATCGAGCCGGACAGCGAGTCAGTGGACGCCCATGCGCCGCCACTGGACAAGGAATTGAAGCGCCGGCTGGCCGCGATCGCAAAGCTGAGCCCGGGAATATTGCTGGAAGACAAGGGCTATTCGCTGGCGCTGCATTATCGCCTCGCGCCGCACGCGGAGAAGGCGATCTATGCCGCGGTGTCGCTNATCAGGGCCGATCTGCCCAACGCGCCGATCGAGGTGTTGCCCGGCAANTGCGTCTGCGAGATCAAGCATTCCGGATTCACCAAGGCGAGCGGCGTGCGCGAATTGATGAAGCGCGAACCNTTCAAGGGCCGCCGCCCGTTCTTCATTGGCGACGACGTCACCGACGAGACCGTGTTTGCGATCATGCCTGATCTCGANGGCCTTGCGTTCTCGGTCGGACGCCGCGCCAAGGGCGTGGCGGGGCACTTCGATGCGCCAAGCGACGTGCGTGAGTTCCTCGCGCACCTGCTTGACGATGAAAG
>C688J18823_10001523_pt1 | contig 14346 bp, 17 predicted proteins | sample HopSoiMetagenom1_FD_18823 | JGI IMG/M metagenome (IMG submission 18823)
GCGACTAAGCGGTACTCTTGGCCGGAACAAGGCGGGCGCGTCCCGCCTTTTTCATGGCCTGCCTTTTTATCGGGACTTGTTGAAGCTCGTCCTCGACACGCAAATCTGGCTGGATTGGCTCGTCTTCGACGATCCCGGCGTGCGGCGCATCCGCAACGCCGTTCATCTCGGGCACGCGCACATCGTCATTGACGCTGCCTGCGACGCGGAGCTCGAGCGCGTGCTCGCCTACGACCTTGGCAAGCACAGCATCTCTCGAGAGGCGCAGCTCGCGGCCCTGGAGCAGGCGCGTCGCCTGGCGAAGCGGGTGGAGGTCGTGCCGCTAAAAGGGCTGCCGCCGTGCCGCGATCCGGACGACCAGAAGTTCATCCAGCTCGCCGCGGCGACCCAAGCGGATGCGCTCGTGACGAAGGATCGCGAGCTGCTGCGTATGAAGCGGCGCCTGCCCTTCCGGGTGCTGCCGCCCAACGAGTTTTGAGCCTTACCAGCCCTGCAGCACCTTGAGCTTGCCGCCCTCCCAGGTGGCATAGCCGAACTTGAGCGGGCCGCCATGGTAGGTGGCGCTCCAGTCGAGTGGCGGCACGAGGCCGGTCTCGATGTGCTTCATGTCCTCGAGCGCCTTGATCAGCTTGGCGCGCGTGAGGTCGGGGCCGGCTTTCTTCGCGCCCTCGACGAAGATTTTCGCGCCGGCCATGCCGAGATACGGGTAGTAGCCGGGCTTGGTCCTGGGCGAGTACTTCGCAAGGATTTCATTCGCCTGCTTCACCTGGGGCGTGTTCATCGAGTCCACCGCCGTCATCAGGTTCACGTAGATGCCCTCGAGCGCGTCGCCGGCGAGGTCGGTGACCACGGGATCGGCCATTGTGTTGTGGCCCACGACCTTCGGTTTCCACCCGAGCTTCTGCGCCTCCTTCATGAAGAGGGAGCCGTGCTTGGGGATCACGGCCAGGAGCACCGCGTCGGGCTGCGCCTGGCGCAGCGCTATTACCTGGGCACTGATGTCGACGTCCGCCGGGACATAGCTCGCCTCGGCCGCCGGCGCCATGTTCCTCTTCTTCAGGTACTCGACCGCGCCATCGCGCTGGTCTTTGCCGAACTGGTCGTTCTGGAAAAAGATCGCGATCTTCTTGGCGCCGAGCTTGTTGAGCGCGTAGTCCGCCATCGACTCGCCGATCTCGGAGGAAAGCGGCAGGATGCCGAACACGTTCTTGTCTTTCGGCTTGTTGAGGTTCAGATGTCCGCCAGCCGGGTTGATCACCGGCACGCCGCGCTGCGCGAGAAAGGGCAGCACCGCGAGGTTGGTCACCGTGCCGAGCGTCGAAACCACCGCGAACACATCGTCGCGATCGACCAGCTTCTTCACCACCGCGACGGTCTGCTGCGGATTATAGGAATCGTTTTCAACGATCCACTCGATCTTGCGGCCGTTCACGCCGCCGTTGTCGTTGACCCACTTGAAGTACGCCTCGGTGCCTTCCTTCATCTGCGTGGCGCCGGCGGCGAGACCGCTCTGCAATGGCAGGTACGAGCCCAGCTTGATCGTGTCCTTGCTCACACCCGGTTCCGCGAATGCAGCCGCGGCAAAGGCCAGCGCCGCGGCGCCGAAGGCCACGTTGATCGTTTTCATTCGATTTCTCCTTAGGTTCCGAGGTAACTTGCCACAACGGCCGGATCGCTCGCAAGCGATGAAGCGATCCCGTGCGTTGCTACGCGGCCTTTCTCCAGCACATAAGCGCGGTTGGAGATCCGCAGCGCCTGGCGCGCGTTCTGCTCGACGAGCAGGAGCGTCACGCCTGCCGCATTGATCTCGCGGATCAGGCGGAACATGTCCGCGACCAGCTTCGGCGCGAGGCCGAGGGACGGCTCGTCCAGCAGCATCAGGCGCGGTTTCGCCATCAAGGCGCGGCCGAGCGCGACCATCTGTTGCTCGCCGCCGGAGAGCGTCTGCGCGAGCTGAGTGGCGCGCTGCTTCAGAACCGGGAACAGCCGGTATACGCGTTCGAGCTCGGCGTCGTCGCGGCGCAGAAACGAGCCCATCAGCAGGTTCTCGTGCACGGTGAGCTCGCCGAATAGCTGGCGGCCTTCCGGGACCAGCACCACGCCGGCGCGGATGATCGCCTCGGTGTCCTTGCCCAGAAGCTCAACGCCGTCCAGCTCGATCGAGCCGGCCGCCTCGCAAGGTGCGCTGGCCGTGATGCAACCGAGCAGCGTGGACTTGCCCGCGCCGTTCGAGCCGAGGAGGGCGACGATCTCGCCCTGCCTCACCTCGAGCTCGACTCCGGCTAGCGCGGTGATGCCGCCGTAGTGCGCATGCAGGCTCTTGACCCTAAGCATCCACGTCCTCGCCCAGATAGGCGGCGACCACGGCCGGGTTGGCTCGTATGCTTTGCGGATCGCCCTCGGCGATCTTCTCGCCGTGGTCCAGCACCACGATGCGGTCGCACACGCTCATCACGAGGCGCATGTCGTGCTCGACGAGGACGATGGTGATGCCCAGGCCCTTCAGCCGCAGGATCAGCTCGCCGACGCGCCGGCTCTCTTCCGGATTCATGCCGGCGGCGGGCTCGTCGAGGAGGAGCAGCTTCGGCTCGCTCGCGAGCGCGCGCGCGAGCTCGACGGACTTCTGCAGCCCGTACGGCAGCGCGGCGACCGCTGTGCGGGCGTGCTCGGTGAGAGCAAGCACCTGCAACATCTTGTCGGCGCGCTCCTCGGCGCGCCGCTCGGACTTCGCCGCCACCCCGACGAGCTCGGCGACCACGCTGCCGCGATGGCGAAACGCAGTACCCATGACTACGTTCTCACGCACGCTTGCTTCCTTGAAGAGCTCCAGGTTCTGAAAGGTGCGGCGAATGCCGAGGCCTGGCAGCTCGTGGATCGCCTTTTTCAGAACATCCAGACCCTGGTAGCGGACCGCGCCGCCAGTCGGGCGGTGCACGCCGGAGACGCAATTCAGCAGCGTCGACTTGCCGGCGCCGTTTGGCCCGATCAGGCCGAGGATCTCGCCTTCGCGCACGGTGAAGCTCACGCCCTCGAGGGCGCGCAGCCCTTCGAACGCGATCGACAGACCGTCTATTTCGAGAAGACCCATCGCCGTCCGATCCCTGCGAGGCCGCCGGGCAGGAAGAGCACGCAAAGCACGAGGATCGCGCCGTAGATCACCATTTCGGCATCCTTGAATTGCCGCAGTACTTCGGGGGCCGCGGCGAGGAAGGCTGCGCCCAGAAGCGCGCCTACCTCGGAGCCAAGGCCGCCGATCACCGCCATCGTGAGGAAGGAGAGCGAGGCGCTCAGCGAAAAGCTTTCCGTGGACAGCCGTCCGATGAGCGAGCCATACAGCGCGCCCGACACGCCGGTGAGGAACGCCGATAGCGCGAAGGCGAGGATGAGGTGCCGCGCGCGCGAGATGCCGGCGCACTGCGCAGCCACCGCGCTCATGCGCAACGCCGCCATCGAGCGGCCGGTGAACGAGGTGCGCAAGTTGCGGGTCATCCACGCCAGCGCCAGGAACAGCGCGAGCAGGAAGTAGTAATACGAAAGGTCGCTCTGCAGCTCGTAGCCGGCCAGGGAGGGCCTGGGCACGGCGAGGCCCTGGCGGCCGCCGGTGACGCTCTCCCACTCGAAAAGCACCTGCTGCACGAGGATGGCGAAGGCGAGCGTGGCAATCGCGAGGTAATGGCCGGTGACGCGAAGAGCGGGAAGGGCAACCAGAGCCCCGAACAAGCCTGACACCGCGCCGCCCACAAAGATGGCGATCAAGAAAGGCACGCCGAACTTCGTCATCGCGATCGCCGAGGCGTAGGCGCCCAGCGCCCAGAAGCCGGCGTGGCCGATCGAGATCTGGCCGGCCATTCCCGTCAGGATGTTGAGCGACAGGCCGACCAGGGCGTACACCATGGTCACGGCCAGGATGTACCAGCCATAGTTGGAAAGCCCGAGCGGTATGAGGGCGAGCATGGCGATGCCGGCGAGCCAAAGATATTTCATACCTTCGTGCCGGCGGTTCGCGTGAAGAGTCCCGCGGGCCGCGCCATCAGCACGAAGACGATGATGCCGAACGCAAAGGCGTCCTTGAACGCCGTCGAAACGTAGGCCCCGAACAGGTTCTCGACCACGCCGATCACCAGACAGCCGATCACCGCGCCGGGCAGGCTGTTGAAGCCGCCGAGGATGGCGCCGGCGAACGCCTTCAAGAGCACGATCACCATCATCTCGAAATCGAGAAACGTCAGCGGCGCCACCAACATCCCGGCAACGACGCTGATGCCGGCGGCGAGGCCCCACGCGGCCATCGAAACGCGGCCGACGTTCACGCCCATCAGGCGCGCGGCGCGGCGATTCATGCTCGCCGCACGCATGGCGATGCCAAGCCGGGTTTTTTCATAGAAGACGTACAAGAGCGCCATCACGCCGAGCGAGACCACGAGGATGCCGAGGCTCGCCTGGGAAATGCGCGCGTCGCCGATGACCACGGGTCGCGGCGAGAAAAGCGACGGAAAGCGATACGGGTCGTAACCCCAGATCCAGCCGGCGAGGTGGTGGAAGACGAGGAACAGGCCAATGGTGGCGATGAGCGCGTTGATCGGCGGGCGTGATGCGAGCGGTCGCATGGCGACACGCTCCACGAGCATCCCAAACAGGATTCCCGCGGGAAATGCCGCCAGCATCACCAGCCATAGCGGCAGCTTGAATGCGCTTAGCGCAGCGAGCGCGGCGAAAGTGCCGAGCATCGCTATCTCGCCCTGGGCGAAATTCACCACGTCGGTCGCCTTGTTGATGATGACGAGCGAGAGGGCGAGCAGCGCGTAGATGCTGCCGAGCGCGAGCCCGGAGACGACGAGCTGCAGCGCTACCGACATGAATTCGGGGTCAGGGCGCTAATTATCTTTGTGACGACAGGAACTCCAGGACGGCACTGTTGAAGTCCTGCGCCACGGCTTCGGATGCGCAATGCCCTCCATCGCTCAGGATCTTGAGCTTCGCCCCCGGAATCTTCTTCGCCAGGTCTTCGGAGAAATAAACCGGCGTGATGGCGTCGTCCTTTGCGCAAAGGACCAGAGTCGGCGTCTTGATCTTGCCTAGCTCGGTCGAGCGGTCGAAGGCGACGATGCCGTCTATCCGGCTCGCCACTACCTCGACCGGCGGGAAATGCTGAATCGTGAGCGCCTCGCGCTCGGCGATCATCTTCTCGTTCTTCCGGATCCACCACGGCGGATAGAGGAATAGCGTCGCGCCCTTGACGTAGGCTTCCTTGCCGACCCTGGTCAGGAGATCCCGGCGCACGGAAAACAGATGCCGGAAAAAGAAGTCCGCCTTCGTCCAGGTGGCGAATAGCACCATGCTCTTCAGGCGCTCGGGATGCTGGATGGCCATCGTCTGGCCGATCGCGCCGCCGGTCGAATGCCCGACCACGTGCGTGCTATCGATCTTCAAATGATCCATCAGCTTGACGGTGTCGTCGGTCATCTGGTCGACCGTGTACTGCATCTTCGAGTGCGTGCTTTGCCCGGCGCCGCGATGGTCGTGCACGATCACCCGGTATTTCGCCGAGAGCGCGGGCAAGTTCGCCTTCCAGTACAACGCCGTGCCGCCGAGCCCGGACACGAGCATCAGCGGCTCGCCCTTGCCGTGCTCCTCGTAATAGATCTCGGCGTCGCCGATGTTCGCCTTAGGCATGCTTGCCCCCGCGGATGGCTGCCCACACGCGCGGCGGGCTCGCCGGCATGTCGAAGTGATGGATGCCGAGCGGACGCAATGCGTCGACGATGGCGTTCATGACGGAGGTCATCGCGCCTGCGCAGCCGGCCTCGCCGCAGCCTTTGGAGCCGAGCGGGTTGGTGGTCGCCGGCACGGGATGGCTCTGCCACTGGATCGCGGCCTTGATGTCCTCGGCGCGCGGCATGGCGTAGTCCATGAACGAGCCGGTGACGAGCTGCCCGCTCTCGTCGTAACGCGCGTCCTCCATCAGGCACTGGCCGATGCCCTGCACGACGCCGCCGTGCACCTGGCCTTCGACGATGAGAGGGTTGAGCACGGTGCCGAAGTCATTCACCGAGTTGTAGCGCACCACCTCGACCTTGCCGGTCTCCGGATCGATCTCGACCTCGGCGACATGGCAGCCGTTCGGAAACGCGGACGGAATCACCTCTGTCACGTGCTTCACGTCGAGCTTGCCCGGATACTTGCGCGCGAGCTCCATGATCCCCATCGCCTTGTCCGTACCGGCGATCACGAAGCGTCCGTCGCGGAATTCGATGTCCGCCGCCGCCGCTTCGAGCGCCTCGGCTGCGAGCTCTTTTCCTTTGGCGATGACCACCGCAGCTGCTTGCGCGATTGCGCCGCCGCCCATCATCGCGGAGCGCGAGCCGCCGGTGCCGGCGCCGAACACGATCTCGTCGGAATCGCCCTGCAGCAGGCGGATCTTTTCGAACGGAATGCCAAGGTTCTGGGACAGCACCTGAGCAAAGGGCGCGGCGTGCCCTTGACCATAGTCGAGCGTGCCCGAGATCATCGTCACGCCGCCCTGGTTCTCGAAGCGGATGCCGCCCATCTCCTTGTTCGGCGGCGCGGTAACTTCCATGTAGCTGCCGACGCCGAGGCCGCGCAGCTTGCCGTGCGCTCTGGACTCGGCTTTTCTCTGCTCGTATCCCTCGGCTGCTTCCAGTGCCTTGTCGAAGATGGCGCCGAAGTCGCCGCTGTCGACCGTCATCGCTGCGGCGTTCTTGTACGGGATCTCGGCGGGCTTCACGTGATTGCGGCGGCGGATCTCGAAGCGGTCGATGCCGAGCTCGCGCGCGGCCTCGTCGCACAGGCGCTCCATGTAGTAGTTCGCCTCCGGCCGCCCGGCGCCCCGGTACGCGCTCACCGGCGTGGTGTTGGTGAGCATCACCTTGGTGGAGACTTCGAGGAGCGGGATGCGGTACACGCCGCAGACGTTGCGCACCACGTTCATCGACATCGGCTGGGGCGCCACGGTGCCGACCCACGCGCCGATGTTGCCGAAGCCGGTGACGCGCAGCGCGAGGAACTTCGCGTCCTTGTCGAGCGCGAGCTCCGCCGTCATCTCGTGGTCGCGCCCGTGCTGGTCGGAGAGGAAGGAGCCCGAGCGCTCGTCGGTCCATTTCACCGGCCGCTTGAGCTCGCGCGCCGCGTGCGCAAGGCATACGTACTCGGGATAGATCGACGCCTTCATGCCGAACGAGCCGCCCACGTTCGGCGTAACGAGCTTCACCTTGTCCTGCGGCACGCCGAGGATCTCGGCGAGCTGGTTGCGCAGCGCGAACACTCCCTGGCTCTGGCACGTGAGCGTGAAGCGATCGCCTTCGTGCTTGCAAACCGCCGAGCGCGGTTCCATCGCGGCCACCACCACCCTGGTGTTGCGCAATTTCAAACGGGTCACATGCGCGGCGGCGGCGAAAGCCTGCGCCACCTTATCCGGCTCGCCCCACAGGAAGTCGAGCTGCACGTTGCCCGGCACATCGTCGTAGAGCTGCGGCGCGCCCGGCTTCGCCGCTTCGCTCGCCAGCGCCACGGCCGGCAACGGATCGATGTCGAGCTCCACCGCCTCGGCCGCATCCTTCGCCTGCATCGACGTCCTGGCCACCACGCAGGCCACCGGATCGCCGACGTAGCGCACCTTGCCGGAAGCGAGGGACTTGCGCACCGGCCGCTTCATCGGCGTGCCGTCGCGCATCTTGAAGTCGAGCGCGCACTTGTGCGGGCCGTAGGCCGCCAAATCGGCGGCGGTGTAGATGGCCAGCACGCCAGGCATGTGCTTCGCCGTCTCGATCGAGACATCCTTCAGGACGCCGTGCGCGTGCTGGCTGCGCACCATCCAGGCGTATGCCTGGCCGGGCTCGTTGACGTCGTCGGTGTACCGGCCTTTGCCGGAGAGTAAAAGGGGATCCTCGGTGCGTGGCACCGAGTCGCCGATGCGGAAGGTCATGGCGCGATTATAGGAATGGGCGCAAGGCCCCGATTCCCGTTTCGCGGCCCTTCCGGGGCGTTACGCCGCTAAGCCGCTTTCAGCAGCTCGGGCGCCGGCAGCGACGCCTGCAGGGCGAGGCGCAGGTCGTCGGCGGAGACACCGGCGGCGCGGGCCCAGTCCCAGGTCTCGAGCTCGTGATCGAGGTCGGCGTTCTCGACGATGGCTTGGGTGGTCGTGTCCATGACGCTATGTAAGCGCTGCACGCCGCATTAGCTGTGCCGGGCCGCGTAGTCCTTCCGGACCAAGGCATTTCCCGACTCTAGAATCGCCGCGTGACTTCAGCAGCAGGCTGGCTCGAATCGTTTTGCGCTGCGCTTTCGCGAGGCGACGTGAACGAAGCGGCCGAACTCTTTGAACCGGATGGTTATTGGCGCGACCTGGTGGCCTTCACCGGCACGCTGCAAACGTCCGAAGGCCGTCCGGCAATTCGCACCACGCTAGGGCGCACGCTTGGCGCCGCGTCGCCGACGACTTGGGAATCGATCGGCGAATCGCCGGCACGCGACGGTCATCTCTTCCGCTTCACCACGCGTACCGGGCGCGGCATTGGCCACCTTCGCTTGCGCGAAGGGCGGGCCTGGACGCTCCTTACCGCGTTGCGCGAGTTGAAAGGCCATGAGGAGCCGGCAGGGCCGCGCCGCGTGCATTACGTGCAGCCCGGGGCGGACGAAGGTCGTTATGTCGTGATCGTCGGTGGCGGGCAAGCCGGCATCGCTCTCGGAGCGCGGCTCAAGCGGCTCGGCGTGCCAGCCCTCATCGTCGAGAAGAACGCGCGCGCCGGCGACTCGTGGCGCAAGCGCTACGAATCGCTCTGCCTGCATGACCCGGTCTGGTACGACCACCTGCCCTACATGCCGTTTCCCGACCATTGGCCGGTGTTCTCCTCCAAGGACAAGATCGCCGACTGGCTCGAGATGTACACGCGGGTGATGGAGCTCGACTACTGGACGTCCACCGAATGCTTGAAGGCCCGGCCGGTGGACGGCGGCTGGGAGGTCGACGTTCTTAAGAACAATCAAGGTCTCAAGTTGCGGCCGAAGCATGTGGTGCTCGCCACCGGCATGTCCGGCTTTCCCCACGTCCCGCTGACAAGGGGGGAAGCGAGCTTCAACGGAGCCGGGGGTTTGGTCCTGCACTCTTCGCAGTTCACCTCAGGCGTGGAGTACACCGGCAAGAAATGCATCGTTGTCGGCTCCTCGACTTCGGCACACGACATCGCCGCGGATTTGGTTACGAACGGCGCCGAGGTGACGATGATCCAGCGGGCGCCGGCCATCGTGGTGCGCTCCGAGACGCTGATGGAGCTCGCCTGGGGACGCCTCTACTCGGAGCAGGCGCTCGCCGCCGGGATCACCACCGAGATCGCAGACCTGACGCTCGCTTCCGTGCCCTTCCGCGAGCTGCCGAAGATGCAGAAGCCGATTTATGACGAGATCGAGCGTCGCGATGCCGATCTGTACGCGGGCCTTGCACGCGCGGGTTTCCTTCACAACATGGGCGAGGATGGCTCCGGCCTGCACTCGATCTATCTGCGCCGCGGCGCCGGCTACTACATCGACGTGGGCGCATCGCAGATGATCATCGACGGCCGCATTAAGCTCAAGCGCGGAACTATCGAGGAGCTCAATGAGCGCGGCGCCATCCTTTCCGATGGCACCGTGCTGGCGGCCGATGTCGTCGTCTTCGCCACCGGCTACGGCAACATGAACCAGTGGGCGGCGAAGCTTATCTCGCCCGAGGTGGCGGAGCGCGTCGGCCCGGTATGGGGCCTGGGCTCTAACACCAAGAACGATCCCGGCCCCTGGCAGGGGGAGCTGCGCAACATGTGGAAGCCCACGGCCCAGCCGGGGCTCTGGTTTCACGGCGGCAACCTGATGCAGTCGCGCCATTATTCGCTTTACCTCGCGCTGCAGCTCAAGGCGCGCTTCGAGGGGCTCGCTCCGGTTTTGTAAGGCCCGCACCGTCGTCAATCCGCGACGTGTGCACGCCGCTTGCGCACGCCCTGCGCGCGGGTCGGAAGGCGCGTCGCCGTCCGCCGCCTAACTTACGGAGAAGTTATGACTTTCATCATGTGGCTCATCGTCGGCGGCATTCTCGGCTGGCTCGCCAGCATCGTCATGAAGACGAATGACAAGCAGGGCATCATCCTCAACATCGTCGTCGGCATCGTCGGCGCGTTCCTCGGCGGCCTCCTGCTCGCGCCGCTGTTCCACACGGGAACCATCAACCAGGGCGACTTCAGCGTGGGCTCGCTCTTCGTGTCGTTCCTCGGCGCGATCATCCTGCTCGCCATCGTCAACTTCTTCCGTCGCCGCCGCGGCGTACGCACCTAACCGGCGTTCTGGCAAACTCGCCCCGAGCGAACCATACGGGGGCGGGAATGCGGGAGACGATCGCGCGGATCCGGAAATTCCGGGACGACCGCGACTGGAAGCAGTTCCACAACCCCAAGGACCTCGCGGTTTCGATCTCGATCGAAGCCGCGGAGCTCCTGGAGCTCTTCCAATGGAAAAGCGCGGAGGAATCCGCCCGCTTTGCCGCCGACAACCGCGAGCGCGTATCGGAAGAGATCGCCGACGTGGCGATTTACCTCGTGGAGCTGGCCGACATCACCGGCATCGATCTGGCCAAAGCCATCGAGGCCAAGCTCGAGAAGAACGCCCGGAAGTATCCGGTTGATAAATCCCGAGGCAAGTCGACCAAGTACACCGACCTGTAGATGGACCGCCTCGAGCGCTTCTACAAGATCGATCAGCTCCTGAAGGAACGCAAGTCCGTCTCCTTCGCCGACTTCAAGCGCGAGCTCGGCATGTCGCCGGCGAGCGTGAAGCGCGATCTCGCCTACATGCGCGAGCGCTTCAATGCGCCGATCGAGTACGACCGCGACGCGAATGGCTACCGCTTCGGCAAAGCCGGCCCCGGCCCGCGCTACGAGCTCCCCGGCCTCTGGTTCAATTCCGCCGAGGTGCTGGCGCTCCTCACCACGCTTCGCATGTTGGGCGATCTGCANCCCGGCATGCTGGATGGCCAGCTCGACTCGCTGCGCGAGCGGCTGCGCTCGATCCTCGGTAGCGGGGACCACTCGTGGCAGGAGGTCGAGAAGCGCATCCGTATCTTCCAACCGGGACGGCGCGCGGGCGAGGCGAAGTTTTTCAGCGTGGCGGCGGCCGCGGTGCTCAAGCGCTCGCGGCTCTGGATGCGCCATTACAACCGCAAGAAGGACGAAGAGACCGAGCGCGAGGTCTCGCCGCAGCGGCTCGTGCATTACCGCGATAACTGGTACCTCGATGCCTGGTGCCATTTGAGGAACGACCTGCGCAGTTTCGCGGTCGACGCCATCCGCGACGCGCGGCTCAACGACGGCCGCGCCAAGGAGATCGCCGCGGGCCAGCTCGATGAGCACCTGGGCGCAGGCTACGGCATCTTTGCCGGCAGCAAGGTCGAATGGGCGACGCTCAAATTCACGCCCGAGGCGGCGCGCTGGGTATCGCCGCAGAGCTGGCACCCAAAGCAGCGTGCACGCATCGAGAACGACGGCAGCTATTTCCTCGAGCTGCCGTACGCGGAGATGCCCGAGCTCGTGATGGAAATCCTGAGATTCGGCCCGGACGTCGAAGTTGTTGGCCCGCCGACGCTGCGGGACCGGGTAGCCCAGTCCCTGAAGGCCGCCGCAAGCCGCTACGGCTGAGGCTCACGCCCTGAGCCAGCGCCGGCGCTACCGTGGCCGGCATGATTCCACTCGATCTTCTCTTCGCCCTCTCCCCGTCCATCCTGCTCGCCGGCCTGTGGCTCGCCGACTGGCGCCGCGCTCGACCGGGCCGCTTGAATCGCCAGGAGCTCTTGAAGCTGGTGGCCGACGCGAGCAGACGAGCAATGCGCCGATCGGACGATCGGGCGTGCCGTTCGGCGTCCTCCAGGCGGGACGCTTCGCTGCAGCAGGCGTTTCGCGTGCGTCGCCTAGGATGAGCGTCCCGATAGGAGGCTTACAGGATGCGCATCAAAGGTCAGTCCGACATCCAGATTTTCATTTCCGACGAAGGCTACATCTGCCTCAAGCAGAAGGACGAGGTGGAAGGCGAGAAGGTGATCGAGTTCGCGCCCGCGTACGGCCCGAAGGTGAGCGGCGCGATCGCGAGCCTCCAGCAATTCGCGCAGCAGAAGTTCGAGAAGGCGGATTTCGTCGAGGAGTAAGCGCTACGCCGGCTTGGCGCTGCGCTTTGCAACGCGTTTCGCCTGCTTCGCTTCGCGGTGCAGCTTCTTGGCGATTTTCTGCAAGCGGCGGCGGTTCTTCAAATTCTTCGTCGTGTGTCGCATGTCGGCTCTGTCTTTTTAAAAGGGCGGCCATTCTACGCGCGTAATCGGCGTATGCTCGCCCATCGCTTCAGGCAGGAGGCCGCGATGGACTATCCGCGCTACAAGCCGCTTCGCACCCGCGCGCCGGGCAAAGGCGCCTTTTCGGATTTTGCGGCGGCGGTCCTGAACGGCAACGTGGTCGGTTCGCGCCGACCGCGCACGTACCGCGCATGGCGCAAGTCGGCGGCGCACGCCCCGGCCGGCGACAAGATCGAAGGTTAGCCTCCTTGAGCAAACGCATGCTCGCCGAGCTCGGCACGATGCTCGACGCCTACGACGTCGTGCGCCGCGCCGAGGAGCTGCGCAAACGCCGCAGCGAGGACGAGGGACTGCGCTTTCTCGCCGGCTTCGCCGACCTGCGCGCGAAGCTCGTGCGCCCCGTATTCGAGTCCGCGGGCGAGCTCCTGCGCACGCGTGGCCACAGCTTCACCATCCGCGAGGAAGAGTTCGTCTTCGATGGCAACGGCAAGACCACCGAGGCGCTGATCGCAATGCGCGTCACGCCGGCCGGCATGGAGAACGCGGCGGCGAGCGACGTGCAGCGCCGCGAGCTCACAATCAGCACGCGCCACTACAACAAGACGGTCAGCATCGCCAACGGTGGCGTGCCGCAGTCGGGCTCCATCGCCGGCGCTGGCGGCAGCTATAGCCTCGGCCAGATCGATGCGCAGCTCGTCGAGGAGGAGCTCCTCAAGCTCGTCGCCTCGCTCGTGCGCTCCTGAACGTTCGCGCGACGTCGGGACTTCGAGACTCCTCCACCCGGAATTGCCGCGCTTCAACGAAACATGCGAGCGCGCGCTCTAGGATGGCGCCATGCGCATCAAAGGCCAGGCCGACATCGAGGTGTTCGTCGCGGACAGCGGCTACATCTGCGTCAAGCAGAACGACTCGGTGGACGGCGACAGAGTGATCGAGTTCGCGCCCGCCTATGGCGCCAAGGTGGTCGAGGCGATCACCCAGCTGCGCGAGTTCGCGCAGGCGAGGTTCGAAAAGGCCGAGCTCGTAGAAGAGTAAGCAGTCGCGGCGGCGGGCCTTCACCCCGCTAGCCCGTCCTTTTTAGTAGCATCGCCCCTGCAAGGGGGTTATCTGATGCAATTCAAAAAAGTCCTGCTCGGCGCCGCGGTCGCGACGGTATTGGCCACGGTTGCCTGCCAGCAAATGCCGAACGTGCCGAGCCTGCCGCGCATGGGCGGTGGCAGCGGCATCCAGTCCTCGCCGGTCACCGAGGGCGACGACATCCAGGGCGTGGTGGTCGGCGACAAGGGTCCCGAGGCCGGGGTCTGGGTTATCGCCGAAACGAAGGACCTGCCCACCAAGTACTGGAAGATCGTCGCCACCGACGACCAAGGCAAGTTCGCGCTGCCGGACCTGCCGAAAGCCAATTACGAGGTCTGGGTGCGCGGGTATGGGCTCGTCGACTCGCCGCGCTACGAGGCCAAGCTGGGAGACAACGTCGAGCTGCGCGCGGGCCGCGAGGCGAACGATCGCGAGGCCGCCGAGCACTACCCGGCGATGTACTGGTTCTCGCTCCTGCACGTGCCGAAGGCCGAGGAGTTTCCGCTCGGCCCGGTACAGAGCCAGCAGCAGTGGCTGAACACCATCAAGTCCGGCGCGTGCCAGTCCTGCCACGCGCTCGGCACTCCGGGCACCCGCAAGGTGCCGGAGCTCTTCATGAAGATCGGCAACGGCAACTCCCACGAGGCGTGGCGCAACCGCCTGCGCGCCGGCAGCGCGCAGAACCTGATGGCGCGCGACATCAGCCGGCTCGACGGCGAGCGAGCGATCGCCAACTTCGCGGGCTGGACCGATGGCATCGCCAAAGGCGAGCTGCCCTTCGATAAGCCCGAGCGGCCGCAGGGCCTCGAGCGAAACCTCGTCATCTCGATGTGGGACTATTCCAAGCCGCAGTTCTACCTGCACGACGTCGTCTCGACGGACCGCCGCAATCCGCGCGTGAACCCGAACGGCGCGGTGTACGCATCGCCCGAGGATTCCACGGACGTGGTCGC
>C688J18823_10001524_pt1 | contig 14343 bp, 9 predicted proteins | sample HopSoiMetagenom1_FD_18823 | JGI IMG/M metagenome (IMG submission 18823)
TTCCACCAACTGCTCTTCCATCACCTGCTCGTTTGCCGGCGGGATTGCCCTACACTCCCTCCTCCCACATTTTTCCACAGGCGACTTCTGTGACATCTGCCCTTGCCATCCACAGTCTGGATATCCGATCATCGCCACAGCCAAAAGGCGGGGCTGGCCGATTCGATGCTCGAGAGCTAAGTGCTTATTCCACAATACTTTGCGTGTAAGTCTCAGCGGCTCAATATTTTGCGAGCGCAATTGCAGATCCGGTCCACTAAGTTCTTTTAAATCAAGATTTTGAGAGTCGCAGTCCAAAACTGCGAAACGGGTTGTATTGCGGTTTCAATGGCTGGCATTGGGTGGCACAGATGGGGCTAAGTTATTATTCCGCAATTTGCGTGTAAGTCATGCAATATCAGTATTTTGCGGGTTGCACTCGGGTCATTAATCAAGTAAGCCCTTCAAATGCAATACCTTATGAACTTAGCGGAAAAGGGAAGCTCGGCGCTGATGCGTGTCTAAGCCAATGTTTTGAAGATTTTACCTGCAAACTATTGAGCCACATCGATTTCTTCGCCATTCTCCCCTAAACCTATGATTTCAATGGACCGAGGTGGGGAGGGGAGGGGAGGGGAACCAGATGGTCGCCTGTGGTTCGCGGCTGACTGGTGCTATCGTTCCAGGGGGAGGGGCATAACCAATGGCGTTTCCTAACGACGATCCGATGGTCCATGAGGGGGACCGTACCATTCAGCTGATTGACTTGTTGGTGGGACGATTGGAAGAATGTCTGGGCGAGGTTCTGCCGCTCCAAACGGATGATCTATTGAAAGACCATGCGAAGGTTGCCGGCAACAACATGGCCGCGGCAATTGAGCAACTGAGGCTTGCACGCGCTAAGAAGGAGCAGCAACTCGGAGGGCACACCGGTTAGAGTCTCTGGGAATAAAGCTCAACACACAGGGCACAGGCGTTCAAAGAGGACGTCTGGTTGAGATAGGAGCCAAAGCATCGCCGAGTCCCTTTGGCCCGTCACGCGTTTCTTTCGCCGCTTCGCGGCTTTTTGCGATCGCTGCTGCGCACCCACTGCTTGCGCCGCGGGCTGCATTCTGCCGCCGCTTCGCGGCTCGGAACCATGGACTTATTCGTTGCTCAAATCTGCGTGAGGAGTTCTCAGGCCAGTTCTGCAACACTGTCGTTTGGGGGTCGATGGACGCGGCGCTGAAGCGCCGCTCTTCCACGTTCTCACCACAGAGCAGACAGAGGTTCAAAGAGGATGTCCCGGTGGAGCAAAGGTCGTGGCATAGCTCCCCTTCGGCCTGGTTCAGCCCCCTTCCCGCACAGCGCGCGCAGGCTAGCAGCACGGGTGTTACAGACCGGGGTACAATTCCGCGACGCTGGAATGTCTTCATTCGAGGTCTATAGCCGATGACGGAGTGGTTTGCGCGGCCTGTGTTACACGTGAGGGATGTTGAGGCATCGATACGGTTTTATGTTGAGCGGCTGGGGTTCACGAGTCCGTGGCGGCATGAAGAAGGCGGAAGGGCGCGGGTTGCACAGGTCGAGCGGCAGGGGTGCGCGTTCATCCTGGCGGACACGTGGCCGGAGAAGGTTGGGAAAGGGCTGATGTTCATCTCGTTAAATGTCCAGCCGGAGACGCGGGAGGCTGCGGTCGCTGCGCTGGACGGACTCCGAGCTGAATTTGAGGCAAGGGGCGTTGCGGTGAAGGAGGGATCGTGGGGGTACCAGGTGCTCGTGATCGACGATCCTGATGGGAATCAGCTCTTCTTCAACTATCCGAATGAGGTGGTGTCGGACGCTGATGAGCGATGACGGGATTGTCTTGCCGAGCGTGCGGCGATGTCGCGAAGAGTCGTAGTCCCGCCGGGGAAGTCAAAATTCCCACTCTAAATCGCAAAGAGCGCGATTTAGAATGGGGCACCTTACGGGTACGTTGGAACGTCGTGTGCTCGGGTGTCCGCAGAACTCACATCGAGGTGGAACGTTGGCGGCGATTGACGCGATTGACGGAGAGTCGGAGTTAAGGATCGACGAGTACCTGCGGCGGCGGTTGATGCCCGTGGAGGGCGCGATTCCCCACTTGCCGGGAATCGAGATGTATGGCGGATCGATTCCGGCCGGGACCGTGGGCGGCGATGTCTTCGAGTATCTGAATTTTCAGCAGCGGTATGACATCGACGCGCGCATTGCACGGGCGCTGCGGCTTTCCGAGGAGTATCTGCAGCCGCTGCCGGCCGGGGCCACGCCGCAGAACTATACGGATGTGCATGTGCGCTGGATGCTGTCGACGGGGACGTTCACGGCGGAGGATATCGCCGCGTATCGGAAGGCGAAGAGCTGGGAGCAGTTGCGCATCGCAGAGAATCTGAAGACGCTTTACCTGAGTGCGGGCGTATTGCTGGTGGATGCACAGGGGCACGATCTGATCGCGGCGAAGATTGCGTCCACTGTCCACGATACATTCCATGCGTTCATGCTGTCGGAGCTGGATGCGAATGGGACCATCACTGCGGACCTGTTCGAGAAACTCAACCTGCGGCTGGCGCATTCGGTGACGGCGCGGAATGCGCTGGGAAGAAGAACGGACGCCGAGTCGCGCGAGATTGCGACCATGGTGTACGGGGAGATACTTCCGAGCGGGCATTTCCGATTTGTGGATTTCGGGCATCCGCCGCCGCTGGTGTTCTCGGCGGAGTATGACAGGTTCATGGAAATCCAGAGGAGCGGAATGGTGCAGTTCCCGGCACTCGGGCTGGAGATTCCGGAGGATCATCCGGACCGCAACAAGTACGTGTCGATCGGGCAGAGATTGCGGCAGATTGATTTCTCGGATTTCTCCGAGATCACGCTGATGGGAAGCGGGGACATTCTGTTCCTGTATACGGACGGCGTCTACGACGGCGGCGACGTGGACGACCGGAAGGCCATCGAGGCGATTGTCAGGACGCACAAGCGCGAGAGCGCGAAGGAGATTTGCAACGCAGTCCTGGAACATGCGGTGAAGCGGGATACGGTGCTGCGGGAACAGGATCTTGGGGATGAGGTGGATGACAAGACTGTGCTTGTGATTAAGAAGACTTAGCGGCAGTTTCCAACCACTACGAACTCACCAAAAGGATACAGAGGGGCACAGAGGAATTCGGGCGCCCGTGGACTGCTCGGGCCCGGCTTCTATAGGATTGCGCTGTCTTTTCAGGGCGCCACGAGAAAACGTTGAGTGGCTTGGCGCTGGCGGGCGGAGGGAACAATGGAAGTCTGGGGCCGTATGGATGTACGGAGTTGTGATGATCGTGGGTTTCGCATCAGTCTGGGTTTCGCGGGGACTCCCGCGACGCGCGCGCTTTGTTGTGTTCTGCTCGCGGTGTTGCTGGGAGGCGTCGCGCTTGCGCAGAGTGGTCCTTATGTGCTCGAGCGCAAGGGACGAACAATTTTCCTGGAACCGTATGCCACGAACATTGTGCGGGTCACGATGAGTGTTGAGAAGGGCGCGGCGAGTGGGGCCCCGGGGTATGGGTTTGTGGCGAAACCTTCAGGCGAGGGATGGACGCATGAGCGCGACGCGGAGGGCGGCGAAGTGTTTCGGTCGTCGAAGATGGTCGTGCGCGTGGGGCCCGGCGATCTTCCGGCCGACAAGCTTCCACAACCCATGCCGCTGGATGCGCTGAATCGTCAGTTGCGGGAGGTTTATTTTGGCGGAAACGGGCAGCAGGGTCCTTATAACGATGCGCTTGTGGTGACGACGCCCGGAGGCAAGATGTTGCTGCACATGGACACGTGGACGATGGCGCCGGAGCGCGCGGACGTGGCTCAGCAGGATGTCGGCCAGAAGGGATATTCGGTGGCGGCGATGTTTGACTCTCCGTCGGACGAGCATTACTACGGGCTGGGGCAGCAGCAGAAGGGCTGGATGGATCTGCGGGAGCACGAGGTGCGGTGCTGGCACGATTACGGAGCGACTGGGGGCGAGGACGTTTGCGTGCCGTTCCTGGTGTCGAGCCGCGGCTATGGACTGGTGTGGGACAACCCGTCGAAAACTACGGTGGTGCTGGGCATCAATCAACGAAACACGTGGTCGTCGGAGGTGGGAGATCGCGTGTCGTACTTTGTGATTGCGGGCGATACAAGCGACGAGATTTACGCGGGGTATCGCCAACTGACGGGCGTCACGCACATGCTGCCGAAGGCGGCGTACGGATACATCCAGAGCAAGGCGATCTATCCAACGCAGGAACAGATTCTGGATGTGGCGAAGAAGTATCGCGAGAAGAAGTTGCCGCTGGATGGGATCGTCGTGGACTTCCTGAATATGACGAAGCAGGGAGAACTGGATCTGGATCCGAAGCGGTGGCCGGATCCGGCGGGCATGAATCGCGAACTGCATGCGATGGGTGTGAATACGCTGCTGAGCGTGTGGCCGCATTTCTCGCGCGGCACACAGTTTTACGACATGCTGCAGAAGAATGGATGGCTGATTCATAAGCCCGATGGAACGCCGGATGCGGGATGGACCAAGGATGTGATTGGGCCGAATCTGGACACGACGAATCCTGAGGCGGCACAGTGGTGGTGGAAGAAGATTCGGGACCGGTACATCAAGCCGTACGACTTCGATTACCTGTGGCTGGATGAGACGGAGCCGGATATCGATCCGGCGGGGGATATGTTCGCGGTTGGGCCGGGAATACGTTTCTACAACGTGTATCCGCTGTTTCATACGGCGTCGGTGTATGAGGGCTTCCGGCGGGATTTTGGAGACAGCCGGAGGGTGATGATCCTGGCGCGGGCGGCGTACCTTGGAGCGCAGCGCAATGGCACGGTTTTCTGGTCGAGCGATATTGTTGCGACGTGGGACATGCTGAAGCGCTCGGTTCCGGCGGGGCTGAATTTTGCGGCGACGGGCCTGCCGTACTGGGATACCGATATTGCAGGATTTTTTTCGCCGGCGATTCCTCCTGACTACCATGCGGAGCATAAGCCACTGATCGACGGGTCGGATGCGCGGGAGACGATTGCCAACTATGAGGACTATCCCGAGCTGTTTGTGCGGTGGTTCGAATGGGGAGCTTTTCATCCGATCATGCGAGCGCACGGGGAACGGGCGCACAACGAGGTGTGGTCGTACGGGAAGCAGGCCGAGCCAATCCTGGCGAAGTATCTGAAGCTGCGTTATCAGCTTCTGCCTTACACGTACTCGGCAGCGTATCGCAGTTATCAGACGGGGGCTCCATATATGCGGGCGCTGTTCATGGACTTTCCGTCGGATCCGAGGGTGGCGGACATCCCTGATGAATACATGTATGGGCCGGCGTTCCTGGTGGCTCCGGTTACCGAGCAGGGCGCGACGAAGCGGACGGTGTATCTGCCGGCGGGTTGTGACTGGTACAACTACTGGACGAATGAGCGGCTGCATGGGGGACAGAGCGTCGTGGCGAATGCTCCCATCGATGTGTTGCCGCTGTTTGTGCGGGCGGGAAGTATTGTGCCGCTGGGGTCGGAGGTCGACAGCACACAGCAGACGCAGAAGATTGAGTCGGTGCGGGTGTATCCGGGTGCGAATGGCAGCTTTAGCCTGTTCGAGGATGACGGGAAGAGTTATGCGTATGAGAACGGTGGCGGATCGGTGACAAAACTGATTTGGGACGATGCCGCGCAGCGACTGAGGCGGGAGGGGGCGGCTACAGCGAGTGAGGTGGGAAAAGCGGGCGTGGTTGTGGTTGGCAGGTAGCCGGGAGTAGGCGGGGATGCATAGATCGTGAGGGCAGAAGACGCGGCCCTCACGATGACACTCTGGGGGAAATTCGCGGGCGCGTCGGGACGTGAACGCGGACATGAACCTTGGTGTTGTTTCTTGGTGGGCAGATTGGGATCATAATCAGCTCGTTCGATTCGTTGTACGTTCGGAGAACATCGATGATTCGCCCCGCCGCTCTCGCCCTTTCTGTCGCAGTCCTTTTAGTGGTCGCAGGACATGCACAACAAAACAATATTTCGGCCGATGCATCCGCCGTTCGCGCTGCTGTCACCAACTACTGCGAAGCGTATTACACGGGCGATGCGCAACGGATGGAGCAGACATTGCATCCGCGTTATTCGAAGCACATGATTCACGGGGATATTCCAGTGCGCGAGAAGACGGGCGCACAGATGTTGCAGGAAATTCGAAAGAATGGTCCAGCGGATATGCCTGCCGCCAAGAAGACTGAGCAGGTCAGCGTTCTGGATATTGCCGGAACAATCGCGTCGGCCAAGATGGTGACGCCTGGTTGGACGGATTACATGACGCTCGTGAAGGTAAATGGGGAGTGGAAGATTTTGTCGGTGGTACAGAGGATTGATGACTAGGGCAACCGACGCCCCGTCGACCTAGGTGACGCACAGCAGATTCCTCGACGGCTCTCGCCGTCATCGGAATGACAACACTCGGGATAGTTCTGCCACAGTCCGAGACTAGACTTTAGCCGCAATGGCGGGTTGCAGGTGTTCGTACACTTCTTCGGCGCGGCGCAGGGCTTCCTGCACGTTTTCGCAGATATTTTCCTGGCCGATAACTTCGGCGAATTCCGCCTGGTAGATGAGTTGCGCGGGTTGTTCGCGCGCGCCGCAGAGAATAAGCGTCCGCTTGGTGGCGTGCAGCTGCTTGGCTGTCTCTTCAATCGCGAAGAGGCCTGTCGCATCAAGCGCGGTCATGTTGCGCAGGCGCAGGATCACGACCGGCGGAAGTTTGTGCATTTTTTCCGTAACAACCGAGATCTTGTCGGTCGCTCCAAAGAGGAATGGGCCATGGATGCGGAAGATGGTGGCGTAATAAGGAATGTCCTTATCCTGCAGAATATGCATGCGGCCGTCTTCGACATAGTCGTCGGTGACCTCTGACACAGTGGTGGTAGAGGCGACGCGGCTGATGAAGAGCAGTGCGGCCAGGATCATTCCAGCTTCGACGGCGACGGTGAGATCGGCGAACACGGTGAGTGCGAAGGTGACGATCCAGATGCTGATGTCAGTTTTGGTGAGCTTGATGAGCTGCGGGATTTCGAGCCACTCGCCCATGTTGTAGGAGACGATCATCAGAATTCCTGCGAGGGCTGCCATCGGCACGTAGCTGACGAGCGGAGCGGCGAATAACAGGATGCAGAGCAGGGTAAGCGCGTGAATGATGCCGGCGACTGGAGATTGCGCGCCGGAGCGGATGTTGGTAGCGGTGCGGGCGATTGCGCCGGTTGCGGGGAGTCCTCCGAACATAGGCGAGAAGAAGTTGGCGACGCCTTGTCCGATGAGTTCGACGTTGGGATTGTGGCGGTCGTTGCTCATGCGATCGGAGACGACAGCGGACATGAGCGATTCAATTGCGCCGAGCATGGCAACGGTGAACGCGGGTCCGAGTAGACCATGGATGAGGTCGGCGTGGAATTTCGGAATCTGCATGTGCGGCAGACCACCGGGGATTCCGCCGAACTTGGTGCCGATCGTCTCTACCGGCAACTTGAAGAAATAGACGGCCGCCGTGGAGAGGACGAGAGCGACGATGGGTCCGGGAATGCGCGACGAGAGACTGCGGCAGATGATCAGGGTGAGAAATGTGAATACTGCGAGAGCGGTAGCTTCGAACGAGATTGTGTGGAAGCTACGCGCGAGGGCTTCCATGCGCAACCAGAACACGCCGGGAACTTTGTCGAGGTGGAGTCCGAAGAAGTCTTTTACTTGCGTGCTGGCGATGAGGACGGCAATTCCGTTGGTGAATCCAATGACCACTGGGCGGGGGATGAACTTTACCGCGGTGCCGAGCCCGGTGAGGCCCATGATGATCAAGAGTACGCCGGCCATGACGGTGCACATGAAGAGTCCATCGATGCCGTGAGCGGCGACAATGCCCGCGACTACGACGACGAAGGCGCCGGTGGGGCCACCGATCTGAGTCTTCGAGCCGCCCAAGGCGGAGATGAGAAATCCGGTGACGATCGCGCAGTAGATTCCTGCTTGCGGCGTGAGGCCTGAGGCGATGGAGAACGCCATGGCCAAGGGCAAGGCGACGAGGCCGACGGTGATGCCCGCGATGAGGTCGAGAATGAATTTGTGACGGTTATAAGTGCGGAAACAGAGAACTGACTTCGGGAGCCAATTCTCGCTTAAGAAACTGCTAGCCATTTTTGCATTATGACAGCGTTGGGAGGAATCGGGTAGATACCGGAATGGGCACGTGGAATCGGAAGAGCATGTACGGACCGTTTCTCCTGGCTTAAAAACAGCGCACTCGGCGGCTGAAGCCGCGACGCGGTTTTGTAAGAACCAAGGTCAAAATCCCCACCCTAAACTCGCACAGAACGCGAGTTTAGGATGGGGCACCCTCAAGTTTTTTGAAGTCGGGAGTCGTGCTAGTTGTTTGAGCTCTCGTGTATGTTTCACCTACTTCGGATTTGTTCTTCGATAAAGACCAGTTCGGAGGTGTTTGGCAGTGGGATCTTGATCTGGAGGCCGCTGGTCATCAGGTCCTGTCCTGTCGCGGTTCCGTCGGGGGAACTGTGGTCCTGGAATCTCAGGGCATAGTGGGCGGATGGACTGAGACCTTGCAAGTGGAAAGGATGTGAACTCTCGTTCTCGACGCTGCCGCGGAAGGCGTAGACGACGCCTCGTTTGCGGGATGGGTCCCAGTATTCGATGGCATCCCAGTGGATGCCGTCGGGGCGTGGAGAGATGTGATAGAGGTCGGCATCGCGAATGAGCGGGCGGAGATCTTTCTTGTAGAGTTCGATTTCTTTTTTGGCTTCTGCGTGCTGTTCGGGGAACCAGGTTGTGGTGTCGATCATGATGCTGAGCCATCCCATCATGCCGCTGCGGAGCATGTAGCGGAAATTCCCGATGCGCGGCGTCGGCCACTTCTCGACGTAGCTTTCGAGCATGGCGGCGGGCAGCACGTGACTGGTGTCGTAGAATGCGCGGCGGTTGGAGAGAGGATCGTAGGTATCGGTGATCGAGAAATAGTCGCCATGAGCGGCGCTTCCGAAGTCGACCATGCGACCGCCGTCGTTGCAGATTTCAAAAAGCAGTCCGGGATGATCGTGGCGCAGTTTCGAATACAGGTCGTAGTAAGCGCGAACGGCATGATAGCTGACGTCCGTGGAGTTGGTGCTGTCGACGAAATAGAATCCGGACGATTTGTACGTACATTCATTCAGCGGATCAGCGGCGGCGTGGGGATGATCCGCGCGATCGCATCCGTGAGCAACCAGATATCCGTCATGCTCGAGCATGTCGAGGTGGTAATCGGTGACGACGCGGTCGAGCTCGCGATGAACCCACTCCTTTGCTTCAGGCACTCCGATATCGATTGTCTGGCCCTTGAAGGGCTCGGGCTTCCAGCCGGCGGGGAGATCGGTGACCAACCAATCGCGAACCTTGGGATCGCGGACGTTCAGCGCGCCTGATCCGGTAGATAATCCTGCCTGGGCCCAATCGATCCAGAGGCCGAATTTCATACCGCGCTTATGGGCCTCGTCGGCCATCGGGGCTAGGCCGTGTGGGAATTTCTTCGGATCCGGATGCCAATCACCGACTGCGCGAAACCATCCTGCATCGACGTGAAACATGTCAACGCCGAGATCGGCGGAGTCGCGGATCATACGCATGGCGACGTCTTCGTTGACGTCCATGCCGCCGCCCCAACTGTTGTTCACGATCAGGGGATAGTTCGGATTATTCCAAGTCTCGGGATTGCCGAGCACAACGCGAACCCATTTACGAAGCACGTTACCGGCGCCGTCAGGACCGTTACGAAATCCGCCGACGAAGACGGTCGGGGATTCGAATGTCTCGCCCGGAAGCAGGCGAGTGCGGGCTGGGGCGGGATCAGGATTGAGTCCCAGAACTGCCGTTAGTGAGTCTCTGTCGCGAGCGAGAGCTATGCGAGTTCGTCCGCTGAATTCCATGCCGGCGTACCAGCCGGAATGCGTTGTATCTGTTCTCTCCACGAGCAGCCACGGGATGATTTCGCGAGGGCGGTCGTGGAAAAGATCTCCGTAGGTGCTGGAGGTGCCGATCCAGCGATCTCCAACTTTGAGGGAGACACGATGCGTGCCGGTATCGGAAGGCGTATCGCCGCCCTTTTCGATGAAGAGTTGGGTGAGGGAGTCCCGCGGTGGAATGGCCCAGTTGAAAGCGAGGCTGTCTTGCAGAGGAATCCAGAGTTCCTGCGGTTCAAGGTTCTCNATCCNAATCTGGTGCTCAATAGGACCGTAGGATTGGCGGATGCGCCATTCCCAGGTCAGGCGGAGGTGTGGAGACTGCGAATCGTAGATGAAGGCGACTTGCCGGGTCTCGACGGTGCTTGCTTCGGGATTGAAGTGCCAATGGATGGGAGTGGGGCGGCCTGCGATTTCCGCAGAGTCGACTAACGCTTCGGAGTTGCCGTTTGTCCAGGGCGGCTGTCCCGGGACGGCGAGGGTCGTGAGCAATGGCGCGGAATCGCCGGACTGCAGAGTGATTTCCGTGTCGGATGTCTTCAGTTGAGCCTTAACCTGCCCGACCGCCATAGAGCCCGCGGTGAAGACCAAGAGAAGGATCAGAAAGACGCCGGATCGGAAGGTCATGCAATATGGCCGCGACGGGCGGAATAAACCATTCTAGCGCTCGGCTTCGAGCAGGGGGATGCTCTGCGGTTATTCGCTTTCTAAATTGAGCCTTTTGCGCAACGTCGGATATTTGATCGGCAATTCGGTTTGTGCGAGACTTCGCAACGTGACGAAAGATGATGCAGATAGAAGTGCGCGTGAGAAGGTGCGCAAGGGTCAAAAGCCTGTCAGCCTGAAAGAACTTGCGGAACACCTCGGGCTTTCGCCGGCGACGGTGTCGTTGGTCATGAACAAATCGACAGTAGCTGACTCCATTCCACAGGAAACCAAGGATCGGATACTCGCGGCGGCGAAGAAATTCAAGTACCGGCCAAATTTTTTCGCGAAGTCATTGCGGGCCCGGCGCAGCTTTACGATTGGCGTTATCGTGCCGGAGGTGAGCGATGGCTACTCGGCTTCGGTGATGAGCGGAGTGGAAGACTATCTGCTGAACCAGGGCTATTTTTACTTTGTCGCCAGCCATCGGCATCGTGCCGATCTTATCGATGAGTATCCGCGGATGTTTGTGGAGCGATCGGTGGACGGCATTATCGCCGTGGACACGCCGTGGAGCCTTCCACTTTCGATCCCGGTGGTTACGGTATCGGGACATAACCAGGTGAGGGGAGTGACCAACGTTGTGTTGGATCATGGGAAGGCGGCAGAGGTCGCGCTGAAACATCTTGCGGAACTGGGACACCGACGGATCGCATTCATCAAGGGACAGGAGTTCAGTTCCGACACCGAGGTTCGCTGGGCCAGCATCCAGAAGACCGCAAGCGAACTCGGTCTGCCCATCTGCTCAGCCCTCATAGCACAACTGCAGGGCGACTCACCTACGCCGGAGCCTGGATATGAAGCAACCAAGAAATTGCTGGCGGCGCGCGAACGTTTTACGGCTTTGTTTGCATTCAACGATATGTCGGCGATGGGAGCTATAAGGGCGCTGCGTGGGGCGAAGTTGCGGGTACCTGAAGATGTGTCGGTAGTAGGATTCGATGACATTCAGAGCGCGGCGTATCAGAATCCGGGGCTTACCACGGTGCGACAGCCGCTGCGTGAGATGGGAAGAATTGCTGCGGAGACACTCTTGCGCCGCATACAGCAACCGGGCAAATCCGCTCAGCGAGGCGTGACGACGGTGGAGCCCAAATTGATCATTCGCGGAACCACCGGCGCTGCAAAGACGACTTGCTAATTAGAGAGCGGATGCGGTGTTTCGAGAGAAACTCTGCACGAGTTGTCCGTGAAAAGTGCGAAAGAAAGACGCCGCAGTCAGTTACAAAATCCCCGCTCAAGCTGAGCTTGAACGGGGCACCCTGCTCTTGAAGCTTGATTCTGCTAGAGAACCTTTCTACAACACTCGTCGTGCCTGATCGGCCTCTGTCGCAAGATCGCGCATGGTCTGGAAGAACGCTGGTGATTGCCCGATGAACAGTCCCATTGCCGTTAGAAACTTCACCACCCCCGTCGCGATGCCCCGCGTCTCGGTGGGGCGGATGATTGAGCACGGAGGCAGCTTGCGGCTAAGGAAGGGGCATGGCTCGGGCATGATGAGGTTGGTCTGGAACAATTCGCCACCAAAGGGCGGTGAGTTGAGATCCGGAAATGTGGCCCGGACGCCCGTGACCGGGTCGACTGCGCTCTTTGGAGGAGTGTTGCCAGCCTTGTCGGACCAGGTTTGAAAGTGCATCGTCTCGGTGGGCCCGATGCTGATGAGGATTCGCAGGACTTCGGCGCTGCTCGCTCTTTGCGCCATGGCGGGATAGAGACTGTTTCCGCCTTGCTCGATGGTCGGGAAGTGAAAGCCTGCAGTGTTAGCGATGACTTGAAGGAAGTTCGGATCCTTGGTGTCGTCGTCAGTCCTTGGAATCGCCGTGTGCTGCCCTACGGAGAGGCTGGGCACGGCTTGGGGAAACTTGAACTTTGGATCGAGGTCCGGGTTATGGTTGTCGCTGCGATAGCGAGTCCACCAACTGGTATCGAGAGTCAGCTGCATCAGGTTCGTGATGCGGCGCTTTCCGCTGGAACCGATTGCGGTGCTGCCAGGGAGCGTTCGAAAGTGGTCGAGGCTGACAGGGGCCGCGCCCTTGGATTCGAGATATGCATTCAGAAAATTCTGATGAGTGAATTCGTCGTCGGTATTGTCGTGGATGTACTGGTCCATGTCCTCGTCCAAAGCGGCGACGGCTTCGGTGTAGGCAGGATTCCCGCTGCCACCGGGGACCTCGCCGTCTTGAATACCGGCAAGTTCATTGTATTGCACCCAGAAATCGGTTTCGATGATCTCTGCGGCTGCGGCGAAGCGAAGCAGAGCTGCATCACCTTTGGAAAGAGCCCCACCCGAGTTGTCGAGTCCATCTTCGGCTAACAGGGACGAACTGCCGGTCAGGAGCCCCGCGCCTGCAGTCGCCACACCGGCTGCGGTTATTCCGTTCCTCATAAAGGAACGACGGTTGAGAGCGGCTTTCATGCTGGTGCGAATTTCATCCATACAGAAGTGCCTCCTGCTGAGAGACTGAACTCACGAAGCTGTGGAGGTGTCCCTGGCATGTAAAAAGAACGTCACTGGATTGATGTCGCGCAGAGGATACCCAGGCTCGTCGGCGGTGGACTTTGTTCCTCGAGAGGGGTACAAAAGGGCACGACGAAAGATCGGCTGTAAGGATGAAACCGGCAGTTTAGGAGGGTCCCGATTGCGCTCGACATTTCTGAAGAGAATGGCCGCAATTCTCACATTGGCATCCGCGGCTTCCGCAACTCCTGTTCATCTTCGGTGTGAGTACCTGCAAAATCCTCTGGCGATCGATGCGACGACACCCCATTTGTCATGGCAGAGCGACAGCAGTGAACGGAACTGGAAGCAGTCTGCCTACGAAGTACTCGTGGCAAGCAGCGCTGACCGGCTTCGCGCGGGACAGGCGGACGTTTGGGACAGCGGCAAGATCAACTCGGACACATCGGTCGGGATCGCGTATGCCGGGCCAAGGCTTGAATCACGCAAGCGCTACTACTGGAAAGTACGGGTGTGGGACTTCGCCGGAAATGCGTCGGAGGCGAGCGAGGATGCGTGGTGGGAAATGGGTCTTCTGCATCGCGAAGACTGGAAGGCGAAGTGGATCACGTGGAAGAATCCCGACGATGCAGCGGACGGTCGGGATATCCGCTGGATTTGGGTGACGGGACAAGATGCGCTGGCTGTGCTTCCGAACTCGTCGGCCAGGTTTCGTGTGAACGTAAAGCTTTCGAAGAAGGCGGCTTCTGCTGCGTTGATAATCGCGGTCCGAGGTGACTATGTCGCGCAGGTCAATGGGCGCGAGGTCGGCAGCAAGCACGAATGGGGAACGTTTGATCGCCGCGACATCAGCGATGAACTCAAGGTCGGCGATAACGTCGTCGAGATCAAGGTGACGGCTCCCTCTCTGCCCCAGGGGGAATCTGACCCCAGAGCAAAAACCACCACGGCCGCGCTTGCCGCGCTGCTGAAGATCATGCAAGCGAATGGATCCATCACTCGTATAGCCACGGGAGAAAAGTGGCAAGCAGCCCGTGAAGGGGATTCGAACTGGGAGGCCGCGAATGTCGTCGGAGATTTGGAAGACAAGCGGCTAAGTGATCCCGGGCCGATGCCACAACACGCAGCATCGTTCCGTCGGACAGTGGAGATGACGAAGAAGATCAGCAGTGCGCGGATCTACGTCACGGCCCTGGGCAGTTATCGCATGTACTTGAACGGAAG
>C688J18823_10001527_pt1 | contig 14330 bp, 13 predicted proteins | sample HopSoiMetagenom1_FD_18823 | JGI IMG/M metagenome (IMG submission 18823)
GTCTGGTTGCCGTATCGGATGATGCGGTCCTCACAGTGCCACAGCACCGCGCGCGACAGAACAAGGCGCTCGACATCGGCGCCGAGACGTACCAGATCGTCGACACCGTGGCGGTGGTCCACTCGCACCACGTCCTGTTCGATGATCGGACCGTCGTCAAGGTCCTCTGTCACGTAATGGGCAGTCGCTCCCACCAGTTTGACGCCACGTTCCTTTGCCCTCCGATACGGCGCCGCCCCGACGAAGGCCGGCAGAAACGAATGATGAATGTTAATCAGCGGAAAGCTCGCTTCGGCGAGGAATTGCGGCGTGAGGATCTGCATGTACCGCGCCAGCACCACCAGATCCACATTTCCGTGTAACAAGTCTAGCTGGCGCCGCTCTGCTTCTGCCCGAATATCTTTGGTCGCCGGCACATGCAGGAATGGCACCGAAAAAGGCCGCACCTGATCCGCGAGATCGGGATGGTTGGAAATCACCATGACCACCGACATGTCGAGTTCGCCGCGACGATTGCGCCACAACAGATCGAGCAGGCAGTGGTCTTCCTTGGACGCCATGATTGCGACGCGTTTTGGCTTCGCGGCCTCGGTCAACCGGAAGTCTATATCGAACCGCGAGGCCACCTGATCACGGAAATCCCGTTCGAGGGCGTCTCGCGCGGCCGTCAGTCCCGGCAAGTTGAATATCGTTCGTTGCATGAACGTGCCGCCCGTTTGCTCGGTGGAGTGCTGATCCAGCGACACGATGTTGGCGCCCGCTCCTGCGAGGAATGTACTTACCGCCGCGACCAATCCGGGTCGATCGGCACAGCGCAGCAGGAGCCGGCCTACATCCTTGACTGGCAAACCCCCGGGACCTACGCTCGGGTACCCTTCCTCCACGTGCTTCAGGGTGTCACCCCTCGGCGTCTCCGGTCGCAAAATCTGCACATGTTGCGCCGGTCACGGCTGGTCTCGGCGCCTTGATCGCGACGATCTGGCTCAGCGGTCGGCGACGGGCGAGTCCGTCCCCGGGATTGAAGCAACTCCGCCGAGTAATACGACGACTCTCCGCCGGACCACCTCCGGCCGCTGATAACAGCCGAATCTCACTGGCTCAGTCAAGGCATAGCGAAAGCATCCCGGAAATCGTTACACCGCCGTCAATCCATTAATGGCATTCACTGCCAACTTCGCCAAGGAGTCAGCAGATAGATCGTCACCAGTAACAATTCGCCGTCGTGGGATTGCCACATAGCTGCCCAACGCGCACTCGGCGGCTCGAAATGCGTTAGCTGGCATCACTCTGCGGGAAAATATCGTATTGCTAGCTGGAATCCGGGTAACTCGTGGCGCGATACTGACTTTGACAACCAGCCGCGACGCCGTTGTTGGACGGCTGCCCGAGGAAGTGACAAGTATGATCGTTCCCCAGATTGAGGCCGCGGGCCGCAACTTTTTCAGTCTGAAGAAGAGTCCCAGCTGTTGGGATCCCGACACCGAGTGCACGATCGTATTTGCGCTCGACCAACTATCGAGCGAGACCTGTGGATGGACTACGTTCGCGGTGCATATCAAAACTACCGCAAACACGGAGTCGAAAAGGCGCTCGACATGGATGCCCTCCGCAATGGTGCCGACACGATACTTTTTGCAGCCTGCATCAACGAAGCGGGCAGGGTCGTCGGCGGTCTGCGTGCAAGGGGCCCATACCAGTCCGCCGATGAATGCCACGCACTTCTCGAATGGAACGGACAGCCCGGTTTTGACGCTGTGCGCAAAATGGTCACGGATCGACTGCCGTTCGGCGTAGTGGAGATGAAAACCGCTTGGGTGACCGACGATCCCGAGCGTAGTCGGCAACTCACCAGCGCGATCTCGCGTACCCCGCTTCATGCGATGACCCTGCTCGATATTCAGTTCATCGTGGCGACGGCGGCTTCGTATGTGCTTAAACGCTGGCTCTCCTCGGGTGGGCAGTTGGCAGCGAAAATCCCCGCGACTCCCTATCCTGACGAGCGCTACCAGACGAAGCTCGCGTGGTGGGATCGCAGCACATTCGCTAATCATGCTGATCCCAAACAGCTTTCAATATTCATCACCGAGCAGAAGCAGCTCGCGGCAGGACTTGACGAAGTGGACGGCATCGTGTCAGCCGGAACCATGCGATGAGCTCAGGCATCGATGATGCAGAGCGGTGCAACGGAATAGTTCTCAAACACCGACGATCCCACCGATAACGCTCGGCTGCGGGAACTTCGAGCCGATGCACGGATCGAGTTCATCGACAATGTGCGCCAAGCGCAGGGCGGGCTGCCGCAGCTTCGACCGCCTCCGCCGTCTGAGGTGACCACCGAGCCCATCCGGTGGGTCTACTATCCCTGGCGCCGGACAGTGGTCAGTGTTCTTGGGCCGCGCGCGTTTCGGCTAGTGCGACTTGACCGCAACAGGAATCGAATCACCGCGGCTGAACTCGACCGCCTGGGTCGGCTTCGCGTCGGCGTCGTCGGCAGGAGTGTGGGATACGCCAACGCCTATACCCTTGCGGCACAAGGCTTGTGCGGTGAGCTGCGGCTTGCCGACTTCGATGGCCTTGAACTGTCCAATCTGAATCGTGTGCCCACGACGGTCTTCGAGCTGGGCGTCCACAGGCAGTGGTCTGCGCCAGGAGGATCGCCGAACTCGACGAGCCGGTCGTGGTGCCGCTTGATCCAACGGTTGACGAGCCGGCAGAACAGGAAGGCCCGGCCGGGACCTCCGAGATCGTCGCCGCCGCAGCCAACCGCGCGCCCGGGATGAAGCATCACCCCTTAGCGCGATCGTGCAGCTTGCGGCGGGCGATGACCCGGAACTCGCCGCGATTTACGACGCGATGCTGCACCGGGAGACGAACCGGCACCGCGGTGATCGCATCCCGATTCCCGCCCAGATCCTCGAGCTGCTCGGCGTGGCCGCGCGAAACGAGGATGGCCGGCTTCAGATTCTCAGCAGGTCCGCGGAGCTTGACCGGGCTGCAGCGACCCTGGCCGCGGCCGATCGCATCCGTTACCTGACGCCACGGCTGCACGCACAAGAGCATGGGCTTGCAGTCCAATCGGTTTCATCCGCGTTCCTGTACGCGCACGACGATGTGGATCTCCGCGAGCTCTCGCCTGCTTTCGCCGGGGGGGTGCGCGATCTGCAATACAATTTCCGCAAGCTGGCCAACACCGGGGCAGGAGAGTCGCAGGTGCTGGTATTCAGGTTTAGTCGCGCACCGCGACCGTCGGTAGCCAGCCGGCGGCGCGGGCTACATCGGGTTTCGTCACCCCTGGGCTGACGCCGATACGGAGGTCAGGTGCCAAGCAGCCTGGAACTGGTCGTTACGTCAGTCGCTACCGAACTGATGGGGGTAAACGCAGCGACCTCGGCCGAGGTGAGTCAACGAGTGCTGGCCGACCTCGTCGAGTATTTCGATGTGGACGTCAGCTTCCTGCGCCACAATGATCACCGCATCCACGCCTCGATACTGGTTGCCGAGTGGCCGGTCCGCCCCGGAATCCCTGACCCAGACCCGCTCGCCGTCGTTTACTTCGCCGATGCTGATCCGGTTTTCGCCCTCGCCGAGCGTCAGAAGGAACCGATCGTTTTCCGTCCGGAGCCGGCCACCGACGACTACCAACACACCACCACCGAAAGCAGGCACATCCCCGCCACCTCGATGGCGTGTGTGCCGCTGTTGTCCGGCGACGTCACGACGGGCGTGCTCGGCTTCGTCAAATTCGGCGACCGCGACTGGTCACCCGCAGAACTCAACGCTCTCAAGGCGATCGCTTCGCTGTTCGCGCAGGTGCAGGCCCGTGTGCTCGCCGAGGAACAGCTGCGCTACCTTGCCGAACATGACGACCTGACCGGACTGCACAATCGCCGCGCACTGCTGGCACACCTCGACGCCAGACTCGCCGCCGGGCAGCCGGGGCCGGTATCGGCGTTGTTCTTCGACCTGGACCGATTAAAGGCCATCAACGACTATCTCGGCCATACGGCCGGCGACTGGTTCATCCGCGTCCTTGCCGAGCGGTTGCGCGATGGCGCCGACGGCCCGAACCTGATCGCCCGGCTCGGTGGCGACGAGTTCGTCGTCGTACCGGCAGCGCCGATGGATGCCGACACCGCCGAGGCGCTGGCCTATCGCCTGCAGCGGACGCTCTGCGAACGGGTGGCCATCGACGGGGAGATGCTGACACGCACGGTGAGCATCGGTGTGGCACTGGGTGTTCCGGGTCGCGACACCACATCAGACCTTCTCCGCCGTGCGGATCAGGCGGTACTCACCGCCAAGAGCTCCGGCGGCAACAAAGTCGCGGTGTTCTCCGACGACATGTCGCTGGATAGCGAATTTCGCAACGACATCGAGCTTCATCTGCAGAGTGTGATCGAAAACGGCTCGTTGCTGTTGCATTACCTGCCCGAGGTCGACATGCGCACCGGTGAGATCCTGGCCGCCGAGGCGCTGGTGCGGTGGGAGCATCCCACCCGGGGACTACTCTCGCCCGACTCGTTCATCGGTGTCGCCGAATCGATAAATCTGGCAGGGGAATTGGGCCGCTGGGTGATGCGGTCGGCTTGTACGGAGTTCGCGCGGTGGCGCTCCCGCGGCGTGGGCCAGGACGCAGTGCTGCGCATCAACGTATCGCCGGTTCAGTTGGTCACCGACGGTTTCGTCGAATCGGTCGCCGGCATCATCTCCGAATTCGGTCTCGACGGCTGGTCGGTATGCCTGGAGATCACCGAAAGCATTATGGTTCAAGACATCGAGACGACCCGGATCACGCTCGCCGGGCTCAAAGCGGCCGGCGTCCAGGTCGCCATCGACGATTTCGGCACCGGCTATAGCGTGCTGTCGCATCTGAAGTCGCTTCCGGTCGACACACTGAAGATCGACAGAGGGTTCGTCCGCGACCTCGGCACCAATGCCGGCGATCTAGCGATCGTGAGGGCGATCATCGCGCTTGCGGAGGCGTTCGGATTGCAGCTGGTCGCCGAGGGAGTCGAGACTGAAACCGCCGCACTGACGCTGCTGCGCCACGGGTGTTACCGCGCGCAAGGATTCCTGTTGTCGCGCCCCGTCGTCGGGGATGCGATGGAGGCCCTACTGGCCCGGGGACGGATACCCGTTGACTTTTCCGCAGCGCCACGTGTGTAGGTGGCTGTGCGTCTCATGCAGATGGGCATGTAACTGACGGTTCACCGCACGACAGTTGGAGGCGGCGCCTCCTGGGACCGGTTCGGAGGTCAGCAGTTCGAGGCGACCGAAACGGCTGGCGGTCTGGCCGACCAGGCATATGCGAAGCGTTGCCCCCTCGGCGGGCAACGGCTGGCCGGAGGCCATTGAACTCTGTGGCCCACCGCTGGCGACGGTCACACCGTGGCGGGCACGCACGGCCAGCGGGCCATCCGAAGTCGTGAACACGGCGCCAACCACGTCGCCCTCCTCGAAGACGATTCGCTGTAGCGAGGTGGCCTGATGAACCTCGAGGCGCCGGTCGCGGGCCTGTGCGGCGAGCCAATCCAGAACCGACCCAGCGACATTGGTGGGATCGGTTGTGACCGAGCCGATTTCAGTGACCTGAAGTGAGTCGCCGTCGACGGTGCGCAGCGGCGTCGACGGAAAATCAGACACGCGGGTGTAGAGGTATCCGTACGGTGATACCAGGCAGCGTGCGGCCCAGTCCCTGAGGCGGGCGCCGAAAAACGGCGCAACGACACCGGTCGGATCGACCGGCTCATCGTGGTCCATGACCCTGATCGGGACGTCGACATCCCGTGCAGACCGGGTCAGCGGGCCGAGGTCGGATGACAGGGCTGCGAAGTACTCGTTGGTCTCCGGATCGCGAACGTCCACCTCGAACCAATGCAGCCGGTCGACGCGCGAACGGACGGCGACCGACGTCCCGTGTGGTTCGGCGTCGTCTCGTGAATCGGCGACGAAAACCTCACCGCCCTTATCCACGATCGCCACCGCGTGGGCCAGCCCGGCGATCCCGGCGCCGGTGCTTACCACGTCGACTTCTTCGTCCCACTTCACCGTTAATTACCTCGGTATTGCTAAATCGTCCGACACCGATACCGACAACGCAGCCTTCACTACCGCGTGGGACGCGCTCTGGTCATAGTTTCGGGCGTCACGCTCGACGGATTGCATGGGTAATACGAACGGCCGACATGAAGTCGCCGCACCCCGTGCGGGGGGTCGAGGGGGTTTGCCAACGCGAACTATGGCAACAGACTGAAAACACCACTGCGAATTGCTCGGCGATAGCGGAATACGCCGCGAAACGGGCCTGCTGACCTCGGAATTCGCCGTTAGAGGTCGCCCGGCTTGCGCCGGACCAAGAGTCATCACAACTAGTACCTTACATACTTTTTGGCTGTTATGCAGGCCCTAAAATGACTTAGAGTATGGTTGATTTGTTTGCCTTAGATTCGGGGCGTCGAGGCGCATCAAGGAGGGCCGTGGACGGGTTTGCCGTGCAACGCCGGCGCATCTGCCTTTTCGGGGGCGATGGTGAAACAATCGGGTGATTGTTTAATTTACGGAAACCACGATTACTTGCTCACCGGCGCCACTGTCCAGATTCCGAGGTCGGGAAGTGACCGAACAGCTCGATAGACGAGCGGACACCACACGGCTGCAGATCCTCCGCGCGGCGTCGCGGCAGTTCGCGCGCAAGTCATACAGCTTGGTCAGCCTCGACGACATCCTCGCCGACGCGGAAGTCACCAAGGGTGCGATGTACTTCCATTTCCGGTCCAAGCACGCGCTCGCTTCGGCGATCATCGAGCACCGCGCCGCGGCGGGCCGAGCCTCAGTTGACCAGCTGCTCGCGCGAAAGCTGTCGGGTCTCGAGACTCTGATCGACATCTCCTATCTCGTCGCCGTGGAGGACATCGGCGACGAGAGTGCTCGAGCCGGCTTGAATCTCCTCGAGTCCATTGGCCGCACCGACGGCCTGCAGGGTGACATCCACGGGCAGTGGGTAACGGCCTTCGCCGCCATCGCACGCAAGGCCATCAGAGACGGCGACCTCATCGCGGACCGCGACTCCGACGGCATTGCGAGGCTGCTGGTGTCGATGTACCTCGGTCTGCGGCAGACGAGCAATCTCGCCGAGCCGGAGCGATTTCTACGCGACCTGGAGAAGCTGTGGGTGCTCGTGCTGCCGGGTTTCGTCAAGCCTGAGCGAATCGACTACCTCAACCAGTTCATCAAGCGGCGCACCGCCGTTGCGATGAAGAGGGCGACACCGCTTTGAGCGGATGACTTACGATGCCATTTCAGGCCATCGCCACCCTGGGTAGGCCGACAGGACTTCCGGAGGTATTCGGACAATGGTGCGCCAGGCGCGATCCGAGGCCACCCGCAGCAAGATCATCACCTCCGCGGTTGAGTTATTCAACGAAATCGGTTATCCGGCCACCGGATTGGGTGACATCATCGACCGCGCCGAGATGACGAAAGGCGCGCTCTACTACCACTTCGAGTCAAAGGAATCGCTCGCGACGGCGATCATCGAAGAGGGTAGCGCTCGCCTGTCCGAGGCGTTTAGAAGCATCACGTCATCCTCTGCGCCCGCACTGGAAACCATCATCCACGGAGTGTTCGTCGTTGCAGACCTGATGAGCACCGACCAGATCGCCCGTAGCGGAATGCAACTCTTGCGTGCCTTCGGCGAGTTCAACGACGCGGCCGCACGCACGTACGGCGGCTGGACGGCGGAGATGACGGAGTGCACACGGCAAGCAATCGACGAGGGCGATCTTCGTGGCGATCTGGATGCGCAGGCGGTCGGGGAGACGATCGTCGGCTCCATGCTGGGGGCGGAATTGCTCGCGAACGCGACGACGGCCGGCGCCGACGTCTTGCAGTACGTCGCGCAGACGTGGAAGGTGCTGCTGCCGGCGATCGTCAGCCAGGAGTCGTCGTCCTACTTCGACGAGTTTCTGGCGCGCGAAGCGCTGCGGCACTCCGCGGAAACGGTGGCCGATTAGCTACAGCTCGTCGACCCACAACCGCTCGGTCAGGTCCTGGAACGTCGCCAATGCCACCGGGTCGTCACCGCGCAGCAACGCAGACTTGCTCATTTGGGCGCGAACGATGGAGCCGTCGCGGTGTACGAGTTCGACAATCAGGTCTGCGTGGGCACGCACCACCGATACGGCGGATTCCTCGGCGGGCATGGTGTGGAAGATCTCCCGGAACTTCAACGCCGTGACCGCTTCGGCGGAGTAGCCCAGCATGTCGGCGAATGCCTCGTTGGCGAACAGGATGGTGCCATCCTCCGCGATCGCCAGCACAGGCACGGGAAACCGTTCCAGCACCACCAGCGCGGGCAACTCCTTGAGGAGCGCCATCGGGGATCGGGCATCCTGGCCGTCTCGTCGCCGCTCCACGTTCCCGATTATTGCGGTTGTACCGTGCCTCGTCACCGGAAACCTCCGACAGTGTTTAGCCATAACCATCCTGGGTAGCTCGCAGCCACGGACCGAGGAGGAGCCATGACCACTGCACCCCAACAGGACATCGTCGACGACATCATCACCGACCATCGCGAGGTCGAGGAGGTTTTCGCCGAGATCGAGAAGGGCGGCGGTGGCAATAAGCGCGACCTCGTCGAGCACGTCATCACCGAGCTGGTGCGCCACTCGGTCGCCGAAGAGCAGTACCTCTACCCGGTTGCGCGGCGGGTGCTGCCCGACGGTGACAAGGTCGCCGACCATGAGCTGGAAGAACACGGCAAGGCCGAACGCGTGATGAAGTCGCTCGAAGAAACCGATCCCGAGGACCCTACATTCGACGAGTTGACTCGCCAGCTGATAGACGCCATTCGCCATCACGTCGAGGAGGAAGAGAGCGACCTGTTGCCGAAGTTGCGCGATGCATGCGATTCCGCAGAGCTGCGCGAACTGGGTGAGAAGTTCGAGAAGAGCAAGAAGATGGCGCCGACGCGACCGCATCCGTCGGCGCCCGACCGCCCGCCGGCCAACAAGATCCTCGGTCCTGGCGTGGGTCTCATCGACCGCATGCGGGACGCGCTGACCGGTCGCAACACCTGAGGGCGCGACCCGGCGCCAGTCACTTAACTAACTAGGTTTACTCTGTCTGCAAGCGCTCCGTGCAGAGGGGAAATCGATGGACCTGGCGTGGTCGGCAACCGACTCGGCGTTCCGCGACGAAGTGCAAGCCTTCCTGACGGAGAAGCTGACGCCCGAACTGCAGCAGGCGGGACGACTCATGACAAGCGTCTACGCCGATCACGAGGCGAGCATGGAATGGCAGCGGATCCTGCACGAGCGCGGTTGGGCGGCGCCGGCCTGGCCGGTCGAGTACGGCGGCTGTGACTGGAGCCTGACCCAGCACTACATCTTCAGCCGCGAGTCTCAGTTGGCCGGAGCGCCGTCGTTGTCGCCGATGGGCATCCGGATGGTCGCCCACGCGATCATCAAGTTCGGCACGGATACGCAGAAGGAATTCTTCCTGCCACGGATCCTGACCGGCGAGGTGTTCTTCTGTCAGGGCTACTCCGAGCCCGAGGCCGGCTCGGATCTGGCGGCGCTGTCAATGGCGGCGGTCTTGGATGATGGAGCCGGTGACCATCTGATCTGCACCGGCAGCAAGATCTGGACAACGCATGCGGGCGAAGCGAATTGGATGTTCGGACTGGTGCGCACCGCGCGGACGGCGAAGAAGCAGCAGGGCATCACGTTCGTGCTGATCGACATGGCGTCGCCGGGCATTCAGATCCGTCCGCTGGTGATGACGTCGGGCGAGAAGATCCAGAACCAGGTGTTCTTCGACGAGGTGCGGGTGCCCAAGTCCAATGTGCTCGGCCAGATCGATGACGGCTGGACCGTCGCGAAGTATCTGTTGGAGTTCGAACGAGGCGGTGGGGCAGCTTCCCCAGCGCTGCAGGTGATGGCCGAAGAGATCGCCACCGTGGCCGCCGATCAGCCGGGGCCGGCTGGCGGTCGGCTGCTTGACGATCCGGCGTTCGCGCGCAAGCTGGCCGACGCCCGCATCCGCACCGAGGTTCTCGAGATTCTGGAGTACCGGGTGCTGGCCGCGATCGCCGGAGGCGGTCATCCGGGGGCCGCGTCATCGATGCTCAAGGTGCTGGCGACCGAGCTGAGTCAGGCGCTGACCGAATTGGCGATGGAAGCCGCCGGACCGCGCGGACGCGTCTATCAACCACACGCGACGTGGCCGGGAGGTCCGGTGTCGGAGTTCGAGCCACCGCCGGACGGCTACGTCAGCGGTGAGCCGTGGCAGGCGGTCGCACCCTTGCGCTACTTCAACGACAGGGCCGGCTCGATCTACGCGGGCAGCAACGAAATTCAGCGGAACATTCTCGCCAAGGCTGCCTTGGGGCTTTAGATGGACTTCAACCTGAGCACGGAACAAGAACTACTGCGCGACGGCCTGGGTAAGTTCCTGTCGACACGGTACGACCTCGAGAAGAGTCGCTCCGCGGCCAAGACCGGGGCGGGTTGGCAACCCGACATTTGGCGTGGATTCGCCGACGAACTGGGCATTCTGGGCGCCGCGCTGCCCGAAGAGGTGGGCGGAATTGGCGGTGGCCCAGTCGAAGTCATGGTGATCGCCGAGGCGCTGGGTCATGCGCTNGTGGTCGAACCGTACGTCGACACGGTCGTGNTCGCCGGNGGGTTGTTGCAGCGGGCGGGCGGCCCGGCGGCGACGGCACTGCTGGAGAAGGTCGTTGACGGTACCGCGATCGTGGCGNTCGCCGCGGCGGAGCCCGGATCCGGTGAGCGGTGGCAGAACATGTCGTCCGTCGCCGACCGCGTCGGCGACCAGTGGGTGTTGCGGGGGTCGAAGATCGTTGCGATGAGCGCGCCTATAGCTACGCATCTGTTGATCGCGGCGCGAACGCCGCGCGGGCTGTCGCTGTTTGTGGTCGACGCCGACTCGTCTGCAATCGAGCGCCATCACTACCGGACCGTCGACGATCGCCGCGCCTCCGACCTTGTGTTCGACGGTGTGCGAGGCACTCTGCTTGGCGAGGAGGGCCAGGCGCGGCCGTCGCTTGAGCAGGCGCGGGACGAGGGCGCGGCGGCGATCTGCTCGGAAGCGGTCGGCTGTATGCGGAAGGTGTTGGCCGACACTGTCGAATACTGCAAACAGCGCCAGCAGTTCGGCCAGCCGATCGGCAGCTTCCAGGTGCTACAGCACCGGATGGTCGACATGTACATGGAAGTCGAGCAGGCCGTAGCGGCGGTGTATCTCGCGGTGCTCAACCTCGAGGCGTCGCCTGACGTACGTTCGCGTGCGGTTTCAGCGGCGAAGGCGACGGTCGGCAGGGCCGCACGTTTTGTGGGCCAGCAGGCGGTCCAGCTGCATGGCGGGATGGGCATGACCGAGGAGCTGGCGATCGGCCACTACTTCAAGCGGCTCACCGCTTTACAGTACGAATTCGGCTCGACGGATTACCACCTCGCGCGCTACGCGGAGCTGACGAAGGCGTAGCCAACGCGGCCGCGTTCCGAAGTGCATTGTGCTTTTTGCCCACGTACACAGCGACAACGTGGATAAATCACCGGATCCGGCGTGCCCGCCGCGGCTACCGGGGAATTTCGTTTGTCCACGTTTCGTAGGGTAGGTACGTGAGCTCGCGCGGATGGATCCTGTTCCTCGCGATGAGCATCATCTGGGGCATCCCCTATCTGATGATCAAGGTCGCCGTCGAGGGCGTGTCCGTGCCGGTGCTGGTGCTCGCCCGCACCGCTGTCGGCGCTGCGGTGCTGTTGCCACTGGCGTTCTCCCGGCAGACCCTGACGATCGTCCGCAACCACTGGAAGGCGCTGCTGGGCTTCGCGTTCTTCGAGATCATCGCCGCGTGGTGGCTGCTCTCCGACGCCGAGCGCCATCTGACCAGTTCGATGACCGGTCTGCTCATCGCTGCAGCGCCCATCATCGCTGCGGTCCTCGACCGCTTCACCGGCGGCGAGCGACTGGGTTACAAACGCATCATCGGCCTGGCGATCGGCATGTGCGGGGTCGCGGTGCTGGCCGGCCCGCACATCGGAGGGAGCACCTGGCCGATCATCGAGGTGCTGATGGTGGCGACGTGCTATGCGATCGCGCCGCTGATCGCCGCGCGGTACCTGGCCGACGTCCCGGCCCTGCCGATGACGGCGGTGTGCCTCGGCTTCGCAGCGCTCGTATACGCCGTTCCCGCAGCGGCAACCTGGCCGACCGAGATGCCTTCCGCACAAGTGCTTTTGGCGTTGGGTGGGCTGGCGGTGATCTGTACGGCGCTGGCGTTCAGCGTGTTCTTCGCGCTCATCCGCGAAATCGGTGCGGCCCGCGCGCTGGTGTTCACGTACATCAACCCCGCGGTGGCGCTGGCGGCCGGGGTGATCGTGTTGCGCGAGCCGCTGACGCTGTGGAACGTGGCCGCGTTGGCCCTCATTCTCGCCGGTTGCGTGCTTGCGACCAGGCGGCACAAAGAGGAAGAACCCGGCATCGTGACCGAAGTGACGGCGGCACCTCGCTAACACCGATTCTTCCTCAGCTTCGTAATCTGCAAACTCGTGCTGCGCAGATGTGCGATGCTCACCCTGGGGTGTGAACAGAATCAGTGGTCGGGGGGCCAAATGCAGACCTTCGTCCGTGACAAGGCGGGATGCCTGCCGGCGAGCAATAGGGCGGCCCGGTGAAGCCCGCGCCCTTCGATTACCACTCCCCGGGCGAGCTCACCGAGGCGATCGCACTACTGCAGCGCCATCAGGACGACGCAAAGGTGCTCGCGGGCGGCCAGAGTCTGATTCCTCTTCTGTCACTACGTCTTTCACGGTTCGAACACCTGATAGACCTGCGGGCCATCGAGGAACTCCGCGGCGTCACGGCCATCGACGGCTCGGTCCGCGTGGGGGCGATGACCACCCAGGCCGACGTCGCGCGCAGCGAGGCCGCGGCTGCCGTGCCCTTGCTCGCCAAGGCGACATCGCACATCGGCCACCATCAGATTCGCAACCGGGGCACGCTGGGCGGGTCACTGGCACATGCCGACCCCGCCGCGGAGTATCCAGCTGCCGCGCTGGTCGTCGACGCTTCACTTGAGGTCGCGGGCCCAACCGGCCGACGCCGCATCCCAGCTGACGAGTTCTTCGTATCGACGTGGGTTACCGCCATGGAGCCGGACGAGATTTTGACGGGAGCGTACTTTCCCGTCTGGTCGGGCAGTTGTGGCTGGGCAGTCGAAGAGCTGGCTCGCCGCGCCGGTGATTTCGCGATGTGCGGGGCGGCCTGTGGCGTCCAACTCGACGGCCAACGACTGGCCCGGGTGGCATTGGCTCTGTTCGGTGTCGGCAACGCACCAATGCGAGCCCGCACCGCCGAAACGGCCTTGGCCGGCGTCGCAGTGGCCGATCTCGATCTGCCGGATATCGGGGCGGAGGTAGCGGCAGGTCTCGATCCTCCTGACGACATTCACGCGTCCGGCAAGCAGCGCAGAAGTATGGCCAAAGTACTTGTGTCACGGGTTCTTGCAACTGCAATTAAAGAGGCGAGCCATGCGTGATGTTGCGCTGACGGTGACCGTCAACGGTGAACGGCTTACCCGCACCGTGGAGGCGCGGCGCACTCTTGCTGATTTCTTGCGTGACGATCTGAGTTTGACGGGCACACATCTGGGCTGTGAGCACGGGGTCTGCGGCGCGTGCACAGTGTTGCTCAACGGCGACGCGGTCCGCTCCTGCTTGATGTTCGCCGTGCAAGCCGCCGGTGCCGAAGTGAGGACGATCGAGGGCCTTTCGGAGCGAGACGGCAGCCTGACACCCATCCAAGCCGCCTTCCAAGCCGAACACGGACTCCAATGTGGGTATTGCACCCCGGGTTTCGTTGTCTCAGTGCACGCGTTCCTCGCCGATCACCCGAATCCCTCCGATGAGGAGATCCGCGATGCGCTCTCGGGAAACCTTTGCCGCTGCACCGGATACCAAGGGATCATCGCCGCCGTGAAGCGGGCCGCGAGCAACGGGAGTTCGTCATGACCGCCGGCAGGTTCATGGGGCAGGCTATCGCGCGCTCGGAAGACCCGCGACTGCTGACCGGACGCGGCCGCTACATCGCCGATGTCGTGGTGCCCGGCGCCTCGGACGCGGCATTCCTGCGCAGCGAAGTGGCGCGGGGGCGCATCGTCAACATCGACACAGAGGAGGCCCGGTCGGCGCCCGGCGTACGGGCGGTGTACACCGCCGCCGACCTCAACCCGCTGGTGCACGAAACAACCATGGCCGGCTTGCCGGAGGGGCCGTATCCGCCGAAGTATTGTCTCGCCGAGAACGACG
>C688J18823_10001528_pt1 | contig 14324 bp, 6 predicted proteins | sample HopSoiMetagenom1_FD_18823 | JGI IMG/M metagenome (IMG submission 18823)
GCGAACGGCGTGCTCTTTCCGATCCCGATCGCGCTGCCGGTGCACGAGCCGCTGCCGCTGCATCACGACATCGCGCTGCGCAGCCAGAAGAACGAGATCCTCGCCGTGATGACGGTTGAGGAAGTGTATGGATGGGATCCGGATGAAGCGGCGGCGAAGGTCTTCGGCACGACCGATCATCGTCATCCACTCGTCGCGGAAATGCAGAGGTGGGGGAAGTTGAACGTCAGCGGAAAACTGCGCGTGTTCCGCCTGCCGACGCCTCCCGATTTTCGCGAGCTGCGAAGAACGCCGGCGGAAGTGCGCGGGTTGCTCGAAGCATTGCCCCTCAGGGTGCTGAACGTCGTCGCATTTCAAACCCGCAATCCGATGCATCGGGCGCATGAAGAGCTGACCAAGCGCGCGATCGCGGCGATCGACGGCGTGCTGCTGTTGCATCCGAGCGTCGGCATGACCAAGCCGGGCGATGTCGATCACTACACGCGCGTCCGTACCTACAAAGCGCTCACCGAAAATCATTACGACAAGGGTCGCGTGCTGCTCTCGCTGCTGCCGCTCGCGATGCGCATGGCCGGTCCGCGCGAAGCGCTGTGGCACGCGATCATCCGCCGCAACTTCGGCGCGAATCACTTCATCGTCGGACGCGATCACGCCAGTCCGGGCTTCGGTTTCTACGGACCGTATGACGCACAGGAGCTCGTGTCGAAGCACAGCGCGGAGCTCGGCGTGACGATGGTTCCGTTCCACGAGCTCGTCTACCTCGCGGACGAAGACCGCTACGAGGAGGCGTCGAACATCCCGCCCGGCGCCACGACGCGCTCGATCTCCGGCACGCAGGTCCGCGACGAATTCCTCGGCAAGGGCATCCTGCTCCCGTCTTGGTTCACCCGCCCCGAAGTCGCGGCAATTCTCGGCGAGAGCTACCCGCCGCGTCATCGCCAGGGCGTCTGCATCTGGTTCACCGGACTCTCCGGCGCCGGCAAATCGACCACTGCCGAAATCCTGTCGGTGCTGTTGCTCGAGCACGGACGCCAATCGACGATGCTCGACGGCGACGTCGTCCGCACCAACCTGTCGAAAGGCCTCGGCTTCTCGAAAGAAGATCGCGACGCGAACATTCTGCGCATCGGATTCGTGGCGGCCGAGGTCGTGCGGCACGGCGGCGTGGCGATCTGCGCGGCGGTCAGTCCGTATCGCGAAACGCGCGACCAGGTCCGCGCGATGATGGGCGCGGAGCACTTCATCGAAGTGTTCGTCGACACGCCGCTCGATGTCTGCGAATCGCGCGATGTGAAAGGGATGTACGCCGCCGCGCGCCGCGGCGCGATCAAGAACTTCACCGGCATCGACGATCCGTACGAAGCGCCGGTGAAGCCGGAGATCGCGCTCGATACGACGCATGCGACGGCGGATGAGAACGCGCGGAGGATCGTGTCGCTCCTGAGCGAGCGTGGCTTTGTCAGGTGATCGCCTCGCGGGTGGGGTGTGTGGCGCGCCGCCCGCCCACACAGGTCCCTCGACTACGCTCGGGATGACGCAGGCTTAGGCGATCGTGACGCTCGCGAGCGACAGCACGCCGGTCGCCGACGCCGACACATTCCGCACCTTGCGCGAGTGCACGACCACCGACTGTCCGTAGATCAGCGGCACGAGCGGCGCATCGTGGCGCACCAGGCGATGAATCTCGCGCTTGTTCTCCTCCGTGCCGCTTCCGTCGTGGTTCACCCGCCCCGAAGTCGCCGCAATCCTCGGCGAGAGCTACCCGCCGCGTCATCGCCAGGGCGTCTGCATCTGGTTCACCGGACTCTCCGGCGCCGGTAAATCGACGACCGCCGAAATCCTGTCGGTGTTATTGCTCGAGCATGGACGCCAATCGACGATGCTCGACGGCGACGTCGTCCGCACCAACTTGTCGAAAGGCCTCGGCTTCTCGAAAGAAGATCGCGACGCGAACATTCTGCGCATCGGATTCGTGGCGGCCGAGGTCGTGCGGCACGGCGGTGTGGCGATCTGCGCGGCGGTCAGCCCGTATCGCGAAACGCGCGACCAGGTACGCGCGATGATGGACGCGGAGCACTTCATCGAAGTGTTCGTCGACACGCCGCTCGAGGTCTGCGAATCGCGCGATGTGAAAGGGATGTACGCCGCCGCGCGCCGCGGCGCGATCAAGAATTTCACCGGTATCGATGATCCGTACGAAGCGCCGGTGAAGCCGGAGATCGCGCTCGACACGACGCATGCGACGGCAGAGGAGAATGCGCGGAGGATCGTGTCGCTGCTGAGTGAGCGCGGCTTTGTCAGGTGATCGCCTCGCGGGTGGGGGTGTGGCGCGCCGCCCGCCCACACAGGTCCCTCGACTACGCTCGGGATGACGACGGCTTAGGTGATCGTGACGGTCGCGAGCGACAGCACGCCGGTCGCCGACGCTGACACATTCCGCACCTTGCGCGAGTGCACGACCACCGACTGTCCGTAGATTAGCGGCAGGAGCGGCGCCTCGTCGCGCACCAGGCGATGAATCTCGCGCTTGTTCTCCTCGGTCGGATATTCGCGGAACTGCATCAGCGCCGCGTCGGTCGGTGCGTTCTTCCAGCGGCTGCTGTTCGTGCGGTTGTCGCCGTCGGATGCTTTCGACCAGAGCAGCGCTTCGAAGAAATCGGCAGGATCGGGCGTGTCGGCAATCCAGCCCGCGAGCGCGAGATCGAAATTGCCGCGGTCGAGATGGTTGAAGAATTCTTCGCCGGTCGCCGGCTGCTGAATGTCGATCGTGATGCCGACCGCCGCGAGCTGCTTCGCGATCGCAGTGGCGACCGGACGCGGTTTCGGCAGATAAGGCCGCGGCGCCCACGGCACGAGCAGCGAGAGTCGTGAAGGCTTCGAGCCGTTGCTGCTCGCGAGCAGGCGCCGCGCTTCTTCGCGATCGGTCGCCGGCAGTCCGGTGCTCCGTCCCATCATCGGCGGGAGCAGCGTCGGCGCGACGAACGCGACCGGATTCTTGTCGTACGACGCGGCGGCGAGCTCGTTCGGATCGAGCGCGAGCGCGATTGCGCGGCGCACCGTCGCGTTCGCGAGCGAAATGCGCTCGGTGTTGAAGAAGAGGATGCCGGTCGAGTTGCCCGGCTGCACCGACGGTGCGACGCCGGGGATGATGTGCGCGGTCAGCTCTGCCATCGTCAGGCTGTTCGTCACATCGATCTCGCCGTGGCTCAACGCCTCGACGAGCCTGTTCGGCGCGCCGTCGCTTTCCGCCGGATAGACACGGAACAGCAGCTCGTCGAGAGCGTTCGCTTGCGCGTGATGCGGATTGCGCACGAGCTTGATGCTCGGCTCCCGCTGCAGCAGCTTGAGGTTCGGACGATGCTCGAACATGAACGGGCCGGTGCCGAGGAGCTGCGTGCCGCGATCGAGGACGATCGAGCAGTTGCTCTGCGTCAGCGTGAGATCGAAGCGCGGATTCACCGCGCTCAGCGTGAACCAGACCCGATCGCCGTGCACGTCGACGATCGCTTTGTTCACCAGCGCCTTCGTCGATCGCAGCGAGCGCGCGACGATGTCCGCAGTCACCGCGGTTCCGTCGGAAAAACGCGCGCCGTTGCGCACCGCCGCGGAGTACTGCAGGCGTCCTTCGGATCGCAGCGGCTCCAGCAGGTGAGGGCGAACCGCCGTCTCGCCCGCGGCGAGCATGTATGCAGGCTCGAAGATCTGTTCCAGCACCATGCCGCTGATGTTGTCCGCGGCGTCGCGCGGATCGATCGAGGCAATGGTGCTGAGAGTACCGACGCGGAGAACTTTCATGGCGGCGGAGTATACATGTGGAACTACGGAGATCAACCTACGGGCGTGTGACGCCGGCGTGCTGCTCCTGCAGTGCCGCGATCGTGCTCACGCCTTCGCGCAAAACGCGGATCGCTTCGACGCACGCCGTCGTCGCGGAGAGCGTCGTCAGACACGTGATGCCGAGCTGCAGCGCGGTCTTGCGGATGTATGTGTCGTCGTAGTGCGCGGAGCGGCCGAGCGGCGTGTTGATGATCAGCGAGACTTCGCGATTGATCATCCGATCGACGACGTTCGGCCGCGACTCGTGCACTTTCGCCACGTAGCCGACGTCGATGCCGTGGCCGATCAGAAACTCGCGCGTGCCGCTCGTCGCGATGAGGTTGAAGCCGAGATTCGTCAGCTCGCGCGCGAGGTCGACGACGAGCGTGCGCTTGTCGTTGTCATTCACGGAGATGAACGCGCAGCCGCCGAGCGGCAGCTTCACGCTCGCGCCGAGGAGCGCTTTCGCGTACGCCTCGCCGAAGCTGTGCGAGGAGCCCATCACTTCGCCGGTCGATTTCATCTCCGGACCGAGGATCGTGTCTTCTTTCGGAAAGCGATTGAACGGGAAGACCGGCGCCTTGACGAAGTAGCCCTCGACGCGCGGCTCGCTGGTGATGCCGAGCTCGCGCAGCGTCTTTCCGGCCATCACTTTCGCCGCCACTTTCGCGAACGGCACGCCGGTCGCCTTCGACACGTACGGCACGGTGCGCGATGCGCGCGGATTCACTTCGAGCACGTACAGCTCGTTCTTCAAAATCGCGTACTGCACGTTCATCAGGCCGATAACTTTCAGCGCCTTCGCCAGCTCGACCGTGCGGCGGCGGATGCGGTCCTGATCGCGGTGCGTGATGATGTACGGCGGAATCACGCACGTCGAATCGCCGGAGTGAATACCTGCCTCTTCGATGTGCTGCATCACGCCGGCGATCACCACGTCGGTGCCGTCGCTGATCGCATCGACATCGAGCTCGATCGCATCTTCCAGAAAACGATCGACGAGGATCGGATGTCCCGGCGCCGCTTCGACCGCGTAGCCAATGTACTCGCGCATCGCGGACTCGTCGTACACGACCGCCATCGCGCGTCCGCCGAGGACGTACGACGGCCGCACGACGACCGGATAGCCGATGCGCTGCGCGACGCGGAACGCTTCCGCTTCACTCGTCGCGGTGCCGTGCTCCGGCACGAGGATGTCGTGCTTCTTCACCAGCAGTCCGAATCGTTCGCGGTCTTCGGCGATGTCGATCGAATCGACCGACGTGCCCCACATCGGCACGCCCGCAGCGGCGAGTGCATTTGCAAGCTTCAGCGGAGTCTGGCCGCCGAACTGCACGATGACGCCTTCCGGCTTTTCGAGCTCGACGATCTCCAGCACGTCTTCGAGTGTGAGCGGCTCGAAATAGAGACGGTCGGATGTGTCGTAGTCGGTCGACACCGTCTCCGGATTGCAGTTGACCATGATCGTCTCGAAGCCGATTTCTCTGAGTGCAAACGAGGCGTGCACGCAGCAGGTGTCGAACTCGATGCCCTGCCCGATGCGATTCGGTCCCGAGCCGAGGATCATCACCTTGCGGCGATCCGTCGGCGCGGCTTCGCATTCGGTTTCGTAGGTCGAGTAGAGGTACGGCGTCGTTGCTTCGAACTCCGCGGCGCAGGTGTCGACGCGTTTGTAGACGGGACGGATGCCGAGGTCGTGGCGCTCGTCGCGGACATCGCGCTCCGTGCGGCCGGTGAGGTTCGCGATCTGCCGGTCGGAGAAGCCGTTGCGCTTCCAGTTCCTCGTCATCCCGAGCGTAGTCGAGGGACCTGTGCGGGAGGTGGCGCGATTCGTCGTGCCGCCCGCGCCGCCCGGTCCCTCGACTACGCTCGGGATGACGGTGCGGCCGGCAATCTCGTTTTCCAGCGCGATGATCTCGCGCATCTGCCGGAGGAACCACGGATCGATCGATGTGAGCGCGTAGATCTCATCCACCGCCATCCCCGCGCGGAATGCATCGCCGACCGCGAAGATGCGATCGGGTGTCGGCGTGCGCAGCATCGCCTCCATTTTTTCCGGCGGCGTGTGGCGCGTCTCCAGTCCGGCGACGCCGATCTCGAGCGAGCGCAGCCCTTTTTGCAGTGCTTCATTGAACGTGCGGCCGATCGCCATCGCTTCGCCAACCGATTGCATCGAGAAGCTGAGCAGCGGCGGCGTGTGGCGGAACTTCTCGAATGCGAAGCGCGGGATCTTCACCACGACGTAATCGATCGATGGCTCGAACGACGCCGGCGTTTTCTTCGTGATGTCGTTCGGGATCTCGTCGAGCGTGTAGCCCGCCGCGAGCTTCGCGGCGAATTTCGCGATCGGAAAGCCGGTCGCTTTCGATGCGAGTGCGGACGAGCGCGACACGCGCGGATTCATCTCGATCGCCAGACGGCGTCCCGTCTTCGGATGCACCGCGAATTGGATGTTCGAGCCGCCCGTCTCCACGCCGATCGCGCGGATGATGCGCTTCGCTTCGTCGCGCATCGCCTGGTACTCGCCGTTCGTCAGCGTCTGCTGCGGCGCGACGGTGATCGAATCGCCCGTGTGCACGCCCATCGGATCGAAGTTTTCGATCGAGCAGACGATGATCACGTTGTCCGCTTTGTCGCGCATCACTTCGAGCTCGAACTCTTTCCAGCCGATGACCGACTCTTCGACCAGCACGCGATGCACGGGCGAGAGCTGCAATCCGCTGGAGACGATCGTGCGCAGCTCTTCGATGTTGTACGCGATGCCGCCGCCCTGTCCGCCGAGGGTGAACGACGGCCGGATGACGAGCGGATAGCCGATCTCGACGGCGAACTGTTCCGCTTCGGCGAGCGAACCGGCGTAACCGCTGCGCGCGACCTCGACGCCGATCCGATTCATGCACTCTTTGAACAGCTGGCGATCCTCGGCGGTCTTGATCGCCTCGTAGTTCGCGCCGATCAGCTCGACGCCATGCCGCGCCAGCGCGCCGTTTTCGTACAGCGCCATCGCCATGTTGATGCCGGTCTGTCCGCCGACGGTCGGCAGGATGGCGTCCGGCTTCTCGCGCTCGATGATTCGCTCGAGCACTTCCGGCGTCAGCGGCTCGATGTACGTCCGGTCCGCGAGCTCCGGATCGGTCATGATCGTGGCCGGATTCGAGTTGACGAGGATGATGCGGTAGCCCTCGTCTTTCAGCGCCTTGCATGCCTGCGTGCCGGAGTAATCGAACTCGACCGCCTGCCCGATGACGATGGGTCCGGAACCGATGATGAGGATGGATTTGAGGTCGGTGCGCTTGGGCATTTGCGGCGTCGCAGTTTATGCCGACTTCGCTCGGGATAAACTCAAAACGTGAATCGCCCCATCGCCTGGGACGCCGTTTCCCTTCGCGTCGACGGCCTCCGCGTCAATGATTTCGTGCGCGCGCAGGCGGCCGGTCAGATCGACGACATCAACATCACGTTCACCGAGGGAAACATCCACATCGCGGGACGAAAAAAGGTCAGCTTCGTCCCGATTCCGTTCGTTGCCGATGTCAACGGCATCTCGATCGAGGGTCAGACGGTCGTCGTTCCGGTCTCGATCCTGCCGATTGCCGCGCCAATTTTGCGCGGCCTCATCGCGACGAAGATCCCGCCCGGCGTCACGATCCGTCCGCCATTCACGTTCGTCATCGAAGTGGAGCGCTTTTTGCCAACTTTCGTCGATGTGCAGATTCGAGAGATCCATATCATCGACGGAGGCCTGGCAATCAGCCTCGGGCCCGGAGGTGCACTTGGCAACGGCAACGGCAACACGACCGCTCAGTGAAGAACACGCGCAGCGCATCTACGACCGTCTCCGCGCGAACATCCATCGCTATCTCGCGCGCAAAGGCGGCACGCTCGGCAAGACCGCCGAGTATCTGCTGCTCGTGCCCGACGTCTTCATCCTGCTGTGGCGCCTGGCGACCGATTCGCGCGTCACCGGCAAGGACAAAGTCCTGCTCGGCAGCAGCATCGCGTACTACATCATTCCGTTCGACTTCATCCCCGAGGCGCTGGTCGGACCGATCGGGTATCTCGACGATCTCGTGTTCGGCGTCTACGTGCTCAACAAGGTCCTCGGCAATGTCGACGCGAGCGTGCTGCGCGAGCACTGGCCGGGCGACACCGATGTGCTGGAATCGATTCAGCGCGTATTGAACGCGGCGGACTCGCTCGTCAGCACAAACGTGCTCAGCAAGTTCAAAAACATCATGAAGTGAAGAAAAAACCTGAAATCTGAAACCTGAAACCTGAAAAAGGCCGGCCTTTTTCAGGTTTCAGGTTTCAGATTTCAGCTTTCACTATCGCGGTGCTTCGATCTGCCAGTCGAGATTTCCGCCGCCGTGAAGGAGGACCGACGACACGATCTGGGGGCCGCTCATGCGCCAGTAGAGCGTCATGCCGGTGTTGTTTTCCCGCCACAGGATGTCGGTTTTCGAATCGCCGTCGTAATCACCGAGGGCGGCAATGGTCCAGTTTTGATTCGAGCCGGAGTGAACGACCGTCGACGCAATGATCTGCGCGCCGTTCAATTGCCAGAGAAGCGTCATGCCGGTGGGATTGTGGCGCCACAGAATGTCCGCTTTTCCGTCGCCGTCGAAATCGCCGGCTCCTGCAATGCTCCAGTCCGTGTTGCCGCCGCTGTGAACCGCGGCGGAGGAGCGAATCGCTGCACCATTCATGAACCAGATCAGCGTCATGCCGCTCGTATGGCGCCAGAGGATGTCGTCCTTGCCGTCGAAATCGAAATCGCGCGCGGCGACGATGGTCCAGTCGAGATTTCCGCCTGCATGAATCGGCGTCTGCGAGAACGAGTTGTGGTCGAACTTCCAGAGGCTGGTCGCGCCGGTCTGCGTGTCGCGCATGATCGCCTCGCCGAAACCGTCGCCGTCGAGATCGCCCATCGCCGCCACCTTCAGCGTGGGCGGAGGAATCACCGGCCACGCTTTTTCGGGGAGTTGCGTCACGCCCGGCGGAGCCATGTACGTCGTCGACAACTCGCCGGTACTGGTGCGCTGCCAGAGAATGTCGGAGGGATACAGATAGCCGCCGATCTCGTGAATTCCGACGACCTTGTAGTCGGTCGTGCCGGAACCGCGAACGGCCGGCGTGAGGGTGGTGATCGCGCCGGTGGGGCTCAGCGACCAGATCAACGTCTCGCCGCCGGCGGGCCGGCGCCAGACGATGTCGCTGCTGCCGTCTCCGCTCATGTCGTCGCGGTACGAGCGATAGATCCATGACGTGCGGCCGCCGGATGACGGAGTGCTCGCATAGATGGAGCCGGCTACGCCATTGGGCGGATACCGCAGCTGGATGGTGGTGGCATTTTCGACTTCGAACGGTACCGGAATGCTGCCGAAATTGATGGTGACGCTGTTGACGCACTGGAAACCGGTTCCGATCAGCGTCATCGCCATTCCCGGTCTCGCATAAATCGGAGTGATGCTCTTTACGGTCATGGCCGCGTACACATAGAGATTCGCGCTGAATGCCGTACTGCAACCGTTGACGTTCGTGACGACGACGTTCAATTTGGCCGGTCCGCAGCCGGGCTGGAACGAGATTGTGCGCTGCGTCGGATCGGGGATCGTCACGCTCGTGCCGGACCATTGATAGGTTGCACCGGGACCGGCATCCGGGACCGACGCCGAATAGGTATTGCCCGGAATGAGGGTGGTGGACGGCAACGTAATCGTCGAATCGGGCGCGGGGAAGATCTGAACGGTCACAGTGGGATTATTCGATGACGGGCAGCCGCTCGCGTTCTGAACGACGAGCGTGTAGGTCGTCGTCCTGCTCAATGTCGCCGTCGGCGAGCAGCTCGCCGGATTATCCAATCCGGCGGCCGGGTACCAGTGGCATTGAGTGCCGCCGCCGCCCTGCAGATGTACCGGCACCATCGGGCAGACCGGACCGGGCGTGCTGTTGATGACCGCGCTCGGGCCCGAGCACGTGTAGACGAGCGGCGTATTGACGTCGATCGTGCGGCCGTCGGCGGTCGTGAGCACGACTTTGTACGCGCCGGTGTCGTGCGACGGCGCCGTGAACGTGACGCTGTTGGAGGTCGCCGATCCGACCGTCGCCATCGATCCGCCGACCAGTACTTTGACCGGTGCAATGAATCCGCGTCCATTGATCGTGATCTGCTGGCCGCCGGGCGATGCAACGGACTGCGGCGCCATGCTCAGTGCAGCGACCTCGAGGTCGTATGCGTACAGCTCGTATTGCGAGATGAACAGGCGTCCGCCGCTCTCGACGAGCTCGGGGTTTTGTCCGAGGGATAAAGAAAACGTCTTCGTACCGGCGACGGTGCCATCCGTTTCCTGCAGCGCCGAATAATACGAATCCGGCTGCATGTACAGCCGTCCGCCCGCCGCTGCGAGAAGCCGCCCGGCAGTGATTCCCGTATCAACGGCGGGGGTGAACAGGTCCGTGCTCTTCACATGTCCATTGATGTAGTAAAGGCGTCCATTGAACACCTTTGGCGTGGCGTAGTACGGAAGCACCATCGCGGAATCGAAACAGTAGACGTCGCCCGCGTCTCCAATCGAGCAGGATCCGGTCAGGGAGGGCCCGCCGGCACCGAAGATCGCTCTCCCATTCATTTCCATGTGCGGCTCGAAATAGCTGCCGCTGAGAATGGCCGTCGTGCCGGCGGCCGATGCGTTGCTGCGCCACAGCTCGGCCGAGCCGGAGCCGGCCGCAAGATACGCATACCCACCGGCCGAAAGGAGGCCGGTGTAAGAAACCTGATCGAATGTCTTGATCGGGTATGTACCTTCGGCCGTTCCGTTCGAGATCCAGAGCACCCGATCGGCGAGAAACATCAGGCCATGACCGAATTGCACCGGCTGGGAGAGCGCGACAGTATTCTTGATCTTGTAAGTGCCGGGTGCGGTCGCGTCGCTGCGCCACAAGGCCCAGCCATCGCGGTCATAGGCGAAGAAGTACATCGTTGTATCGATGCACGTGAAGTAGGACGGGTTGCCCGAATTGGTATACGGCGGAGTCGTTCCCGGATAGAGATCGAGCAGCATCGACGTTCCCGCCGCCGTACCGTCGCTGGTCCATAGCTCGGTACCGGTGGCCGGAGTGTCGTGAGAGAAAAACGCGGTGCCGCCGCACGAGGCGATACTCCCGGTGTAATTGCCGTCGGCGAGCAGTTGCTGCGTGCCCGCGTCCGTGCCGTCGCTGAACCAGAGCTCCGTCGAGGTCCCCGGATATCCGTCTGAGGTGGCATTGCTGTTGGCGAAGAAAGCCACGCCGTTTTTCAATCGCGTCAATTTCGCCGGATTCGAGCCGTACGTCGTGACGAGGAGGTCTTTCAGGCGTGCTGTATTGCCGATCGTGCCATCCGTCTTCCACAGCTCATATCCGCTGGTCGCGTCGTATCCGTTCATGAGCACCGACGTACCGAGCGCGGACATCGGCCAGTTGTGATAACCGTCCGACCCGTTGGTCGTGGCGAGGATGTATGTGCCGCCGATCGTGCCGTCGGTGCGCCAGAGATCGCCGTGGGTGCCGAATACCGCATAACTACCGGCGGCGACTGCGGCCTGCGCGGTATTGCCGTAACCCGCATTGGCGAGGAACGTCGTGTTCGTGCCGTCCCAGGACCACAGCCCGAGAAGGTCATTGGCGCCGACCGGCGGTCCGCTCAGGATCAGCGTGCCGTTCGCGAGGGCGCACAACAGATTTCCGTCGAACGTTGCACTGGCGCCCGGAAGCGACGTCGCCACCGCGGCCGTTCCGGCGGACGTCCCGTTGCTGCGCCACAATTTGCGGCCGGTGCCGTCGTTGCCGACGAAATAGAGCGATCCGCCCGAAACGACGACATTGCGGAAATATCCGTCGTAGTAGAGCGGCTGGCCGTTTGCGCTCAATGCGTATGTGCCGGCCTGCGTACCGTCCGTTCTCCAGTACTGTTGTTGCGATTGATAACCGCCGCTGGAGATCTTCTGATACAGCACGATGTTTCCGAACGATTGGAGCGCAATGACATACCAGCCGCTCGGCGGTCCATCGATGAGGCTCATGGCGGAGCCGTTCGTCCGCCAGACCGAGAAGCCCGTTCCATCGTCCGCGATGAAATACAGGTTGGACCCTGCCGCAGCCCAGTTCTGGTAGTACTCGATCTGTATTGCGTTGACGCCGGGGACAAACGTCTTCGTCGTGACCTGATGCGTGCCGGCGGTCGTGCCGTCCGTCGTCCAGATGCTCGTCTTGCCGGGGCCGGCGTAGAAATAAAGCGCCGACGAAGAGGCCATGAGCGAATTCGGAGTGAGAGCAGGCGAGACGACGGGGAGTGTCAGCTGCTGCGTGCCCTCGATGGTTCCGTCGGATGACCACAATCCGCCTCCCGACGTGAACCATGCTTTGCCATTGAATGCGACCGCGGTGCTGTCCGCGTTGTGCAGGAAGATCGTTCCGAAATCGGATCCATCGGTGCGCCAGAGCTGCTGCGGATAGCCGTAGTAATCGGTGGTGTTGAAGAACACCAGGTTCCCGATCGTCTGAAAATGATCGGGAAAGGAGCTCGTTGGCGAAACATGCGGATTGATCTCTTTGACGAGATACGGCTCGTTTGCCGCCGCGAACGGCGCGAGCAGCGCAAGGACGATGACGCTTAGTGAGATTTTCATCACGGATTCCGAGGTCCTTCGAGCTGCCAGTCGAGGTTAGCGCCGCTGTGCAGGAGGATCGACGTGGTGATTTGAGGGCCGTCCATCTGCCAGTAAAGCGTGGCGCCGCTGGCATTTTCGCGCCAAAGGATGTCGCTTTTCCAGTCGCTATTGAAATCGCCGATGCCGGCGATGGTCCAGTTGAGATTCGCGCCGCTGTGCACCACCGTCGATGAACGGATCTGTGTACCGTTCATGAGCCAGATCAGCGTCATGCCGGTCGTGTAGCGCCAGAGAATGTCGGCTTTACCATCGCCGTCGAAATCCCCGACCCCGGCGATCGTCCAGTCGAGATTGCCCCCTGTGTGCACCACCTGCGAGGAGCGGATTGCGGCTCCGTTCATGAACCAGAGCAGCGTCATCCCGCTGTTCGTATTGCGCCAAAGGATGTCGTCCTTGCCGTCGAGATCGAAATCGGCGACGGCGACGATCTTCCAGTCGAGATTGCCGCCGGAATGGACCGGCGCCTGCACCACGCCCGGCATGGTCGGGTAGTACGTCCACAACGTCGTGGCGCCCGTCTGCGTATCGCGCATGAGCGGCTCGCCGAGTCCGTCGCCATTGAAGTCGCCGATCGCCGCAACGTTCAATGTCGGGCCTGGGATGAGCGGCCATGTCGTCTCCGAGACCGGATGGCCATTGAACGTATCCATCGACGACAGTGCGCGCGTGCTCGTGCGTTGCCAGAGGATGTCCGTATTGGGAAATCCGCCGAGATCGTGAGAGCCGACGATCTTGTAGTCCGTACCGGAATCGCGAAGGATCGGCGTAATGGTCACGAACGAACGGCCGTCCGGGGACATCGCCCAGACCAGGGACATGCCGGTAGCCGGATGGCGCCACAGAATGTCTGCATTCTGATCGGAAAATAAGTTGTAGCGCGCCGTGCGATAGAGCGGGAATCTCGTCTGGACCAGCGACGCGGCCGTGTTGAGAAAAACGTCGGACTGCAGTGCGCCATTGACCGGGAATGTGAAGCGGATCGTCGTCGGATCGACGAGCGTGAACGGTACCGTCACTGCACCCGGTCCGATGAGCGTCACTCCGGTCACGCACTGCAATTGACTCCCCGTGACCGTGATGACGGTGCCCGGATTTGCATGCGCCGGCGTGACGCTGGTGACGGGCGGCGACACGTAAACACCGACGTAATTATCCGAGGAGGCCGCGCAGCCGTTTGCGTTCGTGACTGTGACTTTGAGCGATCCCGGCGCACAGCCGGCGTTGAAGGTGACGGTGCGCTGGGTTGCATCGCCGCCGATCGACAGCCCGCCGGTTGCAGTCCAGGAGTACGTGCCACCCGGTCCCGCATCGGGCACGGACGCCGTGTATGTCTTGAGCGCTTCGATGAAATTGGCGGAGAGCGTGACCGTCGCGTCGGGCGCTGCGTACGCCGAGAGCGTCACCGCCGGATTGTTCGTCGACGGGCAGCCTGTGCCGTCATTGACCACGAGCATGTACGTCACCGGCGCATTGACCGTCGCAACCGGCGTGCAGCTCGCCGCATTATCCAGTCCGGTGATCGGATACCAGTGGCATTGTGTGCCGCCGCTGCCGTGCAATTGGATCTGCGTCTTCGGACAGACGGTCGCCGGCGATGTACTGATGACGGCGGCCGGTGCCGTGCATGTGTAGGCGAGCGGCGTGCCGGCATCGATGATCCGTCCGTCGCCCGTGGTCAACGTCACGGTGTACGTGCCCGGATCGTGTGCCGGTGCAGTGAACGCGATGCTGTTCGCGGAGACCGCGCCGGCAGTCGCCGGCAAACCCCCGACTGTAATGCTGACCGGCCCGATGAATCCG
>C688J18823_10001529_pt1 | contig 14321 bp, 19 predicted proteins | sample HopSoiMetagenom1_FD_18823 | JGI IMG/M metagenome (IMG submission 18823)
CCCAACCCTTCCTCGTGCCGTCCGTCGGCCTGTATGTTGCGGCGCGGCCAGCAGCCTGCCAAGGGTTATGGAGGCTGCGGATGTCTCACACCATTCTGATAGCGGACGACAGCATATTTATTCGGGAGGCCTTGTGTGGTCTCTTCGAGCGGGAAGAGGACTTCGACGTTTGTGGAGAGGCAGAGAATGGAAAGGAGGCAGTTGAGAAAGCTCAGGAACTGCACCCTGACCTGATCCTTCTGGACCTCTCGATGCCGGTGATGAACGGCCTAGACGCGACATGTGATCTGAAACGGATGATGCCAGAAGTGCCGATCATCATGTTCAGCTCGCACAGCGATTCTTCCACCCAGAAGGAAGCTCGTTCCGCAGGCGTATCGGCGCTAGTCTCAAAATCTGAGCACATCTCTGTCTTGCTCGGCAAGGCGCGCAGTGCCCTCGAATCCCAAGAATTGCGGCCATTCGAGCCCCTCTCATGCGGCGGTCATCGGTCATGAGAGGCTTTGGTCGTTGCATTCTCAACAAACTGGAGGTTATGCGATGATGCACGATTTTCAACTTGCCAGAGGTGATATCTGCGGAGATCCACCGCGTTTGCGGGTCAGCGTGGAAGACATTGACATCGACGGTCACGTACATTCTCGGTCATTGGAAGGAGCCATTCGGGAAAGAATGATCCGGAATCGGGCCAAATGTCGCATGTGGCTTTCGTGCATCGCTTCACCAAGCTTGGCAATATGTTTGCAAACAGGAAAGCGGCTTAGCAACCACGCAGCAAGGGACGCTAGGAGAAGATTATGCTGAGTGTACATACTGAAAATATTGGCGAAATCGCGATCATTGAGTGCGAAGGCAGAATCGTCCGGAGCGAGGCCGCTCTCAATTTACGCGAAGCTGTCACGTCGCAAAGAAATGCCCGAATCATCGTGCTTGATCTCTCGGAAGTTTCTGCCATCGAAGGCGGAGGCCTAGGCATGCTCGTGTTTCTGCAGCGATGGGCTCAGGACCACGGCATTCGACTTAAGCTATTCAATCCCCGCCAATCCGTGCAGGACGGCCTGGAGCATGCTAACCCGATGCGACAGTTCTACATTGCTACGCTCGACGAGATGATGGCTATTCTGGTTTGGGCGGATAGTCGATACGCACGAGCTGCTTGACTCCACTGAGCCGCACTTCTTGCGCCCTTGATCACACGGATCATAACCTTGCAAGTCCGTTAGTGCGAGCCGCTTGAATTCACCCCAGTTGTTTTAGGTCTTCAGAATCGTGATAGTGGACGCGTGGTTGCGAAATTATCTGGAGTTCGTCGCTGGTATCCGGATGTGGGTACAATAAAGGTAACTGATTGAAATAAAACGGTGTCGGCGGACATCGTTTGGGCGAGAGAGTATCATACGACAAATCTTATCGTCCCCAGTTAAGTAATCTAACCACCTTAATTAATAATGATGTACCGGGAAAAGTTAATACCAGCGGCTTCGCGAGTGCTTGGGAGAAATTTTGACGCGATGCAGATGGTTTCGCGTCTGGATCTCACTCGGGTAGACCAACGCGGTGCAGGAGGTCTTGGAAACGCGAGTCGGCGCGGAGAGGGTCGAAGCCAGGCCGCAGCAGGACACCCGGATTAAATCGATCCTCGAAGCCTTTTTCGAGCCAATTCATGGCTTGATCCGCATCTCCGAGAGATGCATAGATCATGGCAATCTCCGAACTATTCGAATGACTAGGAATTGAGCGCTTCTTCAGATCGCTCAAAAGTTTTAACGCCTCGCGCTTCTTGCCGGATGCAGCATAGGCGCGAGCCAAATTTGCCATGCACGTCGGGCTACTCTCAGAAAGGTGGACCGCTTTCCGCAATTCTGCGACAGCTTCGTCGTACATGTGTTTTCCGAGATACGCCTGCGCGAGTTGATTGTGTGCGAGGGCAAAATTAGCATCCATTTCGATCGTCTTGCGGCTCTGTCGTATGGATTCGTCATAAGAGTGCGCCAGGACGAGGAGTTCTGCCAAATCGGCGTTGATAATAAGAGATAGTGGATCCAATTCCTCCGCACTTCTCATTTCTACAATTGCTTCATCATATCGACCCAAGAGACTCAGATGCCAGGCATACCAATGGTGAGCAGTTGCGTAGCTTGGACTCAGTTCAATCGCCCGCCGGAATTCTTTTCCGCCGGAGTCCAAATCCCAGTCGAACCCATCCAAGACGAATGCCAGCGAGTTGTGAGCTTCACCTTGCGCGCTGTCCAACTCCAGAGCTTTGATGGCCGCCGCCTTCGCTTTCGGCAGTGCCTCCCTGGGGGGCATGACTGCATACTGCCAGTCTCCCAACAGAGCATAGGTGTCGGCTAGGCCGGCATAAGCCTGGGCGTATTTCGGGTCCTCTTCGATTGCTTGGTTGAAATAAGCCAGTGCAACCTTCAAACCATCCGCGGTTCGCTTATTCCAGAAGTAGCGCCCTTTCAAATATGACTGGTAACCTTCCGGATTAACAGCGTTCGCCTTGTTTAACGCAGCCTGTTCTTGGGGAGTCACTTCGATCCGAATCTGTTCGGCAATCGCCCTAGCCACTTTTTTCTGGAGTGCTAACGTATCACGCAGATTGCCTTCATAACTCTCGGCCCACAAGTGCTTGTCGGCTGGCGCCTGGATCAACTGAGCCGTGATTCGGACCTGCTCGCCTGACCGCAGCACCGTGCCTTCCACAACAGCGTCTACGTTCAACTCGCGCGCGATCTCCGGGAGAGGCTTGCGCACGTGTTTATAAGCCATCACGGAGGTGCGGGAGATCACCCGTAAAGCCCTGATCTGTGCCAGATCGGTAATCAGTTCATCGGTCATTCCATCGGCGAAATAATCCTGCGAGGCATCGCCAGTGAGGTTGTCCAGCGGAAGCACGGCCAAAGATCGGATGCCCGTCGGCGCAGGGCCACGCGAACGAAATAGCCAGACAGCGAGAATCGCCAAACTCAGGACCAGGGCCAAGGCCAGGGCACCCATGATCCGATTCGCCGGCCACTGCCGGTGTTTGGGCTCAACGATCAATCCGGCGCCTTGAATCTGATGCCCAGTGCCTGTCCCAGGTATAGTTCCAGTCGCAGATTCTGGCTTTTTGATGCGGTCGTCTTCTGCGACAACCGACACCTCCGCAATGAAGCGATAGCCACGTTTTGGAAGAGTCTCGATATATCGCGGATTCTCAGCCGAGTCGCCTAACGCACTCCGGAGCTTCCCGATTGCGATGTTTACACCTTGGTCGAAATCACCAAAACTGTCGTCCGCCCAGACTCGGCCGCGCAATTCCTCCCTGGTGACCACTTCCCCTGGGCGCTCTAGCAATATTTTCAGCAGCTTCATTGGTTGCTGCTGCACTCTGATTTTCGCACCCGCTTTGCGCACTTCGCCCGACTGGAGAGACACCTCATAGGTTCCGAATCGCACGACGGATGGTTGTCGCAGTGGTTCCATAGCGCACTTGGGCTTCGCATGGGAGTCTAGCATTTCTACAGACCCCAGTCCCAGGCCCGAGCCAGCATATGTGCAGCACTAACTCTTTAGCCATTAATTAGTTGACAGCCAAGGAGCCGGTTATGGAGCGAATAGCCTCTGTGAATTGACGGCTGACGACTGCTGCGTCAGATTGGGCCCAGATCACAAGATCAAAGGAGATTGTCATGGCAAAAGTCATTGAGTTTTACATACCGAGGAACTTCCGAAAAACCTTGAAGTGCGCTCCTCAGCCGCAATGCGTAAAGGTCATCGAGTTTTGCTCGCAGATAAAGAAATCAGCCTAGCTGCGACCGGGTTTCGAACTGATTCGGGAGAAGGCAAATGACGCGTTTTGGACTTAGTGCACAAGGGATGGTCCCACTTGGGACTTCATCCTCACAGGACGATAAATCGTTGGCAGGGTTCGAAGAGTTGGCCATGCCCCTCTTCGATTCCCTTTACAACTTTGCGCGCTGGCTTGTGCGAAATCAGAGCGATGCCGAGGATCCCGTACAAGAAACTTATCGAAAAGCTCTACACAGTTTTGCATCGTTTCGGCCTGGCACCAATTTCCGAGGTTGGATATTTCGAATCCTAAAAAATAGCTTTCTCAGTTCACGCTCGGGTCTCGAGCGGAAGATGACCGTGGCGATGGAGTCGGAGCAGGACGGATCTGAACTGGCAGCTGAGAGGGAGACTCCCGAAGCGATCCTAGTTGAACGCTCGAACCGCCAACTGGTGCAGAGAGCGATCGATGAGTTGCCGGCGCACTACCGGGAGGTCCTCCTTCTTTTGTGAAGTGGAGGAAAATGTCCTACCAGCAGATCGCAGAAACATTGTCGATCCCGATTGGAACCGTCATGTCACGGCTCGCCAGGGCTCGAAGGGCAATTCGCGAGTCGTTCAACAGCGGTCCCGAGGCGCACCACGTATCGAGAGGAGTGTTTCATGCCCAAGCGTACGAGAGGGGTTTGCGCTCTGTGTAGATGAAGGAATGAATTAAGCGACGATCTACAGAAAGAGGAAAAGCGATGGCAACCACCACCCTAGCAGCAACTTTGAACACTCCACTGTCCGAACTGCGACCGGCCACAATGGATCGGATTCTGGTCATCGCGGACGATAGTGCCTTGCGGAAGGCTTTACAGCGGCTCTTTTCTCTGGAACGGTATGAGGTCGAGGTGGTCACCGACAGCGTCACTGGGCTGGCGAGACTTCGTGAAAGACCATTCTCCGCAGTGATCCTCGACCTGCAGCGCCCAGGATCGTCGGGGTGGGACCTTTGCCGGAACATTGCGGATTCCGGTCTCCCACTTGTCGTTCTTAGCGCAAGCCCCGATGTTGCCGACAAGGTCCTTCTCCTGGAAATGGGCGCCGACGATTACTTAACCATACCGTTCAGCCCCAGGGAACTTGTTGCGCGACTGCGCGCGCTAATGCGCCGTGCGTCACGGATCAGTCCGGAAAGCCTGTACGTCTTTGAGGATGTGATCGTTGATTTTTCCAAGACCGAGATCACTCGCGGCGGCGAGAAGGTCACGGTCACTGCAAAGGAATTCAAGACGCTGGAGTTCTTGGCAAAGAACGCCGAGCGCGTGATCTCGCGAGACGAACTTCTCAATGAAGTGTGGGGTTACCAGAACTACCCTTGTACTCGAACGGTGGACAACCACATCCTGAGGTTGCGGCAGAAGCTGGAGAGCGATCCTTCGCACCCGTCACACCTTCTTACTGTCCACGGCATGGGCTATAAGCTTGTGCCCTAAACACAAAAATCTTTCCAAACGGGAATAACTTGCGATCGGATCGGTTATCCGTTACGAGCGCCGAAAGGGCAGTTGTGAAGTTTCAGGAATTCTAGGGCGTTGAACGAACGTAAAAAAGTGGCAAGCATGATAAATCCTTTCGATCTTAAGACGGCACTGCTGGCGAAGCACGCACAACATGTTGCGCTGATCCACTTTCCAATCGCGCTGTTCATTTCAGCAGTGGCATTCGACCTGACCGCACAGTGGACTACGCTGCGCGGCCTGACGGACGCAGCGTACTACAACCTGCTGGTAGCAGCGATTTCCACATTTCCAGTACTCGCCACCGGCATCGTCGCGTGGCAGTTTCAACTCGAGGGTCAGAAATTAAAGGGCGCTTTGCTGCTGCACCTGGTGCTTGCCTGCATCTCGAGCGCAACGATCTGGCTCGTCTGGTGGCTGCATTTCCGTGCGCGCCAGCGCGCAGAAGCATTGTCGGTTTACCGACTGGGGATTGAAATCGTCGGCGTCTGCATCATCGCCTTCACCGGATACATGGGCGGTTTCTTAAGCGGCGTAAACGGACCTGGTTAGGCGTCGCGGTGTTTCTCTATCTTGAGAAAGTCGGCATGGCTTTCCGAACAAGTACAGAAAATTCTGATCTGCCTTTGATTTTGTTGGGAATAAAAGCAGCGCGCATCAGTTATGAGTGCAGAACGTCACAGACCACGGAGTGAAGATGACAACCAAAAAGCACAGTCTTATTGATCAGAGATTGCAGGACCTTAACGACGACGGCGTTGACCGCCGAGGATTTCTGAAGTGCATGGCGTGGGCCGGTACAGGCTTAGTCTGGACGATGAGCGGCGGGATTCCCGCATCTCGGGCCTTCGCCAACGTCTATGGCAAGCATGCCGGCAAAGGCGGGGACTTCAGCTTTGTGCAGATTAGCGACAGCCACATCGGTTTTAGCAAGCCGGCCAATCCGGACGTCACTGCAACGTTACAAACAGCGATCAACAAGATCAATGCCATGCCGCAGAAACCAGATTTCATTATTCACACCGGCGATTTGAGTCAGCTCTCGAAGCCGAGTGAATTCGATACGCTCGACCAGGCATTGAAAGGAGCGGCGGCGAAACAGATCTACTTTGTGCCGGGTGAGCACGATATGCTGAGCGACAATGGCGAGGAATATCTCAAGCGCTATGGAAAGGGCACGAAAGGGTCCGGGTGGTACAGCTTCGATCACAAGGGCGTCCATTTCGTTGCCCTCGTAAATGTCGCCAATTTGAAAGCCGGAGGCATGGGGTCGCTCGGCCACGAACAGCTGGAGTGGCTGGGGGGCGATCTGAAGGGCCGTTCTGCCAGTACTCCGATTGTGCTCTTTGCACACATTCCGCTATGGACCATCTATCCCGATTGGGGTTGGGGAACCGACGACAGCGAGCAAGCCTTGTCTTACGTGAAGCGGTTCGGTTCCGTGACAGTGTTGAATGGCCACATTCATCAGATTATGCAGAAGATCGAGGGTAAGGTTTCGTTCCACACTGCGATGTCAACCGCTTTCCCCCAACCTGCGCCCGGAACAGCTCCTTCAGCCGGACCAATGAAGGTGCCTGCTGACCAATTGCAGCGGGTGTTAGGTATTACCGACGTGAACTATCTGGTCAGCGGTAGCAGCCTAGCAATCGTTGACTCGCCGCTCGGGGACTCGGGCTCTTCTGCTTCAGGGAGTGGACGTGGCGGCCTGGCGGTCGTTGACTCAGTGTTTGGGTAAATCGGTAAAGATCCGGTCCAAACAAACGAACATCAAGCAGAAGACAAAACTAGAAAAGGAAAACAGAACAATGACAACGCCAAAAATTTGGATCGTAGGTTTGGCAACAACGGTCATGATTGCGCTGATGCTGCTGGCGGAAACACCGAGCGTTGCAGTTGCAGCGAATGACCAGCCGTCAGGGGCAAGCGCAGACGTGAAAATTGACAATTTCAGTTTTGGGCCGCAGACGCTGACGGTCTCTGTTGGAACGACGGTCGTCTGGACCAACCGTGATGATATCCCCCACACAGTAATCAGCACCGACGGTGTGTTCAAGTCCAAGGTGCGGGATACGGACGAGAAGTTCTCCTACACGTTTACCAAGGCGGGGACATATCCCTATTTTTGTTCGGTCCACCCGAAGATGACAGGGAAGGTCGTGGTGCAGTGACACCGCGCTAATGTCAGATGGCCTCCTACGAAAGCGGTGGTGAGTATATTGTCAGGATGAAGTGTTTTCAAAAGATGTTTTCTTCAAGCGTTTGAACCATATGAATGCGGACTTGGCACAATTCGTTGGGAGGGCTCCTGTCAGAGATGATCTGGATCTCGTCCATGCGACGCAGGGTGGAGATGTATCCGCCTTCGAGGGACTCGTGGAGCGTTACGATCGCAAACTTTTGCGAATTGCGGAACACATTACGCACAATCGCGAAGACTCGCAAGACGCGGTCCAGGAGGCCTTCCTGAAGGCTTTCCAACATGCGGGCTACTTCCGGGAACAGTCGCAATTCTCGACGTGGCTGATTCGCATCACCGTGAATCAAGCGCTCATGAAGCTGCGAAAGCGGCGCACAACCAAAGAGGTGTCTCTGGATGAAGACTTTCAGGCGGACCGAGATATGCTTCCGCGCGAAGTCGTAGATTGGGCGCCCAATCCTGAAGAACTCTACCGGGTGTCTGAATTGCGCGACATCCTAATCAAGGCATTAGAAAATCTGCGGCCGGCCTTGAGAACAGTCTTTGTGCTACGAGACATTGAAGGGCTCTCAATACATCAGACGGCAGAGGTCCTGGAATTAAGTCCCGCCGCAGTGAAGGCGCGGCTATTGCGCGCTCGGTTGCAGCTTCGCGAACTGCTAAACGAGTACTTCAGAAAGACAACGAACGTGCGTGGGTCCCACCTAGGTCGGGCACAGTCCTGCGTCGCAAGATTTCGTCGGAAAGATGTCTCTCCGCTTAAATTGCCGCACGGCCTAAAGTAACTTTGGCAAGAGTCGCAGAACTGAGGGTCTAGATTGCCCCCATCGAGCCGTTCCCGTTGACGTTTGTTCTTGAAGGGTTTTGATCCTTGGCCATCTTTCCAATAAATGGTTTCCTTGGCACGGGCGCTACGTTTGAGGCGGATCTCAATCTCGTGGTACAGGTCGTCATGGGAGTAGCGCTAGTCGCAGGAGCTCTTCTCGCGAAACGAAAACGCTACGTAGCTCACGGAATTTGTCAAACNACGGTGCTTCTTCTAAATCTGGGGATGATCGCATTGGTGATGTGGCCTTCGTTCCAACACCAAGTGAGGCCAGCATTTCCTGGGAGTTTGCATAAATGGTATTACGCGGTGGCTACGATTCATTCGCTTGTAGGAGGCGCGGCTGAGTTCCTGGGACTCTACATTGTCATCGTCGCAGACACCCGCATTCTTCCCCAGTCGCTACGCTTTAAAGACTGGAAGCGGTGGATGCGTGCGGAGCTAACGCTTTGGTCTATCGTCGTCCTCACCGGTATTGGGACGTACTACGCTTGGTATATAGCGCCCGTTCCGGTAGTGCCGGGCTCGGGCGATCTGAGGCACATTCAGCGGATGGTCAAAGGCCGAACTCGGCGCGAATCCGCCGACATTTTCTCGAGTTGGGGAATATTTCCCAGGTGAAGCAGTTTTAGATAGTAGCTGGGCAACGCAGCAAGGGATCAGCAAACAGGAAAATCGGAGCGCAGGACGTGAGTGGAACGAATCATTCATCTTTAGGGAGCTTATATGTTTGAAGGACTGTTTCAGCCCATGCATCTGCTAATAATCGTCGGAATTGCCCTGATGGTCTTCGGACCGAAAAAGCTTCCGGAACTCGGGAAAGGAATCGGAGAAGGTATCCGCGGCTTCAAAGCAGCCATTAACGATGAAGAGAAGCCGGCCAGCACAACAACATCCACCATTGCCAACGACCGAAGCGTGACCAAAGGGTGATCGCATGCAAATCACATTCCTTCAGATACCAAGCCCGGTTGATCCGGAATTGTCGTCACGGGGGCAAACATCATTTGACAAACATGTGACACGAGTGAGGGATCCATTCTCCGTGACGCTGAATCAAACCTATCACCTGCATTGAAGACCGTCTTCACGAATGCGCTGCGTTGTTTTTGCGCAGTGCGAGCAGTAGAGACCACGGCATGTTCGAGCGAGTTGGAACCAGATTCCCAGGGACCGCAGTTAAAACCGACGGGACCGAGCGCTCGAAGAGCTGACACCAGATAACTGACGACACGTTTTATGTAGGCCGTCCTGATCTGCATGCGGAAATGCGGTCAGCGCCTTAGAGGTCGTTGTGTGTCTCAACAAACTTAGCCATTACTAGCAATTGAAATCACAGAAAATTGGAGAACAAATAAATGAGCTGCAACTTTGATCAGCAAGGAAAGAAGACTGCGCGAGTTCGGACCCTGTTCGTGGCCGCCCTCGTGCTCGTATGTGCGTTCGGCACAGTCAACAACGCATCGGCGCAGAATCTCACGCCCCCGCAGACGCCGGCAGAGATCACAGTGCCCGACGGAAACTCTTTGTACTTGATCGGCCACGCTTTCGGTAGCCAAGGCTATACTTGCCTGCCGACAAGCACAGGTGGCACCGCGTGGAACCCCAGCGCCCGTCCCGAGGCCACCCTCTTTTCGGATCTCTTCGGGCAGCAGTTCGAGATCATCACCCACTTCCAGAGCATCAACGAAGGTCCCAAGCTGGGCGTCACTCCTCCGCTCAGCGGGAACGCGACATGGCAGGGCTCCCTCGATAGCAGCAGGGTGTGGGCTGTGAAGGCGGCTGGAATCGACCCAGACCCCAGCATTGCGAGTTGCCCAAATACCGGTTCGATTCAATGCCTCAAGTTGCAGTCCGTAGGGAACAAGAAGGGACCCACAGGCGGGAACCTCCTGTTCAAAACCACTTTCATTCAACGCCTAAATACCGCTGGAGGAGCTGTACCTACAACGGCCTGCACGGTAGGCCAGACTCAGCTGGTGCCCTACACCGCCGACTACCTCTTCTACCGCGCTAACCAGTAGGAGCTTCACTGTGCGGTCGACGAAAACTCGGGACGTGCACGCGGAATCACATTCAGGTTGGTGCTCTTTGCGTGCACGCCACCCGTCACCGATCAGCGCGGGGATTTTTGAGAGGGCGAATAGCTGGATTGCGAGTCAGATCGACAATACCGTCTAAAGTTGTAGCAAGCTTTTGGTCCTAGGATCAGCGTGACCGTTCGTGCGATTGACCGTGGGTGAGGATGGAGGTAAGCATGATTCCCGTTCGCGATCTTTTTGAGAGCCATCTAAACGTTACCGACTTGCAACGCTCAATGAGTTTTTTTGCCAAACGCTGGGATTAGAGCTTGCGGAGGTGTTTTGGGAGCGGCGGGTTGCTTTCTATTGGATTGGTGGGCGAGGCAACTCGATGCTCGGTTTGTGGGAGGTCGGGACGGGTCCCCAAAGGCTGAGCCTTCACATTGCCTTTCGGGCCGATCTCCCGGATCTGCTGCACGCCGCTGTGCGTCTTCGAGCCGCCAATGTTGTTCCACTCGACTTTTGGGGGCAGCCGACCGACGAACCGGTCGTGCTTGGATGGATGCCCGCTGCATCTCTCTATTTTCGTGACCCAGACGGGAATATGCTCGAATTGTTTTCAATGCTGTCTGATCCCCCGCAACCAGAATTCGGAATTGTCGGTTTGAGTCGCTGGAACGAAATTCGCGAATCCGGTGAAGGGCAGACGCTAAAACCGGCGTGGAACGCCCCCGCNCACATATCCTTCTCTTTTCTGTCGCGTCTACGCCGCGGCCGCCAAAAGCTAAGAGGCTAAATCAGCAGAGTGAGGACGCTGGTGACCACGACTGCTGCAGCCCATACCAGGTTGAGATTGAGCTAGGCCTTCCCAAGAATCGCGAGGCCGAACTTGCTATAGATACCCACGCGATGAGCCCGGTGACCGCAAGATAGGCGGTCGTATGAACCGCGCTGGCGAGAAGTGCTGCGAGAGCTGACGATATTTCATGGTCCATTAACAGTCCAGAAATTGTTCCCTTCGATCACTAAAACGATTCTGCAGCGCCATCCGTGCCGCGTGTTTTCAGTTAGTTACCGTCGAAATTGTCGCTGTCACGGCACGGTCAGGTGGTGCGGCAGGGAATAGGAGGACACGAGAGGGAACCGGGTGATATCAGAAGGCACATTAAATAAGGTGTCCCATGGGCGTAGTTCAGCTGGTTAGAACGTCGAACGCTGGTCTCGGGAATTTGCCGTGTATTGCGACAATCTGGCGCAGACTCCCGTCGCAACCTCCCCGGACAGCGGTTTCGATCCGAAGCCGTTCAGTTCGGCGAGATCTCCGTCGCGTTTCGTCGGGAGAGACGATAGAAAAGCCCTGGCAGATGTGTGCGGGCTATGAGATACGTCGCTCTTGGTAGGATTTCGCCACTAGCGTCTTCTTTGTTACTCCGGTCGCCAGTGTTGTAGGCGTCCATTGTCCTAGCGAATTGGGGCTCGCCGTCGGACGCGCTCTCGACGAGGCCCTTCACGTTCGGCTCCACGCCGGATTCCCACAGCAGCTTCAAAACGGAATCGGGCAGAGCTTCAAAGGGCCGTAGCTTGTCTAGATGTTCGCAGTCTTTTCGGAGCGACTGCTTCCATGCAACGAACGTAACAGAACTGCTGGTAAGCTTTGTTCGTTCGGGGTACATCTTGCACTTCCCGGCTAAAGGCGTGGTTGAAATTATATCGCACCGCCGCCTGCGGCAGTTCTTTTTAGCTCTCTCATTGAGCCTTTCATTCGAGTTTTTTCCTGGCCCAACTCGGGCGCCATTCGTATCGCGGCTTGTTCCGCGCAGTACGTTGCCGATTCGCTAGATAAAGTTCGCGCGTCGCCTGGCACTCAGCGTGGACGGGGCGACCGCCGTCGTCAGTTTTGCACTTGCTTAGGTTGATGGGAACGAAACAGATCGAGCACAGAAACGAAGTAACTTCCTGCATTGCCCAAGCTCCATATGGCACGAAAGTGCCATTAACTATTACCTAACCGCCTGTAGATTTCAAGAGCAAAACAGGCGGAATGCGGGAGCAACCCATTCCCCAAGAAACAGCCGCTTAGACCCGGGCCAATGAAGAGGCGGCTGGGAAAACCTCAACGGCGGTTCTTGGGAAAGCTCTTATCACACCCGATGTGGACGACATCGGCCTAGCGCTATCTTGTTTTGTACGGCTGAACTTTGCGGTTTGTCAGAAGCGGTGCATGCGGCGCCCGTCCGCAACAGCGTCGCCACGACGAGCGCATGACTCGTGTTCATGATTGCGGTGCCGCCGCACCTCGCGGCTGGCTCCCTCATTGCTTCCTGATGACGAGCCTGATGACGAGTACGAGTTACGGAGTTGGGAGAATCTCGTGATCTAGGAAGCAGGAATGCGACCCTTGAACGTCACGAACCCCTGTCACAAGGATTCGGGTTTAGCTGTGCAAAAGTTTGCCCGGCACTTGTGGTGCCGGGCTCAATCCTGCAGCGGCTAAAAGCCGTTTCCATTTTTCCTTCGTGACCGCCCCGAAGCGAATGCGTCGGAACGCTTCTTTCGCCCCTTTCACCCACGCCTTGGGGCGTGGGCTGCATTCTTTCGCCGCTTCGCGGCTACCATTTCAGTTCGCGGTGAGAAAGATCGGCTTGTAACCGATTGTGACTGTGCCGCCGCTGATCGATTTCTTCACTCCAGCGATATCCTTTTTGTAGTGATAGGTGGTTGGGTACGTGTATTTGGAGGTCGAGCAACCACCGCTGTTGCAGTACTGCTTCGTGTCCCAAACGATCTGGCCGTTATCCAGGTTGCAGGTGTATACGCCGTTTGAAGCCTTGCAGGGGCTGATCGAATGGCCGATGAGCCATTTAGCAACGACGTTCCAAGCGGTGCCGGCGTCATTGCCCTGCAGATTTTTGTCCCACGTGTAGAGGTATTGACGCTGGATGCCTGCTCCGGCTCGAAGGGCGAGCGACCGCGCGAGGTAGCCTGCGCGTTCGTCCGGATTGGTGAGATTATCTTCAGGTTTGATGCCGTGCTCGTCGTCCCAAACCGGGCGGCTGGTCAGGTTCCTCTTAGCCGTTTCCGCAGTTAGATCGGAGTACATGGCAAGAAACGATTCCGGAGACTTATTCGGGTTCTGGGTGGTTTTGCCGCGCAAGTGAGCATTGACGATGTCGAACGTGGGTGCGCCGCCAGCTGCAATGAAGCCGTCGAACCAAGTTGCCATAGTCGTACCGTGTGCGGAAGGGCTTAGGATTCGGGCATCTGGATCCAAAGAACGGATGATCCTGGCAGCATCGCTCGACATGCGGACAATCTGGGCATTTGTTCCCGCCCAGAAGCCTATGTAATCCGGTTCATTCCAGAGTTCGTAGTAGGCGATCCGACCCTTGTAGCGCTTAACCAGAGCCGTGACAAAGTCCGAGAAATACGCGTTTGCGCCGGTTCCGTCTGTCTTGAGATCCCTTGGAGCCGAGCAGCTATAGGCACCTACCGGACCGCATGGACTCTTCGGGGGGATCGCCCCCGCCCATTGCGGTGTATCGCCAAATGTATAAAGAACGTCCGCATGTTGGGCTTGTGCCTTGCTGATGATGCTGTCCAAGCCGCTCCAGTTGTACACACCCCTGGCGGTCTCGATCTGTGCCCACTTCTCGTTGTCGTCCCACAGGCGAATCCCCCCGAGAGTCGCAACCTGCTTCTGGCCGTCGGTGGGAGGCCAGGTTCTGAAGCTATTAAAGCCAGCTCCAAAGAAAGACTCCTGAATGGTCTTGCCGAGCGTTGTTGACGCCGTGGATGCAACTGTTTGCGTTGGCTTGGCAGCGGTGACTACGAGGGATATGGTATCGAAGCTGGCAGGGTTCGCGACGCTTGTCGCCTTCACGGTTACGACGGTATCAGTCGTAACTCTGGGTGCGTGATAAAGGCCAGAACTCGTGATGGTTCCGGCGGAGGCTGACCACTTCACCGCCACATTCGAGGTGTTCTTTATCAGA